>Ga0233380_1000224_pt1 | contig 32176 bp, 36 predicted proteins | sample ElkDunMinimDraft_9_FD_191541 | JGI IMG/M metagenome (GOLD analysis project Ga0233380, IMG submission 191541) | Fecal eukaryotic communites from dung pellets of Tule Elk in California, USA - Elk Dung F36 | ecosystem: Host-associated > Mammals > Digestive system > Large intestine > Fecal | place... | reverse complement strand
ACGCGAGGATCCAGGGTATCGAGGCGGAAGCGTCGCTGCGTCCTTTCCCCGGCCTCGAAGTGGGCGGCACTTTTAGCTATACGGATGCGAAGTATAAGCGCTACGAGTTTCAGCCGAACATCCCTGTACAAGACTGCAGCGGCAATCTCGTTACACCGACAGGGACAGCTGTTCTCACTTGCCTGCCTTTCCAATATGTCTCGCCCTATATTTATAGCGTCCATGTTTCGGCCGAGCGGCAGCTGGGCGGAAATCTCGGCACCATCTCGCTGTTTCTCAATTACGCGCACAGCGCATCGCAGCATACGGAAGCAACAGTCGTTCCTGTCGACCAGAAGCCTCAGGAGCAGCTCAACGCCTTTGGAACGCTAAGCCTATCGATCGACTGGCGAAATGTCGGGGGAAGCCGTCTCGATATAGGTTTTTACGGCACGAACCTTACCAACAATCTCTATCGCGTGAGCAACGCCAACACCTACTCGTCGCAGTTATACGGAGCGACCCTCTACGGCGAGCCGCGGATGTACGGTGCCCGGCTGCGTTACGCTTTTGGAGGCTGAGCTGCCTACTCAGCCGAGTTCGAACAACGGTGCAATGAAGAGGGAGTACTGAATGTCGGATGCCTCTGGGAAGGTGATACCGTTGGGATTCACCAAATTGATCGTCCAAGATATCGACCGAATGTCGAGCTTCTATTGTGCCGTATGTGGATTTGAGGAGGAAGGGCGCGCCGGGGATCAGATTGCCGGCCGCCCTATCTCCGAGGTTTACTTCCGGTCCGATCCTCCGGGAACGGGCACCTTCACCCTCACAAAATTTGTGGACGCGCCAAGGCCCGCGACAGAGGCGGTCATTTTGGGATTCGTTGCTCCGAATGTAGATAATTTTGTGAAAGCGGCTGTCGCGGCGGGCGCGACCCTTATCGAACCCGTCCAGTCGCGACCCGAACATGGCGTAAAGGTTTCGTTCGTGAAGGACATCGAGGGCAATCTGATTGAGGTAGTCGAACTTCTCTGACGGCACACCCGGTGGCTTTCGGGGTGCGCACAGTTAAGCGCCATGAGGTGCACCGGTGTCGGTCTGCCCTTGACGGTTCATGTCTGCTCCTTGTTTCCCGGCTGGATTCACCAAGCAAAATCCGCCGAAACAGGAATGCCCCACAGTTCGCCGCCCGCTGCCGACCAGTTTTGGACATGACCCCGCCAATCGTACTGCCGCATTTTTGCCGCAATCGCTGTGCTATCGGAACTGGCATGCCATACATCATGCTTGCTATCGCCATCGTCTCTGAAGTCTTTGCGACAACTGCCATGAAGCAGTCGGAGGGGTTCACGCGTCTCCCTTGGTCGATTGCGACTGCCGTGGGGTATGGCATCGCATTTTACTTCTTATCGCAGACGCTTAAAACTCTCCCAACCGGGGTGGCTTACGCGATCTGGTCTGGTGTCGGCATCGTCCTTATCTCGGCAATAGCTTGGGTGTTTCAGGGGCAAAAACTGGATATGCCCGCTGCTATCGGTATGGCCATGATAGTCGCAGGCGTCGTCGTGATGAACGTCTTTTCGAAGGTAGCCGCGCACTGATCAGGAACGGCAGCTGACCACCCATACCCGCCGCTTACGACCGCGCTTCACGGTTCCGACAGACGAAAGGCCGAAAACGCCCCATTGTGGACATCTGAGGCAGATTACTAAGATCGCAAAATGAACGAAGCTGATGACTTAGACTGGCTGATGCAGTGGTACCTGTCCCAATGCGATGAGGACTGGGAGCACCAGTTCGGCGTAACAATCGACACGCTCGATAATCCGGGATGGAGCCTGACGGTCGATCTCGATGGTACGACGTTGGAGGGGCTGGCTTTTCTACCCGTTTACGAAGGTGTGTCGGAGGCGGAGCAGCATGTTCAAGGGCTGGATGGCGACGTGCCTTGGCTAGTCTGCCGTGTTGAAGGGGCGAAGTTCAAAGGGTGGTGCGGACCTCGCGATCTTAAGCGGCTGATCTCGACGTTTCGTGTTTGGGTGGAGGCCGTGGATTAGCGATAAGCAAACGGCAGCTAACCACCCTTGCCGGCCATTCCGTGTGATCTGAAGCTGCGTGCACTCGCTAGCTTTGGGTGGGGGAAATCTACCAGGAGCGAATGGTCGCGTCATCTGAAAAGTCAGGGTAATGCGGCTCGAGAACTTGACGAGAGAGGCTTATCAATGACGCGACCTTTGCGGCCGACATTATCTTTGCATCTCCTCAACTTTGCCCCAGAGGGCCATGATGGCGACTGGGACCATCTGTTTCGACTTGCAAGGGCTGCGGATGCGGCGGGCATAGATCGAGTGAACGTCTTTGATCACGTGGCATTCGGCGAAGCGTTGGACGACTATTCCAGACCCGAAAAAGGTGGGCGCGTTGATGGCCGACAACCGACCGGACCCGATGGGCATTGGCCTGACCCGCTCGTCATATTGTCTATGGTGGCAGCGCAGACGAGCCGGGTCCGGCTAGGCACGCAGATACTCCAGGCCGCATTACGCCGGCCAGCTACGCTTGCCAAAACTACTGCGACGATAGATGCCCTGTCTAAAGGTCGACTTGACCTTGGCGTGGGCGTTGGGTGGCAGGCTGCGGAATATCAGGCCGCGGGATTGGCGTTTGAGCGTCGCGGCACACTACTCAATCATACTCTGGAGGTTTGCCAGACGTTGTGGGCTGAACAGCGCGCCTCCTATGCATCGCCCGAACTGGCTTTCGACAACATCCACCAAATGCCAAAGCCCGTGCAGCTCGGCGGCATACCGCTTTGGATTGCTGGGACCATCCGCGATACGACGGTGCACCGCCTTTTGCGCTTTGGGATGCGGTGGATCGCCTGGGGGAAGGATGAAGACATGGCCGTATCGCTGCCGATGATGAAGGACGCGATTGAAAAGGCCGGTGGTGACCCCGCCGCGCTTAAAGCCTCGGCCCCCCTGCCCGCCGTCCGGACGACAGACGGTAAGATCGACATAGCCCGGACGATGGAGGCATTGTCACCGCGCCTGGCCGCCGGGCAGACCGATTTCAGTTTCGTCTTCTTGGAAGAGGGCGACGAAAGGTTTCAAACCGAACGATTGTCTGAAATCGTAAAGGCATTCCGCGAAGCAACGAGCCGCGCCATCGTGTGATGGCTCGGGGGAGGCGGCCGGGGGTGACCGGAGTCGGTCATGCCCGTTAGGTTTTCCTATGTCGCGTAATCCGGGTGAGTTCGGCAGGACGGCCCAGACGCATTGCAAATCCAGGCCATATGCCAGTCCCATTGCTCACATATAGCGCCATCCCGTCGACCAAATAGCGTCCGGAAACGAAGCCTCTATTCCCAATGGCAACAAGGCGATCCAATCCGGGCATCATTCCGCCATGGGTGTGGCCGGATAGCTGAAGCGCGACACCGAGCGACGCAGCCATCTGTGCCGGGCCGGGCTGATGGTCAAGCAGGAGAACGCGCGAGCCTGCCGGCACGTCCGCCAGGGCGGCCGCTAAGTCCGGCGGCGGCATCCCGGTTGCCGGGGCCGTCCTGTCCGTTACGCCGGCCAGTACCAGGCTGCCCCCCTGACGTTGGAGAACCACATGGCCGTTGGCCAGGAGGTGCATACCCATCTCAGCGAAATGCCGCATCCATTCCTGATAGCCGAGGAAATATTCGTGGCTGCCCGGGCTCATAAACACGCCATCGCGCGCGCGCAGGCTCCGCAAAGGTTCGACGTCCGCCCGGCGCATCGCAAGGCTGCCGTCGATGACATCGCCTGTTATCACGATCAGGTCGACATCGAGCGCGTTTGTGCAATCGACAACGGCCCGCGTCCATACGGTCGGGAACAGGCGGCTGATATGCAGGTCGGTCAGTTGCACCAGGGTGTAGCCGTCGAACTGTGGCGGGAGACCAGTAATGTCGATCCTCACATCCTTAAGAGAGGGTACCCGCGTCGCATTGTAAACACGACCCCGGCAACGATCATGGCCATAGCAGCCATCGCATAGCGCATTTCGATAGGCATCACTGCCGTTGGCCACGGCGCCAACCGCAATCCGAGCAGAGCTACATCGGCGAGCAATTGCATAAGCGCGAGGAACAGGTGGACAATGGGATTGCTCCGGTGACATTGACGAGGGTCGGCCCATAAGACACCCGCTCGCACCATCAGGGTCGACATATTGGGATAAGGAGCCGCAGATACCGCGCGTCAGTCCGGCAGCAGCTTGTCCAATGTTATCGGCAGGTCGCGTACGCGCTTGCCGGTCGCGTTGAACACCGCGTTTGCCACTGCGGCGCCGACTCCGGTGATACCGATCTCCCCGATACCCCGTGCACCCAGCGGGGACCGGGGATCGGGAATATCGGTCCACATCACGTCGATCTGCGGCACGTCCAGATGGGTCGGAATATGATAGTCGGCGAGCGATGCATTCATGATCCGGCCGCTCCGCTCGTCGAACAGTGTTTCCTCGGTGAGGGCAAGGCCGAGACCCATGATCATACCGCCCCGGAACTGACTGGCCGCCGTCTTAGGATTAAGGATCCTGCCGCAATCGAAGGAACCCAATAGCCGATCGACACGCACTTCACCGGTGATGTCGCTGACGCGCAGTTCGCAAAATACAGCGGACGTGCTGTGCATGGCGAATTTGAGCATTTCGAGCGGCATGCTGCCCGCCGCCGTCACGGCAACTTCATCCCGTGCAGCTCGTGCCAGGATCGACACAAAACTTTCATGCCGCGACGGATCGACGATGCTGGCGATACCGCCATCGATGAGTCGGACCTCGCCCGAGCGCAGACCGGCAACGGGACTGGCATTGCCCGCAAGACGCAGCATTTCGCCCGTCAGCTTTTCCGCAGCGGCAATGATCGCGCCGGCGACTGACGCCGTCTGCGACGATCCGCCCGCCATAGGCGATGCGGGCAGGTCGGAATCGCCCAGTTCGAAGCGGATCGCCGCCAACGGAAGCCCGAGCCGGTCGGCCGCATGCTGCGCCTGCACCGTGGCCGTACCCATCCCCATTTCCTGCGCGGAACAGGCAATGGTTGCCGACCCGTCGCGATGCAGCGTGATACGGACATTGCCGCCGGGCATGCGCATATAGGGAAAACTGCCCGCCGCGCAGCCCATGCCGATCCGCCATTCGCCCTCGCGCCGCGAACCCGGCTCCGCCGCCCGCTGACCCCAGCCAAACCGCTCGGCGCCGTCGACAAAGGCCTGCTTCAGAGCATGCTGGGAAAAGGGCGCGCCGGAAATTGGATGCCGCTCGGCGATATTGGCAATGCGCAGGGCGAGCGGATCGACGCCCATGGCATACGCCAGTTCATCGACCGCGCTCTCAACCGCGAAAGTGCCGATTGCCTCGCCAGGCGCGCGCATGAAGGTGTTGGGCACGATGTCGAGATCAACATGGCGTTGAAGAAATTCGAAGCTCTTCGCATCATAAAGTGCGCGCGAACCGAGCGTATATTGCTCTGGGCAGGCGCTATAAGGCGGCATCACCGAATAGCCGCTATGGATCAGCGCAGTAAACCTGCCCTCTGCATCCGCACCTATGGCAACGCGCTGTTCTGAAGGTGTCCGACCGCCGACGATGCGGTAGACGCCTTCTCGGCTGAGCGTCAGGCGCACCGGGCGGCCCACCATCCGCGCCACGGCGACAGCGATGATCTGGTGATCCCACATGCCTTTCCCGCCGAAGCCGCCGCCCACGAAGGGCGAGAGTATGCGAACCTGCTCCCTCTTTTGGCCGAATAGCTTGGCGAGCGCGGTCGCGCTTGGCGCAACCATCTGCGTCGTGTCATGGACCAGCAGGTCATCGCCATCCCATAGGGCAGTAACCGTATGCAGTTCGATGGCATTGTGATTCTGCGACGGCGTCCGATACACATGGTCGACGCTATGGGCTGACCGCGCCAGTGCGCGCTCGGCATTGCCGACCGTGACATGGTTCTTCTCGATCAGGACGGATGCGGGCGTCCGGGCTGTCGCCTTGGCTTCTTCGAAGACGGTCTTTGCTAGCTCAGCCGCATAGTCGATCGCGATCAGCGTAGCGGCATGATCGGCCTGTTCCTGCGTCTCTGCGATCACGGCCGCAACGACCTGACCATTATAATGGACCTGCGCGTCCTGCAGGATCGGCAGATCGCTGTTCCCGACGGCTGACATGTCACTCGTGCCGATCAGCGCGAGCGTGCCAAGACGCGGCATGTTCCGATGCGTCACGACAAGGATCACGCCAGGCGCCGCTTCCGCTGCGTTCGTGTCCAGCCGAGTGATCCGGCCCCGAGTAATCGGGCTGTGTACCAGCGCCGCATAAGAGAGATTGTCCATCGCCACTTCGGCGGCAAAGCGCGCCTCTCCCGCGACCTTCAATGGCCCGTCCAGTCGCGACGCCTGCCGCCCGATCGCGGCGCGTCGTTCGATCAGCGGGTCGGGCGAACCACCCGGTAGCCAGCCTGCGGGCACCCAGCCGATGACGGTCCGGACAGAGCCGATTACGGCGTTCTGGATCTTGGTCATCGGGCGGCTCCTCCCATTTCGAGGAGCATGGCGGACAGGGTTCGTTTCGCCAGTCCGCGCTTGAACCCGTTGCCGGGCAACAGCGTAGCTTCGGCAAATTCCTCCTCGAACGCTCTCTCTATCGCCGACGGGGAGAGGAATGCGCCGCGCAGCGCGTCTTCTATTCGGGATGCGCGCCAGGGCTTGGGCGCGATACCGCCGAACGCCACACCGATGGCATCGACCTTGTCCTCGCGGATAGTCAGCCCCACCGCGACTGACACAAGGGCGAAAGCATAGCTCGCCCTGTCGCGCACTTTGCGATAGGCCGAGCATGCAGCGAAAGAGGATGGCGGTAGCGTGACCGCGACGATGATCTCCGTGGGATCCAATACCGTCTCGATATTGGGCCGTTCGCCCGGGAGGCGGTGGAAGTCGACGAGCGGGACGGTGCGTTCGCCCTCTGGACCTGTGATACACAGTTGAGCATCTAGGGCGGCAAGGGCGACGCACATGTCCGAGGGATGGGTGGCAATGCAGGTGTCCGAGCCGCCCAATATGGCATGATAGCGGTTGAAGCCGCCAACGGCGTCGCACCCGCTGCCAGGCACCCGCTTGTTGCAGCGCGCGCCGGCTACGTCGTTGAAGTACAGGCACCGCGTCCGCTGCATCACATTGCCGCCGACGGTCGCCATGTTGCGGACCTGCGCCGATGCTCCGGCCAATATGGCGCGCGCCAGCATCGGATAATCGGACCGCACTAGAGGATGCGCCGCAACCGCGCTGTTACGCGCTGCGGCGCCGATAATCAGGCCGCCATCCTCCGTCCGCTCTATCCCGTCGGGAAGAGCCGTCACGTCAATCAGCTGGGAGGGCGTATCCACCCCCTTGCGCATCAGATCGACCAGGTTGGTGCCGCCGCCGAGCAGGCGCGCACCCTGCCCGCCCGCCATGTGCAGCGCGTCCGCGACCGAAGCTGCGCGGGCATAGCTGACGGGGTTCATGACCGGTGCTCCCCGGCAACTTCCAGGATAGCGTCGATGATGCCGTTATGCGCTCCGCAGCGGCACAGATTGCCGCTCATCCGCTCCTGCACCTCCTCGCGCGAAAGAGTGATGCGATCCGCTGCAAGATCGACGGTCAGATAGCTTGGCATGCCCGCAGCCACCTCATCCAGCATGGCTGTCGCCGCGCAAATCTGGCCGGGCGTGCAATAGCCGCACTGGAAGCCGTCATGCTCGATAAACGCGGCCTGCAGCGGATGCAGGGCCTCGGCCGTACCCAGTCCCTCGATCGTCGTGACGGATCGCCCGTCCGCCTGTACCGCAAGGGTGAGACAGGAAAGGACGCGCTTGCCGTCCAGCAGCACGGTACACGCCCCGCAAGCCCCCTGGTTGCAGCCAACCTTTGTCCCGCTCAGGTGCAACTGCTCCCGCAACAGGTCGAGCAGCGATACACGCGCGTCGTCTGGAAGCAGAAAATCCTTTCCATTGACCTTAATCGTCATGGGTCTTGCTCTTCATTCGTCGCGAGTGGTGCGAGCATAAGGCCAAAATATATAACGAAATTCGTATTATTCAATAATCGTTATATACGATTTTCGTAATCATTGCGATAAACACATCGCGTTCCTCGGGCGCCAGTCGCTCAAGCATCAGTTGATACATGTTCCGGTAAGTCTTGTTTTGGACAGTAACATAAGACTGGCCTTCACCGGTAAGTTTCAAGGCGACGGCGCGGCGATCGTTCTCGACACGGGCGCGTGTGAGCAAGCCACGCTTGACCAGCCGGTCGGTCGCGGACGAGACTGTGTATTGGCCGTGCCCAAAAATCGTGCCACGTCGCTGGGTCCGCAGGCAGGATGCTGGGCGACATAGAAAAGCGTCTGCTTATCTATCTCGTTCAGCGGTTTTTCCGCGCTCATAGCTTCGGCCAGTTTGTATCGGCGCGTGAAGGTTTCGAACGCAGAGCCAGGGTGGCGAGTTGGTCGTCGGTCGGCTTTGTCATGGCGATCGGATAACTCGCCATGCCTGCTTATGGCTAGATGGTCTGGAGCATAACTTTGCGTCCGACATGATCGACCCTTCCCAGTCATTCAGCAGTCAAATCTTGCTCCACAGAAGCGGACCTTCAGCTAACCTAACAGTACCATTCGAGATAGGCGATTGCGGAATGGCCAGTTCAGAACCGGAATGGGGCGATAGCTGCCGCTACCGCACGTCGCCTGCTGGGCCCACCTCAACGGATATCTTGGCAACCCTGAGCTCATCGCGATCAACGACCTCCACATTTGGGTGACGGACGGCACGGACGACAAGCCGCTCATGGCGGATTGACCGGATGAGCGACCTGAAGGGCCGATAGGTCAGGGGTGGGCCTGACCTCGAGCATATCGGCACAGGCCGCGACGAGCTTGGAAAATTGCGAGGTCAAAAGCGACAGCGGGCGGATCTCGATGCCGCCTTTTGCCCGAGAAAAGGTGGCTTGACTGAACTGGATCGTATCAGCGCCCACGCCCTCGCGCGCGGCGGAGGCGGCCAGCGATTGGATAATCGCGAGCTTGTGTTCCTCGCTTGTCTTGATGCCGAAGATGACGCCTTCCAGGTCTTCCAGGCGATAGCGATATTTCTTCTCGGAAATATCGTACCTCGGGCCGTAGGTTACCAGCCGATGCTCCTCTTCGTGCTCCCACTGAAGCAACTTCGTAGACACGATCTCGGCGCTTCGCGCCCAATAACCTCGGCGCCAAGTCTTGTCTTCGGCGAGAATATCGAGGATCCGTGCGCTGCGCGTCCCTGCCCCGTCGCAATACCAGAAACCGTCGAGCTTGGACCGCGAGAGGCTGATGACGCGGGTCGAAGCCCAGGTCGCCGCGCTAGCAGCGATGAAACCGACCGAGCTCAAGGCGCAGTGGCGACAGGTGCATGATCAGGAACCGCCGCGCGTCGCCGTCAGCCTGCTCGCCCGCTCACTTGCCTATGATCTCCAATGCACAGCGAGCGGGGGCGCGGGCGAGCGAATGCGCCAGAGGCTCATGGGGTTACAAGGTAAAGCGCCACGCTCTGCCGCTGCCCCGCGCCTTGCTCCAGGCACGCATCTGGTCCGCGAATGGGGTGGCGTGACCCACCATGTGCTGATGGAGGGAAAAGGCCGATGCAGTTACAAGGGACAGAGCTTTGCGTCCCTTTCAGCGCTTGCTCGCCACATCACCGGTGCGCACTGGTCTGGGCCACGCTTTTTCGGAGTACGCTCGTGAGCCAGAAGCGTCGCTTGCGCTGCGCGATCTATACGCGCAAATCCACAGAAGAGGGGTTGGACATGGCGTAACAGCTTGGACGCACAGCGCGAGGCGTGTGCTGCCTACCGTGCGCGACATCTACCAGCGCTATCTCGCCCTGCCCTCGGTAATGGCATTGACGGAAGAGTTAAAGGCGGAAGGCATCGTCACCAAGCGGCATGTCCGTGCTGACGGTTCGGCTCGCGGCGGTCTGCCGTTCATGCGCGGGCCGCTGCATCATCTCCTCTCCAATCCCATCTACATCGGCAAGGTTCAACATCGTGGACAGCTGCACCAGGGACAGCATGACGCGATCATCGATCAGAAACTTTGGGAGGCGGTGCAAGCAAAGCGCAACAATGCCATCGGTGACCGGCGCAGCCGCGGCAACAGCCAGCATAGCAGTGTTCTAACTGGCATGATCCGTGACCATGCCGACCGGCCGATGTCGCCCAGCCATGCCGTGAAAAACAAGCGCCGCTATCGCTACTATGTGTCCAGCATGGCAGCGGCGCCATCCCATGGTGCTGACATCAAAGCGCCAGCACTAAGACTGCCAGCAGCCGATCTCGAGCACGCGATCATTGAAGCGGGCGCATCGGTCCTGTCGGACCAGCATATCATCATGGACCTACCGCAGATCGATGCGCACGCGACTACCAGACGGTTCGAAGCTGCGGCAGTGCTTGCTTCTGAGCTTCAACAGAGCGGCAAAAATAAGGTTCGACAGACTTTGCTGCAGCTGGGCCTGGCGCTCATCGTCCATAGCGATCGCATCGAGGCGTCGATCAGTCGCCAGAAGCTCATTGTCTTGCTGGATGACAAATCGAGCGTAGAGACAGACGACGGCTGGCGTATTCCACTGGCGATCAAAACCACTCCGAACCCGCGCGGCCGTAATCGCAAATTGGTGCTGGGGTCGCAGCCTCGCCGCGAGCGCAAACAAGATCCGGAACTGATCGCGCTGTTGCGCAAGGCCGAAGCAGCGCGCCGACGGCTCTTTGCCTCAGAGCAATCATCGAGCCCCATTGATCGCGAAGAGGAGCGGCTTGCAAGGTTAGCCTTCCTATCTCCCAGCATCGTCGCTGCCATTATGGAGGGTCGGCAGCCCGCATCGCTCACGGCGCGTCGGCTGCTCAAGCAGGTGCAACTGCCACTGGGCTGGGCATCGCAGCGAGCCGCTCTCGGCTTCTAGCTTCCCATCGAAAATCGTGGGACACTCAAACAGGCCTCGTGAGACGCGGGGCCTTTTTCTTGGCCGGTGCGCAAAAAATCGGGTCTCTGCGGCCCACGATTCAAACCCGGGTCGCAAAAGCGCGCGGATCCGCGGCATTTCTGAAGCCGGACAACTGCGGGCCCAAACGAGGTTCGACTGTCGGAATGTCTGGCTGGGGCGGCAGGATTCGAACCTGCGCATGGCGGCATCAAAAGCCGCTGCCTTACCGCTTGGCGACGCCCCAGCATGGCACCGACCCTGTCGGCGCGGTCTGCGCATATAGCGTGTCGCGCGGGAAAGGAAAGCCTAGTCATCGCCCGAAAGCCGCGCCAATATGACGGATCATTTTCCTCGATCGCTCCGGACCCGCCGCTGGCATGACTGCATCTTTGAAAAACCCGGCGCTGTCGTCCCAGATCACGCCCGCTTCGCCGCTATTCCTGCGCGAGGATGAAATCAGGCGCGGGATCGAGATGCTCTATTTCGGCTACTCCGCCCTCACCCGCTCGATCGACGAGGGGCTTGCTGCGCAGGGGCTTGGCCGGGCGCACCATCGGGCGCTTTATTTCATTTCGCGGCAGCCCGATCTCACCGTCAAGGAGTTGCTGCGGCTGCTGTCCATTACCAAGCAGTCGCTCGGCCGCGTGCTGAGTGATCTCAACGAACGCGGGCTCGTCGAAACGCGCACCGGCGATCAGGATCGGCGGCAGAAACTGCTGCGCCTCAGCAGCGCTGGTGCCGCGATGGAGGCTGAGCTTTTCCATGCCTTGCGCGAAAAAATGGCGTCCGCTTACGCCCAGGCCGGGCAAGGGTCGGTCACCGGATTCTGGCGCGTTCTCGAAGGATTGATCCCGGTTGAGGATCGGCCAATAGTGTTCGGCCTGCGTCGCAACTGATTGCGGGTGCGCAACCATTTCGGCTGCGGCGTTTTCTTTTAGCGAGTTAAAAAGGGAACGGAGAAGCTCATATGCGCATCATTCTGCTCGCCACGGCACTGGTCGCCGCCACTGGACTGTCCGCTTGCTCGGAAAAGGCGCAGGACAGGGTCGACAACGCCGGCGCCGCCGTCGGCGAGGATGTGAACAATGCCATGTCCGATGCTGGCACGCGGATCGACAATGGTCTCGATCGCGCTGGGGCCGCTATCGACCGAGGCACGGACCGGATCGGCGCTGCCACCGACCGTGCGGCCAATGATGCCCGGCGTGAAGCAAGCCAGGCCCGGCAGGACGCGGGGAGCGCGCTCGAACGGGCAGGCGCTGACCTGAAGAACGAATAAGCTCAAGGACGCGAGGGGGAGCGCGTGTCGGCGACGGCCGCGCTCCTCTTAGTCGCGGTTGAAGATAGGCGCGCGTTTTTCAAAGAAGGCGGCAAAGGCCTCCTGCGCTTCGTCGCCCTGCAATGCCTGCCGGAACAGCGTCACTTCTTCCTCCATCCGGGCGTTGAGCAGCGCCGGGTCGCCACGTAGCAGGCGCCGCGTGGCGGCCAGTGCACGGGGCGGCTTGCGCATCAGCAGCGCCGCCTTGCCCCGCGCATGATCGATCAGATCGTCAGCGTCCACGACTTCGGCGACCAGCCCGGCCCGCTCGGCCTGCGCAGCGTTCATCGGCTCGCCCAGCATGAGCATCGCCGCAGCCCTGCCCCGTCCCATGATCGCCGGCGCCAGCAAGCTTGACCCCGCCTCGGGCACAAGACCCAGATCGACGAACGGCATGATGAAGCGCGCGTCGGGCGCGGCGTAAACCAGGTCGCAATGCATCAGCATCGTGGTGCCGATGCCCACGGCCAGTCCCTGCACCGCCGCAATCAGCGGCTTTTCGAGCGCTGCTATGGTTTGAACGAACCGGAAAGCCGCCGCGCCGCCCGCCGGACCGGCCATGAAATCCTTAAGATCGTTGCCAGCGCAAAAGACGCCCCCTCGCCCGGTGATCAGCACGACGCCGACATCGGCGCGCGCCGACGCCTCATCCAGCGCGGCGGTCATGCCGTCATACATGGCGGCGGTCAGCGCATTCTTCTTTTCCGGCCGGTCGATATGGATTTCGATCACGCCATCGCGCTCGATCCGTTCGATGCCCTCGATCATGCGCCCGTCCTTTTTTCTTTGTCGCTGCCCTACGACCCATGTTGGCGGGGCGACCGGGCCACGTCTATCCTTTTCCCGGGCCTGTTAGTAGACGGGCGCCATGAAGCAGCTCCGCGCCTTTTTCGACCCGTTTCTCGTCCTGCTGATCCTCACGGTCATTCTCGCCTCGCTGCTCCCCGCGCGCGGCGCGGCTGTGCCGATCGCGGAGGGAGCGACCGATATCGCCATCGTGCTGCTCTTCTTCCTGCATGGGGCGAAGCTGTCGCGCGCGGCAATCCTGTCGGGGGCCAAAGCGTGGCAGCTCCATCTCGCGACGCTCGGCACCACCTTCCTCCTCTTCCCGCTGATCGGCCTCGCGCTGCAGGGGCTGGGCGGCATTTCCGCCGAGCTGCGCGCTGGCCTCCTGTTCCTGACGCTGCTACCCTCGACCGTCCAATCCTCCATCGCCTTTACCGCGATCGCGCGCGGGCACGTGGCCGCTGCCGTGGTCAGCGCCTCCTTCTCCAACCTTGCGGGCATGGTGCTCACCCCGCTGCTTGCCGCGCTGCTGATGCACGGAGCGAGCGCGGACGGCGGCAGCCTCGTCTCCCTCTCCTCGATCAAGGGGATCCTTCTTCAACTGATGCTGCCCTTTGTCGCCGGGCATCTTCTGCGCCCCGTGATCGGCGGCTTCGTCGATCGGAACAAAAGCTGGCTTGGGAAGGTCGATCGCACGTCCATCCTGCTCGTCGTCTACACCGCTTTCAGCGCGGCGGTGGTCGAGGGGCTGTGGCAAAGCGTCTCGCGCATGGAACTGGCGCTGCTGATCGGCCTGTCCATCTTCATCCTGATCGCCGTGCTGGGCTTCACCTGGGCTTTGGGGAGATTGCTTAGTCTGCCGCGCGGCGACGCGATCGTGCTGCAATTTTGCGGCTCTAAAAAGAGCCTCGCGACCGGCGTGCCGATCGCCGGCCTGCTATTCCCGGCGGCGATGGTCGGGCCCATTTTGCTGCCCGTCATGATCTTTCACCAGATTCAGCTGATGGCCTGCGCGCTGCTGGCGCGCCATTATGGGGCGCAGGCGGAGGTGGAGGAAAGCGCATGACCACACCCATTCTGACCGACATCCCCTTCGATCGCTTCACCGGACAGATCGATGCGCTGGCCAGCCAGATCGCGGCATCGGGCTGGCGGCCCGACCATCTGGTGGGCGTCGGACGCGGCGGGCTGGTCCCGGCGACCTGGCTCAGCCATGCGCTCGACGTGCCGCTGCTGTCGATCGACCTGTCCGCAGGGATCGCGGACTTTGCCGACCTACTGCTCGACCGATTGGCCAAGCGGGCTTTGGGCGGCGAACGCCTGCTGATCGTCGACGACATCAACGATAGCGGTCGCACGATCATGGGCCTGCGCGCGGCGCTCGCCGCCGCGCCGTCCGGGCAGCTGCGTTTCGCCGTCCTGATCGACAATATCGGCTCAGACACACGCGTCGATTATGCCGCCGAGACGATAGACCGCGCGGTAACGAAGGACTGGTTCGTCTTCCCCTGGGAACGGCGCGCGGGCGAGGCGCAGCAGGCGCGCTGAGCGCCATGCTTGCCCTTCCCCGTCCCCTCGCCTAAAGCCCCAGCCCATGCCTCACCCGACCGCGCCCGCATCGTCTGATTTTCCGGGACGATCGGCTTTCCCGCACCGGCATCTGCTCTCGATCGCCGACCTTAAACCCTGGGAAATCCGTTTCCTGCTCGACGAAGCGGAACAATGGGTCGCTGCTAACCGGGGCAAGGCGCGCAAGCATGACGACCGCCTGTCGGGCATGACGCAGATCAACGCCTTTTTCGAAAATTCGACCCGCACGCTCCTTTCGTTCGAGATTGCCGGCAAGCGACTGGGCGCCGACGTCGTCAACATGCACGCCGCGCAATCGAGCGTGAAGAAGGGCGAAACGCTGATAGACACGGCGATGACGCTCAACGCGATGGCCGCCGACGTCATCGTCATACGCCATGCCAGTTCGGGCGCAGTCGCGCTCATCGCCGACAAGGTCGATTGCCCGGTGCTCAATGCCGGCGATGGCTGGCATCAGCATCCGACCCAGGCGCTGCTCGACGCGCTCACCATCCGGCGGCGCAAGGGCGGTTTTGAAGGACTGGTCGTCGCAATCTGTGGTGACGTGCTGCACAGCCGGGTCGCGCGGTCGAACATGCTCTGCCTCGCCGCGCTCGGCGCGCAGGTGCGCGCGGTGGCGCCGCCGACGCTGATGCCGCCCGAGGTCGAGATGCTGGGCGCAACGCCCTTCACCCGCATGGACGAAGGGCTGGACGGCGCCGACGTCGTCATGATGCTGCGGCTTCAGAATGAACGGATGGACGGTGCCTTCATCCCCTCGCCGCGCGAATATCATATGCTCTATGGCCTGACACCCGAACGGCTGGCGCTGGCGAAGCCCGATGCGCTCGTCATGCATCCCGGCCCGATGAACCGCGGTGTGGAGATTTCGAGCGCGGTGGCTGACCACCCCGAACGATCGGCCATTACCGAGCAGGTGGAGATGGGCGTGGCGGTGCGCATGGCCTGCCTCGATATCTTGACGCGCGGTGCGCGGGGCATGGAGGGATGGGCATGAGCATTCTCGCCATCGTCAATGGTCGCCTTGCCGATCCAGCTGCTGCCGCCCTTTCTTCCGGCGTCGTTTTGGTCGAGGATGATCAGATTGTCGCAGCCGGCGACATCGCCGTGCCCGACGACGCCCAGCGGATCGACGCGGGCGCCATGATCGTCGCGCCCGGACTGATCGACCTTGGCGTCTTCGCCACCGACAAGCCGGCCTTCCATTTCGGCGGCATCACGCGCGCCGCTTTGATGCCCGACCAGTCGTCGCCGCTCGACGATGCCGGGCGGATCCGTCATGCGACCCGCGCGGGCAAGCCCGACTTCTGGGTTCACCCGATCGCCGCTGCCACGCGCGGCCTCGAAGGACGCGAACTGGCTGAAATCGGCATGATGCAGGCGGCTGGCGCAAAGGCGGTCGGCACCGGGCGGCAATGGATCGCCGATTCCGGCGTTATGCTGCGCGTCCTCACCTATGCGGCGGGGCTTGGCCTCACGGTCGTCGCCCATGCCGAAGATGGCGGCCTTACCGCCCGCGCCGTCGCCACCAGCGGAGAGACGGCGACCCGCCTTGGCCTGCCCCACGCACCCGCCTGCGCAGAGGCGATGGCGATCGCGCGCGACATCATGCTCGCCCGCCACGCCGGTGCCGCGATCCATTTCCGGCTGGTGACGACAAAGGCCGGCTTCGACCTCATCCGCGCCGCCAAGGCCGAAGGGCTGAACGTCACCTGCGGCATCAGCCCGGCCTATCTGTTCTTGAATGACCAGGCGGTCACGAACTTCCGCACCTATGCCCGCCTCTCCCCCCCGCTGCGCAGCGAAGACGACCGTCAGGCCGCGCTCGATGCGGTGCGCGACGGCACGGTCGACGTCATCACATCCAGCCACGACCCTCGCGGGCCGGAGGATAAGCGCCTGCCCTTCGCCGATGCGACGCCGGGCATGGCGGGGGCCGAGACGCTGCTTGCTTTGTCGCTCAATCTCGTGCGTGACGGCCTTATTAGCATGAACCGGCTGATGACCCTGCTATCGGCCAATCCGGCGCGGATATTGGGCCTTGATGCCGGCAGCTTCGTGGCGGGCGCGGCGGCCGACCTTATCTTCATCGACCCCGACACGCCCTGGATCGTCGATTCGGAAAAGATGGCGGCGCAGGCGGGGAATACCCCGTTTGACCGCGTGCCCGTGCAGGGCCGGGTGCGCCGAGTGATGAAGGGCGGCACCTTCCTTTAAGGCCGTCCAAGTCCGCTTTCGGCGGAACTCCCCATAAGCTCAAGCGCTTGCCCCTCGATCACCGGGCAATTTGGGGAAGCCGATGGAAGCCGCCGCCGACACATCCGTCTCGCATGAGGTTCATGCCGAAGCACCCTGGCAGATCCCCGCGCGCGGATGGTGGGAGATACTGAAACGCGTCTATGCGGCGATGTCGACCAATCATCTGTCTCTGCTGGCGGCCGGTGTCGCTTATTATGCCTTCCTCTCGATCGCCCCGCTCTTCGCAGCCATCGTGCTGACCTACGGCCTCATCGGCGATCCGCGCATGGTCGCCGAACATATGCAGTCGATCATCAATGTCGTGCCGGAGGACGCCGCCAAGCTGATCTACGACCAACTCATGTCGATGGTGAGCGCCGCCAAACCCGCCATCGGGCTTGGCCTGTTCGTCGCCATCGCCTTTGCCATCTATGGCGCGACGCGGGCTTCCTCCGCGATCATCGAAGCGCTCAACATCGTCTATGAGGAGAAGGAGGCACGCAGCTTCTTCTCCTTCTACCGCGTGTCGATCGGCATCACCTTTTCAGCCGTTCTGGTCGTGATCGTCGGTGTCCTGACCGCGTCGGTCATCGGTTTCCTGGAGGATCTGACCAACGGGTGGGGACCGATCGCCATCGCCTCTACCAAGATTTTGACGTGGCTCGTCGCCGGCGCCTTCGCCAGCATGATGTTTGCGCTCGTCTATCGGTTCGGCCCTCACCGGCGCAAGGCGCGCTGGCGGTGGCTGACCATGGGTTCGGTGACGGCCACGCTGCTGTGGCTGGCCGCGACGCTCGGCGTCTCGGTCTATGTCTCGCGCTTTGGCAATTATAACGAGACCTATGGATCATTGGGCGCCGTGGTGGTGCTGCAGCTGTGGCTCTATGTTAGCTCGCTCGTCGTGCTGCTCGGCGCGCAGATCAACCAGGAATCGGAACGGCAGACCACGGCGGACACGCAGGTCGATCAACCCCCGGCGACCTGACCTCTTAGCTCGCCACCCAGTCAAAGGGCAGCGGGGCTTCGCGAAAGGCGAAGCGGTCGAGATGCTCGGCAACCACCTGCTTGAACCTGGCCACATCGGCGTCCGGCTGAGGATCGAGCGTCACCGTCAGTGCGTCCGGCGTCGCCACCAGTTCGACCGGCCCCATCGGCAGCGCGATCATACCGCGCTCAGCATCGAAGCTGGTTTCGAACTTGTGGCTCCAATGTTTGCACAGCTGTTGAAGATAGCGGCTGCCGTTCGTCGTCGGCACGTGCGCGGTCCAGGGCATGATATTTACAGCCTTTCGATTTTAGATGCGGTTTCATCGATCAGAGCGACGACGTCGAACATCGTCTGCGCGTCGGCACCCTCCTTCTCCAGGCGACCACGCACGGCCATCCCCAGATTATGCATAGCGCGGCGAATTGGGGCGCCGTCGCTATGTTCGGCTTTCTTTGCCAACTGGGCCAACCGGTCCATGACCTTAGCCAGGGCATCGGCTTGTTCGGCCAGGAATGCGGTGCCGTTCTCGGTAATGGTGAACAGCTTGCGGCTGCTCGGCCCCGGCTGTTCCGCGATCAATTCCATATCGGCCAGCAATGTGAGCGTTGGATAGACGACACCAGGGCTCGGGACGTAAACAGCGCCAGAGCGCGCGTCGATCTCCCGAATAAGGTCGTAGCCATGACGCGGTGCTTGCGCGATCAGGGTCAGAAGGATGAGGCGCAGCGCCTCATTGTCAAATAGCCGCCGGCGCCCGCCTCGCCCACCCGGCCCGCCGCCGTCTGATTCCCCGCCGAAACGTCCGCCCCGTCCGCGCGCGCCCTGCTGTTCACCGTGAGGGCCCTGCGGGCCAAAATGCCGCCCTTGTGGGCCGCGGCGACTGTCTTTGTGATGATGGTGAGAGAAATGCATAGTATATCCTAACTGCATTAGATACACTACGATATATCTTATACGTCCGGATTTGCAAGTGCTGCGATATATCTTTATTTTTGTCCGGCGCGATCACTTACGAAAAAGGGCTCGCCGGTCATCCCGGCGAGCCCCTTAATCACGGCGATGCCGTCAAAAGCTCAGTCGGGTGCCTTGGCCACGCTGACGAGCGCCGGGCGCAACAGTCGCTCCTTGATGGTGTAGCCAGCCTGCATCTCGATCAGGATCGTACCCGGCGCGGCGTCGGCCGAGGGCGTTTCCATCATCGCCTGATGCTTGTTCGGGTCGAGCGGCTGGCCGACCGATTCGATCTTCTGGATACCGTTGCGAGAGAAGACATTCTCCAGCTCGCGACCCGTCGCTTCCAGTCCGGCGACCAGCCCCTTGAACTTCTCATCCTCGCGCAGTTCGGCCGGAATGGCCTGAAGCGCGCGCGAAAGATTGTCCGCTACCGACAAAATGTCGCGGGCGAAGGCGGTCGAGGCATAAGCCCGCGCATCGGCCAGCTCCTTTTCCAGCCGCCGGCGCACATTTTGCGTTTCCGCATGGGCGTAGAGAACATCCTGCTTGGCAGCAGCGAGTTCACCTTCCAGCGTGGCGATACGGTTTTCTTCCGCATCACCCTCCGGAGCGCTATCCTCGGGGAGGACATCTACGACTTCTTCATTTTCCAAATTCGGATTTTCTTGCGTCATCTCACCAATCTCGAAAGCGTCTGCGCGGTAAAGTCCACCATGGGGATCACCCGCGCATAGTTCAAGCGCGTGGGGCCGATCACGCCGACAACGCCGACGACCCGGCCATCACCGCCCCGGTAAGGGGCCGCTATGACCGAGGATCCCGACAGGGAAAAGAGCTTGTTCTCTGAACCGATAAAGATTTTGGTCGCGCTGCCCGCCAGCGCCCCTTCCAGCAAGCGGGAGATTTCCTGCTTTCCTTCCAGCTGGTCGATCAGCGACCGGACGCGCTCCAGGTCGGCGGCGGTGCCATCGTCGAGCAGATTGGCGCGGCCCCGCACGATCAGCACCGGCCGGTTGTCGGCATCGTGCGACCAGATGGCGATGCCCTGCTCCACCAACGTGCGCGCCGCGCCATGCAAGGCATGCTGCTCGGCGTCCAGTTCCCGCCGCAGCGCTTCGCCCGCTTGTGCCAGGGTCATGCCCCCAAAGCGTGCGGACATGAAATTGGCCGCCTCGTTCAGCATGCTGGGCGTCACGCCGGGGGGCAGGTCGAGCACGCGATTCTCCACCGACCCGTCCTGCCCGACCAGCACAGCGAGCGCCTGCCGGTCGTTAAGGGGCACGAAACCGAACTGGCGCAGCACCGGCTCGCGCTTTGGCACCATGACGATGCCCGCGCAGGCCGACAGACCGCTCAGCGCCAGCGTCGCAGCGGAAAGCGCTTCCTCGATCGGGCCGCCTTCGGCGATGCCCGCTTCGATCGCGCGCCGCTCCTCGGCCGATGGCTCGGCCGCCTGCATCATCCCGTCCACGAACAGGCGCAGCCCGGTTTCGGTAGGCATCCGCCCAGCCGAGGTATGCGGCGCGGCAAGCAGGCCCAGCTCCTCCAGATCCTGCATCACATTGCGGATGGAGGCAGGCGACAGGCTGAGCGACTTGAATTTGCTAAGCGTGCGCGATCCCACCGGCAGGCCGGTGCCGAGATAGCTCTCCACGACGAGGCGAAACACGTCGCGCGCGCGGTCGTTCAATTCGGTGATCGGTGTGACCGGCATGTCGATTATCTAAGGACGCCTTCCGTCATGCTCAAGCCCATAGCTGCGCCCGACCCGGTTCAGGATCGCCGCTCGGGTTTCACCATCGCCTCTATGTCGAGGAGCCTGGGCACCGACGAAATAGCGCCGCGCAGGCGGGTATAGCGCGGATCGAGGCAGCCGGATTGGAATTCCAGCCGCGACGGCTTGCCTCCCATGGGCTTCCACTCGATGCTGTAGGAAGGCATGTCGGTCGCGAAACGCGAGCAGTTTTCCCGGTTGTTGACGCGCTTGGTCGTGCCCGCCAGCGGCCGATAGGGGGCGAAGGTGGACTTGAACCTCTTATATTGCGCTGGCGTCACGGTGAATCGGGTGGCGCCCGGTACGGCCGTATTGCGCTGGGGCTGAAGTTCGCCCGACCCCTTGGCCGTCACCTCCACGCTGTAGCTGGGACAAATGCCAAGGCACGGTCCGGCGGTGAAGCGCATCGTTTCGACCGACGGCGCCTTTTCCTTCTCGCCAATGCCGATCGTCGAGCAGCCCCCCAGCAGCATCGCGCCCATCACCATGCCTTGCCGCATTTCACCACGCCTCCTGTTTCCCGCATCCTATGGCACATCCGTGCGCCGATCGCACTGGCAAGACGACGCGCACGCCGCTAAGCCCCACCGCCTGACCGATATCGACGACCATATTCCGATCATGAGGAGAAAAGACATGCGTCCTTCAGGCCGCGCCGCCGACCAGATGCGAGAGATCGTGATGGAACCGGGCTTTACCGTCCATGCCGAAGGGAGCTGCCTCGTCAGCTTCGGCGACACCCGCGTCCTTTGCACCGCGTCCGTAGAGGAAAAGGTGCCCCCGTTCCTGCGCGGCAAGGGTCAGGGCTGGGTCACGGCCGAATATGGCATGCTGCCCCGCGCCACCCATACGCGCGGCAGCCGTGAGGCAGCCAAGGGCAAGCAGTCGGGCCGAACGCAGGAGATCCAGCGCCTGATCGGCCGGTCGCTGCGCACCGTCGTCGACATGAAGAAGCTGGGCGAGCGCCAGATCGTGATCGACTGCGACGTCATCCAGGCGGATGGCGGCACCCGCACCGCAGCCATTTCGGGAAGCTGGGTCGCACTGCGCATTGCGGTCGACAAGCTGATCGCGTCGGGCGCACTCGGCGAAGACCCGATCATCCAGAAGGTCGCGGCCATCAGCTGCGGCATTCATGAAGGCACGCCCGTGCTCGACCTCGACTATGCCGAGGACAGCAATGCGGAGACCGACGCCAACATCATCATCACGGGCGACGGCAAGTTCGCCGAAGTGCAGGCAACCGCCGAGGGCGCTGCCTATGATGAAGAGGAACTTCTGCGCCTGCTGCGCCTTGCACGTATAGGATGCGCGCAGATCTTCGCAGCGCAGGACAAGGCGACAGGGCGCTAAGATGAGCGACGATTTCGGCCAGGAACAGGCGATTCGCAAGCTTGCCGCAGGCAAGCTGGTGATTGCGAGCCATAATGCGGGCAAGGTGCGGGAAATCGGCGCCCTGCTCGCCCCCTATGGGATCGAGACGGTGTCGGCCGCCAGCCTGGACCTGCCGGAACCGGAAGAAACCGGCACGACCTTCATCGCCAATGCGGAGTTGAAGGCGATGCAGGCCGCCGACCTCGCCGGCCTGCCCGCGCTTGCCGACGATAGCGGGCTGTGCGTCGAGGCGCTGAATGGCGAGCCGGGCATTTTCTCCGCGCGCTGGGCAGGGCCGGAGAAGGATTTCTCCGTCGCCATGCAAAAAGTCCATGACGCCGTCGAGGCAAAGGGACCGGACGCCAGCCGTAGCGCACATTTCATCTGTGCTCTCGCCCTCGCCTGGCCCGATGGACATGTCGAAGCCTTCGAAGGCCGGGTCGATGGGACGCTCGTCTGGCCGCCGCGTGGGGCCAATGGGTTCGGCTATGATGCGATGTTCCAGCCACTGGGCCACGACATCAGCTTTGGCGAGATGGAACCGGAGGCCAAACATGCGATGAGCCATCGCGCCGACGCATTCACGCAACTGGTCGCCGCAGTTTTCTAAACCTCAGATGAACGGCTGTCGCATAAATATCACAGAAATTATGTTTTAGCGGCATCGTTGCAACCAACCGGGACGATCCCTAGTTCTGCGGCTGTCTGGAACGACAAGAATAAAGGGATTTGTTATGAAGAAGTTTCTGCTCGCCGCCGTCGCGCTGGCCGCCATGCCTGCCGCAGCGATGGCCCAGGAAACCGCGCCGGACGGCACCAATGCGTTCGGCATTGAGCCCTATGTTGGCGTCCTGGGTGGTTACCACACCTTCGACCGTGGTTCGGAATTCGGCCGCGTCCCCGGTGAGACCATCATGAACGGCGCGCTGATCAGCGGCATCGCCGGCATCAACGTTCCCCTCGGCCCGGTGTTCGTCGGCGTTGAAGGTAACGCGACCAAGGGTTTCAGCGACATCGACTGGGAATATGGCGTTAAGGGCCGTTTCGGCGCGCGCGCCGGTGAAAGCGGCCTGATCTACGCATCGGCTGGCTACCAGTGGGTGAACGGCAAGGGCGGCTGGTCCGATCAGAAGGATTGGATGTACGGCGCAGGCGTCGAAGTCGGACCCAAGGAAATCGGCCTCGGCGGCGTGACCGGCAACAGCGGCGTGCGCCTGCGCTTCCAGGTCGACACCTATGACTGGGACAGCTTCCGTCCGATGGCCGGCGTTCTGTTCCACTTCTAATCCAACATAGCTGATCGTCGGATATCCAGCGACCAGCTTTAAGACGGACCTCGTCGGCCCCGCGCCGGCGGGGTTCTTCGTATATGTGGGCCTCCTCACCATTAGCTTGGCATTTGCTGCAGCGCTGGCCCTATCCCACAGGGTCGGCTAAAGCGGCGCCGCTCATGCTCCAATCCCTCCCCGACATTCTGCCGATCGCGACTGGCGATTCGATCGCACTTTATGTGCATTGGCCCTTTTGCGTCTCCAAATGCCCCTATTGCGATTTCAACAGCCATGTTCGGGACAATGTGGACGGCGACGCATGGCAGCGGGCGCTTCTTACGGACCTTGGGCATGAGGCCCAACTGACGCAGGGACGTCAGCTTTCGTCGATCTTTTTTGGCGGTGGCACGCCTTCCCTGATGCCGCCAGCGATCGTCGCAGCCATCATCGACGCAGCCTCCCGGCACTGGCGCCTTGCCGACGATATCGAAATCACGCTTGAGGCAAATCCCAACTCGACCGAAGCCGCGCGCTTTGCTGATCTGGCGCGTGCTGGGGTCAACCGCGTGTCGCTGGGGCTGCAGGCTCTCAAGAATGATGCCTTGCGCTTCCTGGGGCGCGCCCATGGCGTGGACGAGGGGCTAGCCGCCCTGGCGACGGCGCAGCAGCATTTCGGGCGGGTGAGCTTCGACCTCATCTACGCGCTGCCGGGCCAGAGCGAAGCGGACTGGGACGCAGAACTTTCCCGCGCGCTGAGCTTCGGCACCGGCCACCTCTCCCTCTATCAGTTGACGATCGAACCGGGCACGCGCTTTGCAACCCTGGCCGCGCGCGGCGATCTCACTCCCGCAGATCCCGATCATGCCGCAACGCTTTACGAACTGACGCAGGCGCGTACAGCGGCGGCCGGCATACCCGCCTATGAAATCAGCAATCACGCTCGCACAGGTGAACAGAGCCGGCATAATCTGACCTATTGGCGCTATGGCGACTATATCGGCATCGGTCCCGGCGCCCATGGCCGACGCGGCGCGTGCGCGACCCAGCGTCATCGCAAGCCTGAAAACTGGATGGACGCGGTCACGCGCAACGGCCACGGCCTCCAATCTGAAGAGCTCCTTCCGGGCGAAGATCGCGCGCGCGAGGCTCTGCTGATGGGCCTGCGCCTGGGGGAAGGCATCGATCTCAACGCCGTGGCAACCCGCACGGGGATCGGGATGGACCAGTTGCTATGGGCTGACGGCGTCGCGCGGATGGCGGGCCTTGGCTTCGTCGAGCGTTCCGGCGACCGGCTGCGCATCCTGCCTGCAGGCATGCTCCTGCTTGATGCGATCCTGCCGGAAATCGTCAGGATCTGACGGCCCAAGCGCCGCCAGCCTTCAAGATGTCGGCTGGCTTTACACTCGGCTGTATGGCTTGCACTCGATTAACCAGCGCATGCCGCGTCCCGCCGTCGTTCCTGCAGAATGGCACGATGACTGCACCCTCATTGTCGTTCCTGACGATTACCTTCGGGGGCGGCGCATCTGCGCTGCCCCCCACCCGGTTGCCAAAAAAAAGGCGACCCGCAGGCCGCCCTTCCAGATCGCAATGAAAACGCGTTCAGCTTGCCGCAGCCACGCCCTGCTCGGTCATCAGCTGATGCAGTTCACCGGCTTCATACATTTCCATCATGATGTCGCTGCCGCCGACGAATTCGCCCTTCACATAGAGCTGCGGAATGGTCGGCCAGTCGGAATAGCTTTTGATGCCCTGGCGGATGCCCTGGTCCTGAAGCACGTCGACGCTCTCATAAGCGACGCCGAGATGTTCCAAAATCGCAATCGCGCGGCTGGAAAAACCGCATTGCGGAAACAGCGGCGTGCCCTTCATGAACAGCACGACATCGCTGCCCTTGACGATTTCGGCGATCCGCTGGTGCAGGGCGTCGGTCATGTTCAAATCCATCCTGTATGGCGCGGCGCTTGAGCCTCAAGCCGCGCAATGTCTGCAAGGCCGTTAGTTGGGAACGCCCGTGGTCAGTTGCAAGGCGTGCAGGACGCCGCCCATGCGCCCGCCGAGCGCCGCGTAGACGGCGCGCTGCTGCGCCACGCGGCTCTGTCCGCGAAAGCTTTCCGCAACGACGCGCGCGGCATAATGATCGCCGTCCCCCGCCAGATCGGTAATCTCGACCTCCGCATCGGGGATAGCGGCCTTGATCATGTCGGCGATATCATCAGCGGCCATGGGCATGAGCTTGTGCCTTACTGCGCTTCGATGAACTGGCGGCGTGCGACGACGGTCTGTTCTTCCAGCGCGGCGCGCACGCCCGCCTCGTCAATGTCGATTCCGGCCGAGGTCATGTCGCCCACCAGCTTGCGGATCACATCTTCATCGCCCGCTTCTTCGAAATCGGCCTGCACGACAGCCTTGGCATAGGCATCTGTTTCCTCAGGCGTCAGGCCCATGCGGCCAGCAGCCCATTCGCCCAGCAGACGGTTGCGGCGCGCCTGAATGCGGAACTGCATTTCCTGGTCGCGGGCATACATATTCTCAAAAGCCCGCTCGCGTTCGTCAAAGGTCGTCATCGGCAAAAAGCCCCGTTCAAAAGGATCGAAAAACTAAATTGACGCATAGGAAAGTCGCGGCGCTCACGCAATGGCGGGAACTAACCAGGGCTGTTCGGTCGCGCGCCGGGCTTCATAGGCGGTGATCGTATCGGCATCGTTCAGCGTCAGGCCGATCTCATCGAGCCCGCCCAACAGGCAGTCGCGGCGGAACGAGTCGATCTCGAAGGTGAAGCGATCCTGGAACCCGGTCGTCACCGTACGCTGCTCCAGATCGACATGGATGGGGTCGGTCTTGGCGACCTCCATCAGGCGGTCGACCGCTTCCTGCGGCAGCGCGACGGTCAGGATGCCGTTCTTGAACGCATTGCCCGAGAAAATATCTGAAAAGCTCGGCGCGATCACGACGCGCACGCCCATGTCGGCAAGCGCCCATGCGGCATGTTCGCGGCTCGACCCGCAGCCGAAATTATCGCCTGCGATCAGGATCGGGCTGCCAGAATATTCCGGGTCGTCAAAGACATTGCCCGCTTCCTTGCGCAGCACCTCGAATGCGCCTGCGCCAAGCCCGGAGCGGCTGATCGTCTTGAGCCAGTGCGAAGGGATGATGATGTCGGTGTCGACATTCTTCATCCCGAACGGGTAGGCCCGCCCTTCAACGGTGGAAAGCTTGTCCATCAGAGTGCCTGCTGTGCCTGCTTGGGCGCCGTGTCTTCGGCGCGGCCGAGCGTCGCCGCCATCGCCGCGCTACCAAGTGCGCCCAATGCGAGCATCCAGAATATCTTCTTCATGCGACCACCCCCTTCTGCTCGCCCATCAGCGTCCGCACATCGGTCAGCCGCCCGGTAACGGCAGCGGCTGCCGCCATGGCCGGCGACACCAGATGCGTCCGCGCGCCCGGTCCCTGCCGCCCCATGAAATTGCGATTGCTGGTCGATGCGCAGCGCTCACCTGAGGGCACCTTGTCCGGGTTCATGCCCAGACAGGCCGAACAACCCGGCTCACGCCATTCGAAGCCGGCGGCGGTGAAGATCTGGTCCAGACCCTCGGCCTCTGCCTGGCGCTTGACGAGGCCGGAGCCCGGCACGACCATTGCCTGCTTGATGCCACTGGCGATGTGGCGCCCTTTCAGAAGAGCGGCGGCGGCGCGCAGATCTTCGATCCGGCTGTTGGTGCAGCTGCCGATGAAGACATGCTCGATCGCGACATCTTCCATCCGCTGGCCGGCGGTCAGCCCCATATAGTCGAGCGACTTGCGCACGGCATCGCGCTTCGAGGGGTCCGCGAAGCTTTCGGGGTCGGGCACATTGCCGGTGACGGCGACCACGTCTTCGGGGCTGGTGCCCCAGGTGACGGTCGGCACGATATCGGCCGCATCGATGACCACGGTCTTGTCGAAGACCGCGCCCTCATCGGTGTGCAGCGTGCGCCAATAAGCGACCGCCTTGTCCCATGCCTCGCCGGCCGGCGCCATCGGCCGCCCCTTGAGATAGGCAAAAGTCTTTTCATCGGGCGCGAACAGGCCGGAGCGCGCGCCCGCCTCGATCGACATGTTCGCGACGGTCAGGCGTCCTTCGATCGACATGTCGCGGAAGGCCGAGCCGCGATATTCCATGACATAGCCGGTGCCGCCCGCCGTGCCGATCCGGCCGCAAATGGCGAGCGCCACATCCTTGGGCGTGACGCCGGGGCCAAGGTCGCCCTCGACCATCACGGCCATCGTCTTGGCCTGCTTGAGCAGCAGCGTCTGCGTCGCGAGCACATGCTCGACTTCGCTGGTGCCGATGCCAAAGGCCAGCGCGCCGAGCGCGCCGTGCGAGCTGGTGTGGCTATCACCGCAAACCAGCGTCGTACCCGGCAGGGTAAAGCCCTGCTCCGGCCCGACGACATGGACGATGCCCTGTTCCGGATCGGCGTCACCGATCAGGCGCACGCCGAACTCGGGCGCATTGCGTTCCAGCGCGGCAAGTTGCTGCGCGCTTTGCGGGTCGGCGATGGGAATGCGATTACCGGCCGCGTCGCGACGCGGGGTCGTGGGAAGATTATGGTCGGGCACGGCCAGCGTCAGGTCAGGCCGCCGCACGGGGCGTCCCGCCATGCGAAGCCCCTCGAACGCCTGCGGGCTCGTCACTTCATGAACGAGATGCCGGTCGATATAGATGAGGCAGGTGCCATCGGGACGCCGTTCAACGACGTGCGCGTCCCAGATCTTTTCGTATAATGTGCGTGCTTTTGCCATGGTCTGATCCCCCTACGCCCGGAACGCCGTAACGAAAAGAGGGATGCGGGCAAATTTTACCCACTGGGCGGTCATGCCGATATTATGCGGCGGTCATTCGTTGACCAGGTCGAGATAGGCGACGACGTCATTATCGGTGGCGATATAGAGCCCCGCCTGCACCGCCTCGGGCTCTGACGCTGCCCGCGCCAGCGCGACATGGAGCGGGCCATAGAGCAAAGTAGTGGCAGCGCCGCCGCCATCGGCATCGCTCAGATGATAAAGGCGGACGGTGGCTTCGTCATGGGTGGTACGCATGAGCCGCTTATCGCCTACCGGCCGCCGCGCAACAAGCCCGACGGGGCGATCAGCGCTTGTCGGAAACCTTGATCCCTTGCGCTAACTTGTTTGCGCCAATCCGCACCGCATCGTTGGTGAAATTGGCTACGAAGGTGCTGTTGCGTTCGAGGCCAGGCACGAACGACGCGCTGTTATTCTCGATCACCAAGCCGGCCGAGCTGTTGGTCCGGCCTTCGGGCGCGACGGTGATGAAGGCGCTGTAATTATCCTTGTCGCGACCCTGCACCATCTCATTGTCGCGGATCGTGCCGGTCGCGCCGTTGGACAGGTCGATCATATAATTGGTCTGGCGCCCAGCGCTGTCGTCGAAGCTGTTGCCCGAGATGTTCACGCGGGGCGCGCGGGACTTGATATAATGGCCGCCCGTTCCCTGGTCGAAGCGCGACCGGGTGACGGTCAGGCTGCCATATTGGCCGATATAGAGGCTGTGCGCGCAATCCTGCTCGCAGGTGCCCAGCCGGCGAAAGGTCGAGCGGTCGACGATGATCGAGGCGCGCGGGTCGTTCCCCGTCAGGACGCCCTGCTCGCTATTGCGGAACAGGCTGTTGACGATGGACAGGTTGCCCTGCTCCAGGCGGATGCCCGCGCCATTGCCATCGGGCACGCGGATATTCTGAAACACGATACCGTCGATCGTTGCGCCCTGCCCGCGCAGGACGAGCGCCGCCTTGCCCTCGCAGGCGACACCGTCGAGGATCGCGGTGCCCGGCCTCGCAGCGCGCAAGGTAACGTCACCCTGTTCCTGCACCGCGCATTCCCGATAGGTGCCCGGCGCGACCATGATCGTGCCGCGCGCATCGCCAACAGCGCGATAGGCGTCGGCAAGCGAGCGGAAGCTCTGCCCGGTTTCGCTGACGGTAAACGGCCCACCCGCGCTTTGCGCAAAAGCGGTGACGGTGATGGCAGCGGAAAGCAGCAGAGCGGTCGAGATCATTTTCATGAAGTACGCATAGCCGCGCGAAGGAACGCGGCCAATGCGCTTCCATGGTTAACGCCGCGTTGAACCGATATGGGACAGCGGGGCAGTGAAGCGTTAACCCGACTCAGTCGAGGTTGGGCCGCAGCCACCGCTCCGCCGTCTCGATATCCACGCCGCGACGCGCGGCATAATCCTCAAGCTGATCGCGGCCGACCCGTGCCACGCCGAAATATTCCGCCTGCGGATGACCGAAGTAAAAGCCGCTGACCGCCGCCGTCGGCAGCATCGCAAAGCTTTCAGTGAGCGTCGCGCCGGTCGCATGATGCGCGTCGAGCATGTCGAACAAGATCGGCTTCAAACTATGTTCCGGGCAGGCCGGATAGCCGGGCGCCGGGCGGATGCCGCGATACTGTTCCCTGATGAGCGCCTCGTTGGTCAACTGCTCCCCTTCCGCATAGCCCCAGAGCGCGGTGCGGACATAATGGTGCAGCCGCTCGGCAAAGGCTTCGGCTAGGCGATCGGCGAGCGCCTTCAAAAGTATGTCCGAATAGTCATCGATCGCGGCCTTGAAGCGCGCGAGATGCGACTCGATGCCGTGGATCGAAACGGCAAATCCGCCCATCCAGTCGCCATCATGGCTGATGAAGTCGGCAAGGCACATATTCGCCCGCCCCTCCCGCTTTGCGATCTGCTGGCGCAGCATCGGCAGGCGGACATGGCGTTCATCCTCCACATGGACGATGATGTCGTCACCCTCACGCCGGCACGGCCACAGTCCCGCGACGCCGCGCGCCGTCAGCCATTTTTCCGAAACGATGCGGTCGAGCATCAGCCTTGCATCGGCAAAAAGGCTGCGCGCACTCTCGCCGACGATTTCATCGTTAAGGATCGCGGGATAATTGCCTGCCAGCTCCCAGGCGCGGAAGAAGGGCGTCCAGTCGATATAGTCGACCAGATCCTTCAAATCCCAGTCGGGGAAGCGATGGACGCCGGGCAGGCGCGGCCGGGGCGCCTTCAGGCTCTCATCAATCTCGAACGCATTGGCGCGCGCATCCTCGATCGAGAGCAAAGCGCTCTGCCCCTTGTTGGCGCGAGCGACGCGGACATGCTTATAATCGTCCTTGGTCTTGCGCACGAAGTCGGTCTTTTGCGTCTCCGACACCAGGGCCGTCGCCACGCCGACGGCGCGGCTGGCGTCGAGCACATGGACGACCGGGCCGGTAAAGGCCGGATCGATGCGCAGCGCGGTATGCACGCGCGAGGTCGTAGCTCCGCCGATCAGCAGCGGCATCGTCATCTTCGCGCGCTGCATTTCGGTCGCCACCGTCACCATCTCGTCGAGCGACGGGGTGATGAGGCCCGACAGGCCGATCATGTCGGCGTCATTCTCGTTCGCGGCCTTGATGATGTCCTGCCAGGGCACCATCACGCCCATGTCGATGACGTCGAAGCCGTTGCACTGAAGCACGACGCCGACGATATTCTTGCCGATATCATGGACGTCGCCCTTGACCGTCGCCATGACGATCTTGCCCTTACCCTTGGCGCCCGGCTCCTTCGCCGCCTCGATGAAGGGCAGCAGATGGGCGACCGCCTTCTTCATGACGCGGGCGGATTTGACGACCTGCGGCAGGAACATCTTGCCCGCGCCGAACAGGTCGCCGACGACGTTCATGCCGTCCATCAGCGGGCCTTCGATCACCTGAATCGGCTTTTCGGCGGCGAGGCGCGCCTCCTCCGTATCCTCGACCACATACATGTCGATGCCCTTGACCAGCGCATGTTCGAGGCGCCGGGCGACCGGCCAGCTACGCCATTCCTGCGCCGCCTTCTCGGTCGCCGCATCCTTGCCGCGATAGCTTTCGGCGAGCGTCACCAGCCGTTCGCTGGCCTCGGGATCGCTGTTCAGCAGCACATCCTCGCACGCCTTGCGCAGCGCCGGATCAATTGCGTCATAGACGTCCAGCTGCCCGGCATTGACGATCGCCATGTCGAGCCCGGCGGGGATGGCATGGTACAGGAAAACGCTGTGCATCGCCCGGCGCACCGGCTCGTTGCCCCGGAAGGAAAAGCTGAAATTGGAGAGGCCGCCCGAAATATGGACGTGCGGGCAGCGCGCCTTGATCTCCCGGCAGGCTTCGATGAAGTCCATGCCATAGTTGTTATGTTCCTCGATCCCCGTCGCCACCGCGAAAATATTGGGGTCGAAGATAATGTCCTCGGGTGGGAAACCTATGCCCATCAACAGCTTATAGGCGCGTTCGCAAATCTCGACCTTGCGGTCCTTGGTGTCCGCTTGGCCCCTCTCGTCGAACGCCATGATGACGGCGGCCGCGCCATAGGCCATGCATTTGCGGGCATGGTCGAGGAACTGCTCCTCCCCCTCCTTCATGCTGATCGAATTGACGATCGGCTTTCCCGACACGCATTTAAGGCCCGCCTCGATCACCTCCCATTTGGAACTGTCGATCATGACCGGCACGCGGCTGATGTCCGGCTCCGACGTCATGAGCTTGAGGAAGGTCGTCATCGCCTCGACCGCGTCGAGCAGGCCTTCGTCCATATTGACGTCGACGATCTGCGCGCCATTCTCCACCTGCTCGCGCGCGATATCGATGGCCGTGGCATAGTCGCCCGCCATGATCAGCTTCTTGAACTTGGCGGAGCCTGTGACGTTGGTACGCTCGCCGATATTGACGAAGGTGGCGCCTGAAATGTCGGGGGACGTGGTCATCTTATTCTTTCGTGTCAGGCAGCGATGTGCATCGGCTCAAGGCCGGCCAGGCGTGTCACCACCGGCAGTTCGGGCACTTGGCGCGGCTTGTGCCCGGCAAG
>Ga0233380_1000223_pt1 | contig 32206 bp, 28 predicted proteins | sample ElkDunMinimDraft_9_FD_191541 | JGI IMG/M metagenome (GOLD analysis project Ga0233380, IMG submission 191541) | Fecal eukaryotic communites from dung pellets of Tule Elk in California, USA - Elk Dung F36 | ecosystem: Host-associated > Mammals > Digestive system > Large intestine > Fecal | place... | reverse complement strand
GTTGGTAATATTTAAAATTTCATTAGTACCATTTTCTGCATCGTTTCTATTCTCGTAAAACTTCAATTCTATTTCATTGCTGTAAGAAAACATTCGAGGTAAAAGAACATTCACCAAAGTTAAATTAACAGCTAATGGGTTGTTTTTTAAATTACAGATCATTAACGGATCTTTTAATTCGGTAAAAGGCATCATTTGGACCGTTATTTTGAAGGATGTAGTGTTTGCACAACCTGTAATTGGATCAAAAACCCTAATCCAAATACTTTTAGAAGAATGACTTTTTATTTGATAATAATCAAAATCTTGAATTTCATTTACGCCTGCAGTTGCATCTTTTTCTGACTCATGAAAACTTATTAGATAATTAAGATTGTTAGTTGCTTCGAACTTTTTATCAGTTAAATCAAATACTTTATAACCTTTTTCTTCATAATCACAAACAATGATATCAGAAGGTTTATTTACTTCGGGTCCAAAAATTAAAACTACGTTTTCAGTATCGGTATTATTTGTTTCATCTAGTTCTATTACCATTCCATTTTTATTTGCGTCGTCATCAACACTTGCGGTTAATGTAAAACTATTGGGTATTGATTGTGGAATTGATAAAGAAATTGATCCAGATTGTATTTCATTAATATTTATAGCTGCTTTGGTGGTGGTGGTACCCACTAATACATTATTCGCATAAAAAGCAATGGGCACATTAGGCAAAAGTTTTGTGGTGCCGTTTATATTGAACACGGTATAATCAACTTCAATATGTCTACTATCGCAAGTTACTTCTATAGCATCTATAACAATAGTAGCATCGGCAAAAAGACTGCTTAAAGCAACTATTATGTTGTTTATAATTATTAAATCCTGTCCTGTTTTTATATGCACATTCATAGATGTATCGCCTACCGAAATAAAGTTACCTACTTGGTAATAATCAATATCCATATTCCATAAATTGGTAGCACCAGTATAGGTATTGGTATTATTAAAAGCATTGTTACCAGGGTTTAAAGGCGGATTACTCACTAACATTCCGTTAATTCTTAACTGTTCTTCTACAGAAATATTATCATCGCCTTCCCAAGCTAAAAAACCAACTTTTGCATTATTTACATTTGTTACATTTAAACCGTTTAAAGTAATGCTAACGTTTTGCCCTGTGTGATCTACTATTTGAAAGCCATCATACACACTTACCACTCTGTTTGGCAAAGTTAAATCTTCATAAACCACCACAATAGACCAACCTGCGTAGTTGCTTCCAGTGGGACAATAGGGCGCAATAACATTTGTTAAATCAAGATCAGACAGTGTATAATTAACATTTCCAGTTGCTTTTACAAAATTGGTAACATCGGCAAATGCGCCAAAAAATTCAAGTCCCGTAGGACCAACTGTGGTATGTGTTCTTTGTGAAGTAATAGGTGTGTTATTCAATTTTACATTTAAATCTGCCTGAGCTAAGCTACCAGAACCCGACCAATATAAAAAAGCAGCTTGTATGCTAGCATTTGCATTTAAATTTAAAACGGCACTAGATTGGGTTAAAATAGTGCATGGAGCACCTAAACCATTGGCAGCGGTGTTCATGGTATTGCCAATCATAAAAAAATCTAATCGGCCTGTATATTGTTGGTACAAATTAACAGACTGACCCGATACTAAAAAACCAAAAAAAAGTATAAATGTTTGTAGTATTTTTATCATAACTTTTTAAGTTTCGATAAAAATACAAAAAATTAACTATCAATCAGTTAATCAACAGTATACTCTTTGTATTTCACATTAATTTTCTTTAGTAAGTAAAGAATTTTACCATTGCATTGAAGAATTAATGTATCTTTTGTAGTACCAAATTTGTAAGGAAATTGATGCTCTTGAATAGTTTGGTAATTACTTGAATTGTATTGAGATTGGTGTAATGCGTTAATAAGATTACCTTGATTATACCAATGAAATTTATTAACAGTGTTAAATTGGTAAATAGTATCACCGTTAGTAGCCGCAATGTTTAAAAATCTTAAATAATCATTGTCTAAAAACAAAATTTCTTGATGTGTTATACCTAAATAACCGTTAAAAAAAACAGCTACTTCATTATTTTGCCCTGTTTTTATTGGTGGATAAGTACCTTTTAGTTGCCAAAAACCAACTAATTCTTGAGATTTTGAATTGGTTTGATATCTGGTAATTACATCATCAATATCATCATCGCAGCTTAAAAGCATACAAACAACCAATAATAACAATAGCTTTTCCATATAATTATTTAATTTCTTTTATTAAATAAATGTATCCCGAAATAGTTTCATAATCTGTTGTAAATACGTAATAGTAAGTTCCGGTTGGCAGTTCTTTATTGTTCATATTCTGACCTACCCATTGGTTGGTGTAACCTTTACCATAGCTAAAAACTTCTGATCCGTATCTGTTATATATTTTTAATTGATTAAGATCGTAGACACTTAAATCTAATCCATCGTTTGATCCATCAAAATTAGCCGAAACCCCTTTTTGAATAGGACACTCTCTAGTTAAATCGATATGTATTTTAGAAGAGTTATTTTCTTCGTCAATTTCATATACAATTCCTTTTTTGTTTCCGGTATCATCTACATTAGCAACCAAATCAAATCGGTAACCAAACTTTTTAGGAATATTTAAAGTTGTAGTGTAGGTAATTTCTTTACCAATCGCCACTTCGTCACTTGTTTTTGTAGTTCCTACCAACTCATTATTTATATAAAATGCAATGGGCGTATCTTTTTTTAAGGGATGGTTTCCTTTATGATTTGCCACCGTATAATTAACATCGACAACTCTTGTGTTACAGTAATTTTTATAACTATCTAAAGTCATTGTAGCATCAGGAAAAACACTGTAAACCGAAAGTACTATTGTGTTAAAGAAAACTACATCGGCAGCGGTAGTTACCTTAATATCTAGAATAGTATCATCTACCTCTACATAAGTACTTAAATCATATTCATCTAAATCCATATTCCACATTTCTGTAGAATTAGAATAAGTATTTGTACAGTTAAAAGCATTATTGGCAGGATTCAACGCGTTTGAAACGGTTAGGTCGTTTATTAATAACTCTTCGCCAGAAGCTAAAGAAGCATCGCCTTCCCAAGCTAAAAATGAAATCTTTGAGTTTGCTGCGTTTGTAATTCTAAAACCATCTAAAACAATATTAATAATAGGATTACCAATATCTAAATTTTCAAAGCCATCATAAATTGCAACTAAATTGTTTTCAATATTTTCATCGTTATAAACAACTACAATTGCCCAACCAACATAGTTCCCACCACAATATTTTTTTATATGCTTTGTTAAATCTAATTCTGATAGTGTATATTCTGTTTCTCCAAATTGTTTTACAATACTTGTTACATCTGCAAAAGCTGAAAAATAGGCATAATTTGGATCTGCACCGGCTGCTAAAAGATTAAGACGTTCAGACTGAACATCTACACCATTTAATTTAACATTTAAATCAGCCTCTTTCTGATTTCCATTTCCAGACCAATATAAATAAGCAGCTACAACTTCTTTAGTTCCAGGTATATTAAGTGTTGCCGATGATTCTGTTAAAATATCACACGAAGTTACATCACCATTAGCTTTAACATTCATGGTATTGCCAAGCATTGTATAATCGTAACTACCGTAAAATTGTTTATATAATGAAACTTTTTGAGCAATAGCTGTAATGCTACAAAATAATGTAGCAAGTAAAAGTAATTTTTTAAGCATTATTTGTGGTTATTGATTTTTTTTTAAAAATATAAAAAATGCCTTACATTTTACCAACCTTTATTAATATTTTTTAAAATAAAAAATTGTTGAATTGTTCTATTTCTTTTATAAAATCCATTTCAATTGGTAAATAAAACAACTGATTTTTCGGTAACTGATTTTGCAAGCGCATATAATCTTTTTCGGTGGTGATAATTTTTCGTCCGTTTGCTTTTTGAAGGATGTTGTTTATATCTTGATCTGAAAAAAAATGGTGATCCGGAAAAGTTAAGTAATCATTTTGAGTACAATTTAAATACTCATAAAAATATTCGGGTTTTGCAATGCCGGCAACAGCTATAAAATCATTATTGAAGTCGCTAACAGAAATTTCTTCAGCATTATTTGTTACTGACTGATGATAACTAATTGTTGAAAAGAAAATTTTATCGTTATCAATGTCAATTTTACTTTTTATTTGAAACATTTCTTGCTCCGATAAATCTTTAGGACATTTAGTAACCACAACAACATTGGCTCTTTTTACTCCCGATTTACATTCGCGCAAATTTCCGGCAGGTAAAACCAAATCGTTATAAAATAAATCGTTGTAAGCGGTAAGCATAATATAAAAACCCGCTTTTATTTTTCGGTGCTGAAAAGCATCATCCAACAAAACAATTTCGGTTTTAGGCAAAGTTGCTAAAATAGTATTCACACCTTCTACCCTGTCTGCATTTACGGCTACATGAATATTTTTAAATTTTGAATGATACTGAAAAGGTTCGTCGCCAATTTCTTCTAGGGTTGTAGTATCATTTGCTAAATAAAAACCTTTGCTTTTTCGCTTGTAACCTCGGCTTAAAACCGCTAGACTATATCTGTCAGACAAAAGTCTGATTAAATATTCAACCATTGGTGTTTTACCCGTACCACCAACCGACAGGTTTCCCACAGCAATAATTGGTAAATTAAAAGCAGTTGATTTTTTTATGCCTTTATCGTACAAAAAATTTCGTAAGCTTGTTACAGCTACATAAATCAACGAAAACGGAAATAATATTTTGCGTAGGTTTTTCATTAAATCATCTTCTTAACCTCGTTATAGAACTCTTGGCAATTATCGGGCGAAAGTACAATTTTATCCATTTTTGTTACTAACATTACTAAACTATCTTTACGTGTAAGATACCATGTCATGCTGCCTAATTTTTTATTTGTAAATGTACCTGAATAGCTAAAAACACCTCCGATACCAAATGTTCTTATCGCAAATTTCAAATCATTTTTATCAATTAATTTAACTTCAAGAATACGATCTTTTCTTATAAGTTCTCTGTTATTTCCCTTAACTATCTTAACTCCTTCATTTGTAACATCATATCCTAAAATCCTTTCACCATAAGAGTAATTTAGTATAGCAAGAATGACTAAGGCAAAAATTGGGAACATAATATCCTCTTGTGCAAAATTATCCTTAATCAATTTAAAAATAAAAACCACTAAAAAAACCAAAACAATAGAAAGAAGCAAGATTGTACTGAAAATTGAACTTATTTTTACTGACTTACCCAACGATGCTTTATACATTTTTACGAATTTACAGTACCAAAAATAACGATTATTTTTATCTTTGAATACACTAAAAATGATATTGTGCAGTTAAAACAACTTATTCCGATTTTAGAAGAAATGGCGCCAACCGCCTATGCCGAAGATTTTGACAATGTAGGTTTGCTTGTGGGCGATGTAAATACAACAATTAAAGGCATTTTGGTTTGTCACGATGCTTTGGAAACCGTTGTTAGCGAAGCTGTTGAAAAAAACTGCAACCTAATTGTGTGTTTTCACCCGATACTTTTTTCTGGTTTAAAGAAAATCACCGGTAAAAATTATGTGGAACGCGCCGTTATTAAAGCCATTAAAAACGATGTTGCTATTTACGCGGTTCACACAGGTTTGGACAATCATAAACTGGGAGTAAACAAAATTTTGTGCGATACTTTGGGGTTGATCAATACAAAAATCTTGATTCCTAAACAGGATTTTATCTATAAACTAACAACTTTTGTTCCTAAAGATCATTTAAGAAATGTTCAAAAAGCGTTGTTTAATGCGAGTGCAGGTTCAATTGGGAATTATTACGATTGCAGTTTTACTTCGGCTGGAATTGGATCTTTTACAGGAAACAACGACAGCAATCCTGTAATTGGCACTCAAAATGTTTTTACCGAAGTAGAAGAAATTAAATTAGAAGTTACTTTTGAAAAACACTTGCAAAACAAAATTTTAAAAGCCTTGTTTGAAAGTCATCCGTATGAAGAAGTGGCGCACGAAATCACCAAATTAGAAAACCAACATCAGAATATCGGTATGGGAATGATTGGTGAATTAGAATGTGAAATTTCCGAAATAAATTTTCTTCAATTCGTAAAAAACAAAGTCGAAACCGGTGGCATCCGTCATTCAGATTTCTTAAATAAAAAAGTAAAAAAAGTGGTGGTTTTAGGCGGATCAGGTAGTTTTGCAATTGGGGCTGCAAAAGCGCAGAATGCTGATGTATTAATAACAGCCGATTTAAAATACCACGATTTTTATCAGGCAGAAAACACCATTTTATTAGCCGATGTGGGTCATTTTGAAAGTGAACGTTACGTAAAAAATTATATTTTTGATTATCTATCAAAAAAAATACGTACTTTTGCAATTATTTTATCAAGCATTAAAACAAATCCGGTTAACTACCTATAATATATGGCAAAGAAAGCAGAAACTGTTGAAGAAAAATTAAGAGCGTTATACGACTTACAATTAATTGATTCACGAATTGACGAAATTAGAAACATGAGAGGCGAATTACCTCTTGAAGTGGAAGATTTAAAAGATGAAGTTGCCGGGCTTACAACTCGTTTAGAAAAGCTTAACAACGAAGTACAAACTGTTGACGAGCAGATTAAAACAAAGAAAAACGAAATTGATTCTCACAAAGAATCAATTAAAAAATACACCGATCAACAAAAAGACGTTCGTAACAACCGTGAATTCAACTCTTTAACAAAAGAAATTGAATACCAAACGTTAGAAATCGAATTAGCAGAAAAGCACATTAAAGAGTTTAAAGCTAACTTGGAGTATAAAAAGAATTTAATTTCACAGACATCTGAAAAATTAGATCTTAAATCGAACCATTTAAAGCACAAAGAAAACGAATTAAACGGTATTTTAACCGAAACAGAACGTGAAGAAAAAGCGTTGGTTATAAAATCAGAAGAGTTTTCTGCGATTATTGAAGATCGTTTGTTAAATGCGTACAAAAGAATTAGAAACGGCGTTAAAAACCGTTTAGCAGTGGTTTCTATTGAGCGTGGTGCATCTGCAGGATCGTTCTTTACAATTCCACCACAGGTTCAGGTTGAAATCGCTGGTCGTAAAAAAATCATGACAGACGAACACAGTGGGCGTATTTTGGTTGATGCAGCTTTAGCAGCAGAAGAAAGAGAAAAAATTGATACAATTATCAAAAATTTAAAATAAATTTAAGCCTCTAATTTAATAGAGGCTTTTTTTATGGGGTTTTTCAAAAGATTAAAATACACGCTTCTTACAAAAGGTTTTGGTTTGTACATTAATTCCTTACACTACTTAAATGCAAAATTTGCAGCAAATACCGCCTATACGCTGTTCTCGGTTCCGCGCGAAGGCGTTTTAAAATCGCTACCTACTTTTTTGGGATCAAGTGCCATGAAAAAACTAAAAGTAGATCAGCACGATATTCAAACCTACGAATGGTTTGGCGAAAAAGAAACCATTTTACTTATTCACGGCTGGGAAAGTAATGCTAATCGTTGGCAAGGCGTTATTCATTTTCTTAAAAAACACAATTACCGCATTATAGCATTGGACGCGCCAGGACAAGGTTTAAGCGATGGCAAAGAACTAAATGCTGTTTTATACAGCCAATTTGTTAACAAAGTGTGCAATCATTTTAAGCCTGATTTTTTAATTGGTCATAGTTTAGGTGGCATGACTATGTTTTATTATATGGCGACTTTTAAACCCGATTTTGTAAAGAAAATTGTATCGTTAGGTGCGCCAAATCGTTTTTTACGAATTACCGAAAATTACCGAAACCTTATTTCACTTACTCATAGATCGTATCAAGGTTTTTTAAAAGAATTTTCCAAGCGATTTTCTATTGATCCAGCGAATTTTAATAGCAGTTCTTTTGTTGATCAGATAAAAGTTCCCATTGGTATGATTCACGATGAAGAAGATAAAGTTGTTCCCTACAGCGATACATTGGAAATTTTAGAAAAACATCCCGAAATTCCGCTTTACACTACTCATGATTTGGGACACAGTTTGTATAGCGATGATGTAAACGAACAAATTGTTTATTTTTTAGAAAACAACCGCTTTAAATCGTAATTTTGCACTATGGATCAGGAAGGAATACGCATTAATAAATTTTTATCGGAAGTTGGATATTGTTCACGCCGTGAGGCCGACAAACTGTTGGAACAAGGCAGAATAACCATTAACGGGAAAATTCCCGAATTAGGAACAAAAGTTTTACCTACCGATGAAGTTCGTGTAAACGGAAAATTGGTAACAGAAAAGGATGAACCAAAAATTTATCTTGCAGTCAACAAACCTGCCGGAATTGAATGTACTACCAATCAATCGGTAAGAGGAAATATTGTTGATTTCATCAATTATCCCGAACGCATTTTTCCTGTTGGACGATTAGATAAAGATTCGGAAGGATTGATTATTATGACCAACGATGGCGACATTGTAAACAAAATTCTTCGCGCACGTAACAACCACGAAAAAGAATATATTGTTACAGTTGATAAAACTATTACCGATCGTTTTATTAGTAGAATGGGTGCCGGTGTTCCCATTTTAGATACTGTTACAAAAGAATGTCGAGTTGAAAAAATTAGCAACACTACGTTCCGTATTTTTTTAACACAAGGTTTAAACCGACAAATTCGTAGAATGTGCGAGTATTTTGATTATACGGTTGTTGCTTTGAAACGTATCCGTATTATTAATATTTCGTTAGATGTTCCTGTTGGAAAATACCGCGATATTACCAAAGCCGAAATGGACGAATTGAATCGTTTAATTGGTGAAAGTACTAAAACCGAAGAAGGCAGTTTACCAAAACCTGAGAAAATTATGGTTAATAAAAACCCTGCACCAACTAAAGATCGTAAAGATTTTAAAAAGAAAATTGTTGAACAACGTCCGCTACGAAACGAACGCAGAAATACTAGAAATAAATAAATCCGAGTTTTAAACTCGGATTTATCTATTATCTCATCCATCCTTCTACAACATATTTTTTTTCTGTTATTTTATATTCCATTCCATTTTCTGGTTGATACCACAACTCAATTCTTGCTCCATATTTATCACCCCATGAACCTTCATAAATTACAAATTCTCCGGAATACATTTTTACTTCTAAATCATTAACGATAATTTTAGAACGATATAAAATTTCCTTTTCTGATAATTTATCATTCGAAGTAATTTCGAAAACTCTAATAAAAAATGAGCCCTTCGCGTTAAGTTGATAATTTGTATAATAAGTATAAATACCTGGTTGTGAGTACGCAGCTATTTTAAAATCGTTTACAATTAAATCGTCTTCATTAATCTCTGTTTCTATCGGAATTTCAATTATTATATTTTTGGGAATAGTCTTATTTGCACCGTAATAATCTGGTGGTGATAATGTAAAAATTACAGAGGTTATTACAAAGAGAAATATAGTAACAATTAACTGTGGGAATATAAAATACCATTTTTTTATTACAATTTGCACTATTGCTGAAATTATATTTCCTAAAACATTTATAAAGAAAATAATTAAAGACAAATCAATTAATTCATCTTTCTTTAAAATATTTCCCAAGATAAAAATGAGAATTGGGATTAAATATGTGATTATGGGAATCCACCAAACTATAAAATATTTCTTAATCAAAATCATTATCAAATAGTTTAAATAAAAGTTGTGTTTTTATTTTTCTGAAAACTCATAATACAACTGCTTCGATAAAAACGGTAAATCTTCATAATACTTCAATCTGTTTAAAAGAAATTCAGGAACTTCCATATTCTGTTTTTTGTAATAATCAATCAATGTTTTTTCGTTCCCTGTTAAATCAGAAGCTAAATAATTCCAATCAACCGTATCTTTCTGTAAGTTAAAATTCGTCATGATATTTCCCCAATTGAAAATCGAACAAAAAATCAAACTGTAAAAAATAGTCCACGACATTCTATCAATCAAATAAAAATTTGTTCTTTTTTGATGGATTTTTAGGAACGAATAAACTAACCCGATCAAACATATTATCAAAAATAAATATACGCCCAAACGTTTGTAGGTTAGCCCCATTGCGTTAATGTAAACCGAATTTTGATAAAAAGCCGATGCTATTAAAAAGCCGTTCAAACCAATCCAAATTTTTGTCAATCGAAGCAACCACGTATTGTTTTTTATAAAGTTTAAAGCATCTTTAAAGAAGAATAAAACCACGACCATTGCCAAGAAAACCGATGTGATTATCAAATAAATCTGACTGTGCGTTCGCGAACTGTATTCTGAAATATGCTGAATTGTTTGTTGCGCATTTTCTACATTAAAAACAATTACAAAAAACAACAGCATGCAGTTTAAACTAACCAATGTGATGATTCCGCTGCGAACTTCGAAATCAATCGGGATAAAATTAAACGACGGTTTTTGATTGATTTCTTGTTCTTTAGTGAAATTTAAATTCAGTTTTTTATCTATGATTTTAATAAAATCGAACACTTTGATATGCCAAAACACAAAACTTATGTAAAAACCGAAGATGATGGTAAAGATGATTAATCCGTCGATGTTCCATTCGTAACGATTGTACCACTCACTTAACATATCGCTCGATGAAATGTATAATCTGAAAAAGACCGACAAGATGCAGAATGGCAAAATTATGTATGAGAAAATAGTGACCAATGTTTTTTTGGAATCTTCTTTTTTGAATTCGAACCACTGGTCTATCAAGAAAATCCGAGCCACAAAAGCAGGCCAGCTCAATACAAAATTAAATGCGTTTGTAATTAATTTCATTTGTGGATCTACTACATAATATCTAAATACAAACGACGAAACTACTACCGAAAGTACCGTGACTACTGATAAAAGCCACGCATTGGAAAAACTTGAAGCCACAACACAAACTACCAATGTTATGGCTTTTTTATCATGTAACAATTTGGGTTGCATGACCAATTGTGCAATTAATAGAATTAAAGCAAAGATTGAAAGATTGATACCTAGTTCCTGATCATATAAAAGAACGGCAAACAAAATGGTGCTGGTAAAAATTAAAAACTGTTTTTTCATAATATTCATATTTAAAAGTACTTTGTGTTTCAAAGTTTATTATTAAAAAAATAAGACCCATTTACTGTCTCATTATTTTTTCTAGAAAAGCAAGATGTTGCTGAAATGCCAACTTACCCACTTCGGTAATTTTATAGGAAGTTCGAGGTTTTTTACCAACAAACTCTTTTTTAATTTCTATGTATTCGTGTTTTTCCAAAGCGGTAGAATGGCTTGCCAGGTTTCCATCGGTAACCTGTAGGAGGTTTTTCATTTCCGTAAAATCAACCCACTCATTAACCATAAGAACCGACATTATTCCTAACCGAACCCTACTTTCAAATTCTTTATTTAAACCGCTTATTAAACTCATTTACTTGTATTTTCTGTGTAAAATAACACCGTAAACAATATGCAAAACTCCAAAACCAATGGTCCAAAAAATCAATCCTTTGCCAATAAAAAATAAAGACAAACAACCAAGAATAATCTCGAGCAAGCCTAAATATTTAATATCAGAATACGTATATTTTTCCGCATTAACCAAAGCCAATCCGTAGAAAATTAAGGTTGTACCAGCAACTAATCCGTACAAATTATACTGCAACAATGCCAAAACAAAAACACCGCCAACTACCAGTGGAATAGCCAATTGAACTAAAATTTTCTTTGTTGTAGCTGTCCAGATTTGTAAACCCAGCTTTTTGCTTTTACGAACAGTAAAATAACATCCACAAAAAATAGCTAACAATAAAGCTGATGCTCCTAAAACAAACAATTCAAACACAAATTTCTCATTGAATACATAATCCGTACTAAAATCAATTTGATATTTCTTAAGTATTGCAATTGCAATCAAGCCAGTTATCACACCAACGATGCCTGCTCCTACTCCGGATAATCCGCTTAAAGATAAAAATCGAGACGAACGTTCCATCATAGAACGAATATGTGCTAAATCATCAGAAATTTTTTGAACCATTATTATTCACTTTGAAATACAAAGTTATTTGAATTTTTGAATTAACAAAATATTTTACATGATTTTTTTTGATATGTAAGCGATTATGATATTCTTATCCGTGGTAATTGTTAATTTGTGAGAATTAGTGTTCTCAATTATAAGTAAATCAAAAGGTTCTAAAATAAAATCAGTAGCGTTTACGAATAATTTTGTTTGCGTTTTTGCAAAAACAAAGGTCATAGATACTGAAACATCAATAGCATCATTAATCAAACAAACATTTGCATCAACATTATTTTGCACCATTAAATTAAAATCGTTTCCTTTTGTGAAAGATGTAATATCACTATTAGAATCAAATTTAAAAACATTATTTGGAGTATAGCTTTCTTCTTTTCCATTGATATTTATGTTCAAATCATTATCTAACATTACCAAAAAACGAGCATAACCTTTAAATTTTGTAAAGACTGAAGGAACTTTAGTTATCGTCGCAACACTTATCCTAAATAAAAAATCGCGTTTATCGTACAATGAATTTTCAGGGTAAATTAAATATTCAAACGTTTCGCCACCATCCCAAATATTAGGTATAATACTATTTTTCTTGATAATTGTATAGTTTATATTCATTATAACATTAACTTATCTAGATCTAACAACAAATAATTTATATTTTGATTTATTGTTCGGGTTGCAGATTGCATTTGGTTTAACATTGAAGTACGGTTATGCAAATCTTCAGCAAGATAAAAACCGCCATTATCAAATAAAATAGACTGTTGAGCTACTTCTATATCGTTTCCAAAGTTGTATTCTACCCAGCGTTTTTTTATATTTTGGATGATTGATGCTTCTTGTGTATAATTTGAAAAACTTTTTTCGGTGTACATATACCATACAAAAGGCGGAAAATTCTCTGAAACCAGTTTTTCTTGCCAAATATCTCTTAATAAATTCCTTTGGTGTATAAATTCTACTTTTTTACCTTTTGGGTTCAACATCATAAAACCTAAACCCGCACCTAAAATACCAGCACCAATATCAACTGACTTGCCAACATTTTCATTTTTAGCAATAGCGCTTGTGGTAGACGCAGCTGCTCCTAAAACAATAGAAAGTATTACCATTCTATTCATTTTTCGTGCGTTTAAATCGTCTATAAAACTCGCCATTTGTCCTACACGTTCTCCTTCACAATCAAATTCGGCAGCAACAGCATCTAATTCAGTAGTGGCAATTGTAAGTTTACTATCAATAACAGACCGTAAATGAAGTATTTCAAATTGCGCTTCTACAGAAGTTTCTTTTTTAAGATCAATCATTTTCTGAACCTCGTCTGTTGTTCCCAAAGCATTTAAAATTAGGATACTTTGCGGTGTAAAATACTCAGACAAATTTTTGTTTGTAATTAAGATAGAATCTGCGTTGTAAGATGGCAATTTTTTATCGTAATTATACTTGAAAGGAGCCTTACAATAACTGTCTTTTAAGGTTAAAATATTGTCACGTATTGCTTGAGTTTTTTTAGACACGCAAGATGTTAGCATCATGATAAGAAATATATACCCTAGAAACTTTTGCATTTTTTTTCTATTTTATTATAACAAATATAGTAAAGATGAGGCTGGTTATTAAGAAGGGAACAAACTAAATAATTTCCATTTTTTTCATTATGAAGGTCGCATTTTTATTCTGACAGATTCCGTTTTTCAATTTATAATCAAAATGGAGTTCATTATTGATAATTTCAACCTCAAAACACTTGTTTTCCATAGTTTCCAAATGATGCTCTGTGGTTTTACAAACTTCTAAATCATGGGTAGCAATCATTCCGGTAACCTTCAAATTATGTAGTTTTTCAATAACACCAACCGTTCCCGTTTTTTTATCGTCTGAATTTGTTCCTTTTAAAATCTCGTCTAACAACACAAAAATGGGCTGTTTTTCGGCTTCGGTAACGATTTGCTTTAGACGTTTTACTTCGGCAAAAAAGAACGATTCGCTATCAGACAACGAATCTGTTAATCGCATAGAAACCCACAAAGGCAGCGGATAAACTACTGCTTGTTTGGCATCAATTGGTGCTCCGGCGTAACTTAACACTAAATTAATTCCAACAGTACGCAAAAAAGTACTTTTCCCACTCATATTGCTTCCTGTTAAAATCACAAATCGTTTCTGGCTAAAATCAATCGTATTTCTCACTCTTTTATCTTTTGAAATCAGCGGATGTCCTAAATCCTCCATTGTAATTTGGTTTGATGCAATTGTTGGATACTGATATTCTGGATTGTTGTAAGCAAAATTCGCCAAACTGTTCAAGGCTTCTATTTCGCCAATAATTTCCATAAACTGCCATAAATCTTGCTGATGATTTTCTTTCCATTTCAACAACTTTTTATACACCCAAAAATGATACTGAAAAGTTCCGTTTAACGCAATAAAGACAAACAAATTGGCAATGGTATTCAGTTTTTCAAAGCAATTTGCAAGGTTTGTAACAATTTGGAAAGCCGTTTTTTGGTTGGATTGCAATTTAGACTGAAGATCGTTTAAATAAACCGATTGAAATTTTTCGGTTTCAAACGCATGAAGCATTTTTGAATATTGCTGTAAACTGTTGGCTATTCGATCACTTTTACCAATTTCTTTCAAAATATGCTGACTAAAATATCCAATCAATAATAAATTCATCGTGAAGAAAAACACGGCTAATTTTGCAAAAACGGGATGCCAGTCAAACTTCGATCCAACGATTGAAATCAGCAAAAGTACAGGTATTAAAATGGCGAAAAACTGCATAAAAGCTTTTGGTTTTTCAGATATAGTTTCTGTCCATTTTTTTATTGCTAGATCTTCTTTTTCGGTGGTTCCTGCTAATAATGATAAGGTTTGAAAGTGCTGACGGAAGTTTAATTTTTCTGAAAGTTCTTTCACAGCTTCTTGTTTTTTTAGGATCGATGCTTCTGTGGGAATTTCCTGTAAGCTTTTTGCTAATGCATCTTTTCCTAAAAAAGTTCCGGTACGATTTGTAAACTGAAAGATTGAATTAGATCCAAACAAATCTAAATCATACGAAAAAGCATGTTGTGGATTTTGATATTCAACACCATTATTAAACTGATGATTTCCTTCTAAAAAAGAAATTTCATCGGTGTTTATCTGCTTCAACGTTTTATGATACGCAATTTTTGACTGTACCTTTAAATAAATGTTCACAACAATTATAAATACAATAATGAACGCCAGCGAAACAAATCCGTACAAATGATTTTTCTGGTACATCATTAAATACAGAAAATAAATTGCCACCAAAAGCAAAACAATTCTACTGTAACTTAAGATGTTGTTTTTCTTGGATAATTTTTTAAGGATTTCTGTCTGTTGCTGGCTTATTGTAGTGTACATATTTTGGTTTTAAAATTGACTAAAAATACGCACAAAAAAACCATCTCGCAAATGAGATGGTTTTTAGTAATATGATTTATTTTAATTTATTTATTCTTCTTTGCTCTGCGTTCTCTTGCAATCAGCGTGTTTTTCATTAGCATAGCAATAGTCATGGGACCCACACCACCTGGAACTGGTGTAATCCACGATGCTTTTTCGGCAACTTCGTTAAAAGCTACATCGCCTTTAATTACATAACCTTTTGCGTTTGTTTCATCTGCAACACGAGTAATTCCAACATCAACAATCACGGCTCCTTCTTTAATCATTTCTGCTTTCAAAAATTCTGGAACTCCCAAAGCTGTAATTACAATATCGGCTTCACGAGTAATAGCTTCAATGTTTTGTGTTGCAGAATGCGTCAACGTAACCGTTGCATTTCCCGGATAAGCTTTGCGGCTCATTAACAAACTCATTGGTTTACCAACAATATTTGATCGACCAATTACAACCACATTTTTACCTTTAGTGTCGATTTTGTTGCGTTCTAATAACTGTAAAATTCCGAAAGGTGTAGCAGGAATAAAAGATTCTAATTCTAATGCCATACGACCAAAGTTTTCTGGGTGAAAACCATCTACATCTTTATCTGGATCAACCGCATTTAAAACCTTTTGCTCATCGATATGTTTTGGTAAAGGCAGTTGAACAATAAATCCGTCGATATCATCATTGGTATTTAATTCGTTGATCTTTGCCAACAATTCTTCTTCTGTAGTTTCTTCGGGCAAGGAAACCAATGTAGAATCAAAACCAATTTTTTCACAGGTTTTTACTTTACTACCAACGTAAGTTAAACTTGCGCCATTGCTTCCTACTAAAACTGCCGCCAAATGCGGAACTTTTTCACCACGTTCTTTAATTTTAGTTACTTCGGCAGCTATTTCGTTTTTAATTTCTTCCGATACTTTTTTACCGTCTAATAATTGCATTGTTGTTATTGTTTGTAGTTGTTTTGTTTTATCTTACTTAAAAGCTATTTCATTCCCATACCTTTCATCTGCCCCATCATGCGCATTAGGTTTTTACCTTGTGCACCTTGCATCATCTTCATCATTTTACTCATTTGATCGAACTGTTTCAACAATTGGTTTACTTGCTGAATATCGGTTCCTGATCCTTTTGCAATACGCAATTTACGTTTGGCATCTAATAACGCTGGTTTTTTACGTTCAACCGGAGTCATTGAGTGGATAATAGCTTCAATATGTTTAAAAGCATCGTCTTCAATCTCTACATCTTTCATAGCTTTACCAACTCCAGGAATCATTCCCATAAGATCTTTCATGGATCCCATTTTTTTTACCTGCTGGATCTGACTTAAGAAATCATCGAAACCAAATTCGTTTTTAGCAATTTTCTTTTGAAGTTTTCTTGCTTCTTCTTCATCATACTGTTCCTGTGCGCGTTCTACCAACGAAATAACGTCACCCATTCCCAAAATACGATCTGCCATACGATCTGGATAGAATACATCAATTGCATCCATCTTTTCACCTGTACCAATAAATTTAATTGGTTTGTTTACGATCGATTTAATAGAAATTGCAGCTCCACCACGCGTATCACCGTCTAATTTTGTTAAAATAACTCCATCAAAATTTAAACGATCATTAAAAGCTTTTGCAGTATTTACAGCATCTTGCCCTGTCATAGAATCTACAACAAACAAGGTTTCGTGTGGTTTAATAGCCGCGTGAACGTTTGCAATTTCGTTCATCATTTCTTCATCAATCGCCAAACGACCGGCAGTATCGACAATTACAACGTTGAACCCGTTTTTCTTAGCATAATCAATTGCGTTTGTTGCAATAGAAACCGCATTTTTGTTTTCTGGTTCAGAATAAACCTCAACACCAATTTGATCTCCCACAACATGCAACTGGTTAATTGCCGCCGGACGGTAAATATCACAGGCAACCAATAACGGCTTCTTTGTTTTTTTAGTTTTTAGAAAGTTTGCCAGTTTTCCGGAAAAAGTTGTTTTACCAGAACCTTGTAAACCCGACATTAAAATTACCGTTGGATTTCCCGAAAGATTTACCCCAACAGCATCGCCACCCATTAATTCAATTAATTCGTCTTTAACGATTTTAACCATTAACTGTCCGGGTTGTAACGTTGTTAAAACGTCTTGACCAATTGCTTTTTCTTTTACTTTATTGGTAAAATCTTTGGCAATTTTAAAGTTCACATCGGCATCTAACAACGCGCGACGCACTTCTTTTAAAGTCTCGGCAACGTTAACTTCTGTAATTTTTCCGTGACCTTTTAATATATGAAAGGCTTTGTCTAATTTATCGCTTAAATTATCGAACATACTTTTTCTTATTGAAACTAAAGGGCAAATATACAATAAAGTAAAAGATGTGTCAAGATTTTGTTTTGATTAGTGTAGCTGTTGTTTTTTGCTTATTTACCACAGATTACACAAATTCACAAGAATCTTTCGTGAATTATCTGAAAATACAAAAAGCTTTTCTAAAGTTTAAAACTTTAGAAAAGCTTTTTTATACATTTGGATTTCTAAGGAATGATAAAGAAACCTAAGAACACTATTTTTTAATATTTTACATTCTGTTTGGAACGTAAATTCCTAATAAAGCAAAGGCATTTTTAATGGTTTGCCCTACTTTGTCTGATAATTGCACACGGAATACTTTTTTGTTGTGATTTTCTTCTCCTAAAATGGAAACCGACTGATAAAACGAATTGTATTCTTTAACTAAATCGTAGGTATAATTGGCAATTAATGCCGGACTGTATGTTTTTGCTGCCTGCTGAATTACTTCTGGAAACTGTGCTAAATTTTTAATTAGCTCTTTTTCTTTTTCGTGAAGAGATTTCTCGACTTCGCTCGAAGTGACAACATTGGTATAATCAAAATCGGCTTTACGTAAAATAGATTGGATACGTGCATAGGTGTACTGAATAAACGGACCTGTGTTTCCTGCAAAATCTACCGATTCTTTTGGATCGAACAAAATACGTTTTTTAGGATCTACCTTTAAAATGTAATATTTCAAAGCGCCTAAACCAATAATATTATACAAACTGTCTTTTTCTTCTGTCGATAATCCGTCTAACTTACCTAATTCTTCCGAAATTTCTTTGGCAGTCACCGTCATATCGCTCATTAAATCATCGGCGTCAACAACGGTTCCTTCACGCGATTTCATTTTTCCCGAAGGTAAATCAACCATTCCGTACGATAAATGATACAGATGTTCTGCCCAATCGTAACCCAGTTTTTTAAGGATCAGGAACAAAACTTTAAAGTGATAATCCTGCTCGTTACCAACGGTGTAAACCATTCCGCCAACATCAGGAAAATCTTTTACACGCTGAATTGCCGTTCCAATATCTTGTGTCATATAAACCGAAGTTCCGTCTGATCGCAGTACTAATTTTTCATCTAAACCATCTGGAGTTAAATCAATCCAAACCGAATTATCTTCTTTTTTAAAGAAAATTCCTTTTGCCAAACCTTCTTCTACTACATCTTTACCTAACAAATAGGTATCGCTTTCGTAATAATTACAATCGAAATCTACGCCAATGTTTTTATAAGTCGCCTCGAAACCGGCATAAACCCAGCTGTTCATCTTTTCCCAAAGCGCAACAACCTGCTCATCGCCTGCTTCCCATTTACGAAGCATTTCTTTTGCTTCCTGAATAGCATCGGTACTGTTTCGCGCAATTTCATTTATCTCTGAAGTAATATTAGAAATTTTATCTTCTACCGAAATAACCGGTTTCAATAACGCTTCAACTTCTTTGAACGATTTTTCCTTTAATTGATCATCAGAAGCTTCTTTTTTAAAGCTCGAAAACACTTTTGATAATGAATTCGAAGTTTGAATTGCTTCTTTTAATTCCTCACCAAGTTGTTGTTTCAATACAACAATCTGATCAATATTTAATTTTTCAAGTTCTGATGAAAGTATACCTTTCAGCTTATTGATTTCAGAAACCAACGTACTTAATTTCTGCGAATTGTTTGTTTTATCTAATGAAAAATCTCCGCTTAAGAAGCTCTCATTAATAGGCTTTGCCTGCTTTCTTAATTCATTTTCAAAAGCAACATAATAATTACCAACCAGCTTATCGCCTTTTAATCCTGTTGATTCTGGTGTTTCGTTGTTTCCGAATTTTTCCCAAGCCAACATTGATTTGCAGATATGAATTCCACGATCGTTAATAACCTGAGTTTTATATACTTTTTTACCGGCTGCTTTTAAAATTTCGGCTACAGAATAACCTAAAAGCACATTACGAACATGCCCTAAATGCAAAGGTTTGTTGGTGTTTGGTGACGCATATTCTACCATTACCGCTTTTGCATTGGTGTTGGTTGATTGGTATCCGAATGTTTTATTGTCTAAAATAGCATTAAAAAACTGGCTGTAATAACTGTCACTAATAACAATATTTAAAAACCCTTGAACTACATTGAATTTTGTAACCAAATCAACATTTTCTACAAGGTACTCGCCTATTTTGTTTCCAATTTCGGCAGGATTTAGCTTCGCTCCGTTCGGCATTGCCTCGGGTCCCTTTAATTGTTTCACCAACGGAAAAACCACCATTGTAACGTCTCCTTCAAAATCCCTGCGCGTAGCCTGAAATTCCACTCGGTCGATTGTTAAATCGAACAATTGTTGAACTGCTTGCTTAATGTACGGCGTTAAAATTTCTTGTAAAGACATTGTTTTAAATTTTTTAATTAAGCTGCAAAGATAAAACTTTTCGGTGGCTTTTAATTTACTAAAACACAATGTATATTTTTTTTTATTTCGGTGTAACATTTTAAATCAACTGCACACTAATTCATCAAATAATAATTATTAATGGGAACTTTATAGTTCTCTTAAAAAATCATACAAAATAAAGATAAAAATGAAAAAGAAGTACTTAACTCTATCGTTGCTTTTGGCTGTATCGGTTAGCTCATGGGCACAGCAACCGGCGGCAGGTAACGGAATCGTGAAAGGAAAAGTTTCCGAAAAATCGACCAAAAATGCGGTTGGTTTTGCATCGGTAGCTATTTCTACAAACGGACAAATTATTTCGGGCGATTTGACTGATGAAGACGGATCGTTCACTATTACCAATCTTCCAAATTCTCAAGTGGAAGTTTCGGTAGAATATATCGGCTTTAAAACGTACAAGAATACGATTGATTTATCTAAAGAAAAAACAATTGATCTTGGAATGATTTCATTAGAAGTTGACGAGGAGATTTTAGATGCTGTTGTGATTAATGCAGAACGCAGCACTATGGAACAGCTGGTTGACAGAAAAGTGATCCGTGTAGGGAAAGATTTATCTACCGCAGGTGCATCGGCAGCAGATATTATGAACAACATACCATCGGTAAACGTAGATCAGGATGGAAACATTTCTATGCGTGGAAACGAAAACGTTCGTGTTTTAATTGATGGAAAACCTACGCATTTAGATCCGAAAACGTTGTTAAAGCAGATTCCTTCTAATTCGATCGATAAAATTGAATTGATTACCAATCCGTCTGCAAAATACAATCCGGAAGGCATGTCAGGAATGATTAATTTTGTGTTGAAGAAAAACATGCAAGATGGTTTTAACGGAAGTTATAATGGAAACATAACATTTGCTAAGGTGCCAAAATTCAACCAAGGTGTAGATTTAAATTACCGCAAAGGGAAAGTCAACTTTTTTGGAAACTATAATTATTCTGACCAAAAAACCTTCAATGGCGGTATAATGACGCAGTTAGATGATAACAGTCAGCAAATTTTTGATATCGTTAATGATAACAAAACGCATACGTTTAAAGTTGGGTTCGATATTTATGCAAACGATAAAAATACCTTTTCGTTTTACACTAATCAAACGTATTCTGATGGCGTAGGAACAGTTGCTAATACAATATCTTACCCAAATGCACCTTTGTTTTTACAAACCGATCAATACGATGGATCAAATGAATCACAAATTTACAATGCTGCTTATAAAAAACTATTCACTAAACCAGGACAAACGTTAGATTTTGAAGTAAACTACAGCAAAACAGATAACGACCAGGCTGGTAATTTTGGAATTGCAGGTAATGGTGCAAATCCATATAACGATTTTAGTGATAATACGGTAGATGCGGTTCAGGCGAATTTAGATTATGTTCATCCTTTTAATGAAAAATCGAAGTTAGAAGTTGGTGCCGAATATCGTTCAACAGGTATAGACAATACCTACCGCACAACAAACACTTTAGGTAACCCAGCTAGCTTTGATTATAATGTTGATATTGCGTCGGCTTATGCAACTTTTGGATCTAAATTTGATAAATGGGGCTATCAAATTGGCGCGCGTTTAGAGAAGTACGATGTAAATGCAAATTACATTATAGGATCTACACCCGCTACATTTAAAGACGATTATTTAACGATATATCCGTCAGCATTTTTAAGCTATACTCCTACTCAGACTGATTTTTTCCAAATTAGTGCAAGCCGTCGTGTAGACCGCCCGAATGTTTGGCAAACAAGACCAATACGCGATTACAGTACGCCACGTGTGGTACAAATTGGTAACCCAAAATTACAACCGCAATTTACAAACTCGGTAGAGTTTAATTATACCAAAATATTTGGTGTAAAAGGAAGTGCTACGCTTGGTACTTATTACCGTATGGTGAACGACCCTATTGAGAGAACTTTTTATTTAGATACTTCTTCACCTCAAGCCATTGCCGAAAAGAAAATGGTAATGAGTTATGATAATTTTGACGAAGCCACAGCTTACGGTGCAGAATTATCTGCGAACTACAAACTTACCAAATGGTGGGATGTGCAACCAAGTATTGAATATTATTATAGAAACCAACGAGGAATTGTTACGGTTTTAAACCCAGCTACTAATGAAGGTGAATTGCAAGAACGTGAAGTAGACAACGGCGTATTTAACAGCCGTTTAAACAACAACTTTAAAATTACCAACCAATTCCGAGCGTCGTTATTTGGTTTTTACCGTGGTGATGCCGTGGGTGTAAATGGTACCATGAAAGCCATGTATAAAATTGATGCCGGTTTACGTTACAGTTTTTGGGAAAACAGCGCAAATTTAAGTGTACGTTTTAACGATATTTTTAATACAATGAAAGCCAGTTTTGAAGGCGATGCACCATACAGACAAACAGGAACATTTACTTGGGAAAGTCAATCGTTATTTGTAGGTTTTCAATATATGTTTGGTAGTGGTAAAAACCGAGCTTTACAACGTAAAAACCGTGACAAAAACGAAGTTCAAAATTCTGGTGGCTTCTTTTAAAAACATGAACCGATTGAATGAAAATTCAGTCGGTTTTTTTATTCTGTTAAAAAATATTATTTTCGTACATAACCAAATTCATTAAAAATGATCATAGAAACACATGAACTGAGTTTTCAGTTCAACAAAAATCACAAACTATTAGATAAAGTTTCCATACAAGTTCCAGAAAAAAGCATCTACGGTTTTTTAGGACCAAACGGCGCAGGAAAATCAACTACTATTCGACTGATAACTGGGTTGTTGGGTGAGCAAAATCCAGGAGAAATTTCTTTATTCGGAAAACCGTTAGAAGAACAACTTCCTTTCGCCTTCTCACAAATTGGCTGTATTATTGAAACCCCTACTTTGTATGCACATTTAACCGGTTTAGAGCATTTAAAATTTGTTGCAAATCTTCAAGATACCGACGAATCTAAATTTAACGAAGTGTTAGATTTGGTTGGATTAGATCATGCGAAGAACATCAAATCTAAAAAATATTCGTTAGGAATGAAGCAAAGGTTAAGCATTGCAATGGCTTTGATTAACGATCCTAAATTATTGATTTTAGATGAACCGGTAAACGGATTGGATCCGCAGGGAATCATAGAAATGCGTCTGTTGCTTCAAAAACTGAATCGTGAAAAAGGCATTACTATTTTTATATCGAGCCATATTTTAGCCGAAGTAGAAAAACTATGTACCCATGTTGGCATTTTGTACAACGGTATTCTTCAGTTTCAAGGTACAATGAGCGAATTAAAAGCTAAAAACAGTCATGCTTCTATTTTGGTTGAAGTCGGAAATTTAGATCAACATTTAAATCTTATCCAACAACAATATCCCGATTGTGTTCAGATAAATACAAACGAATTACAGCTTAAATTTTCAAGCAAAGAAGAAATTCCGGTGTTTGTAAATTTTTTAACGCAGCAAAATATATCGGTTTATAAAATTCAACCACAAGGCGGATTAGAAGAATGGTTTATTGATTTAACAAAACAAATAAAAACACTATGATGAAATTTTTTAAAGCTTTCACAGCCGAAAATATAAAACTTAAACACTCGGGTATTCGTACCACAGCGTTTATTTTAGCTGCAATTCCATTCTTAATTAGTACAGGTGTAAGTATTTACAGTTATTTTACCGAAAAAGCAGAAGCTAAAGATCCTATTTACATTTTTTTCGACACTTACGATCTGCATATTATACCGTTTATGGCTTTGTTCTATCCGCTAATTATTATTGTAACCGCATCTAGAATTACACAGTTAGAACACAAAAATAATACGTGGCAACTAATAGAAACGCAACCTGTTAAACGTGCTATTTTACTAAATGCTAAATTTATTAAAGCATACCAAATATGTATTTACAGCATTTTAATTTTTATGTTAGGCATAGTAGCATCGGCAACATTTACCTATTTAATTTCGCCAAAAACAGAAATGCATATTTTAGATATTCAATGGATTTTCTTATTAAAGAAAACCATTAGTTTATCATTAGGAACCGGCTTTTTACTAGCTATAATTTATGCAGTATCAGTACGTTTTTCTAATTTATTTGTTTCCATAATAATTGGTGTAGGCGCTTTACTTGTTGCGCCTCTTTTAAACACTTTTGGATTGCTGCCTAAATGGTTTCCTACAACTATATTAGACAACAGCACAAAAGCATCAAGCGATTTAGGCTATTGGCTAACGTATAACGAATATTTAAGTATTATAGCAACTGCAATTATTTTATTTATAATTACGTTTTGGTACGTTTTTAAAAATAAAAAATGGCTTAATAACAAAAACACCATTCTTATTAATTATGCTGCACCTGTAATACTTTTGTTAGGGTTGTTTTTGTATGTGAATCATCCTACCCAAATGCAGCAAAGCAACGAAACGGTTATAAAAGGAACGGTTCCAGAAAATTCTATGATTGCAAATATTTATTTGCTTGATAATACAATGAACGATACTTTACAGATTATAGACGTTAAAGACAACCGTTTTCATCATGTAATTAAAGACAATCTACCTTTAAAAAGATACCGTTTGGCTTGGTGGAGTGATAAAGGAGAAAGTCAATCATCTGTTTTGTTTTCTAAAAACGATATTGTAGAAATTCAGTTTCCAGACGAAACAAAAAATCAAAAATTTAAGATTTTAGGAACACGCTTAGCAGAAAACGCTTTAAATGTAGAGCTTGGCGGCGATTTAAACTACATTAAACGATTGGCAGATGAAGGCACTGTTGCAAATGCCAAACTTATTACTCTTCTTTTGAAAAAAAATTATAAAGAAGATTTAAAAACGGTAAACAAGTTCAATACAAGCGATAATTATGTAATTAGAGATGATTATACCGAAATTATTAAGAACGAACTATACTACAAATACAATTTAATTTGGATGCAGTTTAAGGATGCTATTGCAAGATCGAACCATAAAAACGAATACAAAGACAAAAGTATTCAGGATGTTCTAAATATTGATTTTAAACCGAACGAAGATTTAATTGCTAAAGCAGAAAACACAGAATATTATCGTTTTAAAATTTACGAATTGATAAGTAATAACACTTCAGATGAAGATATTTTATCAAAGTACGAAAGCGGAATTAGCAAGTTGAAAAACACCATGTTGCAAACACAATTGGCAAAAATTATTTTAGATGACAAACTACCAAATGTGAACGATTTAAATGAGATCAACAGATACGAAGAAATGTTTCTTCCATTTATAAAAGATCAGCGAATACATAGTTATTATTCAAAATTTATTCAAGATAAAAAACGCTTAACAACAGGTAGTGTGGCTCTGACTTTTGAAGCAATAACTACGGACAATCAACCAAAAGCACTAGAAGATTACAAAGGTAAATTTGTTGTTTTAGATTTTTGGGCAAGTTGGTGCGGACCTTGTATTTATCAGGCTGATTATTTTGAAAAGCATGCTATTGAATACAACAAACGCGGCGACGTAGTGTTTATTTCGTTAAGTATAGATCAAAAAGAAACCGCTTGGCGCAAAAAGGTGAAATTAAACGATAAAAATGTGGTGCAGTTATTTGCAAAAAATCAAAAAGCTTTAACTGATTTTTACAGATTAAATTCTATTCCACGTTTTATTTTGATTGATCCCGAAGGAAAAATAGTTAACAATACTTTTCCGTTCCCAGACGATTCAAACTTTAAAGTAATGTTAGATCAATTACTTCCTAAAAGATAACATGAATTTTATTATGATTTAAAATTGTTATTGAAGGATTTTAAATTCGATAATTTTAAATTAAAATATAAAACAAGACAAATTGTTTGATAAATAATTTTTTTTTGTATTTTTATAGCATTATTTACAATATTAAACAACTAACATTAAAATATTTAAGATGAAAAAGATATTTTTCTTTATCGCAATAACGAGCTTATCATTAGGTTTTACATCTTGTTCTGAAGATGATACTGTAATGGAAGTTCCTGTTCCAAATCCAAATCCAAATGTTGAAAAGCAATTGACGATTACTTCAACAGGAAGCTACGACAAAGATAAAGATATGTATTACAGCCCAATAGGTATGGAAGTTACATTTACAACTAAAAACGAATCAAACACTATTACAGACGCTGTTTATTACGTTGATGGAGTAAGGATTATAGGTAACAAGTACAAACATACCACAATTGCTACTGTACAAGTTCAAGCAAGACGCGCAGGTTATTTAGACAGTAATAATATAAAAGTACAATTTGCACAAAAACCTTATTAATAAATTAAAAGTAACGCACATTTAATTTAAAACATAAAAAGCGAAACCTTAAATGGTTTCGCTTTTTGTTTCTTTATCAAACATTAATTCTTTAGATTTTCTTTTATCTATTCGGTGTTTTTTAAAATCGAATGTTGTTCCAAATACTTTATCCCAAATAGTATTACTAACACCAAAACCTAAATTATCGTTACGGTAGTGATGCAAATGGTGATTACGCCAAATTGGCTGCAAAAACTTAAAAGGTGGTTCAATAGCGTGTATTAAATAATGCATAGACGCATACATTAACCAACCTAACATAAACCCCGGGTAAAAAGCAAAAGCATATTTTCCTAAAATCAATAATTGAATCCCTAGTAATGCACCAGCTATTATTAAACTAGGTACAGGTGGCATAAACAACCGTGTTCTATCTTTAGGGTAATGGTGGTGGTTGCCGTGCATTATGTAGGCAAATTTTTGCATGCTTTCTTTTTCACTTATTAAATGAAAAATGTAACGATGTGCTATGTATTCAAAAAAGGTCCAAAAAAACAAGGCAAATATCGAAATACTAAACATAATTAATAAAGGTATATTATGTTTTACATACCCGTAGTAAAAACAATAGATTAAAAGAGGCAAATGAATACCCCAACTTAACAAAGGATGACCTTTGGTTAAGAATTCTAAAAACGAGTTTTTGAACAGTTGTGCCTGCCCTGAGTTTTCTACTTTTTGACCTTTCATAGCTTTTTCTTTTTTATTCCTAATTTACTAAGAACAAATCTAAACTACAAGTTTTTTACCAACGAATTATTGCACTTGCCCATGTAAAACCACTTCCAAAGGCTGCAAGCACTACTAAATCACCTTCGTTAATCTTTCCATTTTCCCATGCTTCTGTTAATGCAATTGGTACCGATGCCGCGGTTGTATTACCGTATTTCATAATGTTGTTATACACCTGATTATCGGTTAGTTTAAACTTTTGCTGAATGAATTGTGATATTCTAAAATTTGCTTGGTGAGGGATTAACATATTGATATCTGTCACCTGCAAATTATTTGCTTTTAAGCCTTCATTAATCACTTCAGAAAATCGAACCACAGCATTTTTAAATACAAATTGCCCATTCATGTGTGGGTAGTACGATTCATCGTCTGGATTATTTTCTTTAATGATATCTGTAACCCAACGTTTACCCATTCCGGGTGCAATTAAAGCTAATTCTTCGGCATGTTCCCCTTCTGAATGTAAATGGGTAGATAAAATTCCTTTAGATAAATCTTCGGTTCTGCTTAAGATCACTGCTCCTGCTCCATCGCCAAAAATCACCGAAACACCACGTCCACGAGTTGTCATATCTAAACCTTTAGAATGCACTTCAGATCCTACAACCAAAATATTTTTATACATTCCGGTTTTTATAAACTGATCGGCAACCGATAATGCGTAAATAAAGCCTGAACATTGATTGCGAATATCTAACGCTCCAACTGTTTTTATTCCTAATTCTTTTTGTAATGTTACGCCAGGTCCTGGAAAGTAATAATCAGGACTTAATGTTGCAAAAACAATAAAATCAATATCGTTTTTATCTATTTTAGCTCGATCTATAGCAACTTTAGAAGCCTTTAATGCCATACCCGAAGTGGTATCTTCAGGTAAAACAACATGGCGACGTTCTTTTATACCGGTACGTTCTTGAATCCATTCATCATTAGTATCCATTAATTTAGATAAATCTTCATTGGTTACCACATTTTCAGGTACATAAAAACCTAAACCGGTTATTTTAGAATGATACATATTTGTTCTTTTATATAATAAACAAATTTACTTATATTTTTTAAAACACTACGCTTCATTAATTTTAAGTTTTAAATAGTTATTTTTGTTGAAACTCAATATAACATGAAAAAAATAAAGCAAACACTTTTAGCATTAGTATTAGCTACAGCGCCTATGACTGCACAAGAAAATATTTCGTATCAAAAACCATCAAAAGAAATTTTACAGCTTGCAGATTATGATCGTGCACCCACGGTTTCAATGAATTCTAACAAAGAATGGATGGTTTTATCTTATCGAAATACTTATAAAAGTTTAGATGAGCTAAATCAAGACGAATTGCGATTAGGTGGGTTACGTATTAATCCAACAACAAATATTTCAAGTACGGCATCGTTCATCAACAATATCAAAATAAAAAAAACAAACGATAAAACCGAGACAATAGTTAAAGGTTTACCTGTAAATGCATTAATAAGCAATTTAACTTGGGCACCTAATGAAACCAAATTGGCTTTCACAAATACTACAGCAACGGGTAACGAATTGTGGGTTTTAGATTTACAAACTGCTATGGCTACAAAATTAACCAATGCTATTTTAAATGCCAATTTAGGCAACCCAATCACTTGGTATAAAAACAGTAATGAATTATTAATTAAGGTTATTCCTGAAAACAGAAAACCTTTGATTGATGCTGCTAAAGCCATACCAACCGGACCTATTGTTTCTACTGCCGAAGAAGGTGTGGTATCGCAAAATAGAACCTATCAAGATTTGTTGAAAAACAAAACCGACGAAACTAATTTTGAAACCATTGTTACATCAGAATTATACACAATTGATTTAAACGGAAATAAAAAACTGTTTAAAAAAGCCGATTTGTATGGTGGGGAAACATTTTCACCAGACGGAAACTACATTTTACTAACAACCCTACAAAAACCGTTTTCGTATTTGGTTCCGTTAAGCCGTTTCCCAATGAAAACAATAGCTTATACCGCAGAAGGGAAAGAAGTTAAGCTAGTGAACGATGTAGCTTTAAGCGAAATAATGCCAAAGGGATTTATGGCAGTTCGCGAAGGCAAACGCAGCATGAGTTGGAGAGCAGACAAACCTGCTAGTTTATTTTTTGTTGAAGCTTTAGATGGTGGCGACCCTGCTAAAACGGTTACACACCGCGATGCTTTATACACTTGGGACGCACCATTTACAACCCAACCAGAACTATTAACTAAAACAACACAACGTTTTGCTGGAATTACGTGGGGTGATGATGAAACTGCAATTGTTTATGACCAATGGTATGATACACGAAATATTAAAACGTATTTACTTAATCCATCTACAAAATCTGAATTAAAGGTAATTTGGGATCGAAATTCGCAAGATATTTACAGTGACCCAGGTAATTTTCAGACTAAAAAGAATGAATGGGGCAGATATACTTTACAGAAAGAAGGAACTAAAATGTATTTAATTGGCGATGGTCATACTAAAGACGGGCAATTTCCTTTTATTGATGAATTTGATTTGGCTACTTTAAAAACAAACCGATTGTATCAATCAAATTTAACAGATCGTATCGAATCAATTTCTGAAATCATCGATATTAAAAAAGGTGATGTTCTGGTAAATATTCAATCTAAAACAGATTATCCAAACTATTACTTCCGCAACATCAAATCTAAAAAAGATTTAAAGCAAATTACGTTTAACAAGAATCCGTTCGAAAGTATTAAAGATGTTCATAAAGAAGTGATTAAATACAAACGTAAAGACGGTGTTGAACTATCGGGAACGTTATATTTACCGGCTGGTTTCAACAAAAAAAATCCATCAAAAAAACTGCCTTTGTTAATTTGGGCGTATCCTGCAGAATATAAAGATAAAAACAGTGCAGGACAATCGTCTGCAAATCCTAACGAATTTACGTTTCCTTATTACGGATCGTTTGTTTACTGGGCTGCTAAAGGTTACGCTGTTTTAGACGATGCTGCTTTCCCAATTATTGGTGAAGGAACGCAAGAACCAAATGATACCTTTATTGAACAATTGGCAATGAATGCCGAAGCTGCGATTGATGCAGTTGATAACTTAGGATATATTGACAGAACACGTGTGGGTGTTGGCGGACATTCGTACGGGGCATTTATGACAGCGAATTTATTGGCACATACTAATTTATTTGCTTGTGGAATTGCACGTTCGGGTGCTTACAACAGAACGTTAACTCCGTTTGGTTTTCAAAGAGAACAACGTAATTATTGGGAAGTTCCTAATGTTTACAACACCATGTCGCCTTTTATGAATGCCGAAAAAATGAAAACACCAATGTTGTTGGTTCACGGTGAAGCAGATAACAATCCGGGAACTTTTACCTTACAAACCGAACGTTATTTTCAGGCTTTAAAAGGTTTGGGCGCACCGGTACGTATGGTTATTTTGCCAAAAGAAAGTCACAGTTATGTTGCTAAAGAAAATATTTTACACCTACTTTGGGAACAAGAACAGTTTTTAGATAAACACTTGAAAAAGTAGTATATGAAACTAAAAAGTCAACTCGCTGAGTTGACTTTTTTTTATCTAATTTGAAATTTTATAATTCCTTTTAAAGGCTCACGCGATTCTATGGTTAGAATAATATCGTAAAATTTAGCTTTTAATAAATATACCCTGCCACTGTAATAACACGAAATAATTTCGGCTTGGTAGCCTTCACTTGATATAAAAAATTGGTGCGGTCTAATTAAAAGCACTTCATCATTTTGGATACCTAAATTGCGAACGGGAATTAAATTTACTTCACCCGTTAACTGCGCAATGTATTCACTTGACGGAAGTTCATAAATATGCTGTGGTGTTTCTTTAGTTACAATTTGTCCATCTTTCATTACAATAACTTCGTCTGAAAACATTAAAATTTCTTCGGGTGTATGCGAAGTGTAAATTATTGTAATTCCTTTTGATTTACAATATTGAAACACATGTTGGCTTAATTTACTTTTTTGATGATGATCGATATGAGAAAAAGGTTCATCTAACAAAAGTAATTCAGGCTCTAACGCTAAAACTTTTGCCAAGGCTACTCTTTGCATTTGCCCACCACTTAAAAACTTAGCTTTAACATTTCCAAACTCGTTCATTCCAACCAAAGTTAGCAACTCATTTACGCGATTTGCTTTTTCTTTCAGATAAAAATTCGATAAAAACCTTCCCACATTTTCAGCAACCGAAACAAAAGGCATTAAATCAAAATCTTGTGCCAAATACTTCATTTTATCCATTCCGGGTACTAAATGGTAAGCTGGTCCTAAAACTTGATCTGCTTTCCAAAATATTTTCCCCTCGGTTAAGTTTAATAAACCATATAAAGCTTTTATCAGTGTAGATTTTCCACTACCACTTTCGCCAATAAGTGCAATACTTTGACCTTTTAGAACAGAAAAACTAATTTGCGATAAAACTTCTTTGTCTTCATAAGAAAACGAAATAGATTGAACTCTTAACATAAAAAAAAGCGACCGAAGCCGCTCTGTATTAAAATAGATTAACTTAAACTTGCTAGGTAACGTTCGGCATCTAAAGCGGCGATACAGCCTGAACCTGCAGCCGTAATTGCTTGGCGGTAATCTTTATCTTGCACATCGCCACAAGCAAAAACACCCGGCATATTTGTTTTAGATGTTTTACCTTCGGTGATTAAATATCCGGTTTCGTCCATAGTTAACTGACCTGCGAAAATATCGGTATTTGGTTTATGACCAATTGCCACGAAAACTCCCGTAACAGCTACTTCTTTTTTCTCGCCGGT
>Ga0233380_1000222_pt1 | contig 32278 bp, 26 predicted proteins | sample ElkDunMinimDraft_9_FD_191541 | JGI IMG/M metagenome (GOLD analysis project Ga0233380, IMG submission 191541) | Fecal eukaryotic communites from dung pellets of Tule Elk in California, USA - Elk Dung F36 | ecosystem: Host-associated > Mammals > Digestive system > Large intestine > Fecal | place... | reverse complement strand
ACCTAGGTTCAGGACTCATTGACCGAGCCAGAAGATGACGGTTGCAGCGATTGCGATGGCGGACATGAACGTGTGGGCGCATCGGTCGTAGCGAGTGTGGATGCGTCGCCAGTCCTTGAGGCGGCCGAACATGATCTCGATCTTGTGGCGGCGGCGGTAGAGGACCGCATCGTGCGGGATGTGGATCTTGCGATTGACCTTGGAAGGTATGCAGGCGGCGATGCCACGAGCGGCAAGTGCCTGGCGTAGCCAGTCGGCATCATATCCACGGTCGCCGAGCAGTGCTTTGGCTTGCGGCAGGGCGTCGAGCATCAACGCCGCGCCCTTGTAGTCGCTCATCTGCCCCTCACTCAGCAGCATAACGAGCGGGCGGCCATGATCATCGCAGACCGCGTGCAGCTTGGAGTTCAGACCGCCTTTGGTGCGCCCGATACGTCGGGGAACATCCCCTTTTTAAGCAGGCTGGCGGCTGTCCGGTGCGCCTTCAAATGGGTCGCGTCGATCATCAACTGATCCGGCGTGCCGCCTTTCGCCGCGAGCGCTGCAAAGATGCGGTTGAACACGCCCAGGCGGCTCCAGCGGACGAAGCGGTTGTAGATCGTCTTGTGCGGGCCATAAGCCGCCGGCGCATCGCGCCAGCGCAGCCCATTCCTGATCACGAAGATGATGCCGCTGACGACACGTCGATCATCCACACGCGGCACGCCGTGCGACAACGGAAAATGCGGCTCGATCCGGCGCATCTGCGCCTTCGACAACCAGATCAGATCACTCATGGCAGCGCCTCCTCGCTCCGCCATTGAATCAACCGATCGTTACCTCCGCAAGCCAATTAATAGGTCCTGAGCCTAGTTTTTAGAGCGGTAGACGGATCTGGGTACTGTAATAATTTCGCCCGTAAAGGGGCTCAATCTTGTCCGAGAGTGTTCCAGGAACCCAGGGGACTGTTAAGCTACAGGCGGCTGATGGTTTCGCCACCATCTGCGCGACGCGGGCATATTCGGCTGAACTGGCCGCCGAAGCAGCGCGGCTTCAAGTGGAAGCGTGGGAGTTGCGAGCGCGTATGCGAGAGTTATTGCACCACATACACCCCGATAATGGGATTAGTCAGGGGCGCTCAAGGATATAGACCCAAGGGGCCGATAGCGCACGCCACCGGCCCGAAGGTGTGTCAATAACCGGTAGTTGAACCGGTCGAGCTTCCGCCCGAAGCCCCGCCGGGCGAGCCTCCGGTTCCCGAGGAGCCGGTCGTCCCACCGCTTACAGCACCGTTGCTTCCTGACATGCCGGTTCCGGTGGAATCGCTCGACCCGCCGGTGCGGTCGGAGCCGGTTTGGCCTCTCTTTGCCTTGTCACCGCGTTTATGGTTGCCTTGGTCGGTTGTAACCTTTTGCTGGGGGTCAGTGCCGGCGCTGTTTCCGGATTGCGATCCTGCGCCTGTCCCGCTGCCGGCGTTTTGCCCTGATCCAGCGCCCCCTGTTTGAGCCATGACAGGGATAGACATGGTTGCGAGCGCGCAAGCGCATGAGTAGGCGAATAATTTCAACATAACGCATCCTCATTTTCTGATGGAACCCATCCAACAGGGAGGACAAATGACCGTTCCGGAAAAGCAGGCTGAGGGCTAATCTGCTTTAACTTCGCCAGACCTAAGAAATTGACGCCGGTCAACTACGTTGATTGATCTTCGGCCGTCAATTTTACATGGTTTATTGGCCATTGCCTTCCGGCGCTGTCGTCCATCAGGCATATAGAATGTGGATGCTTTGCCATCCACGGGCCCCGCTTCCTCAAGCCCCCTTCCGACTTGGGCGGGGCCCGACCACGACCATCGCGGCATCGGGCCCGCCCGCGCAAAGTCTGCGCTGTGCTCAATCTTCCAGCGATCAGCTCATTCCCGCGCGTGGGCCGCACAGGCGGCGAGGCTCGCCAGAATACCGGCTTCTACATGCGCTGATTGGCCATTCCAGGGGGCGGAGGCGTAGCGCGTTTTCTACCGATGACCACGGCGATGCTGAATAGAACACTGCCGAATCGCTCCGACAGGTAGAAAGTTAGACTGGGTCGTTATCGCCTTCGCCGGTTTTTTCTTCCTGCACCAACGGCTCATCCGATGGATCATCTGGGAAGTCATGCAGCACTTCATCAGGTTCACCGGGTTCAGGCGGACGGGTTGCCATAGTCTATTCTTCCAACGTGAAAGTTGCGAACGCCGCTCCCGGAATTTCGCTCCGAAAGTTAGCTTCGCCTTCGCTCAGATCGGAAGCCGGCCTTGCACAGTATAGGGCGCACTGACGAGAATTAATCCCAATGCCGTGTAACTCGATCTCACCGGCCGATTTGGGAACGATGCTTCCGCAATCTGAGTTGCTTTTAGATCAATTACAGGAGGTTTTATGGCTCAGAAAGGCGCGGGCGGAAATCCAGGTGCGATCACTAAGAAGGGCGGAGATGGTGCCAGCGGCAGCACGGGGACTGGACGAGGCGGCGGAAATAATGCTCGTGGCTCGCAGTCTGCTTCAAAGGGCAGTGACAAGAGTGGCGGCAAAGACAAGTTGCCAGACAACGGTAGCAGCTGATTTCTATCTACTCAGATGCCATTTCCGAAAACGATAGGCGCCGGCCGGATGAGCGGGGCGCCAAGTTTATGCGGCTGCCCGAGTTTTCGCGCGCCAGCCACGCTTCTGTGCGATGGATACTGTTGATAAGCTAGGCTTCCTACACGTGACCGAGCGCAACTTCCCGATTTCTTGACGGGCAGTCGTCCGCCGGTATCGTCCTGACGGCAGCGGCTGTCGTCGTGCCTATAATATCGAACCCCGCCTCTAGACGGTGTCGATCCTCGCGAAAGCGAGACATCCCGCAATGATCGGCGAATCGGTGACGAGCAGACCGCCCGCGGTCATGAGTGAGAGATAGGCGGGCCCATCCGGGAAACGCGCGACCAAATATCGTCCGGCCGGATCGACCAGTACCAGGCGTCCTCCGTGCCCGACCGTTGTGTTGATGACGCCTGCCATGCCGACGCCCGGGCGCATCACGACCAGCGTATTTCCACCGGCGACGGGTAGGTTGGCAATGGGCGCGCTTACCGCAATCGCCAGAACCAAAACCAGTGCCGCGCCTTTGCCAAGAGCTCCGCCCGCTGTCCCACCGCGCCGAACGACCAGGCCGGTTACACAAACGGCGAGTCCCAGGATGGCGATCCATGCCACGTCGTAAGCGAGGGGGTTTTCCACATTCACCCGGACGCGATGAATGCCCAATATCCAGTGGAAGAAGCCGACATCGAGGATATTCCACGCACCAAAGCCCAGGAGCGCACTTCCAGCGATCAGGCGTCCCGACCCAGCATGTGCAAGTTCATGCCGGCCGCGCCACAATTGAACGAGGCCGATCCCGGCGAGGACATACATTAGAATGTGAAAAAGCCCGTCGGCGTAGATTTGCGCCTGAATGTCCTGGAAGGCTCGGCCCGGAACAAGGCTAAGCAAATGATGCCATTGCAGTATCTGGTGCAGCAGGATGCCATCGAAGAAGCCGCTGAGCGCGACGCCCAGGATGAAGGCGGCAACTGAAGATCTGCTGCACCAGGCCATGATTATTTGTTGCCGTGACCGGAATGGCCACCGCCGCCGTTGCTATGCAGGCGCTTCGCCGCGTCGAGATGCTGCTTGACGATGGGTATGGCGGCCTTGGCAGATGTACGCAGCGGCGCCTGGTCGCCGCCCTTGGCATAGCTTTGATGCAGGTCGAGCGCGGCTTCATGCGCCGGAACTTGCTGCGCCAGATAAACGCGATCGAAATCCGCCGCCGACGCGGTCTGCAGTTCCCTGATGGAAGCCGCGGCCCCCGCATCGAGTGAAGGCGCCGCAGGGGTGAGCCCGGCCTTGGCGGCGGCCTTCATGGTCGCGGCTGTTGTCTGCTGATGATGTTTGATCAGCATATTCGCAAAAGCGCGCACCTGAGGTGACGTCGACTTTTTAACCGCGATCTGGCTGGAGTTGATTTCGTACAGGTCACTCCGGCCGGCCGCCATGACATAGGCGGACGCCTGCACTTTTGCCATGGCCGGGGGCGGGGGCGGCGGGGTTTGGGCCGTCGCGCAAGGCGTTAGCACTGCCATCGTTCCTGCAAAGGCGAACGCCGCCAAGGTTTTCCTGATCATCATCTCATCTCCTGTCGAAATTAGGATAGGGCCGCATTGCCTCAAATGGACGCGCGAAGATCTTTCATGTGGTCGAGGTGGCGCGCTACGACCGGCACGCTCGACAGCGCGAAAGAGCGCAGCTGCGAATTGTCGCCGCCACTGCCATAGCCCTGCATCAGCGTGACGGTTTCCTCATGGGCCATTACTTGCTGATCGAGATAGACTCTGTCGAAGCTGTCGTCTGAAGCTTCCATAAGATGCCTGATCATGCCCTCACGCCGGCTGTCGAGCGCGGCGGGAGGCGCGGGCACGCCCTTGGTTTCATTCATCTCCAGTGCCGCCTGGAGTTGGTGCGTGCTGGTCATGTGATCATTGATCATTTGTCGCGCGGCCAGTCGGACAGCCTCGCTCTGCCCACGCTGCAGAGCGATCGTGCCCGATCGGATTTCGTACAGATCGCCGACCGCCGTGCTTTCGACGAAGCCCGCCGCGCTCGACGTGGTGGCGGCGCTCGCCTGACCGACTATACCACCCAGAGCGTCGCCGACCTTGTTGACAACCTGCTTGAAGCCGCCTGCTTCTTGCTCGCTGCTCATCATGCCACTCCTTCGGCCATATTTGCGCGGGCGCTCTCCCAATAAGAGAATAGCTCGTGCGTCCCTTCCTCACGCAACGGTTCGACGGGGTGGGGGCCTTCGGTCGCCCGACGATATTCCTCGCCAAATCGCGCTCGATGCTCATCGATGACGATCTCGGTGGGCGAGCCGCCTTCATTCACCTTGCGCTGATGCGCAAAGAAGCGATGGTCCGGCGGCAAATCGCTGATGTTTACGAACTGCGCATCGAAGGATGTTAGATCGACGGTGCGCGTCAGCACGTCGCGCAGATAATCCTTGTTCGTTTCGAATGTCAGCGGCGCGGGCATCCCGGCGGCAGGCAGGAACTCTGCCGGGTCCACCTTTTCGATCTTGCGCATCAGTTCGCATGCCACGCGCAGATGCTCGATCTCCATGCCGAGATGCAGTTCCCAGATTGCCTTGATGCGGTTGTCGGTCTCGGTCGACAGGCACGACCAATACATCCAGCACTCGTTATATTCGTGAAGGACCCAATTGGTCAGCCAGCTGATCGACGGGTCGAGGATCGATTCATAATGAGTGACATGCTGCTCCTCGATCTGCGCGATTTCCAGATACAGTCCGCGAGCGAGCGGATCGGTCGGCCGATTTCCGACATTCATATAATAGTTCATCGTCTGCTGCTCGGCCGCGACGACCGTGATGGCGTTCATCACCGACTGAATGTGGGCAGCCTGGAGGGTCATCGGCCGGCGCAACTCGTCATGCGGGTCCCGATGCTGGAATATTGTGGGTCGGCCTGGGAGCATCTCCGTCAGATCCTGCGTGATCTCGCGCGCCTTTCGACCCTCTCCCACCAGATCCATGAGATTGGCATAGCGATAGAGGTGATCAAAATCCTCCAGCAGGGCGAACTCATAGACTTTCTTGAGATAGGGGTCGGGTTCATGCCGGGCGAGCCAGGCCGTGAGATCGACCGCAACCTGTTCATAACCGATCGTGTTGGCGATAGAACTTTCGTCTCCAGGGATCAGCCAATTCACGGCCTTCTGCTGCTGCTGTTCGACGCGGCGGACGACGGCTGCGGTCTGCTTAAGGCCCACATCCATAGTCCGGCGCGCCATCTGGTGCGAATTGATGATCGCCTCGACCTCGATCCCGTTCATCGCGATGACCCGACAACGGGTATAGGGATGCACGTCTCGGGTGTCGTAGGGCGTGACGTTGAGTTCGGACCAATTGCGCAACTGCCGGTCCAAGGGAATGCCGCGTTCCGTGAGAGGGTTGAAGCTCATTTGGTTTTCCATCGCTAAGGAGTTCGCGTCATGAACTTCCGTCCGCTAGCCGCGTTCCGACTGAACTGATGCTGGTAATGCGCGATTAACCCATGTGGCCAGAAGCATCGTCTCTTCGTGATTGTTGCTGCCCGCATGCAGGTCAGCTTTGACATTCTTCCGACCGACCTGCTGAAGCGTCCGTTCTTGCAGCGTCGGTCAGGACTGGATGGTCGAGGCGCGCTAATATCAGTAATTACAGGCGGTCGATTGCCGACAGGCCATTCTCTGAGTCTTCTGCCCAGTTCATTCTTTTATTTTATGTGCCGTTTCAGCTACTCGGCCCCAATTTTGGGAAGCGCCTCGAAACTACATTCCAAGGGTATTCGAAAGTAAGGCCTTCTACCGCCAGCAGTTTTCTATCATTGATGGCTAGATCTGATTAAGGTGCCTAGCACGGCTGTTATACTATGGCCCTTGAATGGCTTTTCGACCCGCGGGGCGTCGGCGAAGCGATCCGGAATCGCCGATTCGTCATAACCCGTGGCGAAGGCGAACGGGATGCCGCGCAAGCGTAGTTCGTCAGCAACGGGGAACACCATATCGCCGCGCAGGTTCACGTCGAGTACCGCGGCATCAATCGAAGCTGTACTGCCGATCAACCTCATGCCGTCATCAACACTCGCGATCGGCCCCAGTACATGAACCCCGGCATCGGCCAGCGCCTGCGACAGGTCGTCCGCAAGCAGATATTCGTCCTCCACTATAAGGACGCTGCATCCCTGTAAATTCTGTTCAACCATTGGCTTTCTCCTGAGCGGCGTCGTCAAGCGGCACCTCGAGTTCGATCGTGCAGTGAATGCCCTGTTCTTCGAAGCCATAGTGCGTACGCGCGCCTAGCTGATAGGGCAGAGCGCGCTCCAGCAACTCGCGGCCATACCCGCCCCCTCGCGGCTTTTCATTTGCATTAGGCACATCGGCAACGCCGGTTTCAAGCCAGTCTACCCATAATGTCCGCGCGCGGTCATCACGCGGTCGGACACCCCAACGGACGGTCAACCGGCCCTCAGGCGAGGCGAGCGCGCCATATTTCACGGCATTTGTGGCAAGCTCGTGGATCGCCAACGCGAACGTCTGCACGATCCCCGACCGCAGTGCGACTCCGCGTGGCCCGTCGACCGAAACCTGTTCGCCATTCCCCTGGGCATCAAGTGCAACATGCGCTGACAGCTCCTCCCGCAACAACAGGTCAAACGGCACACGCAGTGCGCCATCGCGCCGCGACAGCAGGCCTTGAACGCGTGCCAGCGCCTGCAGTCGATCATCGATGCATTTTCGAAAATCTTCCAAGTTACTGACGCCTTTCAGCGTCCGCAGCGTAACCGCCTGCACCACAGCCATCAGATTTCGCGTGCGATGCTGAAGCTCGGTCACCAGCACCGACTGATGTTTCTGAAGCTGTAGGATGTCATCGACATCTGTCGAGGTCCCCAGCCATTCCATTATTTCCCCATCGCTGCGGCGCACCGGCAGGGCGCGCGTGCGGAAATGGCGGTGGCGCTGCTCTTTGGCGTGAAAGATGCGTGCCTCCAACTCGAGCACGCCGCCTTCCGGCGCTACCGCCCAGGCGGCCTGCGCTGCTGCACGATCATCGGGATGAAGTGCGTCGAGCCAGCCTAGTGCGCGCGCCTGCTCGTCGCTCTGCGCGGTATATTCGTGCCATTGCGGGCTGCTCCACGTCCACTGTCCGCCATTCTCCGAACGCCAGACTAGCTGGGGCATGCCTTCGATCAGCGTGCGAAAACGCTGCTCGCTCTGCTCAAGTGCCTCAATGGCAACACGCTGATCGTGAATATCGGCACCGGCAGCAAACCAATGGAGGATGCGGCCGGAATCTCGCAAGGGCTCGGCGCGGATCAGAAACCAGCGATAATTACCTTCGGCATCGCGAATGCGATGCTCGTGCTGATAAGGCTGCCCGCTCTCCATTGCCGCCTGCCAGCCTTCGCGGACGTGCGCCAGATCCTCCGGGTGAACCGCATCAAGCCAGCCTAGGCCGACGGCGTCCCCGGCATCCTGTCCGGTCAGATTGTACCAGCGCTGATTGAACCATGTTGCATCGCCACGCCGATCGGCGCGCCAAAGCAGGTCGGGCACAAGGTCGGAGATGGTGCGAAACGAGGCCTCGCTCGATCGCAGCGCGGCATTTGACTCACGGATCTGCCGCGTCCTCTCCTCGACGCGGTTGTCGAGTTGCTGATTGGTCTGGTGCAGACTCGAATTCGCGACCTCCAACTCCTCTGTCAGTACCTGAAGCTCTTCAAACGCGACGCGCAGCTCCTCGTCGCTCTGGCTGCGCTGCGTTTCGGCTGCATCATCTGTGGCCAGCGCAGTCTCGATATCCCGCTCACGCGCATAGGCGCTATGCGAGGTTTGCAGCTCACGTGCCATTTCAGCGACCCGCCGCAATAGCCGGTCGCGATCCTCCGTCAAATTCGCGTTCTCCTCGAGTGCACTCTCCAGCGAAGTGCGCAGCTGCTCGTTCTCATCGAGCAGCATGCGCGCATCCGGCTGCACAGATATCGGTTCGTCTTGCCGGACCATCATGTCTTCCTATCTTCGGCAGGGATATTACGCATGAGCAGGCAAATCGCTGCTAAACTATATTAACTGCCTTTGCGTCCGTTCGCGGTGCCGGTCGTTTCGGTGACATTAGGAGTATTGCATGCCGATAAGGGACATCATCGTAATCGGGGCTTCGGCTGGCGGCGTCGACGCGCTGCAGCGGCTATGCGCGGCGCTGCCCGCCGATCTTCAGGCAAGCGTGTTTGTTGCTCAGCACCTTTCACCTTCGGCGCGCAGCGTGCTGCCGCTGCTGCTTGATCGCGCCGGTCCGCTGCCTGCGCTCGCGCCGGTCGACGGACAGGCGATCGAGCCAGGGCACATCTATGTTGGCGCCCCCGACCAGCACATCTTGATCCGCGAGGGCAAGGTGCTGATGCGGCGCGGCCCATTCGAGAACCGCACGCGCCCGGCGGTCAACGCGCTCTTTCGCTCAGCCGCGATCCATTATGGTGCGCGCGTGATCGGCGTGGTGCTGACTGGGCTGCTTGACGATGGCACCGACGGGCTGATCGCGATCAAGGCGGCGGGCGGGCTGTCGCTGGTGCAGCATCCCGACGACGCCGAGTGGCCGTCAATGCCGCGCAACGCGCTTAAGCGCGACCATGTCGATCATGCCGTGCCGCTCGCCAAAATCCCTGCATTGCTCACTCGGCTGACGCAGGAGGAGCCCGGGCCGACGATACCGCTGCCAGAGGAATTCCGAATCGAAGACCGCATTGCCGCGCAGGAGTTCGCCGTCATGGAAACCGACATTATCACCCCCGGCACCGCCAGCAAGATATCTTGCCCCGACTGCGGCGGTGTTCTCAACCAGATCGAGGCCGGGAACGAAATCCGCTTCCGCTGTCAGGTTGGCCATGCATTCACTGGCCTCGGGCTTGCCGAGGCGCAGAATGATGAGCTAGAGCGCGCATTGGCGGTTGCCGTGCGTACGCATCGCGACCGGATCCGCTTATTCGCTCAGATGAGCGAAAGCGCCACCGCGCGCGGCCTCGCCCACGCGCGCAAGCGTTGGGATGACGCATCGCATGATTCTCAGCATCTGATCGAGGTACTCGAAGAGGCCATGTCGAGCTTGCGCAAATCGGTGGCGGAAGCGGAAGGTTGATCGAAATAGACGCCATGGGGGCACAAGCTAGGATTTCGCGATGAGCTACTCGCCGACCGGCCGCTGCCGATCGAGATGCCGACTAGCCTTGCCGATAGCGGCATGAGTCCTTGCAAGATGCGCCTGCAACGCGGGCAATTGGGCTGTCACCCATCGCAGCAGTTGATCGGACGTCTGAGCCATCGTCCGTATATCAACGCACACTAGTGAACAGTCGCTTAGGCCGCCGTTATGGTGCGTTCATGCGCCGGAGTTACGAACCGTCGAGTTGCCTGCTCTCGCTGGTCTCGTTCACGATTGCGACCAGGATCGGCGGCTTCTCCTCGGCGAAATGCTGAACGCAGATTTTCGCTGGATAGTCGCGCCCATCGGCGGTGCGCAGCGTCGTCTCGAAAATGAATTGGCGCTCGTCACCGCTCAATAGCGGCTGAAGCATCGTACGAACACGCTCTGCGTCGGTTCTGGCTACCACATCGGGCAATGCCATCCTGGCGAACTCGTCCGCGCTATAACCAAGCTTCTTCTGCGCGCCTTCATTTGTCAGCGTGAAACGTAACGTGCCGGGATCGAGGAAATAGATTTCATTGAGCGCCTGTCCCATGATCCGGCCGAGATAGCGGGCATATTCTTCATGCGCTCGGTCTTCGGTGATGTCCTGGAATACCATCACGAATCCATGACCGCCGTCCTGCTCGTCGAGCAGACCGCTGACGCGCACGCGGCACAGGATGCGACGACCGCGGCGATCGACGCCCTCCAGCACCTTCTCAGCCTGCTCCTCGCGGCCGCTCTGCACAGCTTCGATCGTATCGCGAAGCTGATGGACGGGAAGTCCAATGTCGAGCACCTCGAAGCTCGATCCCATCGCCTCTTCGGCGCGCAGGCCCCAAGTGTTTTCGCTCCACCGGTTCCAGCTCTGGATCGCGTGGCGTGAATCGATGACGATGATCCCGCCGTTCATTGCGCGCAGCACCGATTCCAGGTGCAGGCGATAGCTCGACGCCTGCTCCGCCTGGATGCGCAGTTCTTCGTTAACCGACTCCATCTCCTCGTTAGAGGAGCGCGCTTCCTCGTTAAGCGTCTCCAGCTCCTCGTTTGTGGACTGAAGTTCCTCGTTGGTAGTTTCCAGCTCCTCGTTCGTGGACTGTAGCTCCTCGTTGGTAGTCTCCAGCTCCTCGTTCGCCGATTGCAGCTCCTCGATTGAGTGTTCCAGATTCTCATGCGCCCCTTCCAGCTCCCGCTGTAACGAGTGCAGGCGCGTATTGTCGGTAAAGGCGAGCAGCACCGCATGGGCCGTACCGTCAGCGCGCAGCAAAGGGCGGATGTCGATTGTCAGTCGCAACACCTCGGCTTGGTTGAGACGATATTCCTGGTCGTCCAAGCGTATGTTGCGGCGCAGGCGAAACACCTCATCAATCGGCCCGCGTAGCTCCATCGGGCGATACGAGATCGGCAGATCCTGGAATGGGCGGCCAAGATCGCTCTCGCCAACGCCCAGCAGATTGCGCGCCTGAGTATTCGCCAGCGCGACAGAGCCGCTATCGTCCACCACCAGGAGCGCGTTGCCGGCTGCATTGACCACGGCGTCGAGCATCCGCAGATCAGCGATCATCGGCTCGATCCGCGCTGCCCGCGCCGTGGCGAACCCGCCGAGCGGCCGACGCCATTCCTGCTGCACCTTCATGAAGATGCGGTGCTTCATCTCGACCGGGCGGAATAGCGCCGATCGTGCAAGCTGTGTCTCCGCCTTGCCCAGAAAAAGATACCCTTCTCGATTGAGCGCATAATGAAGTCGCGGTAGCACCACGCCCTGCGTCTCGGCTTCAAGATAGATCAGCAGGTTACGGCAGATCAGCAAGTCGATGCGGCTGATCGGTGCATCGTGAACTACATTGTGACGGCCGAAGATCACACATTTGCGCAGATCGCGCTCGAACATATAATGGTTGTTGGTGCGCTCGAAATATTTTTCGAGCAGATCAGCCGGCACGCCTTCAACCTCCCGAGGGGCATATGTGGCGAGGCGCGCGATCTTGAGAGCCTCCTCGTCGAGATCGGTGGCGTAGATTTTAACGCGGCGGCAAAAGTCGGCGGTGCCTAGCGCCTCGGCGAGCAGCATGGCAATAGAATAGGGCTCCTCACCGCTCGCGCAGCCGACGCTCCAAACCCGGATTGGGCGATCGTCCTCTGCCGCGGCGACGACGGCTGGTATTACGTCGGTTTTGAGCACCTCCCATGCATCCGCATCGCGGAAGAAGGAGGTGACGTTAATCAACACCGTGTTAAGTAAATCTTCGAACTCGCCCGGCTGCGCCTCGAGATGCGCACGATAAGCGGCGAAGTCCTCGCTGTTGACCGCCTCCATCCGGATGTTGATCCGCCGCCTCAGGCTGGTGCGCTTGTATCCACGGAAATCGAGCCCCCTGGTCTCCTGAATTTGCTTCAGCAGCGCTTCGAATTCGGGGTCAGGGACTGATTTTTCGACCATATTCTCTCTCGCGCTTCACGATGCTGCGGGGGCAATCCTCGCTACGCGCGCCTGAACAGGGTGTCCACCGATCATCGCCACGAACTAAAGGCTACGATATTATGGACGCGCAATGGCACGAACCGCTCGCGGTTGCGTTTGAGCACGAGCCATCGCTCCTGGGCGGAGGGGATGAATGAAGGATTCAAGCACCGACCCAAGTCGAGATCAAGCGCTGCCGAAAGAGGCCGCAGATCTGCGGCAGCAGCTCGCCGACGCGTGTCGGGAGTTGGCAGAGGGCGCCCTCGAGCGTCAAGAGTTGCGCGACCGCGAAGCGCAGCTGCGCCACGAGCTTCATCATCGCGTGCGCAATACCCTGGCCACCGTTCGTTCTATCTTTTCGCGCACGGTTAATACCAGTGCGTCGCTCGAACAATTGGCGGATCATTTCAGTGGCCGCTTGGAAGCAATATCGCGGTTTCAGCCAATATGGTCGCTGGAGTCGGCAGATCATCGCGGGGCGTTCGACCTTGAGCATATGCTGCGCGATGAACTGCACAGCTTCCGGTTTGGCGACGACCCACAGATAGTGATCAAAGGCCCCGAAGTGCGTCTGCAAACCGACGTCGCGCAGCTGCTCGGGCTTGCCTTCCATGAACTTGTTACCAACTCGATCAAGTTCGGCGTACTCGCCGCCCGCGACGACCGTCGCCGGCTGGTCGTGTCTTGGACATTGCATGACGATCGGTTGCGCATCCTGTGGCGCGAATCCGGGGTGTCAGTCATCACATCCGCACCAATGCCGCGCGGTTTCGGTCGCGAGTTCATCGAGGAGGCGTTGCCCTATCAACTCGCTGCCGAAACGAGCTTCGAGCTGCGGCCAGGCCACGTTTCGTGTTTGATAGAAATACCGTTGGACGCTGGCCCAGCGTCGGGACGAGGATCTTATAGACGTGACTGACCTTCATGGAATCAAGGGCGGTTGATTCCATGATAACCGATCCAGATCGCCTGTCGGCGCATGCAGCTATAAGTGGTTTGACTGCACTCGCCCGCTTGCGCGGAATTGACCGAGCACTGTGCCTGTTCGCCGGGTTGCGGCGCAAGTATAAGTCGCTGCCAACGCTTCTGCGGATAGCGACGATCTATTTATTGCCCGGCTATGTCAGTATTGATCGTGGCGATGTGCTCCAGACGACCGCGCTTGACGTCCGCGATGGCAGAATTGCAGCAATCTACATCGTTCGCAATCCAGGCAAGCTGCGCCATCTTACGGCGGCTTTCGGCGCAAACGGCCATTTGCCGCTCGGCCGCTGAAGGTCGTGGATTGGTCGCTTCTACTGAGGCCGGATAAACTGAGATATATTAGCATCGGCCAAAAAATTGAATCCTAAAAATTGCGCCCATATTCACTCAGGCAAGTTCCAAGTAATTGAAGATGTGATGCGGCTTTCAACTGGGTTTCCAGCGCTATTGCGTGCCGGATAATATCGTGCGCGGCGCGTCAATAATATGCACGTCGCACCATCAAGGTCCCGGCTGCCGCTTGATTGGAGAAGATTGCAGCCGCTCACCCGACCCGAGACATCGATCAGCAGTTCAACGCTCACTTTCCCTTGAACGCCGGATCTGGCGGCAGCGATCGGATAATCGTCCGAAGAGATGAGGCTATTGGCCGGGCGTATGAGACGAGCTTCAACGGCTACAGCATTTGGATCGGCCGCTTCCTGGAGGGCAGGGGCGCTTTGTGAAGCGCTTTCCAAAGACCATCTGATGGTTCCGATTTCTGCTAGCCGCGCAGTATAGGCTTCAGTCAGGCAGGCGGCCGGCTCCTCAGTTTCCCGACAAAGTTTGAGCTGGCCGAGCCAGACTTGGTGGGACTCTACCAGTGAGAAGCGGGTTGCGTCTTCCACCTCGGCCTGAGCGGCGCGGAATGCGTCGTCCGTTTCCTTTGCCTGATGCGCAAGTTTTGGATTTCGGCAAAGCTGTCCGTCTAGCCAGGCTTTGTCGAGACAAGGGTCGGGCTTGTCTACCGCTAAGGGGGATGCCACTGGCATCGCAGGTTCGACCAAGGCTGCGCTTGGCTTCGGGACGGTAGGCCCTGGTGTGACTGGAATCTGGTTTCCCTGGCTAATTAGCCAGCAAATGAGAGGTAAGGCTATAAGTAAAGCCCAGTGGCCGAAGCTGAACTTGCCAAACCGTTCCGCAAGGGGGCCGTTTACCAGCGCATCATCCTGTTGAGCCTGCGTTAAAGACGCAAAGCTTTTTGCCACTTGAGGGTCGACGGCTTTCCACATCGTTAGCGTTCGCTGCGTCATTGCGCGCAGATCTGCGGGGCCCTTATGCAGCTGTCCTTTGAGCGCAGCTTCCTTGGTTGCTATCTCCTTCGCGATACGATCCTTCTCCTTAACGTCGGTGGCGTTCGGGTTCGGATCAAAGCGAAATCGGCCTTCTGCCATCGATTTCCATGCCATGAGCTCGATAGCCTTGGCGTCACCGATGCCGGTGACCTGAATGACCTGATGGTAGGAAATGTCGTTTGCGCTTTCGATACCCCAGGCGCGCAATGCTGCTTTTAGGCTTGGGCCTACACCTTTGATTGTCGCGCTCGAGATTTTGAAGCGTTCGAGATGGGCTTTGCGTTGGTGTTGCTGGCGCTGACCCTGATATTTGGCGAGGCGGTCACGGAGGAGTGCAGGCAACCCCTCCAAGTCCTTTTTGGCCTGGGATAATTTTGTTTTGAGAGAAGCCGCCTCTTGGCTTCCGCAGCGCGTTTCCCACTGCTCGACGGTCTGCTGCCATTGGCGTTCTTCGCGTACCTTTGTCGACCGACATCTCTCTGCTGCCTGTCCCCGAGTGAAGACTTGGTGCAAGCCGTAGGCAATGGTGCACAGAATGAAGAAAATATGCACTTGGCCCGAAACCGCCAATATCCCTCCGCTTATGATGCAGGAAGTGCCGAGCGCAGTCCTACGGGCGGTCTTTGCGGCCGCTTCGAGAGCCAGGTTTGAAGGGCTGATCTCGAAATTCGGCACGTTAGGCGGGGGAATCTGCGATGGAGGAAGTTGAACGGCGTCAATCACCCGCCAGATCGAGACTAGGTCAAACGATGCGCCATTTGCGACAGTCTGCAGGCTGCCAATATTGGCGACTGGTAACGGCAGGAAGGGAGAAAGCCCGATTGTCTTTTCCATACGGCACCAAGGGCATTCACCCGCATTGGCAGCATGATGGTGTAGCCCGTTGGCAGAGCAGCGGTTGAGGCTGGCTTCAAATCGGCCGAGAATATCGACCCACTGAGACGCAGTGGGTCTCACGCCTCCGGGCCGAAAAGCGGCTTCGAAGCCCGAACGAATATATTCAGGAAGATCGGACAAAGTGACCGCCCCGGGGGGCGGGGACATGCCGACATTGCGACTGAGGGAATAGGCAAACCGATATTCCGTTATGGCGCGCTCAAGCGGCATTTCTCCCTGTTGATATCGTCCGATGAACGGATGGCGTCCAAGGCATAGCAGCTGAAAAATCATTACGGCGAGCCCAAAGGCATCGTGATTGGCTGTTCGCTCAATGGTCGAAAGTTGGACGCGCTGAAGCTCTGGCGGCGTATATTCTGGAACCCCGACAACGCATAGGTGGCGCTGATTGCCTGCGCTGATCTGGAAACTGTCTGCGTCGATCAGGGCGACGACCGCCTTGTCAGAGACCAGTAGCCCGCTATGATTGATGTCGCCCACTACACAGTGGCGGCTATGCACGTCTGCAATCGCACGAGCCACATTGGCAGCCGCTCTGACGAGGAAGGGATAATTTGCCGCCGGGAAATAGCTTTTTCTGTCAAGTATCGAATAAAGGTGGTGAATGGGGTGATGGCCATCCACCAATTTCATCATGAAGCCGGCAAAGCGACCTTGCCGATCGGTGACGACAGCGCTCGGAAAAGAAACGAGCTTTGACTGTTGCGCCAGTTGCGCTTGCACCATGGCAATTATTTTCGCTTCTCGCGACGCAAGGTCAGCAAGCGTATAGAATTTTATGGCCTGACCTGGATGGTCATCCAAGGCGTAAACCTCGCCTTCGCCTCCTTTTCCCAACCGCTCACCTATTCTTAGCGGTCGGCCGGCGACAAAAAGTGGGGGCATTTTCATCGACGGATTGCGAGCATCAAGGTCTTGTCGTCGTCGGTTCGTTCCAAAACCTTGGGACTATCGAGGTAGGATCTGAGTTTGGCAGACAGATCGCTATCTCGACCAGGTTGCTCAATTTTCGCCAGGGGCAAAATGATACCCTTGAAGAAGGGCTCATGCGCCCGGTCCGTTGCATAATTCAAAGCTATGCGCTCAATCCCGTCGGTAAAGACTGCAAGCGCATCGATCGGAGTTTCGCTGAGTGATACACGCAGGCGAGCTTGCGGATCTTCAGTGACGAAATAGGTGGTTGAGGCATATTCGCCTTGTGCTGGCCAACTTAAGGCTTGCCAGTCATCCTCGCTCGCACGGCGCGCAACAATCGCACCATCCCCGACATGCGCGGTCAATGTCTTGGTTCCATCGCTAATGGCCAGGACCAGCGTTGCTGAAAAGTCGCGTGGCGTCAGCCCGCGCTTTTGCGCAGCTCTACTGATGCGGTCGCGGATATGATCGAGCCATTCCCAAATCAGCGCCTCGGTTGGGAAATCGGATGACTCCGAAAAATGGATTCTGATGAGCGTCGCAAAACTGCGGCAAATGACGGACGCTCCTTCTCCACCATAGCTTGCGCTGCCGGCACCGTCAGAAATTATGGACACCAAAATGTCGCCATCTCGACAGGAAAAGGTCGAGATGGCGTCCTGCTTTCGCGTCCCGGTTTGCACATGTGACGAACCTCGACAGGATGCGTCAGCCCAGCTCCAGCGCTGCATGTTAGCCGGCGAAAGCCCAGCCGTCAGGCGCAGTCGGATTGGTAAGTGCCACCTGATCACCAGGGTTGGAGTGCGCCATGGCGCCGAGCGACGCGGAAAGCCATGCAAACAGCTCTTGGAATGCCAGGCCTTTGAGTTTTAGCGGCGCGCGGGTGGAAAGCTTGGTAAGCGTCGCCATATCGGCATCTTCAACGCCAACCGCGTAGAACATGAACTCCTTGCGCTGTTCGCCCGCATGAATCTCTGCAGTGGCATTGGTGATGGAGTCCGTGGGAGAACCATCGGTAATCAGGAAAACCCATGGCCGGTAATAGGCGACACCATTAGCCTTATATTCCGTTTTGCGGGCTCGTAGCAGTTCAAGGCCGCGCGTTATCGCCTCGCCCATCGGCGTAGCGCCATTGGCCTCCAGCTGCGTCGGGTAAAAATTGGGGACGGTGCAGAATTCATTAATGACTTCGACAGAGCCGAAGGTAACCACTGCAACCTCAACCCGCTTGGCCGCCAGACCGTCCGCCATCAGTTCGTCTTTGAACGTCGCCAGGCCAGCGTTGAGCTCGGCTATCCGCTGCCCCTGCATCGAGGTCGATTTGTCGAGCAGAAGTAGGCAAGGGCATCGCGGCTCGGGATTCTCCGCGAATTCTGCGGCGCCAAACGGCACCTGTTCAAAGTCGCTCATGCAAATTCCCCCAGATTTTCTTACAGATTGGAGATCATCTTACTGATTCAACTTTTAAGATAAAGTCTTTCCGGACCATGATTGGCAAACTGCTTCAATCGCCCCGAGTTTGGGGGAGGCTCATGATGTCGGGCAGTCTAGTAAGCGGACCGTCCTGTTGTGGGCATTTGAAATCTACCGCTTAGCGGCCGGTTAGGGTCGGAAGCGGAAGGCAGCGTGTGGGACGAAGCCGTCATCCGCGAGCTCGATCGTCAACGGCGGGTTTCGAATGAACCGGACTTTCGCTAGACGTTAGAAATCAAGCGGCAACGATCAGCCTTGGCCGATTGCGGAACGGCAGCTTTCAGGGGGCCACATTAGGAAAGCTGCCGTTCTATATTTCGTTACGAAAGCCTAATCCAAAGTATGATCGGCCCCCACAGCTCAGTTGCTCAAATCAGGAAGGCTATCTATCACATCCTGAATATCATTTGGCTGAATTGCCCACCTATATGCTGGATGGATTTCCCACTCCAATCCAAAATCGACCGCAGAATTGGTGTCGTCAGGGGGATAAACTTCGAAAAAAGAGCAGTTTCTGAACTTGGCGTACAGCACGACCTGTTCGCGGCCAGCGTCCGCTTTTGAGACTCGCCGATCCGGCATCACCATAGCGGGTATTATGTCGGAGCCATTGGGAGGAGCTGCCGATCGACCGCGCACATTGTTTGGACACGATGTGGAGAAACGTCAGCACCTGATAATGGTGATTGATGAGATGACCGCACGGTAAGGCAAATTTTTCCGCAATGACAGTGACGTAATGTTAAGCAGCATCGGGCTACACAATTGAAAAAATCGCTCACTGCATGCCGCGGATATGGGGCAGAGCTATAGGAAGATATTCCATGTCCCCAAGCTCCGTCGGGCTGGTGGTCCGCAGATTTCACCAAAGCAAAATCTGGTCAAAGTGGAGGCGGTCGGTTAGGCTATGTGACCTGCCTCCCCCACGCGCTCAACCGCCCAGTTGGTGCCGTGCGAGCTGGGCAATGTCACCGTAGCGCGACGCAAGTTCGAGCGCATGAGCCGAAGACGCATTGCCGCGCAGCGCCCGCGCCTTGATGCCGTGATAGATGGCGGCAAGCCGGTACATTGAGAAAGCCAGCAGGAAGTCGATATTGCCGAGGGAGTACCGACCCGCGGTGCCACAGTAACGTGCAACATAGTCCTCTTCTGTCGGGAGGTTCTGTGCGGCGAGGTTGACGCCCGACAACCCGGAAAGAATCGTCGTCGGCAAATGATACATCATCAGATGATTTGCGAAATCAGCCAGTGGGTGGCCCAGCGTCGATAGCTCCCAGTCGAGCACTGCGATTACACGCGGCTCGGTGGGGTGGAAGATCATGTTATCGGCGCGATAATCGCCATGTATGATCCGGCTCTCGTCCTCAGTCGGCACTAGCGTCGGCAAGAGTTCGGCCAGCGCGTCCATATCTGCATTGCTGCCCGCCACATCCCCATCTGACCGGTACTGCCGAGTCCAGCGGGCCAGTTGTCTCTCGAAATAATTGCCGTGCTTGCCGAAATTACTCAGCCCCAACGCTTCGGGATTACGACCGTGCAGGGATGCAAGCGTGTCCGCCATCGCGTCGAAATAGAGCGGCCTTTCGGCGACAGGAACGCTGTCGAACTGGGCGCTCCAGAATACGCGGCCCTCGACGTGCTCCATGACATAGAAAGGCGCGCCCAGCACCGTATCGTCCATGCAGAGGCCAAAGATATGCGGCACTGGGAAGCCATCCCGGCCCAGAGCGCCGATGACTCGTGCCTCCCGGTCCACGGCATGAGCACCTGGCACTGTCTTTCCCGGCGGCTTGCGGCGCAGTACGTATTTGCGACCGGGCGCGGTCAGCAAATATGTGGGATTGGACTGCCCTCCCTTGAACTGGCATACCGCTAGCGATCCAGAAAAGTCGGGGATCGTCTCCTCCATCCACGCTGCGAGTGCGCCAATGTCTACTGCTAGGCGCACCTCGCCAGCGCCGGCGTTCTGTGCCTCCAAGCTCATGGGTGAACCTCTAGAAAAGCCTTTTTGATCTTCTTAGCCAGACTCCACTTATGTACCTCAGTCGGGCCGTCATAGATTCTGAAAGCGCGGATCTCCCGAAATATTTGCTCCACCACTGTGTCGCCGGACACGCCGGTGCCGCCCATCATCTGCACGCATCGGTCGGCGACGCGGAACAGCGTTTCTGACACCGCCACCTTGGCCATAGAACTTTCCGACACGCCCATCGATCCAGAATCGAGCACATCAGCACACCAGTCGATCATCAGTTCGCACTGCTTGAGGTCGATCTGGTTGTCGGCCAGCATAAAGCCCACGCCCTCATGGTCGATCAGTGGTTTGCCAAAGGCACGGCGGCGCACGGTGTAGTCGGTTGCGATTTCATGCGCACGCGTCGCGGCGCCCAGCCAGCGCATGCAGTGGGTGAGGCGCGCCGGACTGAGCCGTACCTGTGCGTATGTGAAGCCTTCATGCGGGGCGCCCAGCACTTGGTCGGCTGGCACACGTAGATTGTCGAGCGTTGCGACTGCATGACCGCCCGGCATAGAGCTGTCGATGGTATCGAGCAGTCGTTCGATGCGAACTGCAGGATCCGGCAGGTCAATCAGGAACATGGTGGCGGTCACTCGATCGTCGTCGCCGGAGCGGGCCATCACGATGGCCTTGCCCGCACCGTCCAGCCCGGTGGCGAAAGTCTTACGGCCGTTAATGTACCAGCTGTCGCCGTGCTGCCGAGCAACGGTCTGCAGGAGGGAAGGGTCAGACCCCGCACCGCCATCCTCCGCCGGCTCCGTCATCAGGAAGGCGGAGCGGGTGGTGCCCTCCACCAGCGGACGCAGGAAACGTTCTTTTTGCATCTCTGTCCCGACTTTGCCGATCAGATACATATTGCCCTCGTCAGGCGCCATGGTGTTGACTGCGAGCGGCCCCAGCGGCGACAAGCCTGAGGCGCGCAGGACTATGGCGGTTTCTCTATGGGTGAGATGGGAGCCATCGCGCAGGATATGGGGAGTGAGTATGCCCGCCTCCCGCGCACGATCGCGAAGCCGGTCGACAGTTTCCTGATCTGGACCGTGCGAATTGCGCGGCGCTGCCTTTTCCATGGGAATCACCTGCTCGCGAACGAACTGTTCCACTCGTTCCGCAATTGCTCGTGCCCGCTTTGTCATGGCTCTCCATTCCTCCGTTTGCTGCCGCGTATAGACGATGGTGACAGATTAGCATATACCGCACGGTTAATTCGGGCGAGAAGGCAAGTAGCGCTTCCGCACGCCTTCCGAGAGGATGAAGATAGATCATGAGCGAGAAGCGCCTCCGGCCCGAGGTACATCATGGCCGCATTGTGCGTGCTCATGCCAGCCGTCCGGGCTGCATCGATGAGTTCCTGGACCGAGCGCTCACCATGGCGCCTAATCGAACGGCGATCGTCGACGGACCGCTACGCCTCAGCTATCGGGACCTTGACGCGCATGTCCGCGCTGTTGCCGGCTTGCTGCGGGGGTTGGCTGTGAAAGCGGGGGACCGCATCGCGCTTCTCCTCGCCAACCGAGCCGACTTTGCCGTTGCCGTGCTTGCGGCCGCGCGGATCGGTGCGATCATCGTTCCGATGAATATCCGCCAGCGCAGGCCAGAAACCGCCTATGCGATAAACGATGCAGGCGCGGTGTTGCTGATCCACGAGGCGAGCCTCGCAAAGCACCTGCCCGCGGCCGCCGACGTGCCGACACTTCGGCACCGGGTTGCGGTGGATGATGTTCGTCATATTTGGCTGGCTAAAGGCGCAGACGTTCGTGCCGGCGAGGCGGCGTCCGTGGGCCAGGACGACCCGTTTGCCATCCTCTACACGTCAGGAACCACCGGGCGGCCAAAGGGGGCGATCATTACCCATTTCAACGCCGTCAGCAGCGTGATTGGCGCGGGCGATGCACTTGGCCTAGGCGACGGGGAGGTCAGCGCAATGGCAGTGCCGGCATCCCACGTCACGGGATTGGTTCTCATCTTTCTGAACATTTTGGGCACTGCCGGCACGACTGTCATGATGCGTGAGTTCAAGGCTGCGCGTTTCCTCGAGTTGGCTGAGCGGGAACGCGTCACCTTCATGTGCATGGTGCCTACCATGTATGCGCTCTGCCTGATGGAGCCGGACTATGCCCGCCACGACCTATCTCATTGGCGCGCCGGTACGTTTGGCGGCGCGCCCATGCCCGAGGCGACCCTCGAGCGGCTTGCACAGCATAATCCCCATCTGCGCTTGACTAATATTTACGGCGCCACCGAAACCACTTCGCCCGCCGTGATGATGCCATCCGACGCTATCGTCTGTCGCAGACACCAAGTTGGTCGGCAATTGCCCTATTGCGAGATCCTCATAATGGACGAGGAGGGGCGCGAAGTACCACGTGGAGCCCAGGGCGAAATCTGGCTCGCTGGGCCGATGGTGATCCCCGGCTATTGGAACAGTCCGGATGCGACCGCGGAGGCGTTCGTAGACGGCTACTGGCGTTCGGGCGATCTCGGCGCGCTCGACGAGGACGGCTATCTTCAGCTGTTCGACCGCAAAAAGGACATGCTGAACCGAGGCGGGTTCAAGATCTATTCGGTTGAGGTGGAAAACGTCCTCATGTCCCATCCCGATGTGATTGAGGCGGGCGTGGTCGGCCGTCCCTGCCCGGTACTGGGTGAGCGGGTGGAGGCGTTTGTGTCTAGCCCGCATGGCGCGGTCACTGAGGCTTCGCTGCGTGCCTTCTGCGCGGAGCGGCTTTCCGATTACAAGGTGCCGGAGGCGATTACAATTTCCGCCGACCCTCTGCCGCGCAATGCCAATGGCAAGCTGTTGAAAACAGAACTCCGCCAGATGCTACTAGCGGAGCAGCGCGCGACCTGACGGTGGTGATATTCGACGAGCCTACGGTCTGGGTACTACACCCGCCTGATCCGCAGAGACTCCAAAAAACTCGTGTTACGGCCCTCTCCGTCGGCCTTCTCTTTATATCAATCGTTGCCCGCATATGCTTCCGCCTGCCACTGGTTTTTACTCGAGCGCGAAGTATGCGCCGATGAGAACCGCAAGTTGCGGATGAGGGGCTGACCGTCGCTCCGCCATTAGCGGCTCGGGCTGGCCGCAAATCCGGGACAGGGCGACGTCATGAAGGACTAGGCGGCAGGTTCAGCTGCCTAAATTCTTAAAGGTAGTTTAGGAGAGCCTCCCGAGGTTGGCCGCCGGCATGACTGGAAAACAGATCCCGGCGGCGCTGGAACAGAAGATCAGGCTGCGATTTGGACTTGGTGAGGGCCCGGTGCTTCTTCAGGGTAGATGGCGGGTGTGCCGCAGTCATAGGTGGCCGTCAGGACCTTGACGAACTCCCGGTCTGTCAGTGGGTCGGTGGGCATGGCGAAGGTGACGCCGCGCGCGCGCATGTCCGCCACGAATATGTCGAACACCTGGTCGTGGGTGAGGTCGTCCTTCTGGCCAAACACCAGGTCCATCTCCGCCTTGTCCTTGTAGACTTGGGCTGTCCAATGGAGCATCAGCCTCGTTTCTTCGGCAGGCACACGTTCGATCACCTGTCCATTGGTGGTGATTTGCCAACCGTCGGCGCTGTCCGGGTCAGCCGACCAGAGCGACTCAAAGGCAAGGCCTTCGGGCAAGCGTTTGGCCATGGGCCCGCATGCTTCGCCGCGGTGGAACATCATTTCATTCTGCGTGACCACGCCCCTGTTCCAGGCAGGCGCCGGTATCCGCTTAGGCGCGGCCTTGGGGCCATTGGGCCAATAGGTGAAGCCGCCGCCGATCGTGCCCTGGTAAAACCACACGATGACCTGCGCCTTCTTCATCATCCAGCTATGAAAGAGGCCGGATTTTGCCATGGTGTTCAGCAGCCAAACCGGCGAATTGCGACCGTTGACGCCCCGATAGCTAGTGCCGTCCAAGTGAGCCGGATCGAAATTGGGCGAGGACCCCTGGATGATGAAGTTCATGGATTCCGGGGCGGCATAATCAGCATTCCAGTAGGAGCGCACACGCGCCATATGCTCACTGCTGAAGAATATGTCGTCCAGTTCAGGGAAGTTGCAAATGCCGTTCAGGCCGAAATAGCCGCGGAAATTGGGGGTGAGGAACATGTCGAAGGTGGGCTCGACGCCTTCAGGCATCTGACCCGACATTGTTGCGACCACTTCTTCGGCCGAGGAGAAATGTTGGGCCAGGACCATCTTCCAGGGGCCGTTGCGCCGGATGACGTCGAACATCCGCCGCGTCTGATCCTCGGTGTAGACATTGTCGACGATCCGGGGTTCAGCCACCGGCCGGATGACGAAGTTTTCTTTCCTGTCCATTTTTGTCCTCTCCTAATTTGGGCTGGCCCGCCGACACTCGTTGTTCACACAGTCTGTAATTCCTGACTCACGCACTCATGCGCTGCCGCCGCTCCAAGGGCGCCTCTTCGGGAAAAACGCTGGGCGACATTGCATAGGTCCTGGTCAGCGTCGCGATGAAGGCGCGGTCCGCTATCGGATCAGTCGGCACCTCGAAAACCACGCCGCGCCGCCGCAGGTCCGCGATCAGCATCTCGAAGACGCGGTCGCGTTCCAGATCGTCCGTGTGATCATAATAGCGTTTCACATCGGCCATATCCGTAAACACATGCGCGCTATAGTGGAACAGCGTACGCATTTCGGAGGCCCTGAAGCGATTGACCACTGTACCGTCAGTCGTGATCTTCCAATCCTCGTCACCGTCCGCTTCCAGCAGGGAGTGGAGCGCCATGCCCGGCGGCACACCACGCCGCTCGCGCGGGCCACAGGCTTCGCCTCGATGGAACATGCGCTGATTGTCGGTCAGAATGCCGGCGTTGTGAAATGGCGGTGCAAAGCGCTTTGGCGGACCGTCGGGGCCGTCTGGCCAGTATGTGAAGCCGCCGTCGATGTCGGAGTCATAATGATAGGTGATGACCTGCCCGGCCTTCACCTCCCAGGCATCGAAAAGTCCGGATTTCGCCATGATGCTCGTCAGCCAGGCGGGCGTGTTCGTCGGGTCCATTCCGCGCCAACTGCGCCCGTCGAAATGGCCATTGTCATAGCCCGGCGAGGGCCCTTGCATGTTGAACTGGAAGAGATAGGGCGCACCATATTGTGCGCCGTGCAGGCTCTTGACCAACTCCAGCAGCTTTTTGCTGTAGAAGATGTCGTGGACGGACTCTTCATACACGATGCCATTATTGCCGAAGAAGCCGCGAAAGGCCGGGGTCAGAAAATCTGAGAGATCAAGTTCGCCTTCATCGTCGCCGCTGCCCCCGCTGACGGCTAGCAACTCTTCCACCGACTTGAAGTAAATGCCAGCGATCAGCCGCCATGGCCCCCTTTTGCGCAGGACCCCAAACAGGCGAGCAGTCTCATCATCGGTGAAAATGTCGGTCAGATAGGTTGGCGGCCTGACCGGCGTCATGGGGTGCGCAGCCATCTCGATTTCTCCTCGGCTTATGCGGTTACGGTGAGTTCTTTCTCAGCGGCGGCGGGCGTCGGATCCTGGCGCCCGCCACGCACAAGGCGGCCGGGAAGCGCGGATGTCGCCACGCCGTCGCGGTAGGTCACCGTTCCGTTCACGATCGTCGCTGCAAAACCATCTGCTCGCTGCTTGAGGCGGCGCCCGCCCGCCGGCAGATCATAGGCGATTTCTGGCGCATGGAGCCGCAGCGTGTCCATATTTATGACGTTGATATCGGCCTTATATCCAGGCTTCAGCAGTCCTCGATCCTGCAGGCCCACCGCGAGCGCTGGCTTCCGGCTGAGTTCGGCCACGGCCCAACTAAGGGGGAAGCGGCCCTCCGCGCGATCCCGCGTCCAATGCGTTAGGACGAAGGTCGGGAAGCTGGAATCGCAGATCAAGCTGTAATGCGCGCCGCCGTCGCCCAGCGCGATCAAACTATGCGGATCACCGATCATGCGGCGCACATTTTCCAGATCGCCATGCACATAATTTGAGGAGGGCATCATCAAAATGCCGCGCCCATCGCGCTCGAGTAGCGTGTCGAGCGCCAGTTCCGCCGCCGATCGTCCAGTCGCCTCAGCGCGCACATCGAGGCGCGTCGTTGCATCCGGCTCATAATTGGGCGGGTCGCCCATGGGGTAGAGGTCGCCGACATCGCGCGCCAGCGTCTCATAAAGCGGGTTGGTCGTGACGGGCTCGTCGCTCAGCAGCCGCGCGCGGAAGTCTGGGTCGCGCAGTCGTACAACCCTGTCGGCGAGGGGGAGATGCTCGATCTCGCGGTAACTTGGATGGAAACGGAAGGGGTGGAAGGAGAGCTCCAGGCCGAACAGCATGCCGATCGGGCGCGGGAACACCTGCGCCTTGATGGGGAAACCATCGCGATTGGCCTCTGCCACCATTTCCAGCATAACCTGAGGGAGGCTGGGATTATACTTCTTCTCCAGCAGGCTGAAGGAAAGCGGCCGGCCTGATACCTCGGCGATGCGGCGGAACAACGTCATTTCGTCGCGGGGGTCGCAGCCATAATGCGAATTTGGAATGAGCTGAAACACGCCAGCCTTGGCGCGGGCCAGGCCTTGGGCGAGAGCGATCAGTTCATCGGCCGCTGCGCCGATCGAGGGCGCCCATTCGCCGGCCACTGTTCGGTGTCCATGGCTTTGCGACGTGGTTACACCGAGCGCACCTGCTGTGACAGCTTCCTGGACGATGTCTGTCATCGCCCTTAGCTCGTCGGCAGTGGCCGGCTCGCGGGCTGCGCCTCGGCGGCCCATCACATAAACGCGGATCGCCGAGTGCGGGACCTGCGTGGCGAAATCTACATCCGCATGGCGCTGGTCAAGCGCATCGAGATAGTCGGGGAAAGTTTCCCAGTTCCATGGCAAGCCGTCTGTCATCACGACTTCGGGAATGTCCTCGACCCCCTCCATCACCTCGATCAGCATTGTGCGGTCTTCCGCGCGGCATGGGGCGAAGCCAACGCCGCAATTCCCCATCACGACCGTGGTAACGCCATGATCCGATGAAGGGGACAAGCGATTTTCCCAAGTGATCTGGCCGTCATAGTGGGTGTGGATATCCACGAAGCCCGGCGTGACGATGCATCCAGTCGCGTCGATCTCCTGGCGTCCGCATCCTGGTAATGATCCTACCGCGACGATAATGCCATCATCGATCGCGACGTCACCCGTAAATTCGGTCCCGCCGCTGCCGTCGAAGATCCTGCCGCCACGGATGACGAGGTCGTGCGTCATCACCAATCCATCCTCTCCGCATTTGTCATGCGCATGCCCCCCTTTCAAGGAGGGGCTGGGTATTTCTAGTGCGCCATACGGAAATAGCGTGTTGGGGATTTTGGGTCAATGACTTTTCTGTCTGCCGACCGTTAGTGTCCGGGCCTCTAACCGGTTAAGTATCCCTGGCGACACGCTTTTGGAAGTTGCTCCGACTGCATAAGGCGCTCCATCCCATTGATGATGTTCTCAAACCCGAAAGTCAGCGTGGCGTCCCGGTCGACGGTTTCGAAATCTGACCAAAGTTCAGAAGCGAGCTGCTGGAGCGGAGGCTCCATTGCTGCGGTGTGGGCGATTGTTTCAACCCGGCGGTAAGCGGGCGAATGCCTCTGCGATGAGATGAACCCCAGCGCCGCGTTGGTGAACCAGCTGAGCGCAAAAGCTAGCCTTTGCCCGTCCAGATTATGCTGTTTTAGCAACGTAGCCAGCGGCACCCAAGTGCGCAGCCAAGCGGGCGAAACATGGCCATTCCACATGCTTAGTTGAACGGCGACAGGGTATCGATCGAATAGATCGACCACTGCCCACATCCATCCGCGTAACTCTTCCCGCCAGTCGGCGGTGGAACGCGGGGGATCAAAGCGCGCATAGATGGCATCCGCAGCGGCAAGGAGCAGCAATTCGCGATTTGGAAAATAAGTATAGAGCGACATCACGCCTGCATCCAGCCGTTTAGCTAGCGGCGCGAGAGAAAAACCATCCAGCCCAACTTCGGTTAGAAGGGAGATGGCGGCGCTGACGACGGCTTCGCGTGAGAGGCGTCGGGGTCGGCCCCGACGGCGGGCTACTGTCGATCCGGCTCCATCGGGTTCGACCTCTTTCAATGCCTGCTCCTCAATAAACCGATAATCAGACCCATCGAAAGGCCAGCTAAAGATACCATATCAATTGAGCCCTTCAAGTAATTGGACGATTTCAATAGTATGTCCTTCGACATCGTATAGAAATGCCACTCGAACGCCGTGTTCGGGAGCGTCGCGAGCTGGCTGGGCGATCGAACCTCCGGCCACGATGGCAGTCGCTACAACTACATCAACGTTTGGCACGATGAACCCCAACTGCAATTCGCCGGGCGGTGGCGCTGGACGGTTCAAGTAGCGCTTGATGGCGAGCGTGGGCGCGGTAACGTTGCCAACCGGACGTGAAATAATCTCCTCTAGAGCATCCTCACCCGATCCCGTCTGCACACGGGCATGCTGCTCAACGCCAAAAACGCGCTCGTAAAAGCTGAAAACACGATCCACGTCCGCAACTATGATTTTTACGAAGCTCAGCGCCGGCAGGGTTGCATTCGACATATATCCTCCTCCGATGGCATCGCTACTGGGCAGCAAACTCAGCAAATCCAAATGCGCCCCGCTATGTCCGTAATGTTTACGATAATGTGATGTGATCAAGTAGCAAGCGGGAAGTCCACTTGCGGAACGTCGCCACCATGCTGCCGCCAAAATCTTCGCAAAAGCTGTTGTCATTCCTCGACATAATGTTGCAAAATCGAGGATCGCCGCATCACCACCGCGCAAAAAATTCGCTGTGGAATGAAAAGCCGTAGACCATCCGGAAAATATGTTTCATACAACCGACCCATCAAGTCGGGCATGCCTCTGCGGTTGTACCGAGCTTTCATTTAGCGGCTCACGGGCCTGACGATTCCAACATTAAGAGCGGTCAAGCCGCCTATCCAGACTATCAGGGATGTAATCCATAACGGGAGGGAAGAGGATGGCAATTTTCCACGGTGGGCGTGTTTCGCTGCTTCTGACGGGAGTCGCGCTTCAATGCATGATCAACCCGGCGCAGGCGCAACAAGTCGTCCCGACCCGAGGTGCTCAGATCAGCGATATTGTCGTTACCGCCCAGCGACGCGAAGAACGCGCTCAGGACGTTCCAATCGTTATTAGCGCCTTTTCTCCGGAACGTTTGCGGGAACTTAACATCACCGAGCCGCAAAAGCTGTACGGCAACGTGCCCTCACTCGTCGTTGGTCCCCAAGGCCAGGGAAGCCGCGACGTGCAAAGCTTTTCGATCCGCGGACAATCGACGGGCTTCCTAGCACTGCCATCCGTAGCGACCTATCTGAACGAAGTGCCGCTAGTCGCCTCGATCAGCCTCAGTCTTCAAGGGGGACCCGGCCTTTTTGTCGATCTGGAAAATGTGCAGGTCTTGTCTGGACCGCAAGGCACGTTGTTCGGTCGCAACACTACCGGTGGGGCAGTGCTCTTGTCAGCCCATCGTCCGTCTACGGACAGCACAGAAGGCTACATCCAGGGCGGCTATGGGAACTATGACTTTGTAAATGTTGAAGGTGCGCTCAACATACCGATCATCCAGGACAAGCTCGCCATCCGCGTCGCAGGTGCTTATTATGACCGGACAGGCTACACCCAAGACCTGGTTTGGGACAAGGATCGCGACAATCAGCATTGGTATACTGGGCGGGTAAGCATCCTTGCTACGCCAACCGATCGGCTTTCAAATAATTTGATGATATATGGATCCAAGTCCCGGAATAACGGGGCTGGTTACATTAACCGTGGCTTCCGTGTACCAAGCCTTGTGACGGGAAACTGTGGTACCCCCGAATGTATCGCAGTTTATAATCGCCAGACTGAAATCTCTCAGCAGATCGGTCCGCGCCGTACACGGAACGATGCGGACAGCTATTCCAACATCGATGCTTGGGGCGTGATCAACACCACTGATTTCGAACTGACGGATGAACTGAAATTGCGCAACATCGTCAGCTATCAAAAGCTGAAGTCAGACTATGGCAATGACAATGACGGCACGCCACTTCAAGGCTTTCAGACGAGCCAAAACGCAGACTTTCCCAACTTTACTATCCCAGGCCTGACCGATGAATTCGGTATTCCGACGGGTGGATATAATAATGGGGTCGAAACAGACTATCCGCGAGATCATCTGGAGCAGATCACGGAAGAGTTGCAGCTTCAAGGCAGTATGCTGGACAACAATCTGACCTACACAGTCGGCGGATTTTTTATCGACACGAAGCCGGCTGGGCTTTGGGTGTCCGCCGCGGTTCAGTTTTGCTCGCCGATCAATACTGGTAACCCCGTGACCTGCCCCGGCAGCCGTGGCCAGTCCGGCGTCATCAACAAGTCCAGGGCGCTCTATGGCCAAGGCACTCTCAATTTCGGCGTCATCTCACCCGCGCTAGAAAATCTGCGCCTGACGGCGGGCTACCGTTATACCTGGGATACGGTAAAGGGCTTTTCCTCATTTTGGTCGCCATTGGCCAACGGTGCGGTTCGCTGTACGGTCAATAACAGTATCGAAGCCAATGGCGACGCCTGCCGGTTCGATGCCAGGTTGAAGACGAAGGCGCCGACCTGGACGGTAGGGCTCGACTACAAGCCGTTTTCGGGTCTTTTGCTTTACGGCAAGGTGACGCGCGGTTACAAAGCGGGCGGCTTCAACTCGGTTGCCGTCAATGAGCAATTCCGTACGTTCGAGCCCGAAAAACTCACTAGCTATGAAGCCGGTTTCAAATCCGACTGGCGCTTGGGCTCGGTGCCTGGCCGACTGAACGTCACCTATTATTATTCCGATTATAAGAATATCCAGCGCCCCGGTTCGGACTTTAACCTGACAACCTTTGCGGGCGGTGCCAAGATATTGTCGGCTACGGCCACGATTCAGGGCCTTGAGGCAGAAGCGTCGATCCGTCCCTTCGAGGGACTCGAGATAGGCGGCACCTTCAGCCACACTGATGCCGATTACAAGAGGTACCAGTTTACTTCGCTCGGGTCCGATTACACATGCCTTCCGGGCGGGGGCTTTGGTGTCGCTCCCTTCGGTGGCACGGTGGATGCGAGTTGTTTTCCGTTCCAGTTCGTGACGCCTTACATCTACACTGTACGTGCCTCCGCAAAGCTGCCGATCGGCCAGGATCTGGGCGAGCTGTCTTACCTCATCAGTTATTCGCACTTCTCCAAGCAGCCCACGGCGCCTGCAGGCGATCCTTCTTTCGAGCCTGGATCGATCCTGGAGGCATTTGGCTTGCTGAACATGTCCCTCGACTGGAGAAACATTCGCCAAACGGGATTGGATGCCAGCCTGTTCGTTACCAACGCGACTAACAAGCTTTACCGTGTCGCTAACGGCAATAGCTATAATGGCTTGGGTATCTTTGCGTCCCTTTACGGCGAACCGCGCATGTACGGTATCAAATTGCGTTATAGCTTCGGCGATCGTTAAGGCTAAGTTAGGAAGGGGAGGGGTCGTTTTATCAATTAGACGCCCCCTTTTCTATGTCGCTTCAGTCTAAGCTAGGATAGGACTCTGAAGGGGCTTCGCATGATCGAAAAGTTTCCTGGTACTTGGCCCTACTGACGTGCTCCCCGTTTTCAGGCCGCTGATAACTTAGCTTCGGTGTCCATATGAGCTGCTACCCGTTCTTGGGCCATCTGGCTGGGCGTCATCCAGTTCCTGCGGGTCGCGGCGGGTCATGTGCCGCTGACCGGTTCACCAACGATATCGGCGGCTTGTTGCCGGTCGCGCTATGTGGCCGCACCTCGTTATAGTCTCTACGCCAAGTCTTGCATTTTCCGACCGCGTCGTCGAGGCTCATGAACCAGTGCTGGTTCAGGCACTCCGCCCGGAACTTGCCGTTGAAGCTCTCGATGAACGCGTTGTCGGTCGGCGTGCCGGGCCGGGAGAAGTCCAACACGACGCCCTTCATGTACGCCCACAGGTCGAGGTCTCGGGAGACGAACTCGCTACCCTGGTCGACCCGGATCGACGCTGGATGGCCAACCTCGCCGCAGACCCGGTCCAGCACCGCGATCACGTCCGACTGCGGCACCACCGCTGGCGAGAACCGACTATAGCCAGGGCTGCGGCCATCACCGGCTTAAGTGGCAGTCGGTCCGGGATGAGAAGCACTTTCTCAGGTGGCCCTCGATGCCGATGATGCTGGGATAGCGAAGTGCATGGAAAACAGTCCGTGTTCGCTGCGGCAGCATTAATGCCACGTGTTTAAGCATCGTTGCGCGCTGGTATCGTCAGAGTCTCAGTCATAATCTAGGCTCAGGACCTATTAATTGGCTTGCGGAGGTAACGATCGGTTGATTCAATGGCGGAGCGAGGAGGCGCTGCCATGAGTGATCTGATCTGGTTGTCGAAGGCGCAGATGCGCCGGATCGAGCC
>Ga0233380_1000219_pt1 | contig 32467 bp, 27 predicted proteins | sample ElkDunMinimDraft_9_FD_191541 | JGI IMG/M metagenome (GOLD analysis project Ga0233380, IMG submission 191541) | Fecal eukaryotic communites from dung pellets of Tule Elk in California, USA - Elk Dung F36 | ecosystem: Host-associated > Mammals > Digestive system > Large intestine > Fecal | place... | reverse complement strand
AGGGACGGGCCCGCCGGGGCCACCAATTGTGAACAATAAGGGGTCAGCAAATCCAGAATGCACTCCACCACAGCCGCGTGCTCCCGCAGGTTCTTCTCCGAGGCACTCAGCTGACGGGAGACCGCCTGGTCCTGCTGCGGATCGGCCATACGTCTGGCGGATCCTGCCAAGGGATTGGAGAGCACCCGATTGCTCCGTTTGGCCACCAGCAGCTCGGGAGTTCCCCCCACGAGCGTGCGCAATGGCCCACCCGCCCGTGGCAGCGGCACGGCATAGGCAGTCACACTGGGGTCACGGGCCAGGCGACTGGCCACATAGGCATGGTCCAGCAGTTGGTCCGCTTCCACCTTGAGCTGTCGCGCCAGCACCACTTTCTCCAGCGACGTCGAGGCGATGCGGCGCAGGGCTTCCGCCACCATATCTGCATAGCCCTGACGGGTAGGCGCGGAGGTGACCTGCCAGCGACCATGCGAGCGCAGAGCAGCGGGTGTTGTCTCAGGACGCTGCCGAGTGATCTCCTGAGGCTGTACCAAGTAGTCGTTCTGTCGGCGGCTGAAGGGAATGGCACCCACCAGCAACTGGGGGCCGCCTTCGTTTGCGTCAAAGAATGCCTTGACCCGTCTGCCCAGGGTGGCGGCAGTGCCCGCAGGCAGCGTGTCCCGCACTCCCGTGGCAACGAGCGAATCGTTCGGGGTATGCAGGGCAAATATCTGCCCGGCAGCGGTCTGTGCATCGCCCGTCGGGGATCCTGAAGACGACACTCCTGAAGAGGCTCCTACAGACCCTTCTGCTGGGCCTCCTGGTGACGGCCTGGGGGCCGACGATGCTCCGGGCGAATACGCCATGTTCGGAAAACTCACTCGATTCACGACAACTCCTGGGAGGACTACATCGCTTCGCCACAGGTGCTGCACGAAATCTCCTCGGACATTTATAAAAACACTGGGCCGACGTTGCCGCCGACCCAGTATCGTTTACCACCCAACCGGCCGCCCGCAAGCGAGCCTGGACGATCAGGGGCGAATGATCACCACCGTGTCACCGTTGTCATCGACCACGGGCTCGGCATCGGCCGGCGCGTTGCGGGGCTGCCCACGCGCCTTGTTGGTTACGTAGACCAGGTTGTCGTCCTCGTTGACCACAACGGTCTGCGGGAAGGTACCTGTCTCCAGGTTGGCCAGCACTTCATAGCTGCTGCCATCCACCACACTGGTGGTGCCTGCACGGCGGTTGGTCACGTAGATCTGGTTGGCGCGCTCGTTGAACGCCACGCCCAGGGCGCCCTCGCCAGTGGCGACAGACTTGAGCAGCTCACCGGTGGTCGCGTTCAGCACAGTCAGCGTGCCGGAACCCTGGTTGGCGACGAACAGGCGGTTGCTGTCCTCGTCATAGGTCACGTTCATCGGCGACTCACCACCCGTCGGCCAGGTGGCCAGCACTTCCTGCGACTTCGCATTCACCGCAACGATCTGGTGCAGGTTCATGTCGGTGACAAACACGCGCTCGCCGTCATCGTCGACAGCCACGCCAGCCACTGTCTGGGTCGGGTTGCTGATCACGTGAGAGAATTCGTTGGTCTTGCCGTCGATGACCCACACTTCACTGGGAGGCGCGTCCGGGTTGTTGCCACGACGCTGTCCCACCACCGACACATAGATCAGGTTGTTGTCTTCGTCGACAGCGATCTCGCGCACGTGGCCGTTCTCACCGTGGTTGACCGTGGCAACGATGTTGCCGGTGGCCAGGTCGATGGCAACCAGTTGCTCTTCGCGAGTGGCCGTGCCGTAGAGGATCTGGGTTTCTTCATTGAGGCCCAGGCCGAACAGCGGCGCCTGGCTGACATCGATGCTGCCCTTGACCGCCAGCGTCTCGTCGTCCAGCACCACCACCGTGCCCTGGCCGCCGGTGACGGCAACGTAGACCGAATCGGTCTCTTCGTTGTGCACGATCTGGTAGATGCCACCCTCTTCAATCTTGACCTTGGCGGCGATGGTGGGTGCGGCCACGGCGGCCTGGGCCAGCAGGCTGACACCAGCGGCGGCCAGCAGCGTCTGCTGGATTGCGGTTCTGAGCGAGCACTTCATGTTGATCTCCTTGGTTATAAGAATGTCCTGCAAAAACGGGTATGGCTACTTCTCGAGTTTGGCCCAGAAGGTTCCGCTGTAGGGAACCTGCAGGAAGCGCTCGTTCAACTCCTGAAGGGTCTGCTGCGGATCAACGTCCTGAAACAGCTCCGGATGCATCCACTTGGCAAACACTTCGATGACCACGATATCCACCGGCGAATTGATCAGCTGGTGGGAGTACCCGTAAGTCCTGCCTGAGCTCACCGCCGACAGAAAAGCAATGCCGGTGCGCCCGGCGATCTTGTGCATCGAATCCTGAATCTGCCTGTCGGTGTAACCCGGCCCAAGCACCAGGCCGCCAGCGCGCTCCAGGTGAGGCCCCCCGGTGGCGATATAGATATCCGGGTCGCGGGACATCACGTACTCCAGGCTCAGCCGACCGAAGGCCTGGTTGATGGCATCCGCGCCAATGTTGCGACCACCCACAAACTCGATGTAATCGCCGATGTTGCCGCGCCCCGGCGAGTTGCAGCAGTCGCTGGACATGCCCGCGTGCGCCTCGAGGAACACCGTGGGGCGCTGCTCTGGCGTGAGCGCGCTGACGCGCTCGGCGATGCGCTGCATGTGTTCGTGGCGGAAGGCGATAAACTCCTCTGCCTTGGCCTGCGCCCCGGTCAGCTCGCCCAGGATGCGCAGGCTCGGCTCCAGGTTCTCGAAGGGGCTGGTGAAAAAGTCGATGAACACCACCTTGATGCCACCCGACTCCAGCTGCGCCACCTGCGCGTCGGTCGGCCCGCTGCCGGCGGAGACAACCGCGACATCGGGGGCGGCCGACAGCACCGCTTCCACATTGAAGGGCTGCGCCGAGCTGGGGATGCGGGGCACCTGGGCCAGTTGCGGATATTTCTCCAGCAGCTGTGCATGGGTATGCTCACCGACCCGGTTGATGTCCTGCGGCCACGCCGCCAGTACGTCCACGGGATGCTCGTGGATCAGCGACAGCGCCACCAGGAAGCGACCATCATCGATGGCGATGCGCTCGACGGGACGGTCGAGCACCACCGTGCGGCCCCGCAGATCGACGATCTGCGCAGGCTGGTTCTGGTTCTCGTTCTGGGCATGCGCTGGCAGGGCAAACGCCAGCAGCAGCGCCACGGCACCCAACAGGTGATAACGGGTAAAACTGCTCGGAAGACTCCGCATAAACCTTAATTTCCTTGCCTGGGCTATTTCTGCAACAGGTACTGCAATAGGTACTGCAATGAGCACTGCCATTGCTGCTTCGATTACTGCCTGGGTTCTGACCGGAATATCACGGTCATCAATTGCCCGGAGAGGGCTGCAAAGATATCATCCCTCCGCCCTTTCAGTAAAGCCAAATGAGAAACATTCTCTTTTAAGGACATCATGATTTCGTCTGATTCTGACCCCGACCCTGCCCGCTCCCAAGCCCCCTTCACCCTGAGCAATACCCACTCCCGGGTCGAGCAGGCCAACGGCGGCAGCTATCGTATCAGCGTCGCCCTGCCGACCGCGCCGGCGCCAGCCGAAGGCTTCCCCGTGCTGTATCTGCTGGATGCCGGAGCCACCTTTGCCACTGTAGTGGAGACCCATCGCCGCCTGGCCCGTCGCCCGGATGCCACCGGCGTCGGCCCCGCCTGCATCGTCGGCATCGGCCACGAATCCCGCTCACTGTACGACCCGGACCTGCGGCAGAAAGACTTTCTTGCTACCGGCGCCGAATCCTTCCTCGACTACCTGAGCGCGCTGCACCGCCGCCTTGAGGGAGAACTATCCCTGGACCCCTCGCGCCGGGTGCTGGCAGGACACTCGCTGGCCGGCCTGTTCACCCTGTGGACGCTGGTGCATCGCCCCCAGGCATTCTCCGCCTATGTCTCGCTGAGCCCCTCGCTGTGGAGCAACCCGGAGCTGCAGGCGCAGGCGACCGGCCTGGCCCATGGCGCGGGGAACGATCCAGCGGGCAACCGCCCCAGGGTGTTCATCGGCGTCGGCGGCTGGGAAGAGGTGCTGCCGCAGTGGATGGCAGGACAGCCGGGCAGCGAGGAGATCCAGGCGCGGCGCGCCCAGCGACGGATGGCCTCGAATGCCGAAGCCTTTGCACGGACCCTGCAGAATCTGAACGGGGGACCGGAGACGGCGTTTCAGCTGTTTCCGGACGAGGATCATGCCTCAGTTTTTGCGGTGGGGATCAGCCGGGCCATGCGCCATGTGCTGGCACCTGATTCCCCCAAATCACAGCGGGCAAAATCACGGACACAGGAGTAGACCTGCCCGATTCGGGCGAGTGACAAAACTGACTCCAACCGCCCAGTAGCAGCGGCTTAACGCCTCATGCCAGGCCTCGGGCCGAGCCTCAGTGCTGGTGGATCGCCGCTCTGTCCCCTAGCGGGCACACGGAATGCACATCGGTGGATCCACAGACGCTGCACAGATTGCGCTTGCTGCTCTCCCGCCACAGGGAATACAGGAACCCCGGGAGGATGAAGGCAAACCACAGGACGATCTGGGTCCGCATATTGCCCTTGCGCACCACTATCGGCTCTGCTTCCGTGCCGCATTGCGAGCAATGGATGAGGTTTTGAACGTGCTCCTTTTCTGCCATTAGCGTGTCTCCTGATACTGCGATGAAATGTCGTCAGTTCCGTAGAGTCATGCTGCTTTTGTGATCCTACATTCAAGTTGATCGGGTTTTGGGGGAAGGTATTTCATTACGGGGCAGCAATGTGACGCAGCCATCGTTGCAGCAGTAGATGCGGGCGGCGATCGCCAGCGGCGCCTCACGGTGCGTCACCATGAGGATTGCCACGCCCGACTGCCGGCTCAGCTCTTTTAATCGTGCCAGAATTGCGCCCTCGCTCTGCGGATCAAGATGAGCGGTTGCCTCATCCAGAAACAGCAGCTTCGCCCCTTTATAGAATGCCCGTGCCAGCAGGATACGTTGTGCCTGCCCCGCGGAAAGGGCAGATCCCATGTCTCCCACCAAACTGTTGTAGCCCATCGGCAGCGCGGCGACCACGTCATCAACCCCTGCCATCGCTGCCGCTCGCTCCAGTTGCTCATGGTCTACTTCCTCTGCGAACAGGGTAATGTTGTCCGCCAGCGTGCCAGACAGAAGTTGATCAGTCTGCAGGATGCCAGCGCAGGCATCACGATATTCGCGTATCCCGAACTGACGAATGTCTGCTCCGTCCACCTGCACGCTACCGCTGGCAGGCGTCAGCAGTCCCGCTGCCAGCTTCATCAGGGTGGACTTGCCGGAACCTGATTCCCCTATCAACGCCACGATCTCACCGGGGGCCACCTCCAGATGAACATTCCCCAGAACAGGCACCGGATCGCCGGAATAACGGAAACCCACATCCAGAAGACTCAGCCGGCCGACGATGGGGCGGCGCAGGCGGGAGAGATGAAAGCTGTCAAATTCCCTGGGGGCACAGGTGATATCCGAAACACGCTCCAACTGTAGCCGCAGCAGACGCACCTGCACCAACTTGTCGATGAACGATTTCAGAGAGGTCGAGAAATTCCCCTTCAAGGCCACGAAGGCCGTCAGAAATCCCAGACTGAGACTGCCATCCAGCACCAGTAGAGCAGCCACGTAAATCAGCAGGACATTCTCGATACCGAACAACAGCTCATATACCGCCTCGATGTTGATACTGAAGCGACTCAGCATCACCTGCGCATTGATCTGCTCTGCATACGCATTACGCCATTGCTGAATGCGCGGGACCTCGCGGCCATAGAATTTGAGTATCTCTATTGCTCGCATATTCTCGATAAGCCCTGAGTTGGTTGCCGCTTCCGCTATGATTTTCTGCTCTGAAAGGGCCTTGAACGTCGGAATCATGGCAAGCCGCAGCGTTGCTACTGCCACCGTGAAGGCCAGCGCAATCCAGGCGAGCAGAGGACTGAAGTAGAACATCACCAGCAACGTCAACAAGGCAAGCACACCATCCAGAAACACGGTGATGATGTCTTCCGTCAAAGTGTTTCTTATCTCCCGGATAGAACTGAAACGGGAGATCAGGTCTCCCACGTGACGTTTCTCAAAGAAGTCCGCAGGAAGGCTCATCAGATGATTGAAAACGTTCCCCACCATCTGGAAACCGAGTTGGTTGGAAAAATACAGACGGACGCTGTCTCTCGCGTAGTTCATCGCCACGGTGACGAGAGCCAGCAGCAGGAAACCCAGGGCCACCATCACCAGGAAATCACGGTCCTGCTTGGCCAGGGATTCATCGATGACAAGTTGAAGGTAGAAGGCCATCCCAATGGAAGCCAGCTGAAGACACAGGGATAGCACGACCAACTGGGCCACAGCCAGATTGAAGCCAGGGTGGCGCACGAACAAGTCTCGCAATCGCGAAATCAGGGTACTTTTCCCTGCCTCGAAGCTGCGACCTGGCAGCATTTCCAGTGCTACCCCGGTGAAGTGTCGCCCCACCTCACTCCACGAGTATCTGCGCCGCCCCACCGCAGGGTCGTGCACCTCGATCCCCCCGCGCAGGACCCGCCTCAGCACGACAAAATGCATCATGTCCCAATGCAGCACCGCAGGCAATTGAAGGTGGCGCAGGTCAGCCGGCTCCAGGCGCAGGGCACGAGCGTTCAGGCCCAGGCCGGAAGCCACGGAGATCAACTCCTTCAGACCCGTTCCACGACCGGACATGGGGTAGTCACGACGCAGTGTGTTCAGATCTACCCACTTGCCGAAGTAGCTGGCCACCATGGCGATGCAGGCCAACCCGCATTCCGCCCTCTCCGCCTGTAGCACCTCCGGCAGCACGCCCCTGCGCCTGAACAGTCTGTTTATCAAAATCGCCTCCCCACGTTGCGCAGAGGAGCCGTGATTCGCTGCAGTATGGTTTCATCGCCTGTCACAATCTGCGCACCCAACTGCATGCCCGAGCGCAGAGTGACGCTGCCCACAACATCGCGCAGCCTCGCCCGCACCAGATACACTGGCTCCTGCAAGTCGAGTGGAAACACGAACTCACGAGGGTTCATGGCCACTCCGGAGATTGAACTCACCTCGGCAGACCAGGTGCCGTGCAACCGGGCCGGGTAGGCATCCAGCTCCACCATCACCTCCTGACCAGGCGCAAGCTCACCCAGCGCTCGTGAGGGCACGTACAAATGCACTTCAAGTCTGGCGTCGGCTGCCACCAGTGACAGGAAAGGCACCCGGGCGTCCACCTGTTCTCCAACAACCAGAATCTGATTCGATACCACTCCTGCTGCGGGGGCCGCAACACTGAAAACGCTCTGCTGTTGCAGCTCGGCCTGATGGCTTTTGAGCTGCGAAAGGCTGGTCGAGAGCAACAGCAACTCCTCCCTCCCCTGCAGCGGTAGCCGTTGCAGACGCCGCTGAGTCGAATCCAGCTCGCCTTGCTGCGTAGCAATGCGCAATTGCTGCGCCTGGGTGGCCTGGACGGCTGTCAGTAACGCATCCCGCTTTTGCTCGAGTTCTGCATCTGCCAACAAACCGCGCTGATGCAGGCTTTGCTCGCGCTCGAAGGAGCGCTGCACCAGAACAAGGCGGTCATCCAGCGTCCGTTGTTGCGCGCCCAAGAGTTCCAGCTCGAGTTGCTGGGAGGCAGCACGCCTGCGCTCAGTCTCCTCATCCAGGCGCAGACGCTGATCCAAGGCCTCCCTGCGTGCAAGCAGGTCCTCGATCTGCTCCTCTAACCGCCGCAACTGCGGCTGACTTGCCGGGTCGCCGCTACGGTCGAAAAATGGGGTTTCCAGGATAGCCAGTGGCTGCCCCTGCGACACCTCATCTCCATCAAAAGCCAACAGCTCACGCACGATTCCCGTTCGCTCGGCGTATACCTGCACTTCGCCAGACACCGGGCTAAGATGTCCGGGAACAGGAACGGTGGTTTTTATCCTCGCAACCGCAACAAACAGCAGAAGAGCGATGAACACCGTGATCATCGACATGACCACGACCTTGAGTGAAGGAGGCTGATGAAATACTGCGTCACCAAACTGCGTCGCCGCGCCCAGTCGCATAACGTCTTCCCTGAACAAAGTACTCATGGGCCACCTCCCTCGGCTCTGATGGGAGACATGGCACCCCGCCCGATATCGGCGCCAAAGGTCTCTTCAACTTCCTCTTGCCCAATGCGATCAAAATACAGCGGAAACTGCGGGAGGAACTTCCACTGGTCGGGGAATCGTCGAATCCAGTTCTCTGCAAGACTCATCAGCTGCTGGGTCACACGCGTAACTCCTGCCTGAAAACTTTCATCAGGACGTAACTGCGTGTCGATCAATTCCGGCATCTCCAGATGAGGAGCACCTCGCTCGTAAAAGGTGACGAAGGGAATGATGGGGCTTCCACTGGCTATCGCCAGCGCCGCAGGCCCCTTGACACTATTAGCATTCCGACCAAAAAACTGCACTCCTACAGTGCCGCCGAATCCTTCACGGAGATCGAACAGAATACACAGCGAGTGGCCTCCCTTGCGCAAGGAAGCAACGATCTCGGTCGCGGAATACTCCCCTGGACGCAATACCCGCTGACGCATATTGGCAACCCTGGGAGCAGCGACATGCTGTTCGTCGATCTCCCGCACGAGCGTTAGCGCCTGCCATCCGGGTTCCGCCTCGACCGAGAGACAATTGAACGCTCCCAGAAAATCCCCCATGTGAATCGTCGCCAGCACCCGTGAGGCTGAGCTGCCGCTAATCAATTTCCGGTAAGCGGCCCGCTCCGACCATACGAAGCATGCACTGCGGCCATGGCCATCGCCGGCATGACGCCACGCACTGTCAGCAAGTCCGCGCCGAATGCCATCCTGATGCGCGCGCAGGATGGTGGTCGCCCGTCGCTCCGGCTCACTGAGTATCACCGACAGCATCGCGCAAATTTGCGCCCTGTGCTGGCGTGCCAACGGCACCAGATGCAACAAGGACCAGCTCAATCGCTGCAGACACGGAAGCAGGATACGCCGCAGCAGAAGCCACTTCCTGCCAGACGCGCATCGAAGGCTCAGCCGGTGAAACGCCATACATATCCTCTCAGCGAACGTGGTTACGGGCATTGATCTGCTGATAAGATCGGCGTATTCCAGAAGGGCTGTGCTCTGTCGAGCAGAGTATCGGCGTTGCGTACACTCGAGACGTATCTGCGTCACCGCCTGAACGCAGCGGACACCCACGTCCGGGAGCGGGTGCTGGTACAGCGTCACCCCCAGCACCTGCGGCAGACGACGATTGAACTCATCCTCCAGCGCTTCACAGATGATCTGCACAGCTCGGTCGGGTTGATTCGCGCAATGCGCTTCCGCGGCGAGCTTCAGCGCGGTTGGTAAAACGGTGTTTCGTTTCATGCCGCTGCTCCGCGACAAGCTGACTCCACCGCGGTAATGACGTCACCCACACACTCGAGCTGGGCCAGAAGCTCCTCTTCTATCTCGATCGAGAAGTCTCTTTCCAGCTCGTAGATCACCTCCACCAGTTTGAGAGAGTCCAGACCCAGCTCCGCAATCGAGGTTTGCAGCCCCAACTCGAGCGGATCACAATTGTTCTGCTGCATGGCGCTTGCCAGCAGTTCCAGCACTTTCTCGCGAACGTCCATGTCCACATCCCCCGTTTATTGCTGTGAGTAACATCCTTCCAGGTACAATCGCCTGCACACCTCACGCCGCAATTTTCCACTAGTGGTCAGCGGCAGCGTTTCCTTTCTCGCCAGCAGCACTCGCCCGGGGAGTATTCCCAGCGACTTGAGCACCCAGGCCCGCGCACTTTGCGCATGAGTGCGTACTCTCTCCACATCGCTGATACCGTCGTGTTCAAGCAGGATAACCAGCTCATCCTCATTTTCTCCGGGGCTAGCTGGCACCTCAAACGCGGCACATCGAATGACACCCCCACTCGCAGCCATCAGACGAAGGACGTGGTCCTCAATGTCCTCAGCGTGGAAGGAGCATCCCCTGCGCTTGATCAGATTTTTCAGCCGCCCCGTGAAATACAGTTCGCCATCCCTGCTGAAACCGAGATCACCTGTACGCAGGTATCCTCCCTCTCCCCTGTCACTGTGCGCGTCGAAAACCCGCGCGGTCTCAACCGGGTTGTCGAAATAGGAATTCGCTACGGACTCTGAACGCACCCAGATCTCTCCCATTGCTCCCTCCGCGACCCTGACCCCCGTTTCGGGCTCGGCGATCACGATATCGGAGCTTTCGGTGCGGCCGACGCTTACATAGGACAGGCCGCTCTCCGAGCTTCGACATTCACGTACTCCACGTCGACCGCAGGCAAACAGGGTGGACTCCGCCATTCCGTAGCAGGGATACAGGGCTTCACTGCGAAAACCGCATGCTGCGAAGGTCTCTGCAAAGCGGCGGAGAATGTCCGCAGCGATGCGCTCTGAACCACAATAGGCCTGGCGCCAGCATCGCAGATCGAGGTCAACCCGCTCCTGTGGCTCAATCCGCTTGCAGCACAGGTGGTAGGCAAACGTGGGGCCGCCGCTGATAGTGGCCCGATAGCGGGAAATGGCAGATAACCAGCGGTGGGGTCTGGCCGCAAACTCCACTGGAGCAAGAAAGTAGTTGTGTATTCCACTGTAAAGCGGTTGAAGGACGTGCCCTACCAGACCCATGTCGTGGTGAAAAGGCAGCCAGGAAACGGCCGTCTCTCCTTCGATGCACCCAAATTCCTTTGCTATCAGCGCCAGATTGCCCAGTATGTTGCCGTGACTGATGGCAACCCCCCTGGGGGTCATCGTGGAGCCTGAGGTGAACTGGATAAAGGCCAGATCCGAGGGAGACAATATCGGCCGCTTCCAGCGGGAAGAAAGATCGTTGAGCTGATCCGTGCACAGTACCTGAATGCCCATTTCATCAATCCATTCCTCTGGCATTGTGCGGAAGCGGCTGGATGTCGTTAGCAATAGCGATGAACGACTGGCCCTGATGATGCTGTTCAGACCATTCCAGTCGACCCCACGCTGCCGGCACAGCGGCACCGGCACTGCTCCGGCCAGGATTGCTCCATACAGGGCGATGATGAACTCCGGGCCATGAGGATAGAGCAACAGTACCGGCTGCCCCTGTAGCCGACGCAACTGCAGCGAGGCAGCGATATTCCTTGCCGCAAAGAACAAGGCAGCATGATTGATAGACTGTCGCTCCTCTCCCTTCCCATCCAGAAAGGAATATAGAGGGGCATCCGGCCTCGCCTCCACGACCCTCTCGAAAACGCCCAACAGGCTGTCGTCTCTTTCCCGGGATACATTTAGTATTGAACGTTCCATAGATTGGTTCCTCGCCACACTCATATTGACTATAGAAGTGCATCAGAGAACCGTCAAACCGCACACCCTGGTAACGAATTTCGGCTGCTATGCTCTCTCTTACCACCTGCAGAAAAAGGGAGAAACTGCCATGGAAGTGAGGCCGGGGAAAAAATTCAGGTTCACCATTAAACCCACACCAGATGCAAGCGATTACCGCCAATCCATGGTCGGGCGGGTTCATTGGCGTTATCCTGAAAAGAATAGTCCGCGCAGCCAGGAAGAAGATCGGGCAAGCAGCCTGTATGAACTGGCCAAGGAAAAAGCGTGGAGTGCCAGTCGTAATATCCCCTGGAGCGCTCCGGTGCTCGAGAATACTTTCCCTACCGCAGCGGAGAACAATCCGCTGGTTGGGTTCGGACCATACGACACGCTGGACAGAGAAGAGCAGCTACAGATCGCCTGGTGGCAACACGAACTGGAGATCAGTGAGGTTCTGCACGGAGAGCAGGGTGCACTGCTGATCTCAGCCCAGCTGCTGAGCTGCGTCCCAACAGTCGAGGCGCGGCTTTTCATGAGCTCCCAGGTGTCGGACGAGGCACGCCACGTCGAATTCTTCTCCCGCTATCTGCGCGATGTGGTCGGCAATATCCAGCCGCCCAGCAACGCGATGCGCGCCCTGATCATATCGACGCTGGAGGACTCGAGCTGGGACAGGAAGTTCCTCGTCTGCCAGGTCCTGATCGAGAGCCTTGCCATGGCCAAATTCCAGGAGATTCGTCACTACACACGAGTTCCCGTGCTGGCATTCGCGGTCGACTACATCGCCCAGGACGAGGCCCGCCATGTCAAGTTCGGGGTGGATTTCCTGCGCGCACACTTGTCCTCCATACCTGACGAGGAACGTCAGCAGCACAGCGACTATGTTCTCGACACGGTCATTGGCCTCTCAGGCGCGCTCAACATTCATACAAGGATCGCACAAGCCGCCGATTGGGACACCACGGACCTACGCCGGCACCTGCGCCGCTACCGCATCAAGCACCCTGATCTCAATCGCCGCCGCTTCAGACAACTTAGCCTGAGTCTGGATGCTGTAGGACTCCTCACCGACCGTTGCAAGGAGCGTCTGCAGCAGATGGATCTTTTTTCATGAAAAATTGCCGAATGCGCCTTTACAGAATCCAGATCCACGTCTTTACTCAATAATGCACAGGGTCGACTCGACCTGTAGCGGATGCCAAGCCAAGGGCATTCATTTCATATGTCACTGACAATCCATCGTCAATATCGTCACAAGGAGTATAAAAATGCAGCAAGTTATCGCATCAGATTGTGGATATGCCCCGTTCACGGGATTCAATCCAGTAACGGGCACAATGCGGGAAATTTCGGATTTCGAAATGGAGCAGGTGAGTGGGGGCATTGCGCCCCTGATTATGGCCGGAGTCAGAATTGCCGCAGGTTCATTTATTGGGGCTTTTGCAGCCCAGGCCGCCGTCGACACTTATCGATTCCTGGTTCACGACTCGTCAAGCAGGTAGCTTCCCAGCCCTTGGGGCTCAGCGGATCACGCTGGGCCCCATATCCAGAATGGAGAACCAATGAACAGAAAAAGGCTGTCAGTATTTATAATCGCAACCTTGTCACTTGCCATCGCTGATGCCGGTATAACGCACTATCTCCTGCGGAACCTCGGCGAAGGACAGGAGCTTAACCCCTTCGTCTTCACCAACAACTTCTTCAGCATCCTGTTCTCACCGATTCCCGTTCTCCTTACCGGCGTTTATGTCTGGTGTCTGTTCTATGCGGAAAGAAATCACGAACGATTTCAGGATTTCATTAACGAACGATCCATGAAGGTGGGTCTCTTCATCTTTCCCATTTACTTTCCCCTCAGCAAGCTCGCCATCATCATAAATAATCTGCACCCTCTGTTCGGCAAGAGTACGCCTGTGGTCTGGCTCCAGGCTCCCTTCGAAAGCTGGACGGACAGCCCCTTCATGCAACTCGTGTTTGCCGAGACCTTCATTCTCATGCTGATGTTTCCAATCCTGCTCTATTTCGCGAAACGGATATACCGTGTAGCACCAGCTGAACAGGTTTTATCCACTAGCGAGCCATAGCCAGCACAGTACGCATTGCTCCCGACTGACCCTGGATTTATGATTCAGCTCAGCATTTACCTCCAGCGGGGCAGCCCATGATCAAAAAACTCCTCACCACTATCGTCATCCTCGCCCTCCTCATCGGCGTCGTCACCTATTTCTACTACGAAGCAGCCATTCGCCGCGGCATCGAGATTGCCGGCTCCCGCGTACTGGGAGTGGAGGTGCAGGTGCAGGGAGTGACGCTGTCGCCCTTCTCCGGTAAGGGCACCATCACCGGGCTGACCGTGGCCAACCCGCCGGAGTTCGGGGCGCCCTATGCGATAGAGTTGGAGAATCTTGAGATCGTGGTCAACACCGACACGCTGTTCTCGGACGTCGTGGAGATCGACAGCATCCTGATCGAGGCGGCGGAAGTCACCTATGAAACCCGCCTGGTCACCGACAACATCCGCACCCTGCTCGCCAACATTCCCTCCGGCCCCAGGGCGGACAGGCCTTCGGCCGAGACCGGTGGCAGCACCCAGGTGATCATCCGCGACTTCCGCATGGTGGCACCGCAGGTCAACGTGGGGGCGGCCGGGCTGTCCGCGCCGGTGCGCATCGACGACGTGCACCTGCAGAACATCGGCGACCAGAGCAACGCGGTGACCATTGCCCAGGCGGCGCAGCAGATCTTCGGCAGGCTCAGCACCGTTCTGCTGACCGAGGGGGTGCCGCTGGAGCTGCTGCAGGACAGCGTCGAGCGGGGGCTGCAGCAAGGCGTGGAGCAGATAGAGGAGCGCGCCCGCGAGCTGGGCGACAGCCTGCGCGACGCCCTCTCCAACGGTAACCGGCCGGCTAACTGAGCCAGGCCACCTGCTCGCATGCCTCGGTGAACCAGGCCAGCGCCTTGCCCTCCTGCTGCTTGCGCCAGGCCATATAGACAGGGATGGGCTCGCGCGGCACCCGGCACTCCAGCGCTACCAGTTCCCCACTGGCCAGCAACTCTCCTGCCAGATGCCCCGGCACAAAGCCCACCCCAACGCCCAGCCGTTGCGCCTCGATCTTCGCCCGCATGTTGGCGACGCGGATGCTCTGGCGGCTGGCCAGCAGACCGGACGAACGCTTGGGCGTGGTGACGGAGGTGTCAGCGGCGACCACGGTGGGCCAGGCGGCGATATCGTCCGCATCCACCGGGCGCCCCAGCGCTGCCAGGGGATGCCCTGCTGCCACGGCAAACACAAACTCCACCTGCCCCAGCCGCCGGTATTCGAACACCCCCTTGGGAATGTCGCCGGAAGCGCCCAGGGTCAGGTCGCAGCGCCCCGCCACCAGGGCATCCCAGCCCCCGCCCAGCACCTCTTCGCTGATCTGCACCGACACCTGCTTGCCAAGACGGTTGAAGGCCTGCACCTGCTCCAGCAGCAGGGCAACCGGCAGCACGGTATCCAGCGCGATGCGCAGGGTGGTCTCCCAGCCCGACTCCAGCTGCTGCACCGCCTCCTCCAGATCGCCGGCGTCCTGCAGCAGGAACCTGCCCCGCTCCAGCACCAGCCGCCCCGCAGGGGTGAACTGTGCTCGCTGGCCGCTGCGATCGAACAGGGTGACGCCCAGGTCGGCTTCCAGCTTCTGCACGGTGTAGGTCAGGGCCGAGGGCACCTTGAACAGTGCCTCAGCGGCCGCCAGGAAGCTGCCGCGGCGGTCGATGGCATCGAGCACGCGCAGCGCCTCGAGCGAGATGGCATGACTCACGGGAACTCCTCCCCTGCGGTGTGCGGAGCTATATTCAAATATTTTGAATACTACCTTCAAATCATTCCGCTGGAAAGGCGGTGTTTGGAGACCTATAGTGGACTCATGCAGTAGATACGGCCAATCAACAAATTTGAATTATTAACAAATGAGGAGTCTTACCATGAGTATCGTCAATCGCATCTTCGCTTCCACCGCTAGCTGGTCCCCTCTCGCGCTCAGGGTGCCGCTGGGTATCATCTTCATCGCTCACGGCGCGCAGAAACTGTTCGGATCGTTCGGCGGTTACGGCCTCAGCGGCACCGGGCAGTACTTCGCCTCCCTCGGCCTCGAGCCCGGCGTGACGATGGCTGCCCTGGCAGGCGGGGTGGAGTTCTTCGGTGGTCTGGCATTGGTCTTCGGCGTGTTGACCCGTCCAGCGTCACTGGCCCTGGCCTTCACCATGCTGGTCGCTGCTGTCACGGCACACGGTGCCAACGGCTTGTTCCTGGACAATGGCGGTTACGAGTACGCACTCGCCCTGCTGGGCGGTAGCGTATCGCTGCTGATCACCGGAGCCGGTCGCGGCTCGGTCGACGAGTTGATCACCCGCAAGTTGGCCTACAGCGAGGTGGAGACAGTGGACAGCAAGCCTTACCGGGTCAGCGTCCAGCACTAACGGCAGCCACGCTTCTCAAGAGCGACCTGAAATAGAGAGACCTGAAATAGAGAGACCTGAAGCAGAAAGGCCTGAAATAGAGAGACCTGAAACAAAAAAGTCGGCACCCCAGGCAGGGTGCCGACTTTTTTTGTGTCCGGCAAAACGGGCTTACTGGATCTGCCAGCCGCCGCCCAGTGCCTTGTACAGGGTGATGACGTTCAGGGCCAGGGTGGTCTCGCTGCTGGCCAGCATGTCTTCGGCGCTGAGCTGGGTGCGCTGCGCATCCAGCACGTTCAGGAAGCTGTCAGCGCCCACCTCGAAGCGCTCCTGCGCAAACTGTGAGGCCTGGGCGCTTGCCTCGGCGGCGGCGACCAGACGCTCGCGGCGCTCTGCCTCGCGGGCCAAGGCCACCATGGCGTTGTCCACTTCCTCGAAGGAGGTCAGCAGGGTCTGTTCAAAACGTGCCAGTTGCATCTGCACGCGGGCATCGGCTGCATCCACCTGGTTCTGCACACGGCCGAAGTTGAAGGCATCCCAACTGATCTGCGGAGCCACCAGATGGGTCAGCGTGCCGCCAGTGCCTAGATCGGCAAAGCGGGTGGCGACAAAGCCGATCATGCCGGTGATGGACACCCTCGGGTACAGCTCGGCCACGCTCATGTCATAGCGCGAGATGCTGCTGGCCAGGCGACGTTCCGCACTGCGGATGTCCGGGCGGCGCTTGAGCAGATCGAGCGGGTCGCCCACATTGATGGACGGAGGGATCGATGGCAGCGGCTGAGCCTGCGCCAACTGCTGGCGCAGCACGGCCGGCATCTGGCCGGTGAGCACGCTCAGGCGGTTGATGGACACATCCGCCTGGGTGTTGAGCAGGGGCAGACTGGCCCGCGCCAGCTCGAGCTGGGTAAGGGAGCGCTGTACATCCAGGCTGTCGCCCAGCCCGCCCTCCATCAGTTCGCGGGTCAGCTCGTGCGACTGCTCCAGCGTCTCGACATTGCGCTGGCCAACATCCAGCCGGTGCTGTGCGCCGCGCAGTTCGATATAGGTGCGGGCGACTTCGGCGGCGACGGTGACGTAGACCTGATCCAGATCCGCCTGGGTCGCTTCCAGCTCGGCGCGCGAGGCGTCCAGCTGGTTACCCAGTCGGCCAAACAGGTCCAGCTCCCAGAACGCATCGAAGCCGGCGTCATAACTGGTGAAGCGGGTATCACCACCGGGAGCCACCTGAGCGTCGGGAAGACGCTGCTCGGAAGCGCCGACGGAGGCGCTGACATCGGGGAAGCGCTGCAGGGAATCGGTCCTGACGGCAGTGCGCGCCAGCTCCAGGTTGGCCAGTGCCACGCCGATGTCGTTATTGTGCAGCAGCGCCTGGTCTACCAGATTGCTGAGCTGCCCGTCATCCAGTGTGTCCCACCAGCGCGACACCACCTCGCCGCCGGCGTTGATGCGCTGGTCGGAAGGAAGCTGAAAGGAAGGCTGCACTGGTTCGGGCAGCTGGCTGGAATCGTAGGGTGTGGCGCACGCGGCCACCGCAAGGGAGATGGCACCATATAACAACCCGTGGCGCACTGTCCTGCCTGTGAAAGATTTCATCGAATATCTCGTTGCCAATTTATTGCTGAATGGAGTTGGTAAATTTAATTGCTGAATAGCGTGGGGCCTGAGGATTATGCCCGGACGTCGGTCTGTCGATAGCGGGGCTGCAGCCCCACAATCTGATACAGCCCCTGCCGCAGATCGCGACGCATCTGCTGCACATCCTGATGGATGCGGCCATGCATGAGCAGCCCCAGAACGAACTGCTGCAGGATGCGCCCGGTCTGCTCCGCGTCGATCGCGGCCAGCAGACACTCCTCTGCCACCAGGTTGCGGACCAGCGCCGTGAAGTACGCGGTGCCGTTGTCGGACATGGTGATCGCCACGGAGCGCACTTCGTTATCATCGCAGCCGGCCTGGGCCGCTGCGGTAAAGAAGGGACACCCGTGGATCTGCGTGCGGCCGTCGGCACAGCCCTGCTGTTCCAGCAGCAGCTCTATGACATTTTCCAGTTGCTGGGGCGCGGGGACGTCCGGGGCCAGAATATCTTCGTCCAGGCGAGCGCGAACGCTCTCCCACTCACCGACGCAGGCCCTGACGAACAGGTCGGCCTTGGACACGAAGTGATGGTAGAACGCCCCCTTGGTCACGCCCGCCTGCTTGCAGATCTCCGCGATGCCGACATTGTCGTAATTGCTATGCCAGATCAGCTCGATGGCGATCTGCATGAGATTCTGTCGCGTATCAACGGGGGAGGATGCTGCCATGTCACTGCCTGTCGGGTGAAGGTGGCGGCATGATACATACCGGTAGGTATGCTGTCAATCGCTCACCCGGCTGGCGGCTCCGCCTGCACCGTGTCGGTGTCGCAATAGGTCGTATCTTCCAGCCGGCGGGTATAGTTGTTGAGGATGCGCATGCCCTCCGCTGGCTTGACCACTCCCGCCTCGATCTTGCGGCGAATCAGCTCGGACATGCGCCTGTCCAGCTCGTTGGGGAAGTACTGGACGGAGGACAGCATCTCCTTGATGCTGACGGCCTTGATGGTCTCCTCTATCCAGAAATTGCCCGGTTCGTCGGCACTGGCGTAGACGTGCACCTCGCCAACGCGCCCCAGCAGGTTGTGGGCATCACCCAGAATCTCCTGATAGGCGCCCACCAGAAAGATGCCCAGATAATAGGGCTCGCTCTGGTTATAGGGGTGCAGCGGCAGCCAGTTCTTGCTGGCGTGACTGGAGACGTATTGGGAGATTTTGCCGTCGGAGTCGCAGGTCAGATCGACCACCTGCCCCCGCCGCAGCGGCTCTTCGTCCAGCCTGTCCAGCGGCATCACGGGGAACACCTGCCCGATGGCCCAGTGGTCCAGTATCGACTGGAAGATCGAGAAATCGCACAGGTAGAGGTCGGTGAGCTGGGTCTCCAGCTCCGCCTGCTCCACCGGAGGCGGCACCAGCTCCAGCGCCACAAACTTGTCCAGCACCAGTCGGGCGATGCGCCAGTACAGGCTTTCGACGTGGGCCAGCGACTCCAGATCCAGATAGCCAAGGCGGGACAACTGCTCCGCCTCCATCTTCGCCTCCTGGGCGTCGTGGATCACCTCGGTCAGCGCCCCGCGCGCGGACACGCGTCCAGCTTCCTGGTGCACCGCCGCCATGCGCTCGACAACCGCCTGCGGCTCGGCCGGCAAGGGAGGCGGGGCGGCACCATCGGGCCGGTGGACGCCGAGCACCGGCATCACCAGCATCGAGTGGTGAGCGGTGATGGCGCGTCCGCTTTCCGACAGCAGCGTGGGCATGGGCACTTCACGCTCCAGGCAGATTTCCTTGACCGCAAAGACGATCACGTTGGCATATTCCTTCAAGCCATAGTTGATGGACGACTCAACACTCTCGAACTCACCGCCGTAGCTGCCCCCGTAATTGACGCCCAGCCCGCCGCCGACGTCGAGATACTTGATGGGGATGCCACGCTGGTGCAGATCGGCATAGAACTGGGCGATCTCCCTCACCGCCGCGCGCAGCACCTGGGTGTCGGAGATCTGGCTGCCAAGATGAAAGTGCAGCAGCTCCAGATGGTCGCCGATGCCACGTTGTTCCAGTTCGCGGACCAGCTTCACCAGCTCGGGAACCGTGAGCCCGAACTTGGAGCTGGAACCTCCGGACTCGAACCAGCGGCCCGAACCTCGCGTGGCCAGCTTGACCCGCACGCCCAGGCGCGGTGCCTGCCCGCCACTCAGTCCGCGCCGATCGGCCAGCACCATCAGCTGCTCGAATTCGGTGTATTTCTCGATGACCGGCAGCACCTGCTGGCCCAACTGCTGGGCGTTGAGCATCAGCGTCAGCATCGAGTGATCCTTGACGCCATTGCAGAGCATCAGCGTGTCATCGCCGATCAACGCCAGCGTGGCCATCAGCTCGGCGCGCGAGCCACACTCCAGCCCCAGATTGAACTCGCGGCCAGCGTCCATGACCTCGGCCACCACCTCGTGCAGCTGGTTGACCTTGATGGGATAGATGGTGCGATATTCGCCCTCATAGCCCGCCTCCTCGATCGCCTCGCGGAAGGTGAGGTTGAGGCGCCGGACCCGCGCCCGGATAATGTCCTGAAAACGGATGATCAGCGGCAGCGTGCAGCCTTCCTGCAGCGCCGCATCGATGACCTCTGTCACGTCAATCTCCAGCTCGCTGCCGGGGATGGGGCGCACAACCACGTGCCCCTTGTCGCCGACGGCAAAGAAGCCCGAGCTCCAGGTCTTGACGGCATATAGCTCTTCCGCATCAGTGGGTGTCCAGGCGGCTTTTTCGACGCTGCTTTCAGTCACAGTGCAATCCTTTTTCACATGGGGTCTGTTGAGAACCAATCTGTTGTTGTCTTCTCCGAAGGCCGGCCTTCCGACTCAGGTTCGGCGGCCCGACGCATAAAGACACAGCAGTTCGATAGCGATCTGGGCCGCTGCCAGCGCGGTGATCTCCGCATGGTCATAGGCAGGTGCCACTTCTACCACATCCATACCGACCAGGTTGATGCCCTGCAGCCCGCGAATGATGTCCAGCGCCTGAAACGAGGTCAGCCCGCCGGGGACCGGCGTTCCGGTGCCTGGCGCAAAGGCCGGATCCAGACAATCGATGTCGAAGGTCAGGTACACCGGGCCATCGCCCACCCGCTCCCGAATCTGCCGCACAATCGCGCTGCTGCCCTGGTGGTGCACGTCGGCGGCAGAGAGGATCTGGTAGCCCAGCGGCTCGTCGTTGGTGGTACGGATGCCAATCTGCACGGAATTCTCCGGCAGCACGATCCCCTCCTTCGCCGCCTGGTAGAACATGGTGCCATGGTTGACACCATTGCCGGAAGCAGGCCAGGTGTCAGTGTGGGCATCGAAATGAATCAGGTGGATGGGGCCGTGCTTTTGGGCATGGGCGCGCAGGCTCGGGTAGGAGATGAAATGATCCCCGCCCAGCAGCAACGAGGCGGCACCGGCCTGCAGAATCCCCGCCACATGCTTCTCGATGTGATCGACGCTGAGCAGTCCACCCTCGCAGTCGCCGTAGTCGATCACCGCCAGCTCGGCCAACGGATCTATCGGCCATGGCCAGGGTCGCTCCCACGCCAGCGACAGGGAGGCATTGCGGATCGCCCGCGGGCCCAGCCGGGCGCCGGAGCGGTTGGTGGTGGCAATGTCGAACGGCACGCCGCTGACGGCGACGTCGATACCGGTCAGGTCCCTGGCATAGGGAATGCGAAAGAAGCTTCCTGCCCCGCCGAAACTGTGAGACCCGACCGCTCCGGTCTTTGGCTTGCCGGTAAAGGCATTATCCCAACTGCTCATTCATCGCCTCCGTAAAACAACTTTAGTCGTCCCGACGGATCTCCGCCAGGAATTCGCTGCTCATCAACAGTACCGCTACCTTCAGGTACTCCACGATCTGCGCGTAGGCTTCCTCGTCCGCTTCCGCGTCGTCCGCCACGCCGTCCTCTGCCGCAGAATCATCCGCCATATTGGCGATATTGACGATGTCCTTGAGCGCCTCTTCCGTTTCCGGGCTGAAGCGGGACACCTGCTGCTGGGCAGTGGCGGTGCCGAACCCCACCAGGAAACCCTGGCACCACGCCGTCAGGCAGCGCAGGCGCTGGGTCAGCTCCAGCTCATCATCGGGCAGGAATACCGCATAGCGGGAGTCGCTGCTGAACATCTCCCGCTCGATCACTTCGTGCATGGTCAGAATAGCGTTCCGGTTGCGATCCGAGCAACTGTCGGCATCCAGATGTTTGAGGGCCAGATTGATGAGGCTGTCCGGGCGAATTTTCAAGCCGGTACAGGCTACACCGGAGAGCAGGCCGTGCAGCTCCGATGGCGATACTTCATAGCCGAACTCGAGCATGCGGTTGCAGTACTCGTCGAAATCCAGGGTCGCTGCAGTGTCGTTCAACGGTCACTCCTGTCAGGTTGGCATAAACGTATGTAGTCTTGCTCTGCCGCGATCAGGCCTTTCTTCAACAGCGTGCCAATGGCCTTTTTGTAGTTGCCCTTGCTGACCTTGTAGACGGCGTGGATATCCTCGGGGCTGCTGCTGTCGCACAGGGCGGAGCGGCCGTCATTGGCCTGCAGGTGAGCCAGGATCCGGTCACCCAGATCGTCGCGGGCGGCCTGACCCTGCAACTGCAGCGCCAGGTCGACGCGTCCATCCTCGCGCACGCGGCGGATATAGCCCTTGAGCTTCTGGCCGATGCGCAGCGGTTGCAGCACCTCGCTCTTGAATATAAGCCCCAGATGAGTCTGGTCGATGACCGCCTTGTAACCCATATCCGTTCGCGAGGCGATCAGCAGGTTGACCGGCTGCATGGGCTCAAAGCCGCTGCCGTCCTCGTTGAGAAAGGCGTCCAGCCGCGACGAGGCCGCCATTCTGCCACTGGGCTTGTCGAAGAATACATGGACCACATAGCTCTGGCCTTCGCGCATCGGCACCCGCTGCTCGTTGAAAGGCACCAGCAGATCCTTGGGCAGCCCCCAGTCCAGGAACGCACCCGCGTGGTTGACCTGTGCCACGTGCAGGCTGACGGTCTGCCCGGCCTGGGCCCGCGGTTTGCGGGTTGTGGCGATGGGGCGATCTTCCGAATCCACGTACAGGAAAACCTCCAGCGTATCGCCGACCTTGCAGTCGGCTGGCACATCCGCGCGGGGCAACAGCACCTCTCCCACCGCGCCGGCGTCCAGATAGACACCGAACGCCACCTGGCGGGACACCTGCAACCTGTTGAACTTGCCAATAGCGGCCATGATGACTCCAGATCCAAATAAAATGCCCGCCCTCGTTGCCGAGAGGCGGGCATGGCATTGTGGCAGATCAGCTGCTATTTGTCTGCGATTGGCGGGCTGGCAACCGGGCAGGCTGCCAGCTGCTACCAGCTGTTAAAAGGTGCCGCGAATCTTCAGCGCCAGCTTGATGCCGGTGTTGCTGCACGAATCCTCGATTTCCGCCAGGGTGCCGGTGGCGATGGTGCCGCCAACGTAGCGATAGCGATCCCGGCAGCGCTCCCCTTCCAGCGTATTCATGGACTCGAAACGATAGGTCAGCCCGGCCCAGCCGATCTTCTCGACGAAGACGGTCAGGCTGTCGCCATTGTTGTAATCCTCAATCTTGTCGATGTCGTAGACCTTGCGGTTGCCCTCCAGCGAGTGGCTGAAGTTGAACCCGTAGTTGAGGCTTCTGGCCGGCAGGTCATGACGATAGCCGACCCGGAAGCTGCCGCGTCCCGCCTGGCGGATCCTGCGATCGATGCCCAGGAAGGGATCGGTGACCTCGGAATCCTCAAGTTCCAGCCCGGTGGTGACCAGCACCTCGGGCAGGTTGATGAAGCCGAGCCGCAGGCTGGCATCCAGGCTGATGCCGTAGCGCTCGCCGTCGCCGATGTTGCCATTGGCAGACTGGATGGTGGTGTCGGTGGAGACGTCCACGCGATCGATCACGTCTTCCAGGTCATGGTAGAACACGCGGGTGCTGAGAACGCCGCCGTCACTGGGCAGACGATATTCCAGGTTGGCCTCGTAGCGCAGCGATTGCTCCTGGCGCAGATGGGGGTTACCGGCCAGCGCGTTCTGGTCGTCGTCACCGCTGGCGGTGCTGGAGGTGAAGTCTGCAAAGCTCAGCTGGGACACGTCCTTCTCGATCGACGCACGGAACTGCAGCGAGCGGGTGATATCGAAGCGGTAGTCCACCTTGGGACGGATGAAATCGAAGTCACGCTTGTTAGAGACGTCACCGCTCTGCTCGATGGTGGACTGCTCGAACAACAGGGTGCTCTCCAGTGACATGCGGTCGTTGAGCTGCCAGTTGTGTACCACGAAGGTCTCATAGCGAATCTCTTCCACCAGCGCGTCCGTGTTGCTGACCGGCGTCAGTCCGCCGAACGCCGCCGATGGCGTGCCGCTGAGCGTGGGCACACCCAGTTGCAACTGTGCGTCCAGTATCGTTTGCGCACGTTCGATGCCGAACTCGAGGTCCTGGGTATCGTTCAGGCCAAAGGAGTAGCTGCTGCGGACAATGCGTTCCTTCTCGACACTCTGGTTGGCAAGGTACAGGAACTTGTCGTAGTCATTGCCCTGCACATCATAGGCCTCGCGGGTGCTTTCCTCTTCCGCCTCGTTGACGATGAACAGGGTCTTGAAACGGCTGCCATTGGTGAAGACATGCTCATAATCGCCGCCGATCTCCCAGTTGCTTGCCGTGGCGGGAATATCGTCATACTCGATGGTCACGGGATTTGGCGTTACCGTCATATCAGTAATAATACGGTCGGCCTCACCGGGTGGATCGGACTCGCCCAGCAGCGCGTTGAAGTTGATGCGATCGTTAAGGGTCAGGTCGTAGCCGATATTGGCGGTGGCGGTCTTGGTGGTCTGATCGCGATACTCCTGGCGGATGACGACGTCATTGGCACGCCCGTCCGGCAGGATGCTGGTCTCGAAGCCATCGCGGAATTCGTAACGGGGCTCGGCCGCCACGCTCATCAGGTAATTGAATGCACCGCTCTGGCCACTCAGGGAGATGGAACCACCCGGGTCGAGCGTGCCATCGTGGTAGCGATCGACATTGACCTCGGCGGCAATACTGGAGCGTGATTCCGCTTCCAGCAGGACGATGTTGATGACCTGGTTGCCTCCGCGCACATCCAGATCCCCGGAGGTGCCACGAATGATTTCAATGTACTGCACCTGGTTGGCTGGTATGCGGCTGAGCTGGCTGTTGCCTTCGTTCTCCTTGCCCGCGATGCGACGGCCGTTGATCAGGATCTGGTCTCCGCCGGCACCCAGGCCGCGACGATCAGAACCCTGCGAACTGCCGGGACCGCCGGTATCGCCACCGCCCAGGGCCAGGTTAATGCCGGGAATACGGTTCAGCATGTCGTTGACAGAGAAGGGTTCGTACTGAGCGAAGAAGGACGCCGGATAGGTGACCGTGGATTGGTTATTGGTTGTGGGTTCCTGCGCGGAGGCCGCACTGGCGAGCACAATGGCAGTAGCGGCGAGGGTCTTGACGGGCAGGTGCGGGCGAACTGCACGCAGCCCCGCGCTGATCACGCGAAAACTCATAGAAAGCTCCAGTTGCATTTGGCGCCAGGTGGGGAACCTGCGCCGTATTTATTGTCATTGTCAGCAAAGCAAAATGAAAATCGGCGGGAGTATGCCGATAACGTCACCAAAGAAGAACTCACAGGATTACAATTTTTGTGACTTTTTGTAATGACCCGCCCACATCCTTCCTGCTTTCAAAGCAGGACGAAGAATCAGGTCTAACGGGAGGCCGGCGCAACCCGCACAAACAGCAGCAGCGCCAGCAGCGTCAGCCCCGCCGCCAGAATGAAGGGAGCTCCCGGGAAGTAGCCGAGTGCGGAGTCTGACGCGAACGCGGCGAAGGTGCCCGTCATCAGTGGTGGTGCGATGATGGAGGTAAGGCTGGACATGCTGGCGATGCCGCCCTGCAGCTCCCCTTGGGAGTTGGCGGGAATGGCACCGGACATGATGCCGTTGATGGAAGGAGACACCAGCCCCTGTAACGCTCCGGGCACCATGAAGGCGTACACCATCCAGGTGGAACTGGCGAACGCATAACCGACGAAGGAGAAGATGCAGAAGCCGAACCCGAGCAGCGCCGAGCTGCGCTGCCCCAGCACCGGTATCAGCTTGCGCAGCAGCACCGCCTGCGTCAGCACCATCAGCACGCCAACAAAAGCAAACGAGTAACCCACCTCGCGCTCACTCCAGTCGAACTTCTCGATGGTGTAGTAGGTCCAGGTACTCGGCAGGGCATGATGGCCCAGCATGAACACGAAGAAGACCCCGATCAGCCCGAACACCATCGGATATTTCCGCATCGCCACAAGAGTGCCAGTGGGATTGGCGCGCCGCCAGTCGAACGGTCGCCGTCCGTTTTTAGCCAGCGTTTCCGGCATGACGAAGAAGCCGAAGACCAGGTTGGCGAAGGCCAGACAGGCGGCGGCGATGAAAGGGACCCTGGGCCCGTATTCGCCCAGCATGCCGCCAATCAGGGGGCCGATGATGAAGCCCACGCCGAAGGCAGAGCCCACCACACCGAAACTCTGGGTGCGTTTTTCGATCGATGTGGAGTCCGCGATCACCGCATAGCAGGTACTGTATGTTGAGGCGGCAATGCCGGCAATCATGCGACCGGCAAACAGCCACAGCAGGGTTGGCGCCCAGGCCATGATCAGGTAGTCGACACCCAGCAGCAACAGGGAAAACAGCAGCACCGGACGGCGGCCGAAGCGGTCAGAGATTCCGCCCATGATCGGCGAGAAGAAGAACTGCATCAACGCGTAGATCATCATCATCAGGCCGCCGAAACGGGCCGCCGACGACAGTCCTTCGCCGCTGACGCTCATGATCAGCTGTGGCATCACCGGGATGATGATGCCGAATCCGATGGAATCGATGAGCAAGGTCACGAAGACGAAGCTGAGGGTGAATCTGTGGTTCATGTTGTATTTTTTCCACTGCTTTGGCCGGCTGCGCCGGATGCGTAAACTACCTTGTCATCACGACGATGACAACCGCTGTCAAATTGCATTCGGACAGTCATCCTGACATCATCGGCGCAAAACAGCAGCCAGGCCCCAGGTCCCATCGTCATGTCATCTTCGACAAAACTTCCCGCCCCCGCGAGTCTTCGACAACAGGAAGCCAAGGTCATGCGGGAGCAATACAGCGGCAGCCGCGACAGCGTCAGACTGCACAAGGTGACGCGCGAGCGCCTGAATCGGCTGGACCAGGTGATCGCCTCCAGCATGGCCCTCACGGACACCCGGACCGACTGCCGGGAAGGGTGTGACTACTGTTGCTATTACAAGGTGGCGCTGACGGCAGGGGAGCTTTTCCTGATCGGACAGCAGATGCAGAAGCATTTTTCCGCCCCGCAACTGGAACAGACACTTGCGGCAGCCCGAACGAATGTAGAGACCACTCGCACGATGACGACGCAGGAGCAACTGGCCAGCAACATCAAGTGCCCGCTGCTGGTCGACGGTGCCTGCTCGGTCTATGAGGTGCGTCCCGCGATGTGCCGCAAGCACCACTCCATGAACGTGGAGTTGTGCCGGCGCTCCTTCGAGCAACCCCTGGACAGCACCATACCCAATCCGGAGCAGCCGATGATCAGTGGCTACGCGCTGGCCGCCATTGCCGGCGCTCGCGAGGGCATGGCGCAGGCGGGGCTCGACGCGCAGCGTTATGACCTTAACCGGGGGCTGGTCGAACTCTTCTCCGACAACAAGGCGGAGAAGCGCTGGAAGAAAGGCAAACGGGCCTTCCTGCAGGCGGGCCTGACAGAGGCACCCTAGCAGGCTGGTCTGTCAGGCTGGTCTGTCATGCAGAGTTGCGACTGGCGTTGATGTTACCGAACAGCGAGCGCATCACCATCTTTTCGTACTGGGCCAGATGGGGCATGTCCTCACCCTGCCGGGCCTGCTGGATGCGCATCAGCGCATACTGCTGCACCGTGAGCAGCGGCAGCACCACACGTTCACGTAGCTGGATGCTCATGCGACTGCGGGGGTTATCCGCGAGCAGTTCACTCTGCCCGGAAATGCGCAGCACCATCTCACGACTCAACACAAACTCATCGTGCAGGTTCCGCCACAGCTCACCAAAGCGTGGATCGTTTTCCATGTAGCGGGTCAACTCGAAGTTGGTCTTGATCATGCTCTGCATGCTGTTGGCGATCAACGCCCGGAAGAAACGCGAGCGCTTGTACAGCTGGATGCAGTTCGCGAAATTCCCCAGCTTCTCCTGCTCCAGCAGGGCGCTACCCAGACCATAAAACCCCGGCACATTCTGCTTGAGCTGACTCCAGGCCCCCACGAAGGGAATCGCCCGCAGATCCTCGAAGGCGAGCTTCCTGGCGCCTCCACGCTTGGTTGGCCGGCTGCCGATGTTGGTCATCCCGTAGTAATTGAGCGTGCTCATCTCCTCCAGATAAGGCAGGAACAGCGGGTGCTTTTTGAACGCATCGTAAGAGCGATAGCTCGACTCGGCCAGCGTCTCCAGCAAATCCCGCTGCTCTGTGTTGAGCTCGCGGTCGGAGCGCTCCAGCAGATTGTTCTCCAGCCCTGCCAGCAACAGCTGGCTGAGATTGTGCACAGCCGCATCGCGGATGCCATAGAACGTGCTGATGCTCTGACCCTGCACGGTCATCTGGATCTGCGTGCTTTCGATCCTCCGGCCCAAGGCCGCATAGAAAAGATACGTGTCACCTCCGCCACGAGCGGGTGGTCCGCCGCGACCATCGAAGAAGACCACCTCCACGCCTGACTGTCGCGAGATCGCCGTCAGATCTTCCTTGGCCCGGTAGATCGCCCAGTTCGCCATCAGGTAGCCTCCGTCCTTGGTGCCATCGGAGAATCCCAGCATGACCGTCTGCCGGTTGCGACGGCGGGCCAGGTGTTGCTGGTAGTGACGGTTGCCATAGATGGAGGCCATGGAGGCCCCGGCGCGCTGCAGGTCATCCACGGTCTCGAACAGCGGAATGATATCCACCGTCAGCTCGGTATCTGCCCAGCCACACAACCGGAACAGGGCATGAACCTTCGCCATGTCGGACGCATCACGGCAGTTGCTGATGATGTAGCGATGGGCTGCGCGCTCACCGTTAAGAAGCTGGATCTCGCGGATCACGCCAAAGGAGGCCAGTGTGTCCTGGATCACCGGGTCACTGAACTCGGCAGGGTCGACATGGCCCCGGCAGCTGAGCAGACAGTCCATCTGCTGGTCCCATTTGAGCTCGAAAATGTTGGGCGGCAGCAGATCCCGGCGCTGCTGCATGACCGCCTCCAGGGTGGCGGCGATCACGCGGCTGTCCTGGCGGATATCCAGGCTGGCGAAATGCAGACCAAACAGACGCACCTTGCGCCGGAACGACTGCAGCTGCTCCAGGTACAGTCCCTGGTGGTCCTTGATCAGCACCTCCTCAATCACGTCCAGCTCCGCCAGCAGGTGGTCCAGGTCCAGCCGACGCTCGGGCGTTTCCGTCAACTCCTCGTGCAGCAGCAGCTCCAGCTCTTCCAGTCTCTTGTAGGTGCCGCGGAAGCTCAGTCGCCGCTTGAGGGCACGAATGTTCTGGTGATAGCAGGTGATGACGGTGTAGCGCAGCTTGGCCGCGACCTTCAGGGTGGTCTGCGTGGTCACGAAGGGATTGCCGTCGCGATCGCCGCCGGGCCAGAAGCCAATGCTGATCAGCTCGCGGTTGCGGGTGACCTGCTCCGGGTGATGCTCGGCCAGCTGATCCACGATCTCGCCAATGCCCTGATAGAAGATGTTGCCCAGATACCAGGTCAACAGCACCGCCTCATCGTAGGGGGTGGGTTTCTCCTGCTGAAAGAAGGGTGTGTTGCCCAGTTGCTGCAGCATGTCCCGGGCCGCGGGCGGGTGGCCCTGCGAGATGGCCTCGGTCAGATCCGAGATAATGGCCAGCACCTGCCCTGGATAGAACTGGGTCGGATGGGCGGTGAGCACCACCCTCACGCCGAAGTTCTCCAGCAGCTGCGCCAGCCGATCGCCCAGGTCATTGTCGCGTGCGTACTCCGCCAGTTGCCCCAGCGGACTCTTGCTGCCCAGCCGATGAATGCGGCTGTAGGCAGCGTCTTCCAGTGCATCAATGAGTACCACCTGGCGCTCCACGTACTGGATGACCTTGAACAGGAACTGGATCTGCTCCTCTTCGGTCAGCGTAGGTTTGTGCACCTCCAGAAATTCACCAATGATCTGCGCCGGATCCTTGCCTTCCGCAAACCCGCGCGCACAGGCCTCCCCGAGCAATGGCAGCAACATGCCGGTCTGCTCCACGGCATCCAGCGGCAGTGTCAGGAAGAGGCTGTTGTAAAGCTGGAAGTTCAGCTCCACCAATTCTTCGAAGATTCTGGAAACCGGTTCTATCATGATGATCCTTGCCTCTGCGATTCAATCCGTGTTTAAGGCGCCTTGGTCGTGGCGCCTTACTTCAACAACTCATCCTGCTTCAACAGCTCGTCCAGGGTCAGGCCGTAGCTGGGCACAAACGTCTCCAGGAAATATTGCGCCTCTGGCAGATCCAGACGGTCCAGCCGTCCCTTGACGTCCTTCTCCGCCTGGGAGAACTCGAAATTGCCGGCCAGCACCTCAGACTTGCACTTGATGTAGGCGCACAGGGTGTCGGCCGCCTTGATGATGCGGACGTGCTCGGGCGGAATTTCCTCGTGCAACAGGACCTTGCGGTAATCCGGTTGCAGATCTTCGGGCAGCAGCGCCAGCAGTTCGGTTTCTGCCTGCTTCTCCACCGCCTTGTAGGCCCGGGTGATCTCCGGCGAGTGGTACTTGATGGGGGATGGCATGTCGCCGGTAATGACCTCACCACAATCGTGATACAGCGCCGCCACCACGATGGCATTCACGTCCAGATCGCCGCCAAAATGACGGTTGCGAATCAGCGCCAGCGCGTGGGAGATGGTGGCCACCTCCCAGCTGTGCTCCATGACATTCTCGTTGATGACATTGCGCTTCAAACCCCAGCGCTGCAACCAACGGATTTTACTGATGTATGCGTAGAAGTGGCTTCTGACTCTGTTCAGCATGGTGTCCTGTCCATGGCCGCGGTGGCCCTGGGGCGTGGAAGGCATGGAAAAGGTTGAAGAATAGCGTATTTCCGGCTGTAATGCCGCAGCGCGTGCCATCTTCGTCCAGCAGGGAAAATTGCATTATAATTGCCGCCGCACCAAACGAGTACCGCAACCCTGTGCCAACATCTGATTATGAGTATCCGTCCAGCATGGAAAACACGCCATCTCCTGTAAGCCACTCCTCCGCACTGTCCCGCTTCGTTCGCGGAGAGACCTTCGGCCTGGCCAGAACCTACTGGACGCTCTACATCATCGCCGGTGTCTTTTTCTTCATCTTCGGCAGCATGGAGGTCGCCGACCGCAACTGGAAACTCTATCTGGGCATGCTGGCCGGTCTGATCGGCTGGTCCTTCCTGTTGCTGCTGGGGGTTCGCAGTGGTTATCGGGGCTCCGATCCGGGCAAGGCGCTGGGGCGCGTGGCCATGCTGTTCCTGCTCATCAACATGAGCAATGTGTTGGCGACGCTCAGCTTTATCTAGCGATCCGCTGAACAACCTTTGCCCTGAAAAAGTGCCACGCGATAGCCGGACGCTGCATTGTTGCGCATCATTCAGCCTTTCGCGGGTGGCCGCTGCAGCGTCTGCCACAGCCTTGCGCCCATGGCTGAAGCCCCCCATACCTGAAGTGCTCATACCTGAGGTGCTCATAGCCAGGGAGCCTGGAGCGCACGTTCCCGACAAAAGTTGGCTCAATTCTTGATTGGTCCTTGCTGCATGGATTTTCAGTTCCCATGTAAAACGGGGTAATGATGCCCGCAACCCACCCCTGGGTTGCGGGTTTTTTTTGCCTGGAATAACCGTCTTGAAGGAGCCAGGAATGAAAGTATGCCGTCCAGCCCAGCAGATCGCCCGCGGTCATCTGTCGGTCTTTGCCTCAGCCGCCATCGCCAGCATCCTGTGGAGCACCCCCGCCGTGTCGGCACAGGACTCCGTCGGCGCCTTCACCGACATGATCGATGGCGGCACCACGAGAATCGCGCTGCGCTATCGTTTCGAGGAAGTGGAGCAGGACAACATCCTGCGCGATGCCCACGCTTCGACGCTGCGCACCCGTCTTACCTTTCAGAGCGCCACCGTCAACCGTTTCAGCTTCATGCTGGAGGCAGACAATGTCCTGACCCTGGGCCCGGATCACTACGATTCTTTCGTACTGGACCGCTATCGTGGCACCCATTCCGTCATCGCCGACCCGGTCGGCAGTGAGGTCAACCAGGCCTCTGTGCGCTATGCCTTCAGCGAAGGACGCCACCTCACGGCAGGACGCCAGCGACTGAACCACGCGACCCAGCGCTTCCTGGGCAGTGTGGGCTGGCGCCAGAATGAACAGACCATGGATGCGCTGACCTATGCGCACGCCACCGACGGCTTCACCCTCGACTACAGCTATCTGTGGAACGTCAACAGGGTGTTCAAGGGGTCCCGCAGCAGCGTGCAGGCAGGCGACTTCGACAGCAACTCCCATGCCCTGATGGTCGGCAGGCGTAGCGACCTGGGCACCTTCAGCGGCTTCCTGTACGCCTATGATTTCGACAACGCTGCTGCCGCCTCATCCATCAGCTACGGGATCTCCTACACCGGCACCTTCGGTGCGCTGACCGTGGCCGCTACCTATGCCCACCAGACCGACTACGCAAACAACCCGCAATCCTACGACGCCGACTACCTGCTTCTGGAAGGCAGCGGCAAACTGGGCGTCATGACGCTGCTGCTGGGCTATGAAGTGCTGGGCAGCGACAGTGGCAGGGCCGCCTTCTCTACGCCGCTGGCCACGCTGCATCGCTACCAGGGCTTCGCCGATATGTTTCTGGCCACGCCAGCCAACGGGATCCGCGATGCCTACGCAACCGTGAGCGCTCCCATGGGGCCATTGACCGTGTCCGCCACCTGGCACCAATACGACGCCGACAAGGGTGGTGCTGATTATGGCAGCGAGCTCAATCTGGCGGCTGGATACA
>Ga0233380_1000218_pt1 | contig 32483 bp, 26 predicted proteins | sample ElkDunMinimDraft_9_FD_191541 | JGI IMG/M metagenome (GOLD analysis project Ga0233380, IMG submission 191541) | Fecal eukaryotic communites from dung pellets of Tule Elk in California, USA - Elk Dung F36 | ecosystem: Host-associated > Mammals > Digestive system > Large intestine > Fecal | place... | reverse complement strand
ACCAGTGGCGCCAAAAACAATGATAATTTTATTAGCTGCATTGGTTTTAGGTACTATTATACCATTTATTATTATTTACGTTAAAAATCTGTTAGACACTAAAATTAAAAACAGATTCGACATTACGGATAATTCATCCATTCCATTTTTGGGTGATGTTCCAACATCTGATACTAGCAATGAATTAATGGAAGTTGGTAGTAGATCAAGTGCAGCAGAAGCTATACGTATTGTTAGAACAAATTTAGATTTTATATTATCTGATAAATCTGACGAAGAATGTAAAGTGATATTCTTAACATCAACAATATCTGGAGAGGGTAAAACATTTGTTTCGGCAAATTTAGCAGCAACATTCTCCTTATCAGGCAAAAAAGTTTTATTAATTGGTTTTGATTTACGTAATCCTAAGTTATATGAATACGTTAAAGTAAACCCTTTAGGTGTTTCTAACTATGTAACCAATAGTAGTAAACCTTTAAACGACTATATCATTCCTGTTGAAGGATATACGAATTTCGATGTATTATCATCTGGCTCTATTCCACCTAATCCTACAGAGATATTAATGAGTAAAAAAATTAAGGAAGTTTTTGATACATTAAAAACTCAGTACGATTATATTATTGTGGATACAGCTCCTGTAAGTTTGGTTACCGACACCCTGTTAATTAGTAAATATGCAGACGCTACTATTTATGTTGTAAGAGCAAACAAAATTGACAAGGAAATGTTAAGAATACCAAATGAGTTATATAAAGATAAAAAGTTAAATAAACTTTCATTAGTACTAAATGATTCAGATGTTACAAAAGGATACGGATACGGGTACGGATACGGATACGGTGCAAAAGTTGAAAAGAAACCTTTTTGGAAAGAACTTTTAGGATTAAAATAAAAATATAGCTGTCTTACTAAGGCAGCTATATTTTTTTATGAAACAGTCTTTTAAAATTATTTAAACAAAAAATTTAGGTAGATTATACAATACAAAGCGATGATTAAATCATCGCTTTTGTATTGTAGTAATAGTTAAAAATCTTTTTCTTTGTTATATTAAATCACGAATATTACCTTAAGAATTCCTTGCAAAATAATTACTAACAACCGTTACAAAACTAATGATGCTAGCGGTACTTACTGGCATAATAATAGCTGCAACTAATGGCGATAAATTATTAGACAATGCAAAACTTAAACCTATAATATTATAAGTAATAGCCAAGCAATAACTCCATTTTATAGTTATCATGGCGTTTTTTGCAAAATTTAAAAAATAAGGTAATTTATTAAAAACGGAAGCATCAATAATAGCATCGCTTGCTGGCGTAAAAACATTTATATTTTCCGAAATAGAAATACCAATATTACTTTGCGCTAATGCGCCGGCGTCATTTAACCCATCACCAATCATTAAAACATTATGTCCGTTTATTTGTAAGTCTTTTATAAACTCTAATTTATCGTTTGGTTTTTGATTAAAAATTAACTGTGTATTATCAGGTATTATTCTAGATAACATTCGTTGTTCTCCGTCATTATCGCCAGAAAGCACATACAAATTATATTTTTTATTCTTTAACGTTGCAAACAACTCTTGTATGCCTTCACGGTATTCGTTATCAAACACATAAAAGCCTTTTACTTTATCATTTATACTAACATATACTTTAGTTTGATTATTTTCTAAATTGCTACTTGCCCCTACCCAATTTGCCGAACCAATTTTTATGGTTTGGTTTTGAAAAGATCCAACGATACCCTTTCCTGCAACTTCTTTATAGTTTAGTGGTTTTTCGATAAAAGTTTCTGGTAAAATCAAATACAAACGTCTGCTTAATGGATGGTTTGATCCTCTTACAATATTTTTAATTGCCTTTAAATCATCTTTTGTCAACAATTCGCCTACGTATTTTATTTGTTGGTTGCTGTTAGATGTTAAAGTTCCTGTTTTATCAAACACAATAGTATCAACCTTAGATAGCTGCTCTATAACGGCGGTATTTTTTAGATATAGTTTCCGTTTACCCATTAATCTAATAACATTTCCCCAAGTGTAGGGCGCTGTTAATGCTAATGCACATGGGCAAGCCACAATTAACACCGCTGTTAATACGTTAAACGCATCGTTAAAACTAGTAAAACTCCAAACAATAAAACCCACTAATGCTATGGTTAGTAATGTTGGTGTAAATATATGGCTGGCTTTATCGGTAATGGTTTGTATTTTTTGTGTAACTTTTTTCTGAAATACTTCGTTACTCCACAATTGTGTTAAGTAACTTTGCGATACCGTACTAACTACCTCAACAGTTATAGCGTTGCCTACCTGCTTACCCCCTGCAAATATTTTATCGCCAGTTTTTTTTTCAACAGGTACAGCTTCGCCGGTTACAAAGCTATAATCAATAAAAGCGGCATCTGATAACAAAATAGCATCTACAGGAATTAACTCTTCGTTACGAATAAGCAATTGGTTGCCTTTTTCAACTTCGTAAACTTGAATTGGAACTTCTTTTTGTTGATCTATCTTAGTAACTGCAATTGGGAAATACGATTTATAATCCCTTTCAAACGATAAAAAATTATACGTTGTTTGTTGAATTAATTTTCCTGAAAGCATAAAAAAGACCAATCCGCACATGCTGTCTAAAAAGCCGGCACCATCTTGTAAAAAGATATCTACCAAACTGCGCATAAACATTACAATAATACCTAATGCCATAGGAATATCAATATTGTAAGCCTTTGTTTTTAAACTATAGTATGCCGATTTATAATAAGGCGTTGCAGAATACAAGAAAACGGGCAATGCCAAAAGTATGTTGAAATACCTGAAAAAATCGCGGTATTGTAGCATCCAAAAATCATCAACATTAAAGTATTCTGGAAACGATAGTAACATAATGTTTCCAAAACCAAAAAAAGCTACTCCAATTTTATACAGTAAACTACGATCTATTAGTTTAGATTTTTCACTATATTGTTCTAAACTTATGTAAGGCTCGTACCCTATTGAAGCTAATAATAACACCAATTGTTTTAATGTTATTTTTTGACTGTTATAAGTAATACTAACTTTCTTTTGCGAAAAAACTACTTGCGAATGTGTTATTGCGGTGTTTAATGTATTAAGATTTTCTAATATCCAGATACATGAACTACAATGAATGTGTGGAATGTAAAGACGTACAATTTCCGTTGATTCTTCCTTAAAATCAAGTAAATTATCAACAATATCCGTATTATCTAAGTAATTGTATTTTGATATAACATCTTTAGGAATTGCACCCGGATTTTTTTCAAAATCATAATAATTACTCAATCCGTTATCTGAAAATAAATCATACACGGTTTGGCAACCTTTACAACAGAAATTTTTATCATCAAAAACAATTACTTCATTTTCAACGACATTATTTCCACAATGATAACAATTTAACATTTTTTTGCTTTATACCTTATACAAAATTCCTCATTATTAATTTTAAAAAACATGATATTTATCATAAATAATTATATATTTGGTATATTTGTAAAAATTAAAACTAATGGGCAAGTGTGAACAATGTATTGTAAGAGAATTAAGTTCGTTAAAGGCTTTATCTAAAGACGAGCTAATTCATTTAGCGCATTGTAAAGAAGGATACAGTATAAAAAAAGGCGACGTTATTTTTCACGAAGGCGATACAATGAACGGTGTTTACTGTATTAAAGAAGGAACTTGCAAATTAGTTAAAATGAACTCCAACGGTAAAGACACCATTTTAAAACTTATTACCAAAGGCGATTTATTAGGACAAACATCTATATTAACTGAAAGCAAGGCAAGTTTAAGCGCTGTTGCAGTAGAAGATATGCAGGTATGTTTTATTCCTAAAACCGAGTTATTGAGTTTCATTGATACTAACAAAAACTTTTCATTTGAAGTTACCAAAGATGTATGCCAAAATCTTAATTCGGCAACCGATTTTGCCATAAACCACACACACAAAACGGTAAAAGAACGTTTGGCTATAGCTTTGTTAGATATTTTAGAAAGTGCCGGTAATGATGATGAAGGTTTTTTAAACCTACAATTAAGTCGTGAAGAAATTGCCAGCATGGTTGGTACCGCTACAGAAAGCTGTATTCGTTTACTTGCCGAACTAAAAAAAACAGGCATTATTGACCTTAAAGCAAAAAAAATAAAAATTTTAAAGCTAAACGAATTAAAAAATTTAGCACAATAAATTTATAATAAAGCCTTTAAAGTAAATGCTAATTTGTTTATTTTCGCAGTATGATGAATACAAATGACCAAGCATTTTTAGTAAATTTTTTAAAAACGCCTAAACAAATAACAATAGTTCCACACCGTAATCCCGATGGCGATGCATTGGGATCATGTTTAGGTCTTTATCACGTATTAAAACAGTTAAACCATACGGTAAAAGTAATTTCGCCAAATGAATTTCCCGATTTTATTGCATGGTTGCCCGCAGCAGAAGAAACTCTTATTTTTGAGAAGAATTTTGAAGCCTGCAAAAACTTTTTACAAGGAAGTGATTTGGTTTTTACGTTAGATTTTAATGCGCTTCACCGTGCAGGTGATCAAATGGGATCTTATCTAGAAAAATTGCGAAAACCTTTTGTAATGATCGATCATCACCAAATGCCCGATGCGTATGCAAAAATAACGGTTTCCGATACTTCTTTCGGATCAACCTGTGAATTATTGTATCATTTTCTTGAACAATTAAACCTTCAGCAATATATCAACAGAGATGCAGCAACTTGTATTTACACAGGTATTGTAACAGATTCTGGATCTTTTAAATTTGTAAAAACCACCGGTGACACCCATCGCGTAGTTGCAGATTTAATAGATTTAGGCGTTGATAATCCAAAAGTTCATAATTCACTTTTCAGCACGGCATCGTTCAATCAGTTGCAATTATTAGGTAAAGCTTTGCAAAATTTAAAAGTATTACCTAATCACAGTACAGCATACACGTTTTTATCTCAAGACGATTTAAATGAATTTAATTATCAAAAAGGCGACACAGAAGGTATTGTAAATTATGGTTTGTCATTAAAAGGTATAAATCTTGCTGCTATATTTATTGAAAATAAAGAAGAAAGCATGATAAAAATATCTTTTAGATCTGAAGGGGAATTTGATGTAAATTCATTTGCAAGAACTTATTTTAATGGAGGCGGACATATTAATGCTGCCGGCGGTAAATCTTTTAATACTTTAGCAGAAACAGTTGCAAGCTTTGAAACCCTTTTAATAACCATCAACAAACAATAATATGAAAAAAATAATTGTAAGTTTAACCTTTATTGGTTTGTTGTTTGCTTGTAAACAGCCCGAATCTCGTATGCCTATTAGCTATAGTTCTGGTACGTTTATTAAAGAATCGGTTCAACGCAATAAAAACATTGTTAAAGACGAAGAAAAACTAATTCAAGACATTATTAAAAGTGATTCTACTCATCATTATTATCAATCAGCGGTTGGTTTTTGGTATAAGTATGATGTTGCTGTAACCACAGATAGTTTACTGCCTAAAAAAGGCGATATTGTTAAATTAGATTTTGAAATTTACGATATTAACAACAATTTAATTTACACAAAAGCCGAAACAACGCCAAAAGTTTACGCAGTTGACAAACAGGAAATTATGGTAGGTTTACGCCATGCCGTAAAATTAATGCACAAAGGCGAAACGGTTTCGTTTATATTTCCATCGCACATGGCGTACGGGTATTTAGGCGATAAAGAAAAAATTGGTACCAACGTACCACTTATTTGTAAAGTAACTCTTAATGATATTAAACCAGAATAAAATGAAAAAATTCTTATTTGCTTTTGCATTAATTACCACACAAGCTTTTTCACAAACAAAATTAGCCGATGGTATGTATGCAAATTTCGTGACCAAAAAAGGCACAATTACAACCCAATTATATTTTAATGAAACACCACTAACAGTTGCAAATTTTGTTGCTTTGGCAGAAGGAACGCATCCAACGGTTAAGGCAGAATATAAAGGAAAAACCTTTTATAACGGGTTGAAATTTCACCGCGTTATTGCCAACTTTATGATTCAGGGAGGCGATCCTAAAGGCGATGGTTCTGGTGAACCAGGATATTTATTTGCAGATGAAATTGTTCCTACATTGAAACATGATGGTCCTGGCGTTTTATCTATGGCTAACCGCGGACCTGTAACTAATGGATCTCAATTTTTTATTACACACGTTGCTACGCCACATTTAGATGGTCGCCATACGATATTTGGAAAAGTAGTTAACGGACAAGAGATCGTTAATGCAATAGAACAAAATGATGTTATTGAAAAAGTAGAAATTATTCGCGTAGGTAAAGATGCTAAGAAATTTAATGCAGCAAAAACATTTACATCTACTCAAGAAAAAATAAAAAAAGACGAAGAACTTAAAAAGAAACAAGCCGAATCTTTAAAAATCGAATCAAAAAAAATGTTCGATGAGTATCAAGCAAAAGCTACCGCATATCCATCGGGAATTAAAATGTATGTTGTAGAAAAAGGTGCAGGCATCAAACCAACCGAAGGTGAAAACATTCGTTTTGATTATGCAGGATATTTAGCTGACGGAACATTGTTTGATACCGGAATTGAAGCTTTGGCTGAAAAACATGGAATTTTAAATCCACAAAGAAAAGGTGCAAACGCTTACCAACCTTTAGATTATACTTTTGGCAACAAAGGCGGATTTATTGAAGGAATGACCGAAGGCTTATTACAATTGAACAAAGGCGATAAAGCTTACATCTTTATTCCATCGAACTTAGGTTATGGCGAACGCGCTATGGGACCAATTCCAGCAAATTCAAACCTAGTTTTTTACGTAGACATTAAACCTTAATTAATATAAAATGAAGAAAATTTTAGCATTAGCTGTATTAACGGCAACATTATTTACAGCGTGTAAAAAAGAAAACGAAACAAATTTACCAGAAGGCTTATATGCCGAAATTACTACAAACAAAGGTAAAATTGTTGCTCAATTAGAATATGAAAAAGTTCCGTTAACCGTAGCTAACTTTGTAAGTTTAGCAGAAGGTAAAAACCAATTTGTTGAAGCACAATATAAAGACAAACCATATTACGACGGATTAACATTCCATAGAGTAATTGCAGATTTTATGATACAAGGTGGTGATCCAACAGGAACAGGTGAAGGCGGACCAGGATACAAATTCGCAGATGAATTTCATGCAGATTTAAAACACGATAAACCTGGTGTTTTATCTATGGCAAATGCAGGACCAACAACTAACGGTTCGCAATTCTTCATTACCCACGTTCCTACTCCGCATTTAGACGGAATGCACAGTGTTTTTGGTCATGTAATTGAAGGACAAGAAATTGTAAATACCATTGCACAAGGTGATAAAATAGAAACCATAAAAATTATTCGTTCGGGCGATAAAGCCAAAGCTTTTGATGCTGCAAAAGTTTTTAAAGAATCACAAGAAGAAAACCAAAAGAAAGAACAAGAAGCAAACAAAGCAATTGAAGGCACTTTAAACGAAATGAAAACTACGTTTACTGATGCGAAAGCTAAAGCTACTACAACTGCAAGCGGTTTATCTTATTTTGTTTTTGAAAAAGGAAACGGCGGAAAACCAAATCAAGGCGATAAAATAAATGTTGCATACGCAGGCTATTTTGAAGATGGACGTTTGTTTGATACTAGTTTAGAAAATGTTGCTACAAAATACAATATGTTAGATGCACGTCGTAAAGCTGCAAATCAATACATTCCTATTCCGTTTGAATATGGTCAAAAAACAGGATTAATTCCAGGTTTTATCGAAGGTATCGAGCAATTAAGTATTGGTGACAAAGCGTATATTTTTATTCCATCGCATTTAGGCTATGGCGAACAAGGTGCAGGCGGTGTAATTCCACCAAACACAAATTTAATTTTTGAATTACATATTTCAAATTAATATAAAAGAGGCTTTTGCCTCTTTTTATTTTACTCATTCCTATTCAACCCCTTAAAAATGAACAAAAATTATTTAAAATCATCTATTTTACTTTCGTTTTCTGTTTGTAGCTTAATGGTATCTGCCCAAAACAATTTTCAGCAAAACAAACAAGCCATTTATAACGAAATTATTACAGAAGTTGAAAACAATAGTCAACTTGAAAATTTAGCATTTGAATTGTTAGATGAAATTGGTCCCCGTTTGGTAGGATCTCCCGAAATGCAACAGGCTCACAATTGGGTTGTTGAGACGTACAAAAAATGGAATATTTCTGCTGAAAATGTTGCGTACGGCGAATGGAAATCTTGGCAAAGAGGTACAACACAGATCGAAATGACCCATCCAAGAATTAGATCGATCGATGGAATGCAACTTGCTTGGAATTCTAACACAAAAAAAGCAATTGAAGCAGAAGTTGTGGCGATGCCCATTTTTCAATCGAAAGCAGAATTTGAAACATGGACTAATTCGGTTAAAGGAAAAATTGTTTTAATTTCTCAATATCAAAAATCAGGCAGACCAGAAAATCAGTGGAAAGAACACGCAACTGATGAAGATTTTACATCGTTCAAAAAAGAAAAAAACGATGATTTAGCAGCTTGGAATAACAGTATAAAAACTACCGGAAAAACCACACGTGAAATTGTAGAATATTTAGAAACGAAAGGTGCTGTTGGTTTTGTACAATCGTTTTACACAGGAACAATGGGCAGTAATCGCATTTTTTACAGTTTTTCTAAAACCACGCCAATGGTCGACGTTAGTTTAGAAGATTACGGTTTGTTACATCGTTTGGCGGTTAATGGAAAAGCTCCGAAATTAAAGATCAATACGCAATCTAAAAATCTAGGAACTGCAAAAACATTTAATACAATTGCCACGATTCCCGGAAAAACCAAACCAAATGAATACGTAATGCTTTCGGCACATTTAGACTCTTGGGACGGTGCGCAAGGTGCGACAGATAACGGTACCGGAACCATTTTAATGATGGAAGTTGCCCGTTTAATTCAGAAATATGCTCCGAATAACGACAGAACTATTGTAATTGGACATTGGGGAAGCGAAGAGCAAGGTTTAAACGGATCGCGCGCGTATATTATGGATAACCCAACCGAAGTTCAAAAAATTAAAGTTCTTTTTAATCAAGACAGCGGAACAGGTCGAATCAATTACATTGGTGGGCAAGGATTCACTCAGGCGTATAATTATTTAGGAACTTGGTTGCAAAATGTACCAGAAAACAATAGAAAACACATTAAAACCGATTATCCGGGAATGCCGCAAGGTGGCGGAACAGATAACGCTTCATTTGTAGCAGCGGGTGTTCCGGCTTTTAACTTAGGAACTCAAAACTGGGATTATGGTCAGTACACTTGGCATACCAACCGTGATACTTACGATAAAATTGTTTTTGAAGAATTAGAACGAAACGTAATTACAACTGCAATTTTAACTTTAGAAGCTGCAAACGATCCAAACGAGATTTCAAACGAAAAAAGAGTTTTACCAACAAATTCCGAATGGCCAACAGTAAAAGAGCCAAAACGAAATTCTAAAGATTATTAAAAACAAAAAACACGCTTAAACAAGCGTGTTTTTTAATGCTTTATTGTAAATAGCTTCGTATAGTGGAACAATCTTATCTACACTGAAGTTTTTTGAATGAGCGTACGCTTGTTCTTTAAATTGTTGCAGCGTAAAATCGTCTTTTAAAATTTCAATTGCGTGTTGAACCATTCCGTTTATGTCGCCTATGTTGTCCATAAAACCAGACACACCTTGAACATTTACTTCTGGTAATCCGCCGGCATTCGATGAAATCACGGGAACTTTGTTTGCCATGGCTTCTAATGCTGCCAAACCAAAACTTTCAGTTTCAGACGGAAGTAAAAACAAATCGGAATATTTCAGAATACTGTCAATTTCTGATGAATTTCCAAAGAAAATCACTTTGTTTTCAATACCTAATTCTTTCACTAATTCTTCAGCTCCCAATCGTTCCGGACCATCGCCCACCATCATTAATTTTGCAGGCATTTCTTTCTGAATTCCGTCAAAAACCTTCACAACATCTAAAATACGTTTTACTTTTCTAAAGTTACTTACATGGGTAACAATGCGTTCGCTATCTTCGGCAAACAAATTTCGTTTACATTGTACATGCGCAACATTTTTATCTTCGATAAAATTCGGAATAACATGTATTTCTTTAGTAGTATCGAACAATTCGTAAGTCGATTTTTTCAAATCGGCCGAAACCGAAGTCACATAATCAGATTGGTTAATGCTGAAACTTACTGCGGTTTTGTAAAACGGATGGTTTCCTACCAACGTAATATCGGTGCCATGCAAAGTGGTTACCATAGGCAGCGAAATGCCTTGATCTGCCAACATTTGTTTTGCCATATAGCCGGCAAAAGCGTGTGGAATGGCATAGTGTACATGCAAAAGATCAATCCCGTATTCTTTAACCGTATCAACAATTTTGCTTGACAATGCTAACTCGTAAGGCTGGTAATGAAACAAAGGATATTCTGGCACCACAACTTCGTGATAATGAATATTTTTGTTTAAAAGTGCCAAACGAACCGGCTGACTATAGGTTATAAAATGTACTTCGTGATTGCGTTTTGTTAATTCAATACCTAATTCTGTTGCTACTACTCCACTTCCACCGAAAGTTGGATAGCAAACTATGGCTATTTTCATATTTTAATTTGGAAAATTAATTATTTAAAGCATCGTAAATTACCTGCTGTATATCTTCTCGTGTATTTGCTTTTGAAAGTTTGTTGTCATCGGCATTTGGAAATGTTCTGTTCGATAGAAAAACGTAAATTAAATCGTTTTCCGGATCAGCCCAAGCCATGGTACCTGTAAAGCCCGTGTGACCGAAACTTTGTTTAGAAGCGCAACCACACGTTGGTCCGCTTTTCCCTAATTGTGGTTTATCAAAACCAGCTCCTCTTCTATTTCCTTCCTTGCAGTAATAGCAAGTATTAAAATCATTTATGGTTTTTTGCGATATAAGTTCTTCGCCGTTAAACTTACCGCCGTCTAAAAAAAGTTGCATCATTTTAGCAACATCCAACGCAGTACCAAACAATCCTGCATGACCTGCCACACCACCATACATGGCTGCTCCCATATCGTGCACGTAACCTTGAACAGTTGAATAGCGATAATAATTATCTATTTCGGTTGGAGCTATTTGTGATACATCAAACTTTGTTAGCGGAAGATACGTTAAGGTTTTTGCCCCGATTTTCTCGTAAAAATATTCATTTACCAGTTCGTTTAAAGGCTTTTTGTAAGATCTTTCGACAATTTCTGACAATAAAATGAAATTTAAGTCGCTGTACTTGTATTCTTTCTTACCTAATTTTGACGATGCTATGGTTTCAATGATGTTCTTTTTGTAATCTGATTTTAAAAACAGGTTATCATTTACCTGCAAATTAAATTCCTTTGAAAAGGTTGGCTGATACAATTCCGCTTTCGGTTTTCCGTTAGCATCTAACGTTTCTTTATAAAACGGAATCCACGCTACCAAACCCGAATTGTGTGTCAATAATTCCTTTACAGTAATGTTTGCTTTGTCGGTCTTTTTAAATTCTGGAAGTAAATCGCCTAATTTCTGATCGAAACGTAGCTTTCCGTCATCGTACATTTTCATAACCATTGGCAGTGTTCCCAACATTTTAGAAAGCGATGCCAAGTCGTAAATTGTTTGATTGGTAATAGTAACATTGTCATTATACGTCATTTTCCCAAACGATTTATTATAGACAATTTTACCGTTACGTGCTACCAAAACCTGCGCTCCTGGAGTGTATCTGTTTTTAATTGCAGTGTTAACTAAAGCATCAATTTCTTTCAACTTTGTTTCGTTAAAACCCTCTTCGCTTGCACGACCATATCGTAAATTTTTATTGGCTTTTGTGTTTACGCCATCACCTTCTTTATAGAATTTTCCGATAGAAACCGGAAGTTTTCCAGTTGCAGGCTGCATTCCAAAAAGAACATCGGTAACTTTTCTGTGAGCGATTACATTGTTCTGATAACCTAAAACAACCGCTTCAAACTTCGAAAAATCTTTAACCGCACTTAACGCATACGGTTTTACAAACGATACAAAAATGGTTTTAGTGGTAGTTGCGATATTGTCCAGAAGCGTAACTTCATTTGCAGTCATATCATGTTTTTTCCAAACTCCATCTGCTTTGTGATAACCTGCAATCACCAAATCGAATGCCTTTAAATCTTCCAAATGATCTTCGATCTGATAATGATTAAAAACAGTAATAGGTTGGTTTGCCTGTAATGCTTCAATAAAAGTATCATTTACATCGTCGCCCAATTTTACGTACGCAATATTTTGCTGCTTGGTACTATTAAAAGGCAAGGTGTTTTTGTTGTTTTTTACAACGGTAATAATGTCTTCGTACAATTTATAACTTAAATCGGTGTATTCTGCTTTGTTCAAGTCTTGATATAAGTTTTTAGTTTCAATTGGTTTGTAGTTGTTTAAGCCTGCTTTGTATTTGTAAAGCAAAATCTTTTTAACCGAATGTGCCAAACGATCTTCACTAAACTCGCCCTTCGCAAACGATTCGTTAAACTTTTCAATTGCCAATGGAACATTTTCTGCAAATAATAACACATCGTTTCCTGCTAAAAATGCTGCCAGATCAACTTCACCAGGCGATTTAAAATTCGCAACGCCTTTCATATTCAAGGCATCTGTAAAAATCAATCCTTTAAAATTTAAGTCGTTTTTTAAAAGATTTGTTATGGTATTGTATGATAATGAAGTTGGAAGTTCCTTTTTAGGTTCTAACGCAGGAACCGATAAATGTGCTACCATTACCGATGCCAAACCTTCTTTTATCAGCTTTTTGTACGGATACAATTCGATATTATCCAACCTTCTTTTATCGAAATTTATTTTTGGTAGCGTGTAATGCGAATCGGTTGCAGTATCACCATGACCAGGAAAATGTTTGGCTGTAGCAAATACTTGGTTTTGTTGCATTCCGTTCATTAAGGCAACTCCTTTTTCGGCAACATTTTCTTTAGATTCACCAAAAGACCTGTTTCCGATAATTGGATTCAGTGGGTTTGTGTTGACATCTACCACCGGAGCAAACATAAAATGAATACCCATGCGGTTAGATTGTTGTGACATTTGCGTGCCCATTTGTTCAATAAGCTTGTTATTTTGTATGGCACCTAACGTCATATTCCATGGGTAAACATAGGTAGAATCTAGCCTCATACCCAATCCCCATTCGGCATCAATACCAACAAATAATGGCAATTTTGATGCTTGCTGTAACTTATTTGTAATGTGTGCTTGACGCCCGGGACCGCCTTGAAAGAAAATAACGCCACCTATATTTTTAGATTTTACCAAATCTAAAAGTTCTTGTACGTGTTTATTATCACGATTAGAATAGGCTGCAACCATAAAAAGCTGCCCTACTTTTTCATTGAACGACATTTGATTGTAAACGCTATCGACCCATTTTTGTGCGGGCTGAAATTTTTGTTTGGGTTGTGCAAATAGTGTTAAGGGAATATATAGAAACGCTAACCAGATTTTTTTCATAACTGTTAAAAATAAAACATCATCAAAAATAAACTTTTGAAAATGAATTTAATAATATAAATTCGGAATTTTCCGTTAAAAAACTCTAACGTACATTTACAAGAATAATGACAAACAACTTACAACAGATAGAAACACTACTTTCAAACTTAACCAACAAAAAAATTACCGATTTTGTTATAGATAATGAATGTTTGGAATATTCTGGATGCAGTTTTAAATTAGATGATTTAAAGATCAAATATCGGCAAGCAAAGGTAACGCCTAAAAAAGTTGGTTTGTTTGTTACGCTTTGGAAACGAAATGCCGAAAAAATAACTGAACCTTTCTCAATAAACGATCCGTTTGATTTTTACATTATCGCTGTAAAACAAGAAGATTATTCTGGATTTTTTATTTTTCCGAAAGATATTTTAAGCGATAAAGGTATCATATCTAACATCAAAAAAGAAGGAAAAAGAGGTTTTAGAGTTTATCCTGAATGGACAGAAACAGAAAATAATCAGGCTAAAAAAACTAAAGCATGGCAAGTAGATTACTTTATTAATTGTAGTAATATTTCGGAAGATTTTACAGATATATTAAAAGGAAAAATCATCTTTAAAACTAATTAAAGATGATTTTTTTATAAAATGATTATCGCAAAGCTTGTACCAAAGAGAATGTATTAACCAGTCGTCAGTTCGATCCTGTCGAGAACTTATAATTATTAACTTCTCTATACGCTTCACTACGTTACGCTACTCTAAGCGACGTTTTACCTACATACAATAAATATAATTTGGTACGACGTTCCAGATAGTCTTTTTTTATGATTAAATATCTTATTAAAAAAAGCGACTATGCCAGCTTTCGCCTGCAGGAACTTCCCAAAACTCTTCGAACTCTTCTATAGTATTTACAAGATTATTAAAAACAATAGTATTTGCATTTACGGCTTTTTCTTTTGCCATTTTCTTGAAATCAATTAATGATTTATGCGCAATGAATTCGCCTGTTTTATAAGTTACGTTCATTTTATCCAACAAATCGATTCCGAATTTTTGTTCTAAATCCTGAATGATTCTAACCGAAGCATCAATTGAGCAACCAGACGCTGCATGGTATTCTTGATCAACAGCTAAAACAATAAAACGGTTATATTTTATTTGATACGATGCTTTTAAAGGGGTGCTGTGTGCTGCCCAATTTTCAACAAAATTGGTTAACAGTTCGTTTGCAGTTGCAACTTCTTCATCGGTCATTTTTCTGTTTGCCTGGTAAATCCAGATTTTTGCCGATTTTGGCATTTCTTCAAAAGGTACAAACATATTATAAGTCTTGTGCGTTAGCAATTAATTCGGCTACATCCAATACCTGAACTTCACCTTCTTTATGGTTAAATTTCACACCATCTGTTAACATGGTATTACAAAACGGACAACCGGCTGCGATAATATCTGGTTTTATTTCTAAAGCATCATCGGTACGTTCCATGTTTACATCTTTGTTACCTTTTTCGGGTTCTTTAAACATTTGCGCACCACCTGCTCCACAACATAAACCGTTTGCTTTTGATCGTTTCATTTCAACCAATTCGGCATCTAATTTTTGAATTAAATCGCGCGGCGCTTCGTAAATTTTGTTTGCACGCCCCAGATAACAAGGATCGTGAAAAGTGATACGCTTGCCTTTAAACTGTCCGCCTTCAATGGTTAATCTGCCATCATCTAACAGTGATTTTAAAAATTCGGTATGGTGCACTACTTCGTACGTTCCACCCAATTCAGGATATTCGTTTTTAATAGTATTGAAACAGTGCGGGCAAGCCGTTACTATCTTCTTCACCTCGTAACCATCGAACACCTGAATGTTCATCATTGCCTGCATTTGAAACAAAAATTCGTTTCCGGCACGTTTTGCAGGATCTCCGGTACAACCTTCTTCACTACCTAAAACGGCAAATTTAACATTAGCTTTATTTAAAATGCGTACAAACGCTTTGGTAATCTTTTTTGCTCTATCGTCAAAACTTCCCGAACAACCTACCCAAAACAAAACTTCGGGTTGCTCGCCTCTCGCCATCATTTCTGCCATTGTTGGCACTACTAAACTTTCTGACATTTTTAACTTTTTTAATTGATAATTTGTGTTGATTAATTCTCGTCTTTCCAATTTAAACGATCCATTTGGCTGTACTGCCAAGGTGCTCCATTGTTTTCAATGTTGGTCATCATGGTGTTTAATTCCATTGGTGCGGCACTTTGTTCCATTACTAAAAATCGACGCATATCCATAATAATAGATAACGGACTAATGTCTATTGGGCACGCTTCAACACAGGCATTACAGGTAGTACACGCCCACAATTCTTCGGGTGTAATATAATCATTCAACAATGTTTTACCATCGTTTACAAACGTTCCTTTATTGGTATCGATATTTTTACCTACTTCTTCTAAACGATCGCGCGTTTTCATCATGATTAAACGTGGCGACAGTTTTTTACCGGTGATATTTGCCGGACAAGACGATGTACAACGACCACATTCCGTACATGAATAAGCATTTAACAACTGAACCCAGTTTAGATCTTGAACATCTTGTGCTCCAAATTTTGCTGGAACTGCATTTTCATCTGGCGCTGGTGCTGCAAACGGATCGGCATTAGGATCCATCATTAATTTTACTTCATTGGTAACTGCTTGTAAATTATCAAATTTACCAAGCGGTTCTATATGTGCAAAATAAGTATTTGGGAATGCCAGAATGATGTGCAAGTGTTTAGAATAGTACAGATAATTAAGGAAAGACAATACCATAATAAAGTGTCCCCACCAACCTATACGTTCTAAAACATGCAAAGTTCCTTCGCTAAAAGATCCAAAAACGGCAGGACCAATAAATTGAGAAATAGTGAAATTAAAAGATCCTTGACCTGCAAAATGCGATTTGCCCATGTTGTATAAAACCTCATCGGTTCCATTCATAGTAAAAATGCACAATACCAAGATAATTTCCATGATTAAAATTAAATTGGCATCTTTTTTAGGCCAACCCATTAATTCTTTCATGTTTAAACGTGGAAGTTTTAAAAGGTTTCTTCTTGATAAAAAGATAATAGTTGCTGTTAAAGCACCTACCGATACTATTTCAATTAAACTAATAATAAAGGTGTACAAGCCACCTAGCGGTTCTTTAAAAATACGATGTGTTCCAAAAATACCATCGATTAAAATTTCTATCAGTTCAATTTGGGTAATCATAAATGCGGCATAAATGGCAAAGTGCAAAAGTGCCGGAATGGGTCTGGCAAACATTTTCTTTTGTCCAAATGCTACCAAAAGCATATTTCTCCATCGATCTGCTGGGCGGTCGGTTCTGTTTACAAATTGCCCCAACTTTATATTTCGGTAGATTTTTTTTGCGTTTATTGCAAAAAAACCAAAACCTGCAACGGTTAAAGCTATAAATAAAATACTGCTTAAAATCTGCATTATTGTAATGTGTTAGTTATTGTTTTTTTGTATGTTGTATTGTATAACTATTGTTTTAAGGGTTCTGTATAAGGTTGCGCTTTTTTACCAAATACCGAAATGTTTATGTAACGGCGTGGGTTTAGTTTAACGTCTTCTAACAAATTGTTTAGTTCTTTTGTTGCCGATTCTAAATTGTTATACAGTTCCTCTTCTTTCATTAACTTACCAATATTTCCTTTTCCGCTGTTGGCATCGCTCATCATTTTATCAAGGCTAGATGCTGCACTATCAAATTTATTTAAGATATCTTGTAATTTTTGTAATTGAATTTTATCTAAATCGTTTGAAAAAGCCGAAAGGTTTTTAGATGTTGTATTAAAATCTGAAACAATATTGTTTATTTTAGATTCGTTGCTACTTACAATTCTATCAAACTTACCCGTAATTCCATTTGCATTTTTCATTGTAGCATTCAACTGTGCCAAAGCTTCTTGAAGGTTTTTTTGCGCAGTTGGATCTAACGTTTTGTTTATACTTTGCACCAATATATTTACATTATAAAGAACAGAATCTAATTTTTTTGCGATTGGATCTACTCTTTGACCTAAATCATCAATTAAACCCGCCATTTGTCCTGATTGTAAATAATCGCCACTTTTTGCCAACGTTGGATCGTTGTAATTAATTTGAAGCGCAATTTGTTTTCCTCCAATTAAATCGGGTGAATAAATTACGGCTTTAGATGAGATTGGAATATCAACCTTATCTGTCATTACAATTTCTACCAACAATTTACCTTGCCCTTTTAGAGAGATATGATGTACTTTACCTACAACCATACCATTAATAGTTACAGATGATGCGGTAGATAAACCTTCTACGTTTTCGTATTCCACAAAGAATGTTCGTGAACTGCTAAAAATGTTTTTACCGTTTAAAAAGGTATAACCCCAAATTAACATTCCTATAGATAACAACACTAATAAAGCGGTTTTTACTTCTTTTGATATAGCTATTTTCAATTTTTTTAGTATTAAAGGTTAAATTACTATTTAATTGCTTCTTGTATGCTTACTTTTTTGCCGTTTTTGTAGGCTACTAAAAAGGCAGAGTTGTATCCTTTATTTTTAGCAACTTCTAACGCTTTACGTGCATGATCGTAATCGGTAGTTTCGTTATAAAAATACTTAAACATATTACCTTCTTTAGCCATAGAAATATTGGTTAAACCATTAAAATTATTTGGTGTTAACGCAATATTTTTACCACTTGCAGAAATTTGAACTTTAAACATAACACCTGCTTTGGTTACTGTTGCTGGTTTAGAAGCATCTACAGATGATGTTTGTGCGGGTTCAGGAGCCTTTTGTTTAATGGTATCAACCTTTTTAGGTTCTTCTTTAACAGGCGTTTCACGTGGTTTTTGAGTCGAAATATTTTCGCTTGCAGAATGATACTGCTTTTTATAATCAATGATTGCATTTGCAATAGCTCTAGCCAACTCGTTTCTACCTTCTTCGCTGTTTAAATAAGCACCTTCATCGCTGTTCGATAAAAACCCTAATTCAACTAAAACACTAGGCATAAAAGCGGTGTACAAAACCACAAACGGCGCTTGTTTAACACCACGGTTTTTTCTTTCGGCATCATTTGTAAAACGGGTTTGAACTTTTGATGCAAGTTCAATACTCTGTGTTACAAACTGTTCTTGTATCAACGTTAAACCAATTAATGATTCAGGTTTGCTTGGATCGTAACCAGAATATGATGTTTCATAATTATCTTCTAACGTAATAACGGCATTCTCTTTTTTAGCAATTTCTAAATTTGATGCGTTTTTACTCATACCCATTATAAAAGTTTCCGTTCCTGTCGCACTTGGTGCGTTTGCGGCAGCGTTTGCGTGAATTGAAACAAAAATATCTGCTTTTTCACGGTTGGCTATTTCAGTACGCTCTCTTAATTCTAAGAAAACATCTGATTTTCGCGTATAGATAACATTTATTCCTTTATCTTTTTTTAACAAGTCGCCTACTTTTTCGGCAACATCTAAAACAATTTTCTTTTCTACGTAATTTCCGCGTACAGCACCAAAATCTTTACCGCCGTGCCCAGGGTCTAAAACCACTTTAAAATTTTGGGCATAAACCGTTGATCCAACACACATTAAAAAGGCACCAATAACAACTTTAAAGTTATCTATAAACATAGCATATTTATATTTTTGTTTCTTATTTATAAAGTTAAACATTAAAATATCGGTTTATTTTTTGTTTAACATAAACCTATTCCAATTTACAAAAATAGTATATAAAAATTGTATACAAAAGTAATATATATCGTTTTTCACTTCATTTTACATTCAATTCGTTATCAAGAATTAAAACGAATAACCTACTTATATGCTAATGATCTGTTTTTTATTAGACCGAATTACTTTTTTTATATTCTCTAATTGCTCTTGCAATAGCTTTTGCTAGTTCGTTTTTACCTACTTCGGAATTAAGGTATTCGCCTTCTTCTTTATTTGATATAAAACCCAATTCTACTAAAATACTTGGCATAAGTGCACTGTGTAAAACCCAGAATGGACCTTGCCTTACGCCTCTATCGTTGCGTAGAACATCGTTTTTAAATCGTACTTGGATTTTCGATGCCAGATCAATACTTTGTTTGATAAATTGTTCTTGCATTAAAGTCAATCCTATTAAAGATTCCGGACGATTTGGATCGTATCCTTCATAATGCTTTTCGTAATTATCTTCTAATGTAATAACAGCATTCTCACGTTTTGCAACTTCTAAATTGGCTTCGTTTTTACTAATACCCATAATATAGGTTTCGGCTCCATAAGCTGCTGTATTTTTTGCTGCGTTTACGTGAATAGACACAAAAATATCAGCTTTTTCTCGATTTGCAATTCTAGTTCGTTCTGCTACCTCTACAAAAACATCTGTTTTACGAGTAAAAATCACTTTAATATCTTTATCAAGCTTTAGCAGTTCGCCCACTTTTAAAGCAACATCTAAAACAATTTTCTTTTCTACGAAATTCCCTCGCAATGCTCCGGGATCTTTCCCTCCATGACCGGGATCTAAAACTACTTTAAAATTTTGCGCATAAACAGTTGATCCAACACACATTAAAAAGGCAGCAAAAGCAGCTTTAACCTTATTTACAATCATCACTTATTTTATATTTTGGTTTCTTATTTAAAAGTCTAAAAGTAAAAAAAAATATTAGTAAGTTTGAAGTCTAAAAAAACACCTACCATTTTTACAAAATAGCTTTAAAAAGTTGCATAGAAAAGTAATATATATCGTTTTTAATTTGATCTTGATTCCGAGTGCTTTATCACAAGTTTCGGCACAAGAATTCCCTCATGTAAACAAACGCTTAGGTATTGAAAACAAACAAGATACACTTAAAAACACCCTTATACCAAATACAACTTTAGACACTATAAAAAAGGACAGTATTAAACCTAAACAAGGACAAAAATTAGAAGCGCCTATGTTTAGAACTGCCAAAGATTACGAAAAGCTAGATCAGAAAAATAAAAAGGTTACGTTGTACAATCAGGCGGTTTTTAAGTATCAGGATTACGAACTTACGGCAGGAATCATTATTTATGATTACGAAAAAGAAGAAGTTTATGCCGGTAGAATTAAAGATTCGTTAGGAAATTTAACGCAACATCCGGTTTTTAAACAAGGAACGCAGATTGTAGAGCCAGATTCTATCCGCTTCAACACAAAAACAAAAAAAGCAATTGTTTGGAATACACGTACAAAATATCAAGATTTTAATGTTAAAGCTGCAAAAACCAAAAAAGTAAACGATTCTGTTTACTTTATGAAAGATGTAATTTTTACAACTGCTGAAGATATTGAAAATCCCGAATATTATTTTCAAACTAGTAACGCTAAATTCGTTCCTAATAAAAAAATTGTAACCGGAGTTACCAATTTGGTTATTGAAGATGTGCCTACGCCTATTGGTTTGCCGTTTGCTTTTTTTCCGCTATCGCAAGGATCTGTTTCCGGGTTCATTATTCCATCGTTTGGTGATACCAATTTACGTGGTTACTATTTACAAAATGGTGGTTATTACTTTGCGTTTAACGATATGGTTGATTTAACTTTATTAGGCGATGTTTACTCCAACGGAAGTAACGCTTTAAACGCACAATCGCAATATCGTAAACGCTATGAATACAACGGTAACCTTAATTTAAGGTACGAAACATTAATTGATGGTGAACGTGGTTTTGACAATTACCAGAAAGCAAAAATTTACAACATTCAATGGAGTCATTCACAAGATGCGAAAGCAAGTCCGTCGTCGCGTTTTGCAGCATCGGTGAATCTTGGTAGTAGTAATTATTTCCGTAATTCGTTAAACACGCAGAACATTGGTTCTAACATGAATAACACCTTATCATCATCGGTAAGTTATTCTAAAACGTTTCAGTCCACACCGCAGGCAAATTTAACAATATCGGCAAATCATACACAAAACACCAATACGCAACAAATAACCATGTCTTTACCAAATGTACAGGCAAGTATTGATCGTATATATCCATTCGCACCAAAAAATGGTTCAAAAAAAGGATTGATTCAAAACTTAAATTTACAATATAATTTAAGCGGGCGAAATCAAATACAAACAACCGATTCGTTGTTTTTTAAACAAGAAATGTTTAATGAAATGGATGCCGGTATACAACACACTATTCCGTTAGCAACAAATTTTAAAGTATTAAAATATTTATCGGTTACACTAAATGGTAGTTATAACGAAACTTGGGTTTTAAATACATTTAACCGTTTTTACAGTAATGAAACCAATAGACCAGAAACGGTTAGAGATAATGGTTTTGACAGTTATAGAACGTATAATTTTGGCGCAAACGTTGGAACAACTATTTACGGAACTTTCAATTTCGATAAAAATTCTAAGATACAGGCTATACGTCACGTAATGCGCCCATCTGCATCATATACCTACACACCAAGTTTTACACAGTATTATGACACGTATGCCATTGATGCATTGGGAACAACTATGGAAGAATACTCACGTTTTCAAGGAACGTTATTTGGCGCACCCAACCAAACCATGTCTAACATTGTTAGTTTATCGCTTGGAAATAATTTAGAAGCAAAAGTTCGTGATGATGAATCTGCAACAGGCGAATCTAAAAAAGTAATGCTTTTAAACTCACTTAATTTTGCAACATCGTATAATTTCACTGCCGATTCTTTAAAGTTACAGCCTATTAGAATGAGCGCCAATACTAATTTATTGAAAGATAAGTTACAACTAAATTTAGGCGCAAGTTTAGATCCGTTGGCAATTGATAATGCTGGTAATAGAATTGATCAATTTAATATTGCAAATGGTGGAAGTTTAATGCGCCTAACTAGTGCTAACATTACAGTTAACTATTCTTTAGCAAGTACTGATCCTATCTTTGGCGGAAGCCCTAAACCAGAAGGTGAAGTAGATCAAAATGTACAAAATGGTGGTCGTGGTGATGATTTGCTCGGAAAGTCGGTGGATTTGGCAGACAGACAAAAATCGATGTTTGATGACAAGAAACGAGAAAAAACTAAAACATCTTTTTATAATACCGAAATTCCTTGGGATTTAACTTTAGCTTGGAGTTTAACCTATAATAATTCGCGTAGAACATCAGAAATCACCAACAACTCTTTAATGGTTTCTGGTAACGTTACTTTGGCGCCGGGTTGGTTGGCTGGTTTTTCAACAGGTTACGATTTTAAAAATAAAGGTGTTACTTATACTCAATTGCGTTTTGAACGAGATTTAAAATCGTGGCGAATGGATTTTTCATGGATTCCGAATGGATACTATAAGCAATGGAATTTTTTCATCGGCATTAAATCGTCGATCCTTCAAGATATTAAATACGAAAAAAGAAATGCTGCCGAACGCCGTTTTAGAAACAGATAATTTCATAACTTTAAGCTGTTCGTTTTTAATTTAACTTAAATATAATATCAAATGAAACAAATAATCAACTCATCAAAAGCACCTGCGCCAATTGGTCCGTACAACCATTCTGTAATGGTAGGCAATTTACTTTTTATATCGGGACAAATTCCGTTTAATCAAGAAACAGAAACATTGGTTACCACCGGAATTCAAGACGAAACCAAACAAGTAATGCAAAACCTTTACTATATTATTGAAGAAGCTGGTTTAACTTTTGAAAACGTTGTAAAAGCTACAATTTTTATTAGAAACATGGAACATTTTAGCTTGATTAACGAAATATATGGAAGTTATTTTTCGGCAGAAACAGCTCCAGCTCGTGAGTGTGTTCAGGTTGAAAAACTACCAAGAAACGTTAACATTGAAATATCAATGATTTTACATAAATAACATTTATTAGTTGATTTTAAAATCATAAAAAAGAGGGATTGCTACTAAACAATCCCTCTTTTTTATCAAATAATATTACTTTCTAAATTTATACTGAACACCTAAACCAACATTAAAATAACTTCCCGATCCTTGTTTAACACCTAAACCATCAAAACCAAAATCCTGACTGAATTGGTTCACAAAAGTTCCATCGATAAAAACAGAAAACTGCGGGGTAAAATAATATTTAGGCATAATACCAATTTGTGCAACACCTGCCATATCATTACCGTTTAACACTTCACTATTACCCGATGCCAAACCTAAACCTGCATGTGCCGTAACATCAAAAGGTTGAATCATGCGGTTTGCTGCGGTTAAAATGTTATAAGTAGCCTCTAACATTAATCTGCTATATTTTACACCTGAAGCATCTATATCTTCATGCTTAAAATTAGAACTTGCAAAAGTTCCGCGAACTCCCCAAACATCATCAATATGATACGTTAAGCCTAACTGAAAAAAATTAAAACCGCTATAATCACTAGTTGTAATTCCTTCGTTGGGACTTAATGCTGCATTTAAACCGTATTGTGCTTCAATACTTAAATTATCAAACACGCTACCTTGAGATTGTGCAAAACCGTACTGAGATGCACACACTAAACATCCTAAAATTAAAATACTCTTAAATTTCTTTTTCATGAATTTTTTATTTTAATAATAACGTAGAAACTTCAAATTTAGTATTTCATTTAATAAAGTACTATTAACCATAATAAATAGTCAAGTTAACAGGTATTTCCTATAGAAATATGATTAGTTTTGCTGTAAAAAATTATGAGACTAAATATTCTTTTCGTATTTTTTTCTTTTAGTGCGTTTTCCCAAAACATAACTAACTCTTTAAATGGTTATTATGTAAATCCTAATAAGAATGATTTATACAGCAGTTTTTATTTTGACGGAAAAGGTCATGCAATTATAAATGATGCGTTTCAGGCAGAATATTTTCAAAAGGATAATAAACTATTTGTTTTCCCCGATAAAAGTGTCTTTATTTTAAAAGTGGATCAAAACAAATTAAAAGGTGAAAGTTCATGGGTAAAAAAATCAACATTTAAAAAAAGTACCGTTCCTACTTTTGAAGAACTTGTTTTGTTTGCCAGCAATATTGTAGATGCCAAATTGCTCTATGAATATTATAAATTAAATTTTACAGATGGTACAGATGAAATAAACTTTAGCCTTTTTGAAAATGAAGAAGATTATCTGGAAAAAACCACATACTTATGTAACCAAGGATTAACTGCCGCTTGTGGTGCCCAGTTTGGAATTATGTACATGCACGCCATGGGTGGATTTAAAAATCTTTTGGGTGACGGTGACACAAACCAACAATATTCCTTTAAAGAAAATACTGAACTTGAGAGTCTTGCAAAAAAAATGATTTCTTTAGGCGATATTAAAGGATATTCTTTATTAGGATCATACTATTATGCAATTGGCAACGAAGAAAAAGCTATGGAAACATACCAACAAGGCGTAGAACAAGGCGATCAAAATTCTGCAGCAATTATTCTTGAAACAGAACTGCAAAAAATGATTGATGAAGAAGTTGAAACAGAAATGAAATAAATAAAACTGTCTTTTTACAGACAGTTTTATTTATTTCAAAGGATTATATTGTTCTGGTTTCCAATCTTCACTTAATAAGTTTATAAATGAATAATGTATGGCATCGTTAGAATCGAACTCACCATTTTTATTGATATCCTCAACCGATCTAAAATACAATTTATCATCTATTATCTGCCAATCAATTAATTCATGTAAATCGGGTGTAAGTTTTGTAAATTTTGTGCCGTTTATTTTAGAAATGTAAAGCGTTTTAATATCGTTATCGTCATATCTGCCGTCTTTATTGGTATCAACATCTACCAAAGTATATACCAAAAACTGCTTGTTTGTTTTAAGTGCTAATTCATCTAAATAATTAATAGATAAAATTTCCATTCGGTTAGCAGTTAATGGTTTCAACTCTAACGAATCTTTATGCTGAAACATTACATTATTAATAAAACCAGTAATTTCGGGTGTTGAATAATTCGATATTTTATAACTAACCTGCGTATTTGTTTTTGAACTACCCGAGCGTGACGAACCCGTATTATATACACGTACATTACCTATTGGATGCAGCAAATAATTAGTACCGCTGAATTTAATAGGCAAATCGGCAATTTTAATTTCGGTAGAATCTATTTTCTGATAATTTACTTCGGTGGTTTTCTTTTCGGTTTCGTAAATAACTTTAGGCGTTTCGCTATCTTTTTTACACGAAACAACTGTGGTTAAACTAACTGCTAAAAGGGCTATGTATAATTTCATAAGCTTTAAATCTTATTTCAAAGATAAGCAAAACTCAACACGTTACAAAAAATATCAATAAATGTATACTGTATAGTTTATTCAGAGGTCAATTGCTTTAAATAACAAAAAGCAGTATATTTAACATTAATTTAAATAAAATGCCATGAAAAAAAATGTACTATTTATTGCAGCGTTTTTATGTGTATCACAGCTAACCACAGCACAAGTACTATATAGTGAAAATTTTGACAATTTAACCTTGGGTAATGTAGGTACCGACTTTAATGGTAACACACCCGGGCAAGGTGGCTGGTATACCACAAGTAATACAACTACTGCCAACCAAAGTAATAATTACTTTAAAATTATTGCTGAATCAGGTATGGGTAAAGTATTAGAAATTACAAGTCCCGTTGTGAACACTATTACTACAGATAGAACTAATGTAGCAGTGATTCGGGATTTGGAAAAAAATTGGAAAAACAGAGATGCTGGAAACAATGTTTTAAAAATAGAATACGAGTTTTATAATAATGAATCTTTTTCGAATATCGATATTGATAATTCTCATATGATAGTATCAATCAAACAATCTATTTTAGAATACCCGTATTGGCAATAAATGAAGTAAAAACTACAACTGTTGATATGAGCTACGACCTTGCAACATCTTTGCACCTGAGATCTTTTACAGGCACCGCACCCTATAATCAATCTGTTTATAAATACGATAATATAATTGTTTCTGCTGTTAGCACGGTACCTACTGCAAGTGTTTATAATGTTCTATCATCAAAATTCAACATCTACCCTAATCCGGTCACCAATATGCTTACTGTAACCAACAGTGAGAATATTATTATAAAAGAATTAACAGTTTATGATGTTAATGGTAAAATAATAAAAGAACAAAAGAGTAGCTTTGAAAAAGAAATTACGCTCAATGTAGAGAATCTTTCTGCAGGTACTTATTTATTGCATATTAAAACTGAAAGTGGTTATACAGTAAAAAGTTTTATTAAAAAATAAAGCAACCTTTAATTTAGGTTGCTTTAATATAAAATTAATTGCTTAAAAATAGAGATAAACCAGACGTTTGCCATAGCCAACTTCCCTGATATATACCTAGGTGAACGGTAGAAGTAGGTGTTAGCGCCGTAGGATATTTGTTCTTATAGGTACTTCTTATAACTACTTCACGGGAATCGCACGCATAACCTACTTGTGAACTCGGAGGGCCTGAAGGAGCTCCTCCAGGAGGTGAAGTCCATTGAGTTCCACCTATGTTGGTGAAATAGTAATGAATATCTTTTGGGCTTGCTGACCCTGGTACGTTTGCTTGTAAATAAGTTGGTTCCCAATAAGCTTCCATTGGTGTCCCTTCTAATGTAGGGTTAGCAGCCTCAACAATACATTTAAAATTACCACCAGCTCCATCGGTTACAACTACCTCATAGTAAAACACTTTACCATAATCTGCAAGTAACTGTATCTCTTGCGGTGTTGCTGTAGCACTGATATCAAAAAACAATTTATTAGGGTTAGTTATAGGACTGACATTTGCTTGAATAACTGGTAAATGATCTGTAGAGCTAATAGGTAGTTCATTTTCAGGTCCCATACCAGCACCTATGATAATCGGTTTTGCTTTTATTAAATTACCAATTTCTTGATTACCGGCAAATAAATTAGGGTAATTACCACTCCAAAAATCAGCTACTAGACTTGGAGACCCAATCAATGGTAAAAACGGGTCGTTATAAAAACCGTCGTCAGAACTATCAAAGTAAGCGAGGCCAACATGTGCAGTTACGGTCATTTCAAGTGATCCTGATGCTTTTCCAATCATATACACCGGAGGATTTGGATTATTTCTGTACCAAACATCCCAAGGTGAAACGTATCCTCCACCAGGAATGATACCTCCGTTATAATAACCATGGTCGGGACCATGATAACTATTTGTCTGCATTCCCCCATTGTTTGCATCATTTGCAGCCTCTTCGTTTTACAGATCAATTTCGTCGTACACATCTTCGCTACACGCTACCAGCGTAAACAAGCCCATTAGGGCAATAATAGATTTTTTCATAATTTAATATAATTTTAAGTTAATGTTGTGAAGATAAATCATAAAACAAAAACAAAAGTATTGATTATTAACTTTTTTATCAGTATTTTATAAATAACTACCGTGCCAAAGTTGGCTAATATTTAAATTATTTCAGCGTACAGTGAAATAAAAAAGCAGGCGGTTAAGCCTGCTAATAGATAGTTTTTGCAGATCAATTTCATCATAAACGTCACCTCTGCATGCTGCCAATGTGCATAACGTAGCAAAAAAATAATATTTTGTTAATACTTAGTATTTACAACTTTTTACCAACGCATATTTAGCTTTAAATTAAAGGTACGCATGGTCATTCGGTTTGGAATAGCGTACATGGTTTTTGAATATACGTCGCGAACCCATGTATTTGTTATGGCGTTTTCGTTATTAAACAAGTTGTAAATTTCAAAACCTAAAGCAACTTCTTCAAAAGGCTGCAACCATTTTTTTTCTGATTTAAACATTTGATCTTTAAAAATATACGAAAAACCTGCATCGGCCCTCATATAATTTTTTAATCGTAATTGATAATCATACGGATCAACATACGACGGTGAACCACCTGGTAACGGTGTATTATAAACTAAATTTAAGTATAGTTTTAAATTAGGAATTGCAGGCATATAATCTTGAAACATTAAACCTATTTTTAATCGCTGATCTGTTGGGCGGGCAATAAATCCGCGTTCGTTATAATTTTCTTCGGTTTTTAAATATCCTACAGAAAGCCACGATTCAATACCCGGAACAATTTCACCATTCATACGCACATCTGCACCATAAACATACGCTTGGGCATTATTATCGGCTCTATATCTTATACGAACATTCTCCAATGTATAGGTGTTTACGTTTGATAAATCTTTGTAATACAACTCGGTAAACAACTTAAACGGCGTGTTTTTTATCTTGAAACTATAATCGTTCGATAAAACAATATGAATTGATTGCTGTGCTTTTACGTTAGGATTGATCGATCCGTCCATTGCTCGTAATTCGCGGTAACTTGGTGGTTGATGATACAAACCGCCCGACAGACGAAAAACCATATCTATTTTATCCCAATTGGGTTTAATGGCAAATTGCGCTCGCGGACTGATTGTAACTTGTGCGTTTGCTGTTTTGTATCCTTCGGCATCAACATTCCAATAATGCGCTCTGGCACCAACATTTAAAAATGTTTCATGTTCACCAATTGATCCACGTTTGCTCCATTGTGCAAAACCGTTTAAGCGATTGATTTTTACAAAATTGGTTGCACGAACATTTTGGTAAGGCACTAATTCACCTAGATAAGGTTCGTAAGGCTGATTATTTGGTGTTGAAAAATACGGGTGAGCCAAAGAAAAACCTGCCGAATCTACCACTTCCCATTCAACCAAACGGTCACGAATATCCTCGGAAACATAACGTACGCCCCACTCTATTTCATTTTCATCTAATTTATGTTGCCCTTTAACCTCGGCACTAACAATTAAGGCATCGTAATTATTTCTACCGTGATTTAACTGCGAACCCAAACCAACGGTGTACTCTACTTCGCCTGCATTTCCGCCTAAATCGCCACTTACATTTCCTAAAGCATATTGACCTAAAATATCGTAATATTCTTCTTCTTTTGTATGATAAGCCGATGCAATTACTTTATAACTATTTTCTAAATTAGGTTTAAAAATACCTTTCAACGCTCCAAAATACGTTTGGTATTGATCTATTTCTGCACCTTGATAATAAACCGATAGTTCTTTTGAATCGCCAAAGGTTCCAAATTTAGTGCGTTTAACTTGTGGTTTGTATTCGTACACGTTTGAAGATGCATTTAAAAGCACACTCCACTCCCATTTTGCCGACGGTTGAAAAGTTATAAGCGATTGTGCATCTAAATAACGTGGTTTATAATCTACTTCAACATCTTGCGAATTTACTAACAACGCATTGTTACGATATCTAAAACCGGTAATGGCTGTCCATTTTTCATTTTTCGATGCTAAATCAACCGTAAGTCCGCCACCTAAAATACTGGCATCTAATTGACCGCCGAATTGTTTTGGTTTGCGATAGGTAATATCTAAAACAGACGACATTTTATCGCCGTATTTTGCTTGAAATCCACCGGAAGAAAAATCGACTTTCTCTGTCATTGAAGTATTGGTAAAACTTAAACCTTCTTGCTGACCAGATCGAATTAAAAATGGTCTATACACTTCTATTTCGTTTACATAAACTAAGTTTTCATCGTAATTTCCGCCACGAACCGCATACTGCGTAGAAAGTTCGTTGTTAGAATAAACGCCCGGAAGCGTTTTTAGAATATTTTCTACACCAGCATTTGCACCAGGAATTCTACGAATTACATCGGGTGCTATAATGGTTGTACCTTCAAAACGTTGTTTTAAGTTGCTATTAATGACCAATTCTTTCAATTGTTCGGAATGTTCGCTTAAACGAATGTTCAACTCAAAAGACTGATTTTCTTTTAAAGATTCTGTGTAAGTAACTGTTTGGTAAGTTTCTGCTTGAAACTTTACAGTAACTTGTGCGGACGGAGAAACTTCTAAAAAATAAAATCCGTTGGCGTTGGTATAAACCTGCTTATCTTGTGCCTGTACCAACACATTTTCTACGGGAGAATCTTGTTCGTTTAACACAACACCTTTAATTTGAGCCGTTTGCGCGAACCCAAATACAGATATCATAGAAATCGAAAAAACATATATGCTTTTGTTCAAAATATTTTATTTAGTTAACAACTATCGTTTGTTCAAATGTAGTATTATTTCCAACACGGTCAGTAACTTCTAATCGTAAAGTATTGGTGCCGGCTGTAAATTTTTTATCGCTTAATTTATGAATTAATTTCTTTGTTTTGTAATCATAATCAAATAAAATCCATTCGTTATTTAAATATCCGTTGTAGGTATCAATCCCCGAAAGCTTGTCTTCAATTTCAAAAACCAAAACATCGTCTACTGTAAATTCACTTAGACTGCTTGTAAAACGAACAATTGGATCTTCTGTATCTTGTACTAATTTATATGTACCGAGTTCTTTTGTACGAATTCTGAAATCGTTATCGCGTTTCCAGGTATCAAAAAACTTAATCTTTTTTCCATCGGTTTTTCCTATAAAGGTTTTGTCTTTGTTTGGATAATCATCTGGAATAATCATTTTTATGTTGATATTTTTCTGAACCGGATATTCATCTTTATGTAAAACAAGGATATTATCTGAAAAATCTATGTTTAAATGAACATCTTCAAAAAAAGTGCGCGCATCCCATTCAACCGAAACATTTTTATCTTCAAATGCATAATCTTTCAAATAATCAATGTATTTACCTGTTGGTTTTGATTTTTCTATTGGTTGATAATCATGATATTTTATAGGAATATTTATGGTTTGCTTATTATCATGCGCATCAAAAACTTCGATTTTAAAATTAAAATCTGCGTTATCCTCCAACTTTATTTGTCCGTTATTCTTTTTTATTTTGATTAAACTTAAAGGCAAATCGTTAATAATAAATAATTTTTGAATTCTGTTTCCTGATATTTGATAATACTTATAATCGATATACTGATTAAGGTATTTAGATTCATCGAAGGAAAATTCATCGAAAACAACTTCAAAGTACTTCGATCCATTCAAATAAGTAACAATTTTATAGATTCCGTTTTTACCACGGCTGCCATTTTGCGTATCGTGCGTGTTAATCCCAAAACCAATTGACCCTTTTGCCTGAATAGTTTCACTATTATACGTATTATTCACCTTGTTTAAAGCCACTTCAAAAAACGAATTTCCGTTGTTAATTATTGTTTCATTTGTTAACGGATACACATAAACACCGTTAATAATGGCTTGCTCGGTGTCGGTAATTTTATCTTTTAATGAAACTGCAATGGGGTTTAAAATATGTTCTGTTTGTGTATCGCGAATTTCATAATGCAAATGTGGTCCACCAGATCCGCCGGTATTGCCAATGTATCCAATAATATCACCTTTTTTTACAGGAAGTTCATTTGCTAGCGGAAATAATTCCATTTCAAACTTTTTATTTTCGTAATGCTTCTGGTTCACGTAATCATCAATTTTATCATTATAAGCAATTAAATGCCCGTAAACAGTGGTATATCCGTTAGTGTGCTTTAGATAAAGGGCTTTTCCGTAACCAAAACTGCTTACTTTTAAACGGTTCACAACGCCATCGGCAGGAGCGTAAATAGGATCGCCAATTTTGTAATTTGCACTAAAATCTACACCCGCATGAAAATGATTTGGACGCAATTCGCCAAAACTACCCGCAACCAACAATGGAATTTTAATAGGAACATCGAGCTCTGAAATATTTTCCTGCTGTGCAAAACAATTTGTACCAATCAACAACAAACAAATTAATCTGTAACCCATACTTAAAATTTTAATTACGAATAAGATAACAAAAAAATAAATACATTTATAGAGATGTTTAACTAAATTAAAATAAATAAAGCGTGCTTATTT
>Ga0233380_1000217_pt1 | contig 32665 bp, 48 predicted proteins | sample ElkDunMinimDraft_9_FD_191541 | JGI IMG/M metagenome (GOLD analysis project Ga0233380, IMG submission 191541) | Fecal eukaryotic communites from dung pellets of Tule Elk in California, USA - Elk Dung F36 | ecosystem: Host-associated > Mammals > Digestive system > Large intestine > Fecal | place... | reverse complement strand
TGCTATGGCTCCACCCGGCTCGGCGGTCGCGCGGTACGGCCCGGCGACACCGTGACCCAGCAGCAGGCGATGACGCAGGCGGTCCAAGACATGGCAACCCTGATCGCTCAGATTCAGGGGAGCTTGACCGGCACGGTCTCGGAAAAGCAGCTCATCGCGCTGGTGTCCTATGGCTACAACGCCGGGTTCGGTGGGCTCAAGAAGACCGGCGCGCTCGACGCCATCAACCGTGGGGACTACGACGCGGCAGGCAAGGCTCTGGGTGGTGGCGTCACCACGTCCAAGGGTATGCACTTGGAAGGTTTGAAGAACCGCCGTGGGCGCGAGGCCGAGCTGTTTGCCGAGGGCATGAACGACCCGGCTGTCGTGCAAGCTCTGGTGGAGGCTGAGCGCGAACGGCTTGAGACCGCCGAGGACTTCCGCAAGGAGCTGGCAGCTCAGGCTGAAGACCAGCAGTTCCTCATCGACATCGCCGCACAAGACCTGATCCAGCGTGAGCAGGCCAAGGCGTTGCGCGAGGCAGAGCTGGCCGCCAAGGAAGCCGGGGTCACGCTGTCGGAAGCAGAAATCCAAGGCATCAAGGATCGGACTGCCGCCCAGTATGCCGAGCAGGCGCAGGAGGAGGCCGCCAAGAAGGTCAAGGAGGACCGCGCCAAGGTCGAGCAGGTCGTCAATGATCTGCTGGCCCAGCGCACCGAACTCGAAGCCCAGCTCGCGATCTACACCGAGCAGGGCAACACCGAGATGATGGAGCAGACCCGGGTGGAGATGCTCGCGATCAATGAGCAGCTTCTGGCCGCCATCGAGAACGCCCGGGCCATGAACAATGAGCTGGGCGGCGAGGGCGCTGCTGCGCGCAACGCGGCGCTCCAGACGACGGCGCTCGAAGCCCAGAACCTCGCGGCCTCTGCGGGCAACGTCACTGGCGCATGGCAGCAGGTCGGGCAAATGTTCGCCTCCGGCCTGACCAATGCCTTCATGCGGTTCTCGCAGGCCGTGGCAGAGGGCGAGAACGTCGCCGACGCTGCCCGTGACGCCTTCCTTCAGTTCGCCTCGGACTTCCTCATCAAGATCGCCGAGATGATTATCCAGCAGGCGATTCTGAACGCCTTGTCGGCGGTCTTCGGCGGTGGGTTCGGTGGGGGCGGCGGCGGTATTCTGGGCGGGATTTTCCCGACCGGCCACACTGGCGGCGTCGTGGGCTCCAAGCGCATCGGCGCGGGCAACGGTACTCGGCAGGTCAGCGCCTCGCTCTTCGCCGCCGCGCCGCGATTCCACGAGGGCGGCTTCCCGGGGCTCCGGCCGGGCGAGGTTCCCGCGATCCTTCAGGAAGGCGAGGAGGTCCTGTCCAAGAGCAGCGCCCGCAACGCTCTGAACGGCGGCGCAACGGGCGGCGGCGCGGGCGCGGGGACCCCGCAGGACGTGAAGATCGTCAATGCTATCGACGGCGCGAGCTTCCTTGAGCAAGCGTTGTCGTCTAGGGTGGGCGAGAAGGTCTTTATGAACTACGTTCGGGCGAACTCTTCCAGCATCAAAAACGCATTAGGAACCTGACACATGGCGTTTGCAACGGGCACAGCCAGCGGCCACCTCGATCTCTGGAACAAGCTGCTGACCTTTCTGACCTCTCACCCCGATCTCGTGGCAGATCGGCAGCAGTGGCAGATCGTGTGGCGGGCGACGGATCGGCCCGGCTCCACCGAGCCCGACCTGCTACTGCGCGGCCCGGGCCTGTCCGAGCAGGATGCGATCTTCGTTTCCATGCGGCACGACGCCTTCCCCACCGAGGATCGCCACTACTTCTCTTTCCGGGGTGCCACCGGCCCCATGAGCACGGCGGTCAGCTTCTCGGGGCACGTCCACACCTCCGGCACCGTTCGGATGTTCACCAACAACGGCCCGATGGAATACTGGTTTGTCGCCAACGGTCGCCGATTCATGATCGTCGTGAAGATAAGCACCGTGTTCGAGGCGGCCTATTGCGGCTTCATCCTGCCCTACGCCACCCCGATTGCCTATCCCTATCCGCTGCTCGTGGGGGGGAGTGCCGGTCCTGCGGGGCAGTCAGGGTCGGTCACCAACTGGCGTTCGGAAAGCGCCTACCACACCAACTTCCTCTATGCCAACGGCAACAGCCCGTCGTCCTCGACTCAGGTCGATGCGTCGTCGTGGTTGCTGGACCCGTCCGGGCAGTGGCAAAAGATGGAAAACAACGCAAGTCTCGGTCTCGTGGTCTCCCCCTATAATGTGGGCGGCACCGACATGTTCGGCAGCAGCACGGACAATAGTTCGTACAACCCCGCTCTCCTCCGGCAACGGCTAGACCCCGCCTTCGGCGGCGGGTATGTCCTGCAACCCGCGACCATCGTCCAGCGTGATCCGGCCGATCAGACCTTCGGCATTTACGACGGAGCTTTCTTCGTCTCAGGTGTGGGGAACGCGGCCGAGAACATCATCGAGTACGACGGCGTGGATCACCTCGTGGTGCAGAACACCTTCCGATCCGGCTTTGGTGACTATTGGGCTATGGCTCTGGAGTAAGCGCGATGTACCTCGAACAAACCGTAGCAGACATGACCGAGGTGCCGGGCGTCATCGCTGCGTTCGCGCAATCAATTGGTTGGGATGTGGCCGGGAACAGCCTCGCCCGCCCCGGAGGGGGGCGTCGGTTCACGCTTGAGTCCACTGCCAAGGACGCTGCCAACCCGGCGCTGACCGTGCGCGCAGCAGGCGGGGCCGCGAACGACTTCGTGCAGGTCCGCTCGCCCCGGATCGGCACCGGGATGACCACATACGTGTCCCCGATCATCAGCAAGGTCCACCTCTTCGGCAGCGCCGCGCCATATGGCGACGGTGAGCCCTTCATTGCCGTGGTGCTGGAGTTCGGGTTCAACTCCTACCGCCATGTCTACATTGGGAACATGGTGAAGCTCGGGGATTACCAAGGCGGCGAGGTCATCTCGGGCAACAATTTTGTCGAGCTGTTTGTAATCAACACGCGGGGGAACAACTCTTTCGCCAGCAACAACAACCAATACCTCTTCTCTGCGCACCACGAGAAGGCGCTGAACCAAGGCGTGGGTGGGGTCTATGTCGATCACCCGGACTCTTCGACCCTGTTCCGGCGATTCTCTGGCACCTACTATGCCAGCAGCTCTTCGCTCTCTCTGCTCGGGCCGGGCACCGTCATCGGTGGTTGGCAGGATAACGTCAACACCGGGCTGGCTACGCGCGGCGTGATGACCTACGCAGCAGGAGCGATCCTGACGCCAGTCAACCTATACACCCCCTCGGGCGCATTTGGTGCGGACTATCGCTACCGGGCGCTCGGTTACGTCGCAGGGGTCCGCATGGTTCGCATGGACGCAATCGAGCCCGGCGCGGAGATCGAGGTCGGCGGCCGGAGGTGGAAGGTCTTTCCCGAGTTCGCCCGCGACACCCGCCAGACCACGCCCCGGGACACGCCCGCGAACCCCTTCAACAACTTCCTCTATGAGACCAGCTACATGGCCGGTCTCGCCTACGCGCTGGACTGAGCGCCATGGCGAGGTATTCAGGACACGCCCTCCCGACCGGTGCGCCGTTCAAGGTCACCTCCGGCCGGGATTACGACTACCACCCCAGCCCGCAAAACGAGCTGACGGTGGTGGATCGGCTTGCGCTGAACAAAGGCCCGATCTCGATCCGTCAACCGATCGATCTGCTGGACAGCCGACTCCCGGGCGTGATGCTGAAGTCGTTCTTCGGCGACTACTACAACCGCCTGCACTTCATCCCTACTGCAATCGACCTAGGGGCCATCACCGGGCGCACTGAGGTCGAGCTGCGCATCTGGAACTCGTACCTCAAGCCCGTCACACTGGAGCGCGTCAACCTGCGGGACGCTGCTGGCACCACGCTGGACGGTTACGACCTCCCACACACCATGAAGCCGCTCGGCACGTCGCTCTTCCGCGTCTTGGCGGATACTGACGGGCCGCCTACCATAAACGCCCTGTTCGAGTTCTTCTTCGACGTAACCACCTTCGTGTTGTCGGTGATCGGTGCCCGGGCTCGCCTGTCGCCGTTCGTCCCCAACTGGCGCTATTCCTACGAGGTGGAGTACCAGTTCAAGACCGAGATTATGACCTCGCGCTCTGGGCGTGAGCAACGGCGTGGGTTGCGGCAGACCCCACGCAAGACGGTGAGCTTCACCGCGACACCCCACCACGAGGCGATGCGGCGGTTCCAGCGGATGCTGCAAGGCTGGCGTGACAACGTGATCGTGATCCCAGAGCTGACCCGCACGGGGGTGCTGGCGCTGCCTTCGCTTGGCAACTCGGCTACCCTTCGCGACGACCCTCCCTCTTGGGCCAAACCGGGCGTGCAGGTCGTGGTGGGCCACAAGGGCGACTATGAAACCCGCGAGGTCTCCGGCATCGAAGGTCGCATGGTTCGTTTCACGGGCGCATCGCCAAAGCGCTGGCCTGCTGGGGCGAAGATGCACCCGGCACTGAGCGGTCATCTGGATGAGAATATCGGCGTCCGACGACTGACGGATCAGGTCGCCATGGCCTCCGTGGTGTTCCACGAGAACCCGGGCTCCGCGCCCGTCGAGCCCGTCCCGCCAGCCCCCATCATGCACAACGGGATCGAGGCTTTCCTGACCCCCTTCAACTGGGGCGATTCTGTCAGCGACCAGTACGAGAGCCTGCGCGAAGTCGTGGACTACGGCTGGGGCCGGATCGCATCGTTCAACCCGCAGCGGACCAACTACCGAGTGATGAAGGCCAACTTCTTGGGATTGAGCGCCGAGAAGAGTCATGCGCTGGTGAACTTCTTCCTGCGGTGCGAGGGCCAGCGCAAAGAGTTCTACATGCCGACCGGGAATGCAGACATCGCGCTCTCGTACACCTCGTATGCGGGCGCGGCCTCTATCCGGCTGGCAGGCACCGACGTGCTCACCGATCACGCCGAGGACGTGGTGAACAAGGCCATCGCGATCTACATGAAGAGCGGCGCGGTCTACACGCACACCGTCTCGGCGGTCGTCCTGCAAGATGACGCCATTGGCCGGGACACCGCTCTGCAAATATCGCCGCCGCTGCACGAGACCATCAGCCGTGACTCGGTTCAGCGCATCTCATGGATGCCGCGCTGCCGCCATGCTACTGACACCATGACGGTTGAGTGGATCACCGATACCAAGTCGCAGGTGGTGATGACGATCCGAACGCTGGAGGACTTGCCGTGAGCTTTGCTGAGATCGAGGAAAGCCGATACGGCGGGCGGCCTGTCACCCTATACCACTTCCGGTATGGCACGGCTGTTCATGCCTTCTACGCCTACACCGACGCCGAGCAGACCCAAATGTTCGACGGCGTGCCGCACGCCCCGATCCCGATCAAGCGCAGCGCCATCCAAGCGACCGGTTCGCTGGACAAGAACGCCATGACGATCACCACCCCGATCAGCACCGAGCTTGCCGATCTGTTCCGCATCTACCCACCCTCCCAGATGGTGGTGCTGACGATCCGGCAACGGCATCTGGGCGATCCCGATGAAGCTGCGCTGCTCTGCTGGACGGGGCGCATCCTCTCCATGGAGCGCAAGGACAGCGAGGCGATCTTCACCTGTGAGGCAATCAATTCGTCAATGCGCCGAACGGGGCTACGGCGGCACTACCAGTACGGGTGCCCGCATGTGCTATACAGCCCCGGGGCGTACCAATGCCGCGCTGACAAGAGCAAGGCCACGATCACCAAGCCGGTGGTCACCATCCCGTTTGCCAATCAACTGGGGCTCGCGGGCGGCTGGAACGGCCCCATCGCCCCCGAGAAGTATAACGGCGGGCTGGTGGAGTGGGACACCGACATCGGTGTGGAGGTCCGCACCATCATGCGTGTACTCGACGGCAGCACCCTTGTGCTCAATGGCGCGGTGCGCGATCTCGTGCCGGGCCAAGACCTGCGAATCTCGCTAGGGTGCAACCATCAGACATCCGACTGCACCCAGCTCCACAACAACATCCTGAACTACGGGGGCCAGCCCTATATCCCCCTGTCGAATCCGCTCCGCACCAACCCGTACAACTAGGGGCACAATATGTGGTTTCTCCAACTCCTGATCGGCATCGGCCTCGCGATCTTGGGCTACATCCTCGCACCGAAACCGAAGATGCCGAAGCCCGACGCCGTGAAGGACATGGAAGACCCTACAGCGGAAGCCGGGCGGCCGATGCCAGTCGTCTTCGGAACGGTGACCGTCAAGGGGCTGAACATCATATGGTTCGGCGAGAAGCGCTCCGTTGAGCGCAAGGTGAAGGCATGATACTCCCCGAAGAGGCTCGCACGGTCATCGTGACCACGGCCGACTGCCAAGCGCTGGGGTTCTGCACAAAGGGCGTGCGATACGGTTTCGAGCGCCACGGTCTGGACTATCGCAGCTTTGCCCGTCACGGTGTGTCCGGGGAAGTGCTGCTGGCCGTCAATGACAGCAACGCCCTCGCTATGGTCGAAGAGGCATTGAGAAGGACGGCAGCGCATGGGCGGCGGCGGTAAAAAAGGCGGTCAAAAGCGGATCGTGGTGGACTACTTCATGTCCATCCACTTCGGTATCTGCCACGGCCCGGTGGACGCTCTGCTCAACGTCTGGATCAAAGAGAAGAACGCTTGGCCGGGTGAGATGACGCCTGACGACAAGTTCGTAAAGCCCTTCTGGTACATCGGCAACTTCGCCAAGATCATCCGTGACATGGCTGGTCTGCCCGCCCCGGCCGAACCCCTTCCCACGAAGCTGGCTGTGACCGCCGAAGGCATGTTCCCTATCGACCGGCTCGATCTGTTTGGCGGCGATGAGAAGGAGGGCGGTGCCAAGGGCGAAGCGTACTTCTTGCCCGGTGGCTCCGAACAGCGGATGCCCGAGCATCTGGCTGCGAAGTACGGCATGACCTCTGGGACCATGCCCGGCTACCGTGGGCTCGCGACCGTGATGTTCACGGGCTGGGACAATGGCGCAGGTTTCATGTGGTCTCAGAACAATCCCTACCTGCCGTCAACATGGGTCACCGTGTTCCGTCAGGCCAAGGGGCTCAATGAGTGGAAGCGGACCATCTCGGATACCACCGGCACCCACGCCGACGTGAACCCCGCGAACATTATCTACGAGGCCCTGACCGACCCGCAATGGGGCATGGGGGGTGGTGACACCTCCCTCGACATCAACAGCTTCTTGCACGCGCAGGATGTCCTGTTCAATGAGCGCTTCGGCCTGTCCCTCATGTGGAGTCAGCAGACCACCATCGAAGCGTTCGTGTCCGAAATCCTCGACCACATCCAAGCAACGCTCTTCCTGAACCCGACCAATGGGTTGCTGACGCTCAAGCTGATCCGCGACGACTACGTGTTCGATGAGCTGCCGATCTACAACCCGGACAATTGCGATCTCGAAAGCCGGTCGCGCAAGGCTTGGGGCGAGACGATCAATGAGATCAACATCCGCTGGACCAACCCGGAGAACGAAGAGCAGGAGACCGTCACCTTCCAAGACCTAGGCAACGTGGTCATGCAGGGCGGTCAGGTGGTTTCCGAGACTCGGGAATACTACGGGATTCGCAACAAGGAGCTGGCCGCCTTCGTCGGTGCCCGCGACATCCGAACAGCGTCTCAGCCCCTCTTTGCCGCGACCATGATCGCCGACCGGTCTGCATGGAAGCGTGTACCCGGCGAGTGCATCCGGCTCCAGTGGCCCGAGGACGGGCTTCTCGATGTCGTCATGCGTGTGATGAAGGTGGACTACGGCACCACCGGTCAGCCCGATGTCAAGGTCGAGCTGATGGAGGACATTTTCTCGCAGGCCCCAGCCGCTTATGTGGTGCCGCCAGTGACGGAGTGGATCGACCCCACCAGCAAGCCTCGGCCGATGGATTACGTGGAGATCGTCACTGCCCCCTATCCGATGCTCTCGCGCATGGACACCACGCTGACAGAGGAAATGTACCCCCGCGTCATGCCGGTGATCTTTGCCGCGTCCGAGGAGTTCGACGCCTACGGCTACAACCTCGTGGGCACCTCCGTACTGGCGACCGGGGCAGTGGTCGAGAGCGTGGTGACTAGCGCCCCGGTTACGCCGCGCGGCGAGATCACGGGCAATTTGTCGGTCGAGGCGTCGAGCCTGATGACCACCGGCATGTTCGGTCAGATCGACGGCTCCGGTGAGCTGGAGCCCGGGCTATTCGCAGCTCTGGGCTCTGGTGGCGATGCCAACATGGAGCTGGTGTTGCTCGATTCCTTCAACGCGACCACCAACACATGGACGGTCTCGCGCGGTATCTTCGACACGGTGCCCAAGGCATGGCCGCCCGGCACGCCGATCTGGTTCCTCACCAGTATGGGCTTCGACACCACGGATCGTGCCGCAGGAACGGTCGCTCGCTACAAGCTGCTGACCAAAACCTCTGGTGGCATCCTGCCGCGCGAGGAGGCCCCGGAGCACGCCAAGCTCCTATCGGATCGGCCGTACCTGCCGTTCCGCCCAGCCAACGTCAAGGTGGGTGGCACGGGCATTGGGGCAGGGCGGCGCGTCTACACAAGCGCGCAGGCGGTCACCGTGACGTGGGCGAACCGCAATCGCTTCCTTGAGGACACCGTGGCCTATAAGTGGGACGCGGCGAACTCCACCCCCGAGGAGGGGCAGACCACGGTCATTGAGGTGCTGGATGACTTCGGCACGGTGATCGAGACCTTGCGCGATCTGCCGGGCACCACCGCGTCGGTTCCCTACACGGCCTTCAAAGGGTGGCGTTTCCCCCGCATCCGGGTATCTTCAGAACGGGATGGATTCCGGTCGCTGCAAGGCGTAGAGATCGGCATTGAGTTCCGGCTGTTCGGTTACGGCAATTTCTACGGCAGCGACTACGGCGAAAACAACGGGTAGGCAACATGGCAGGCGAACGCGAACTTCCGGGCATCGGTCTGACCGGCTTCTGGGCTGAAGGCTCCAACGGCTGGAAAGCCCAGATGGACGCCAACCTGCGCAAGCTCTCGGCCTTCGTACAGACAGCCGTGGAGTCTACCAACGTCCCGATCCCAGCCTCGTCACCGAACGGCACGCTGATGGTCGTCCCGGCGACCGCGACTGAGAACGCCAACGCCATCGCTGCTCGGGATAACGGCGCGTGGGTCTACTTCGCCCCGGTTGACGGGATGCTGATCTACGCCAAGGACACTACGAAGCACATGGCTTTCGTGTCTGGCAAGTGGGCTGCCCTCGCCATGGACTCGGGCGGTGACGCTGAAGGCCCGGGGCCGCACACGGTGTGGCGTCTCATGCTGAATACCGTCAGCGGCAATGTCCGCATGGTCTCGGTGGAGTTCTACGGACACGAGGGCGGGCCGCTGCTGTCGAAGGGCGGGTCCCCGTTTATCGCGGGCAAGTCCTTGTCGAACGCCCAGACCATTTTCGATGAAAACTACGGGGATACCCTTCTATTTTCTTCTAGCGAGTTCCCCCTTGGGTTCCAGTACTCGCTCCCTGCGGCTGCGCAGGTGGGGGCGGTAGGAATCCAGTGGAGCACCGCTGGGAGCACCCCTCTTACGGCCACCCTCCAGTACCAGCAAGGCTCTGGGTGGGTGGACGCAGCGCCCGCGTTCCCCATTCTCGGTACGCCGGGCTACTACCTCCATGTCTTCCCATGGGCGGCGCTGCCCGTGCCCGCCATGCCCGGTCTGGGTGAAGGGGACGCAGGCAAGCATCTGGCTGTCAAAGCGGATGGCTCTGGGCTGGAGTGGGTCACCCCGCCAACAGGCGGCGGCGGTGATGGCGAGGCCGAGTTGCCCGCCTATGTGGATCAGGGTGGCAAGCATTTGGCTGTCAAAGCGGACGGCTCTGGGCTGGAGTGGGTCACCCCGCCAACAGGCGGCGGCGATGGTGGCGCACCCGCGCCCATCGGATTCGGCGAGCACCCCTTCTGGCGAATCCGGCGAACCGCTTCCCCTAGCGACCAGTTCGTGGGTATGGGCGAGCTTGTCTTCGAGGGGGCCGACACCACCGGTGGTTCGGTGATCTTCTCGACGCAGTATGACGACAGCTCCCTCTACCGTGCGACTAACGCCTTCGACGGGAACCCTTCAAACTATTGGGTTACGCTGACGGGGGCCGCACAGAACGCCTATATCGGCTACCACTTCCCGCAGCCCGTAGGGGTGACGGCAGTCACCCTCTCCTCGGGGGAAAACTCCTCGCGCGCAGGATACATGCCCACGGGCTTCGTCGTCCAGTATTCGGACGACGGGGCTATCTACAAGGACGCATGGGGTGTGACCACCGACGCATGGGGCACAAACCAGTCTCGCCGGTTCGAGGCACCTGCGGAGAGCATGGAATATGTATTGGAGGCCCCGAAGGACGGGACGCCGTATGCCCGGCAGGACGGCGGCTGGGTGCCTGCCCCCCAAGGGGGTGGCGATGGTGGCGGCGGCGAGACGGGCTACCTTATCGGTTCGGTGTTTTCCGAGTACCCGCAGCCGATCAACGCGGTCTACTCCACCAGCGCCTATTCCGTCAAGGGCAACACCTTGGTGGCGACATCGCCGACCCAGATCGCCGCCGCTCGGGTGACTGTCGCCCCGGATGCTGCCGGTCAGACGTACCGGTTGGGTGTCTTCGCCGTCGATAGTCAGAACGTCATCACGCGGGTGATCGCTCTCTCTGATCCTATCGTCTCGGGTAGCGCAGGACCGATGGACCTGCTTAAAGTCTTTGACGCGCCGTACACAGCCCCCGTGGGCCAACGGATCGCGGTCGTCGCGGCAAAGATCGGCGGGTCCACCGAAGTAACGCGGGTGAACTTCCCCGGCGTCAAGCCCACTGTCAACGGCATCATCGGGTTCGACTTTGTTGGTGCCATCCGCGAGGCGATGGCGTTCCCGACGACGACGGGGCTTGCCATCCCAAACTACGCCAGTGACACCCACGTTCCGATGGGGCTGCTGGTGCTGTTGAACGAAATCCCCGATAGCGGTGACGGCGGTGACGGCGGCACCGAGCTGCCCGGTTATTCGGATCAGGGTGGCAAGATTCTCGCCGTGAAGTCGGATGGCTCCGGTCTGGAGTGGGTCGATAAGCCCGTCCCGGGTTCCAATGATGGCGGCGGGGGCAGCACCGACCCTAACGCGCACCGGTACTGGCGTCTGCTCGATACCGAGCACACCGGGGTGACCTACACCGTTCGGCTGCGGGAGCTTCAGTTCCGGGGTGTCGTCGGCGGCCCGAACTTGGTTGGTGCGGGAACGCCGGTTGGGGTCCGACCCGCTGACCAAGCCGCTGCGTTCGACGCCGTGACGAGCACCTACACGGAGCTGAGTGGGCGCAACGTCCCGAACGACGTTGCCTACGACTTCGGCGAGCCGGTTCTGGTCGCAGAGGTCTACGTTGACTCGACCGGGAGCCAACACCGCCTCAAGAAAGGCAGTATCCAGTATTCCGACGATGGTGCCGGTTGGTTCACCGCCTTGGAATATGACGTGACCAATGAGGGGGTGATCTTCTCCCTCACCCTGCCGTGGGGCCTCCCGGCCCGGCCCGAGATGCCCTATGCCACCGTGGACCACGCGGGCAAGCATCTGGCCGTCAAAGCCGATGGCTCTGGTGTGGAGTGGGTGGCGCCGGAGTCCGGTGGTGGCGACGGTGATGGCGGCGAGGGCGTGGCCCCCTTCTCCGGTGCCCTCATCCGCCCGACGACGGTGCAGAACTACCCTGCCGGTGCGTGGACGACCACCCGGTTCGCCGAGAAGGTGTACGCCACCGAAGGGTGGTGGTCTGAAGCCAACCCCAACAAGTTCGTGGTGCCACCCGGGGTGTCCAAAATCCGGCTGGCTGCGAGCGTTATGCTGGACGCTTCTGACCCGATGCCGGTGAACAATAGCTTCCGTTTCACCAAGAACGGCCAGCCTTTCACGGGTGGCCCGAAAGACGCGGTTGCGGTCGGCTACAACAACACCGGCATGTCGCTTGCGTCCAGCGTGGTGGAGGCGGTCGCAGGCGATGTATTCGCCCTCGAAGTGTTCGCCGCAGAATCCTTCGCACTGGCGGCTGACTCCACTTCGTTCTCCGTGGAAGCGGTTGAAGTGGTCGCGACGAACGCCAAGCTCTCCGGTTTGCTGGATACCGAGATCGTCGTGCCGCAGCCCGGTCAGTCTCTCATCTGGGATGCCGATCTGAAGAAGTGGAAGCCGGGTGTGCCGGTGGTGGCCGCCAATGTCGCGCAGGGGGTGAACAAGCCCTTCCGTGGCGCTATGGCGATCTTCTCGGCCAACAAGAACATCCCGGCCCCCATGTTTCCCGTCATTTGGGATGCCGCCCTTTACGACACGGATGGTCTCTGGTCTGCCGCGTCCCCCGGCCGCCTGACCATCCCGGCAGGCGTGAAGAAGGTTCGCCTGAGCGCGTGCCTCGCGCCCGGCGTTGCGACCTTGGCTGGGACAGAGAACTACTCCCTCGCGTTCCGAAAGAACGGGGCACTCGGGCCGGGGCTCGCTGGCGCGGCTGGTAAGATTGGCTACTCCGACTCCCCGGTCCAGATCGACACCCCTGTCCTCCCGGTGCAGGCAGGTGACTACTTCGAGCTTCGCTGGAACCTATCGACCAGCGCCACCCAGATCATGGGGACCAATAGCTACTTCGCTATCGAGATCGTGGAAGTCGAGACCGCGCTATGACCATGCTCATCAGCTTGAAGGACGACGCCGATCAGGACGGCTTCGTGGAGGAGCTGGCCGGTATGGGCTACAGCTTCCACCGGCTGGAGGCGATGCCGAATATTGTCATCATCACCGATGGCGACCTAGACAACTTCCCGTTGCGCGGCCACCCGGCGATCCTCTTCATCGAGCAGGATCGCCCAGACGCCTTCCGGGCGCAGCAGAGCATCACCCTACTCCCCGAGCACTACGGCCCGTGGCCGCTGCTGCGGCACACTTCCCGGGATCGGCCTTGGGAGGTGAAGGGGCTGCGTTTCCCGTGGTCCGGTGAGTTCTCCTGCGTCCGTGACGGCACGGGGGTGGACGTGTATCTGGTTGACACCGGCATCCGCCCCACCCATACCGAGTTCGGGGGACGGGTGACCGTCCTCGACCCGGAGTTCACCCCGTTGCACGGGCACGGCACGCAGTGCGCCTCTTGTGCCATCGGGGAGACGCTGGGCTGGGCGCGCGGCGCGAAGCTATTCTCGGCGGCCGGGCTGCGCAATGCCAACAACACCGGCTCGATCAGCGACATCGTTTCGGCCTTGAACCGGGTGCTGGTCGCCTACAATGAACGCGCCGGGCTGAACCGCCCGGGGGTGCTGTCCCTGTCGTTCGCCGGGTATGGCCCCAGCACGACCTATCAGACCGCGCTGACGGCCCTCCTCGCGGCAGGTATGATCGTTTGCGCGGCAGCGGCTAATGACCGCCAGACCGTGGACATGCTCAATAACGGCCCGCAGCCGGGCCAGTACCCCGGCGTCATCCTCGTGGGCGGCACCAACATGGCCGATGAGCCGTATGACATGGGCTCCCACGGGACGAACTTCGGTCTAGGAATCGACATCCTCGCTGGAGCCCAGCAAATCCGCACTGCCGACTTCACCAGTGACACAGCGTTCCGCACTGGCTCCGGCACCAGCTACGCAACGCCGCATCTCGCCGGGATGATCGCCTGCCTCTTGCAAGGATACCTACGGCCGACCAACGGCGTGGTGGCGAGCACGGAGGTTCTGAACTACCTGCAAGAGACCGGCACCTACGGCCGGGTGAAGTCGAGCCCCCGGTTCTCGCCGCTTATGGCGAACGCGCCGGTCCTCGCCTACCTAGACCCCGGCCCGGGGCCTTACCCGGCGATCCCGGGTCTGGTGGCAGGGACGCCGCTAGGTGATGATGTCGGGGGGAACGACCCGGAGATACCCAATACGTCGGAGCACCGCTACTGGCGACTCCAGCTCCTCGGTTCGTATGGCAGTCTCAACTCTTTCGCGTCCCTCGCCTTCTTCGACGGGGACACCCCCGTCCTGCCGCAGAGCGTGACGCCAGACCACATTTGGGCAAGCTCAGTTTTGGGCGCAGGGGCAGAGGCCCATAAGGCATGGGACGGTGACACCGCTACAGCCTACCGGTCGAGTCAGACAGACAAGGCGGGCTGGATCGCCATTGATACGGGCGAGCGCACCAAGGTCACCCGTGTTGATTACACCAGCCATATCTATAGTAACGAAGTCCCGGTGGGCTTCATTGTCCAAGGATCGGACGACAAGGAGACGTGGGTCGATCAATGGAAGTTCGCCCCGATCCCGAACGTCTCGAAGACCTACCACCGGATCGACCGGCCGACTGTAGGGCACCGGTTCTGGGGCGTTGAGTACACCCCAGACGGGACAAAGCCGGTCGATACGGGTGAGCTGGCCTTCCGCACCGAGGTCGGGGGTCCGCAGGTGGCCGTGGCCGGAATCCCCGGGGCCGCGAGCACCGATGCCGACGCGGCGACCTTTGGGCCTGCGAAGGCGTTCGATTCAGACCACACCACAAACCACCGAACCGGTGCCGCGCCTCTGCGGCTCTGGTACGACTTCGGGCCGGGAAACCTGAAGGACATCAAGGAGATCGGCTACCGGTACGCCAACAATGGCCTCGGCAACCGGCCGATGTCGATCAAGGTGGTCTGGTCTGATGACGGCCTAGAGTGGACGCAGGCATGGCTCGAAAGCACGTCTGCGCTCACATGGGGATATGCCCAATGGCGGTACTTCGCTAAGCCTTAGTGGGGGCTCGCCTCCATGGCAGCGTCACGGGCCTCTGCCGGGCGCTGCGTCGATAGCCGCACGGGGATTTCCAGCGGCTCGAAGCTCGTGCGGCCGACCATCTTGTCCTCATCGCGCCAAGCCTGTGCCAGCTTGCAGAGCTGGGAGAAGAGCCCGAGCGCCTTGGCCGCCTGCCGGTCGTAGCGGTAGGCCATGAACAAGTCGTAGAGCTGGGAGCCGCGTACCTTGCGGCGGTTATTCCATGCCTGCCGGGCTTCGGCGTCGATGAAGCGGGCCGAGGCCGGAGCGCTCTCGGGAAGAGGGCGGCCGGTCTCATAGCAATAGCGGGTAGTCATGTCAGGATTTCCTCAGTTGGGAATGTGGGTCCAATGCCGATTCTATCACGAACGGTAAGCCTGCGCTCTGATAATTTTGTCGCGGGTCATGTCGTCGTGAAGTAGCACCATTTGTACGAGTACACGGCCCCGATTCCCTAGTCTAGTGGGTGAGTTGCCGCTATAAGCAAAAGGGTAAACGAGGGACTCGACATGCTCACCTTCCATCAGCTCAAGCGCATTGCCCGTAAGGACGCGGACGATAGCAACATCCAGTCGATCATCATCGGGCTCGACTACGCCTCTATTCAAACCGGGCTGCATCTCCCTCATCGGTATATTCATTTTGCCGCTCAGGTTGCGCACGAGAGCGGCCGGTTCAAGTATGACCGCGAGGTCTGGGGTCCAACCCCGGCACAGGTCCGCTACGACACGCGCACCGATCTCGGGAACACGGCGGCGGCCGATGGTGACGGATTCCTCTACCGGGGCCGCACCGCGATGCAGGCGACCGGCAAGGCGAACTATACACAATTCCGTGATTGGTGCCGCCAGCAGGGCTTCGCCCACGTCCCCGACTTCGTGAAGAACCCCGATCTCATCAACACCGATCCGTGGGAAGGGCTGTTCCCGGTCTTCTACTGGGTCACCCGCAAGCTGAACACCTTTGCTGACCGGAACGACATCGAGATGATTACCCGCCGTATCAACGGTGGGCTCAACGGTTTCGATGACCGGATCGACTGCTACGACACCCTTGCCATGCTGGAGCTGGACTTCGCGCCCGGCAAGGATGGCATCTACCGGCTCCAGAAGCACGCGCAGTCCAAGGGGCTCCTCCCGGCTGACACCAAGGACAAGACGCAGGCAGACGGGATCATTGGCCCCAAGACCCGGGCTGCGATGCACGGGCTGCTGGTCGCCAAGGGCCAGTCCTCCGGTGTGCCCGGGCCGATGCCGGAGACCGCGCCAGCCCCGGTGATCGTGGATCGGCCAGTCGAGGTCGCGGTGCCCGTGCCGGTCGAGGTCCCGGTTCCCGTGGTGCCCGAGGAGGCCGACAAGACCCTCCTCCAGCGGCTCTCCGGTGCCGGTGCGTTCTTCGCGCCATTGCTGGCTTGGTTGGGCTCCACCTTCGCCAACCTCAACCAGACCGGTGTGTTCATCCTGCTGGGCGTCGGCCTGTTCGCCACGGCGATCCTGCTCTGGCGCGGTGAGATGATCGCCAAGCGGGCCAAGGCGATCCTGAAGGAGCTGGAGAGTGCTTGACTGGCTCATCTACACCATCCCATGGCAGGCTTGGCTTGTCATCGGAATCGCCGTGATTATCGTGATCTCGATCTGGGCCAGTGCGGTCGGCGGGATCAAGAACGCATTGCTGATCGCGGGCGCTGCGGCGGTCGCGCTCACGGCAGGGGTTATCAGCACCAAGGGGCGGCAGCAGGGCCGTCGAGATCAGCAGGAGAAGGAACAACGCAATGCAAACGCCACGCTGGACAAAGCTCATCGCGCACGCGCTGATGCTGGTGTTGTCTATGACAACCCTAACCGCCTGCGCGACGACGACGGGTTCCGTCGCGACGACTGACTATGGGCTGTGCGACGATCCTCGCACGCCAGAGACCAGCGACGGCCTGCTGCGGCCGATCTACTGGAAATCGAGCTGGCCGGATGACGCGATCATGCAGGCCAAAGAAAACAACGCCGTTGGGCTGGGAATCTGTGGTAGCGATTGGGGGCGGTAGCCCCCTTCTTGCCGTTTGAAGTGAGTGGAGACAAGCATGTTCTGGGGCAAAGGGGACAGCTCAAGGCTGTCCGAGGATGAGAGGCTTACGCTGGGCGACCTGCGGAGGCTGGCTGAGACGGGCCACATCGTCGGTCTGTCCCCAGAGCAGACTGCGGTGGCCGTGCAGGCGATCAATTTCTATGCTGCCGTGATGTCGGCCATGCAGCTCCTCGTGGGGCTGCGCAACGCGCTGGTGATCGCCGGGGCCTTGCTCGGCTTCTGGTGGGTCGGTAATGATGCCATCACCGAGTTTATTAGGACGACGGCAGGCTCTCCATGAAAAAGCACACGGGCGATTGGCGCACACTAGAGTTCTGGCGCTTCCGGGCCATGGAGGCGGCGGTCGCCATCGTGATCGTGATTGGGGTGATCTATTTCACCACCCTTGCCACGCGCCAGTACCGCGCCACGATCCCGCCGAACGCTTGGATCGCGATCAATGAAATCTTCGTGCCCGATCACGTTCAGGGCGAAGACCCCATGATTATCTATGACCGGCTGATCCGGCAGGACTTCCCCGGCATGTGGGTCGCCGAGGTTCAGCGCGAGGAGCCCGGCGCGATGTTCTCGCCGACCTGCCTTGGTTCCGGGGTCCACGAATACCGCACCGACATGGTGCTGCCGGAGCGCCGCGTGCCGCTGTCGTGGTTCATGGGCAAGAAGTGCGAGCTGGCCCCCGGGCGCTACCGTGTGCGGGCGACGTGGACCGTCCAGCTACCCGACTGGCCCGAGAAGAAGACCACCTACACTAGCGCACTGTTTCGGGTAATTCCCGCTGATAGAGCTGCCAGTCGTCCCACACGTTGAGGTACGGCAAGCCGATGTTCTCCGCGTGGCGCACGAACTGCGCCGTGCCGCTGTCCCCGAACCCGTCATAGAGCACCACGGCCTTGGTCGAGTGGTCGGCGAGGTAGCGGTTCCGGGCCTTCATCTTGGTGGGCGAATACTCGCCACGGCTGACCACCACGGCGCTGTGCGCAAGCTCCAGCAGCTCGAAGTAGCGCTTCTGCACGGAGGCGGGCCAGCGGCTCTCCTGCCCAGCGAACGGGATCACCGCCACGAAGGGGATACGGAGCTGCACGCAGGCTTCCGCCACGGCCTGATCCCAGCCCACGGCCATGCCGGTGAGCACCCGGGTGGGGTCCTGCTGGATCAGCACGAGCTGTGCGAACATGACCAGCTTGACCTGATCGTATCCGGCCTTGCTCGGCCGGTGCCCTGAAACGCCAACAATTCTCATCATACCAAGGGCTCCGATTCCTCCCGGGCCTTAATCATGGCCTTGGCCTTGTCACGCTGCAAGCGCGTCATCATCCGGTCAGCCTTGCAGCTCTCCAAAACGGTCTCGATGAAGTCGAGCTGCCAGTTCTCCAGTATCTCGAATTGCGCGTCATAGATCATCTTCAGCCGGGCCAGCAGGCCGAAGTAGGCACCCGGGAAGTGGCGCGGTCGGCGGGCCTCTTTCTTGGCCTGCTCGCGCTGTCGGCGCTCGGCCTCGCGGCGCAGCGTTGCTTCCCGATTCCGGTGGAACTGTTCTTGGCGGCGCTGGCGATCCCGCTCAGCCTGCCGCTCCATGGCCTCGGCGTTCCGGCGATACTCCTCTTCCGCCCAAGCTCGACCCGCTCGGCCGCCGCTCGTGTGGAAGCCGAAGCCCGCGAACGGGTCGCTCTGGTGGCCGCCGAAGGGGCTCTGCTGCGGCTTGGGGTTGCCGAGGCAGAGTTCGGCCGGTGTAATGTTGTAACGCTGGGCCATCTTCTGGATCATGCGCCCGGCATTGGCGATCTCGCCGTCTACCGGCGAACCCAGCATGTTGAGCAGCTTTTCCAGCCGGTCACGATCCTTCGGTTCGAGCGCCATCCTTTGGCTCCTCTACGCTCATGGTGACCTTGAACACCGTACCGTCCAGCTCGAAGGCCCACGTTGCCACCGTGCCCGGGCAGGAGAGGGCGACGGGCTTTAGCCGGTCGGCCATCTCGGTGATTTGGAAGCCGATCTCGGTCAAGTCGTGAAAGCTCACAATGCCGTCGATGTCGTCGCTGTCGCGCTCGCTCATACCAGCTCCAGTGCTTCGGGGGTCAAGGTCTCGCTCCAGTCGGGGTGCCGAAACTTGCCGACCTCGTTACCCCATGTGGTCCAGCCGGGGCGCTCCTCGCGGCTGAACAGCTCCAGATAGGGGCCGTCCAGCAGGCGCTCGGTGCGCTCGAAGAACTCATCGGGCTTGCGGCTGTGCTCGCGCACGGGGGCGACGATCAGGCGGCGCACATTGCGCGCCCGGCGCTTCGGGTGGCCCTGCTTGAACATCACGACCTGCGTGTCCTCCTCGGCGTCGTCGGTGTTGTAGGCGGCCCAGACCTGCTCGGGGTTCGCCCGGGTCCAGAAGCCCATGCCGAAGGCGTCCTTGTCGGAACCCTCGCTGGAGGTCTTGGCCCAGTAGTAGGCCACGGTGGCGAACTTCAGGTTCCAGTCGGCGAGCACGTCCATGCCTTGGAATAGCAGCGGATCGGTGATCCACATCAGCACCGAGGCATCCTTCATCATCAGCTCGTGGATCGGCAGCTTCTTGATGTCGTCCAGCGTCATGCAGTGGTAGTGGCGCTCGGCTGACCGGCCTAGGCCCTTGTCGCTGTGGGTCAGGAACTTCCACGGCGGGTCCATGGCGATGGTGCGGTAGCCATGCTTCACCAGACCGGCGAAGGGTCCCTGCGTTATGAACTCAGTCACGAACATTTCCTGCGGTTTATGATGGTCTGGAGGAGCTTGCAGTCACAGCGTGTATCGGACCCGGACATGACCATTGCCAGTTCGTTCCCGATGAAGACTTTGATGTGGTGGCCGCCCTGCCTGAACTCGTGCGGCAGACCGGACTTCGCCAGCATCGCCTTGGCCTCCCTGACCACCTTGCCCACCTTCTTCCTGCTCATACCAATCCACCCCAATCCTCGGGCTCCTCTGCCCCCAACAGCAGTGGTCCATTATCCTCGATCTGCGGGCCGCCCTCGACGGCCCGCTCAATTGCATCGCTGATCTCGCGACCATAGTAGGACTCCCAGCCCAGTCCGCGCGGACGACGGATCGAGACTTGGAAGCCCCGCTCAGGATCGATGGCGATGTTGCACGCCTCGATCAGCTCTTCGTCAAACGCGGTTCGCAGGCCGAGGAGGTCCATGTCACACCACGTCGTCGTCGTCTGCCGGTGCCACGGCCATGCCGAGCGCCGACATATAGAGGTCGAGCAGGGCTTCCTGCTCAAGCCGTTCATTCGCGTCCTGCTTTCGGATGCGGATGATCTGGCGCATGATCTTGGTATCGAAACCGTTGCCCTTGGCCTCGGAATAGATTTCCTTGATGTCGGCCGCGACGGCGGCCTTCTCTTCTTCCATGCGCTCGATGCGCTCGATGAAGGAGCGGAGCTGGTCTTGGGCTACGCCATCCTCGCTCGGGTTACCCTCTTGGGAGTTGCGACCACCGACCGGCATTAGACCAGACCCCCGAAGTCTTCATCCTCGGGCTCGGACAGCTCCTCGAAGACGGCATCCGCGTCGGCGTCGGGGAGAACCGGGCCGTCGTTCCAGCCGAGGATGTCAATGCTCTCATCGCCCGCCTTGTGGCGCTTCTTGAGGGCGGCGAAGTCGTCGCGCTTGATCTTCTCGAAGCCCTCGGAGTCGCGGGGCAAGCCCTGACCGGCCTCGATCTCGACGGCCTCGGTGACGCCCATCATGTTGACGCGCGACCAGAACGACTTGCTGGCGAAGGTCTTGCGTGGCTTCTCGGCCTTGACGTTGGCAGGCTTGCTCGCGGCGGTCTCTCGCTTGATCCGCTCAGCGGCCTCGGCCACGGACTCGGCGGGCTCGGTCTGCTCATCACCATGGACAGAGGCGTCTACGGTAGCGTTGCGCTTCCGCTCCAGCTCCTCGGGTGACCCTTCGGACGGCACTGCGCGCTCGCTGCCGGGCTCAACCGACATGGCCCACATGACCCATGCCTCTTCGCTGTCGAACGGGATGTCGAACCCGCGATCCACGATCAGGTCGTTAATCAGCAGCGCTCGGGTGGCGGTCAGCAGGCCGCCGAACGCGACCGGCAGGATGGGGTAGGCGACTGAGCTGGTGACATCGAAGGCCACCACCGGCAAGCGAACGACGCTGCGGTCAGATCGGTCGAGCACCAATACGGAGGTGCCCGGAGGGGAGGGGACGCGGTAGGTCATGTGGGGGCCTTTCAGGCGCTTTCTGGGGGAGGGACGGGGTAGAGGTTGTCGGCCAGCTCCAGCAGCTTCCGCTTCATCTTCTCGGCGTGCTCCACCTCACCGGGATAGCGCAGCCATTGCTCCAGCAGGGTGAGCAGCAATGCCTCCTTCTGCGGTATGCTGTTGGCCTTCACATACCGGGCGACCGGGATCGCGGGCTCGAAGGGGCGGAAGTGCTGGTTGTTGTAGCGCGAGAGGATTTCCTGCCGCAGCTCGACGTAGTGGTGCGCCTTCAGCAAGTCCTCGCGCCCGAGCTTATCCCGGTGCCGCGTGATGTGCTTGCAGATATAGCTGGCCCCGGCGTCGTAGCCATTGACCAGTGCGAACTCGAACGGCTGAATCGCATAGCGCTTATAGTGCGATCCGCCGATCTGGGTCTCCAAGGCGCTCATGTGGTGGGTTCTTCTCCGGTGGGGTTGGCGAGGACTTCGGCCGCCCATTGGCGCACCGAGGGTTCGAAGGCTTCCGCGCTCTTCGCGGCCTCCTCCGCAGGGAAGGGGTGGGCTTTGCTGTTGAACGGGATGCCGTTGAGGTAGAAGTTCATCGCCGATTGCCCCGGCGCGACCTCCTCCAGCTTGATGTCCACAACCACGTTTTCCAAGAAGGTGAAGCGGTTGTGGACGGGCGTGATGGTTTCCATCTGAGCCATCAGTGGACCAACGGGCTTGCGGGGTTCAGGGCGGCGAGGAACTGTTCGGCGTTGCCCTCGAAGGCGTCACCGGCCCGTCCCATCCGCACCAGAAGATCGCGCTGCTTGACATAATCCCGGTGGGCCAATTCATCCCCCAGAACATGGAGGCTGACCGAGTTCATAGCGAACCCGGTAACCATCGAGAAGATGCCCTTTTTCGGCGTGTATTCGGTCGTCATTTGGTGCGATCCTTTCGCGTGATTTTCAGACTTTAGACAACCGCCATTTGTCCGTCAATCTTCAATCGAGCGGTCGTGCTCAATCGGTTGATCTTTACCAGCTTTCCGGTATGTGCGCGCCTCAAGGATCGGCATCTTCGCCGCCATGGCTTCCACGAGGTCTGCGTTGCTGATCCCTGCCCGGTACATGGAGTCGAGGAACAGGAACATGCAGTCGGCGAACTCGGTCACCCGGTGCGCGGGGTCGGTCGCTTCTGCCGCTTCGAGCGCTTCCTTGGACAGATGGCGCAGCGGCCCGACCGGCCCCCACTCCTCTTTGTCACCGAAGTTCGTGACCGCCCAATTGCGGTGCCGAAGCATCAATTCTAGGGGAATTACGAACGTGGTTTCTGCTTGGTTGTTAGCCATATTTGCTTGTTCTCCAGAGTACATCGTAGGAATTACTTGCGCTTTCGAAGTAGGGCGATCATGTTCTTGTTCGACAAGAGCGTCTTGTCCACTTGAAAGGTTGAGTACAAAATGAGTGCCAAAAACAAGAATGCGATGAAGCCTGATCCGCTGACCGGCCGGATCGTCACCATGACCCCTGAGTGGGCCGCCGAGCTGCTGGAGAAGAACCCCCACAATCGCAGCCTCTCCCGCAACGCCGTCAACGTCATCGCCCGGGACATGGCCGCAGGCCACTTCCGGCTGAACGGTGATGCGATCCGAGTCATGGAGGATGGAACCTTGGCCGATGGTCAGCACCGCCTTGCCGCTTGCGTGAAGGCAGGCGTCCCGTTCCAGACCTTCTTCGTGGAAGGGCTCACCGCCGAGGACGCTGCCACCCTTGACCGGGGCCGTCCGCGCGCCGTGGGGGACAACCTCGCCATCGCCTACGGCATCCCCAACGCACGGCTGGTCGCCGCCACGATCCGCAACATGGTGATCTACGCCAACCGCGATCTCGGGGCCACGCCCACCACGGCCGAGATCAAGACGCTCTACGACCTGCACCCCCGCGTTGCCTATAGCTGCTCGCGGGTCGGCGAAGTCTATCCAGCGCGCCCGGCGCTGCTGGCCGCAATCCACTATATCGGTATGGTAACTCTGGGCGATGACACCCGTTCTAACGCTTTCGTGCATGTGTTCAAATCTGGAATCCCCGACTACGAAGGGTGCGCGGCGCACGCATTGCGGGAAGTCCTCTTGCGCGAGAAAGCGCGGAAGCTCCATGGGACTGAGCATAGGCACTACACCATGTTTGCGTGGGCTTGGGAAAAGTTCGCCACGCGGACCCCCGTGAAGTCGGCTCGCGCGAAGACCACCTTGTCGATCACGGGCTGGACGCCGGAGACGCTGGAGACTCCGGCTCCAGAGTTCTACGAGCACCCCGAGTCTGAGCTGCCGCCGAACGACCAGCTCCCGCTGGACCGGATGCCGGAAGAGCCAATGGATGACCAGCCGGAAACACCACAAGACCCGCTTCCTTGAACATGACCCGTGCCGCCTCGAACTCTTCGGGCGGCATGGATGTTTCGCCCGGGCCATACACCACCCGGGCGATCCCTGCTTGAATCAGGGTCCGGGCGCAGGCTGCGCAGCACATATGGGTCACATAGACCGTGCAGGCGTCAGTGGTGATCCCGTCCCGGGCGCAGAAGGCGATCAGGTTCGCCTCTGCATGGCTGGCGAACAGGTACTTGGCGGGCCGCTGGAAGCGCTCTGGCAGGTCACGGACGCCCCGGGGCGGCCCGTTGTAGCCCGTGGCGCGCAGCGTGCCGTCTGGCCCGATCAGGGCGGCACCCACCTTGGTGGGGTCCTTGCTGGCCGAGGCGGCGTGCTCGGCGAAGCCCATGAAGTAGTCGGTCTTATTGGTCATTGGTCTTCTCGATCTCTTCGAGCCAGCCGCTCAGGGAATAGAACCATTGATCGACCGGCTCGTGTCCGCAGGCCATGCCGGAGGCGTGACCCCCCATCTGGTCGCCGCAGCAACAGGTGCCGGAGCTGACCGGTGCGTTCTTGACGAACTCCAGAAACTCGCGCGGCACGGAAACCATGTCACTGACAGGGACCATCCTTGCCTCCTGCGAACACGTAGTCCCGCCAAGCGACCCAGCACCACTCGCCGTTTCGGTTCTTCAGGAAGCCCCAAGCCCGCTTGGCTGGGCTGCGCCAGACCAGCGTCACCAGCTTGCGCGTGGGGTCGACCTGCGGTTGCCAGCCGTGCTCGGTGAACTGTTTTGTGTTCATGGGTGCGGTGTCGCCCCAATACGGATGAACGGCCAGACCGGTGTAGGCCCCGAGTACACGGTGGCAATGGGTCGCCGGGCGGAAGCTGACACGGAAGGCGGGGACGATCTGGAGTCGGGTCTCGTATGCTGGCTTGGAGCCCGGGATCACCCCGGTGAAAGCGCCTGCTGGGTAGGCGAGGCGTTCGCCCCCACGGTCGTGATACCGCCAGCCAGAGTCCTCCGCGACCTCCTCGACATAACCGTGGCGCGGCCAGAGGGGCAGCGTCCAGAAGTCCCACGGGTGATCGTGGCAGTCCTCATCCAGATCGGGCCGGTGGAAGATATGGAGGCGCAGACCCCAGAACCAAATGCGGGTCATGTAGGGCGTGCCGTGCTCGCCGTCCCGGCCGTAGATCGTATTCCAGCCGAAGAACTTCCCGGCGCTGCTGGCTACCGGCTTGCCGGTCTTGGGGTCGCGCTCCTGCATTTCACAGCTCCGTGCCGTCAGTGGTGGGGTAGGGGGGTTTGGTGTCGATGGGGTTGAACACGACCAGAGCAGGACCACCAGAGCCCGGCAGGCAAGAGGCCATCCGCTCACGGAAGCTCGGCATGTCGGTGATCTCTTCGCGGTAGCCTGCGCCGTGGCAGTAGACGTTGAGCGCGGCGGGTCGGGTCTCGTGGTTGAGATCAGAGATCGTCCAACCGTCCGCTGGTCGGTTGCAGACGCCGCAGTGGATGCGATACCCGGGCTGCTTGTCAGCCCGCTTCGTCAGCACGGGCGGGATGTAGGCTTTTCCGTTTTCCATCTAGGCGGCTTTCTGGTAGGCCCGGCGCTTATGCTCCGGGCAGTATGAGCTTTTCTCTTCGGTCTTGCCATTGCAGAAGTGGCGACCGTCCTTCACGGGCCAGCGACACCCCTTGGTGTGGCGCTCGATGGGCACCGGGCGGGAGTAGGGGATCGGCACCCACGGCTCCTCGCTCATGGGCAGGGGCGGCATCACCTCAAGGGGGCCGCTCGGGGCGAAGCCGACGACGGACCTAGGCTGCACCTTCTTTTTGGGCGGCCGGGCCGCGCTTCTCCGGCTGGCGGGCTTCTCAGTCTCGTGCCACTTCATCCGGTGAATCTTGCCGATCATGGCGTTCTTGGTCCGGGCGATCCCGAGGCGTTCGCCGATGGCTTTGGCGATCTTGCTGGCGCTCATGCCCTGCCGGTAGAGTTCGATGGCAAGCGCGGTCTCGGCCTCGCTCCAGTTGTCATTGCTCATTTGCGGTACGGCTCCACCTTGCCGTACTTCTTCAGGCACACGAACTTGCCGCGCTCGCGCTTCGGCTTGCCGTTCGCCATGAAGGTGCGGATGCGAATCCAGCCCTCGCTGACGCAGTATTCCTCGACATCCCCGGGGCGATCCGATCCGTCGAACCGCACCCCGATCCGGCCGTAGTTGCCGTAGTGCGGGCTCTCCGGGTTGACGGACAGGCGATCCGGTAGCGGCGAGATCAGATCGGCGACCGAGGCGTAAATGTCGGCCTGCGGGTTGTCCCGGGTGATCTTGATCGCGTGGGACTCGTCATACGGTGCGCCGAGCGCCGGGTTGACGCCCGTGGGGCGGCCCTTGGGGGTGTTCGCCACCGGGGGGTTCTTGTCGGCGAACCGGTCGCGCAGAGCTTCTTGCTCAATCGCCATGTCCACCTCGGCGCGATGCACGCCTGCGACAACCAGAGCCCCCAGAACACCGGCAAGTTTGATGCGGTTGGTCATGATTCCCTCCAGACCTGCGAGCCGTCTTTGTTGCGGCAGAGGTCGGTTGTCCGGTTGTAGATCACCACGTCGTCGGGCAGGTGCGAGATATGCACGAAGTGCGCCTCGCCATCCGGGGTGTCGATGGGGGAGAGCATCACCACCTCACCAGCAGGGAACACGCCGTCGAGGCCGTTCGCTACGCTGATCTCGCACACCATGTTGGTGCCCGGGGGGATGTCATAAGCCTCGGGCCGCCCATCGGGGCGCGAGACAATCGGCTTCATGTGTTCAGGGATTATGAGCTGACTCATATCAGGCGTACCTTTCCAGAGCGGATCACTTCGTCCGCGCGTTGTTTGATCCACTCCAGCGTGCGCGGGTGGACCAGCGATGTCTTGGCCCGGTTGAACGTCACCTCATCGATACCGGCGAGGCGGCCCGCGTAGAGCATGGAGCCGTCGTCCCCGATGAGCACGGCGTGGTGCTCGGCGATTGACGCGCAGGCGATGAATTGATTGATCGGGCTCATATAGTCTCCGTGTACCCACTCGTAGACAAGCGCAGCTTGCCGGTCAATCCTTAATCGGGCTCGGCGCTGTGCCATGCCCGATAGAGCGGGTCCCATTTCAAGGTCTGGAAATCGACATAGCGGGGCCGGGTGCTTTCGGTCTCCAGTTGGAACAGGGTGGAGAGCCGCTTGGGCTTGGCCTTCACGAAGAAAATGAAGCCCCGGCCGTCGTGTACTCGCTCGAACAGCGCACCGTCGAACAGCCCCTCATAGACCACGGTGCGACCCCCAGCCCATGGCCGGGTAATCACGATCTTGTTGCCCCGGAGCCGGATGGCCCAGCCGATCAGCTTGCAGGAGATGCGAGCGAGCATATTGGCGATCATGGGCGTTTCTCGAAATACTGGTCGAAGCGCCGCAGCGGCTCGCCGTGTGCAACCATGGTGTCCTCGGCAGGCAGAACCAGCTTCGTGACAGGGGATTCAGGGCACCCGGCCGCGTGGCCGATCCTCCAGCCCCCGCCGCAGTAGCAGTCCATCCCGGCCCACTTGATCTCGCGATCCCCGGCTGCTGTGGCCGCCATCCGTCCGTCCCGCATGGTGACCCAGCCCGTCGTCAGGGCAAGGGCGAGGACGGCATCGGTGCCGCCCCCACGCTGGGACCGACCGAACTGGCGGATGTCCTGCATCACGCGCAGCTCGAAGGCGTTCATAGGGTCGAGCCCTTGTCGAGCGTGCGGATGTCGGCCCGGATACCGTTCAGGCAAACCAGAGCATCTTCGCGCCGCTGGCTCAGGTGCATCATCTGGGAGTCGAGCTGCGCGACGACGGCCTCCAGCTCCTCGTGATCCTCGGCCAGACGGGCGCGGCGGCGCTCGGTGAACTCATTGGTCGGCCCCAGCTCCATTGCCAGCAGGGCCAAGTTCTCGTGCTCGGGGTTGAGCTGCGCGGGCTCGGGTGCCCGCTCGAAGGAACCCGGGGGGAGGGTAGGGGCAAATGTCCCAGTCCCGTCTACATGGTCCTCGGTGTCGAACTCGGGGTCAAACTCGGGGCGGATTCTCTGTTCAGCCATTGGTCTTGTTCTTCTCGATAGCTTTTTCTACTGCGTCGGCGAGGTCGCCAACGGTCTCGTTGCCTTCGGTGTCGTCGTCCAGAAGCTCGATCTCCAGCTCCTCCTCCAGAACCATCACCACCTCCACGATCTGGAGGCTGTCGAGCCCCAGATCGTCACGTAGAGAGCTGGTTTCGGTGATGCTGGTCGTGTGGACACCACTTTCTTCGGACAGCAGAGAGATGAGGCGGGATCGGGGGTCGGTCACTAGATTATCCTTATCAGCTCATCGCGGGGGAGTTCCCTGAGCCTGCGCAGCAGCTCCACGGCCTGCTCGCTCATAGGCTGCGCCAGCAGATGGTCGATCCGGGTCAGGGCCTTGGTGTGCCGGGTGTCGCCCTCGGCATCGTCGCGGCGCTTCTCCTCGCCCATGGATTGGGCGTCAGCTTGGGCGATCCGCTCTGGGGTGATGTAGGCCAGCAGGTCGGCCTTCATGTTCGCCCAGACCAGCCCGCCGAGGGAAAGGGCACGGTGGCCCTTGGTACGGGGGTTCGTTGGGGTGCTGACCGGGTTGGAGTGCAGCGCGTCCTGAAGTCCAGCGTCCGGGTAGTACCAGACGTGGTAGCGGCGATCCTCATACACCCACGACACCGAATAGCTCTGGCTAGTCGCACCGTGGCGGCGGAAGTTCAGCTCTTGTACTTGGCTCAGGCGATGGGTCATGGTCGGTTCTCGAACTTGGGTTTGAGGTATTCAATGACGTACTTCGCGTAGGCGGTGAGGAACGTGTGCCCCTCGAAGAAGAACGTCTCCTGCTCGGCTTTCACTGCTTCCGCATACGCCACCTTGAGGCGGGCGTAGCGGGCAGCATCGAACTCAATGTTGCCCGCCATCCTGTTATTCCACTGCGGTTTCGAGGCTGCTGAAGATCGTATCGAACGCGGAGTCGATCTCCTCGAAGGCACCAACTGCCTCTTCGAGCGCCGTGCCAGCGGCTTCGATGGTCTGCCCGCTGTCGGCCTGCTGCAAGCCTTCGGTCAGGTTCTCGAACTTCTCCTGCTCTTCATCCTTGAAGGTCTCGACCTCGCTCTTGAGGTCTTCCAGCTTGCCCCTGAGTTCTTCGAGCTGCGACACGATCTTGGAGATGGCAGTGCGAGTGGTCTTGTTCATTTTTGGTCCCGTGTACTCGGCGCTGGCACCGTTGCCAGCCCCTCCTTGTTAGACAAGCAGAACTTGCCCGTCAATGCCTTTTATCCGTAAACGATCTCGCCGAGTACAATGCACTGCATCGCCACGTCGTAGGTCACCGCGTCGGCGTTGTCCCCGATGACATCCGCCCAGTGCTGCGGATAGTTGCTTGCCATGAAGGTGAGCCCGGCCGTGATGTTGTCGCGGGTGATCTTCTTCGTGACCGTGCCCTCGCCTTCCGGGTTCTCGTACTCCACGATGAAGGCGAACTCGGGCGAGGCCAAGAACGCAAGATCGCAGTACCACGGCAGGTCGTGGCCCTCGGGTCGGGTCCACCCCGATGACTTGGCCGATTCGATCCAGAAGGCCATGAAATTGCCCTCGAACTCACCGGTCAGCATGTTGCTAAGCTCTTCGGCAGTCAGGGTGTAGGTCGTCGGTATCTTCAGCATGTCAGGCTTCCTTGTTGGTGTTGGCGTCCAGAAAATCCGCCACGGTTTGGAAGACCGGGGCTTTAGGGTCAGAGCGCAGCATCACGCGCTCCATGAGGTCTTCGTCATTATCGATGCCCGGGGTCGAGCTGTAGCCGTCCTGCGCGAACATGATGAGCGCGCCGACGCAGTGCTGGGTCTTGCCGTTGTCGCGGAAGACATAGCCGTCTTCCTCCCCGAACTGTTCTTCCCGATACTCGGCGGTCTTGTGGCAGGGAAAGCCGTTCCGGTAGGCGCTCTCCTCGATCTCCTCCGCACGTTCCCTGTCCGCGAACCGGATGGCCGTGGAGTCGGTGCGGAAGGGGCAGTTGAGGCAGGGTGTCTTCAGGTCGAACCTCATGGCGTCACACGGTAATCCTTGGTGACGAACCCCTTGCCAGCATCCCCGCGCTCGAAGTGGGGCTTCCAAGAACGCCGCTGGCCGCACTTGCAGCACTCGTGCCGGGTGTTGTCGAAAGGCTCCAGCTCCGTGAACTCGTGCTCACACCCCGTGGTCTTGCGGAAATTAACCCAGTGACCCCGAACTTCGTGTCGGCGCGGTGATCCCCGCTCACCGGTCAGCCAGTCCTTTATGGTCCGTGGTTTCGTCCCCAGTTTCAGGGCCACCGTGTTGTGCGCCCGGTACGGGACCACCTTTCCTCGCACCATGCCGCGACTGGCCTCAACGCGCACGATCTCGTGGACACTGGGTTGGTTCAGCATCAGCATGGCGCAGATGAAGGTCGCCATAATACCCGACATGGCCGTAATACCCACGCGGTCTATGTCCTTGACGGATGAGAACCCGCCCGTATCGAACCGGTAGAACGCAGCCAGCAGCGTCGCCTCCGTCGTGGGCGACTTCAGCAAAAAATGCCATAGGCCGTTATCCATGTAGCACCCCATGATCTGGCCGTTTGGGTGATCTATCTCAACGTACATCGGATCGAATGGCTGTCTGGCCCACGGTAGTGCCGCAAACGCCTCCCCTGTCGTCGCCCCGTCGAACACCTCTTGGATGTAGTCGTAGGCCGCCCCGTCGAAGAGGAAGCGGTGCGGCGTGAACGGCACGTCTGGCACCGTGTCGGCGAGCATTTGGCGGCGAGCCTGCATCACAGCCCCCATGTGGATGCGCAGATCGGGCCAATCCCGGCTGCGACGGATTCAGGATCGGTCAGCTCCCGGCCGCAGCAGCAGCACCGCCCGGTCTCCTTGCCCTTGACCCGCAGCGCCTCGGCTGGGCTCTTGGCGATCTCCAGCAGCGCCTCTAGGATCGGTGCCTGCTTGACGCCCCATGCCGGGTGGAAGGTGCTGCCGTCGATCTTGCCGACATACTCACCGGCCTGCTTGACATAGAGCGAACCGGCGTTGCGGCCATGGCTAGGCGCTTCGCTGATCTTGAGGTCACCGAACCAGAGCCCGGGCTTCTTCAGGCCGCGCTCCTTGGCACCGTTGAACAGCTCGCGCAGGGCAGAGGTGTCCACGGGGTTCTCGGTGCGCTTCTTCTGCTCGGCTGCGAGGGCCGCTGCGCGCTCGGTGTTGCGGGCCTCGGCCTTGTCGATCTGGTTCTGAAGGGCGGCGACCTGTTTCTCGCTGAGATCGCCCTTGGCGTCGTACTGCTCGATCAGGCCAGTGGCGAACTGGTTCCACGGCAGCAGGAGCGCGCGGGCCTTCTGGATCAGCTCGGGGTGCAGCTTGTTGAACTCGTTCTGGGCGGCGGCCAGCTTGCTCTGCTTGCGCGCGGCGCTCTTCTGGCGGCTCGCCATCCTGTCGGCATAGCTGGTGTAGTAGAAGCCCTTGCCCTTGCAGGCGAAACACTTGTCTTCCTGCATGTGGACCCTGACGCCCCGGTACTTGCCAGAGCCGTTGCACGATTCGCAGGGGAAGGTGGGCTTGTCCTTGGCGGGCTTCTTCGCCCTGACGGGGCCGGTCGAGTTGAGGTCGTTCAGGCCCGGAATGTCGCGGAGGTCGTCAATGAAACTGTTGGTCACGGCACGTCTCCTCGGGAGTACTATAGCTCCTTAGTAGACAAGTACACGTTGTCCGTCAAGCCTTCTTGCGCCCCGTCCGATACCCGGGCCAAATGTCATCACAGTGGCCGCCCGCTGCCTCATATCCCTTGATATACCACATCACGTCGGTGGCCTGCATCCGGCCGTGGCAGTGCGAGCACTCCATCTTGCGGCCGAACTCGTAGTCGTCGGGCTTGAACAGGTGACGCGGGCAGCTATCGAGGGTGGCCGAGTTCGCCTTGATGTCGGCTAACAGTTGGGCGGTATCGAGGTCCATGTCGCTCGGCTTTCATCGCTCAGGATCGCGACCAAACGGTCGCTCAGGATTCGTCGCTCAGGATTCATCCCAAACGAAAAGAGCGAATCCGTTTTACCGGATTCGCTCTAGTGGACGACACATGGGACCAGACGCCGTTCCTGACAGGGAGAAGTGTTAGCGCAATCCGTCGGGGGGTGCAAGCGTGACTTGCGCCATACGGCAGCTCGGGTCGTTCAAGAAAGCGTCGGCCCGCTTGCCGGAGGCCCAAAGCGTGCGGCATATCTCGGCGGCGGCGAGCACGATCTTGGGCATGATCTTGCCGGAGGGCTCGGTGATGGCGCGGGCGACTTCCGGGTTGTCTTGGTGGGCTACGATCTGCGCGATGATCTCGGTCACGGCCGGGGCGCACTCTGCGAGGCGGGCAGGGGGCGCGGTGTCGAGCCCGACGAAGCAATCGGAATGGGCTTCGAGACGGGCGGCGAGGCCGGGGATGTCACGGGCATCATCTTCGACAAGGAATAGTGCATTGGTTCGCTCCGCTTGCTGTTCGAGCGCGATCTTGCGGAAGGGGCTCGTGGCCTGCTTGATGGCATCACTGAGCGCCGCAGGGTTGGGGAAGAAGATCACCAAGGCGATGGTGGCGAGCGCAAGCGCCGGGAGAACGTAGTTCAGCAGCAGCCGCCGCCACACATACGAGCGCGGGTGGATGTTCAGGTCCATGAACGGGATGCGACCACCTCGGGCGGCGTCCCCCATCATCACTTTGCGGCGCGGCGCGGCGTGTGCTTTTGCGTGATCGAGGCTCATTGCGTGTCCACTCTTGGTTTCCACCGTTCTCGCCGTGTCAGGACCCGGATTATTTTGGAACGGGCTATCGAGCCAAGGTAACAGCTCGCCGAAAAAATTGGAACGGGCGAGGTTGCCAAGGTAACGGGACCCTATCCCCCGCCTGCGATCCCGGTCAATCCAGATCGGTGATCCTGCGGCAACGGCGGCCGAGTACTCGGCAGGCATGGCGAACGAAAAAATAGATAGGTCAGGAGTGCTGACCTTAATGGTATAACATAACAGTCAGGGGTGCTGACCCAGTAGGGTTAAGCGTTAAGGTTAACCGATAGTTGGTTAACGGCGGCCGGATGGTTAAGCGTTAAGGTTAACGCCTGCGCCTTTGATTAAAATTGTAAAGGCTCCTGGACAAATCCGGTCACGGGATTCCCAGCCCAGCCCAGCCCGTGCCCCTG
>Ga0233380_1000215_pt1 | contig 32844 bp, 41 predicted proteins | sample ElkDunMinimDraft_9_FD_191541 | JGI IMG/M metagenome (GOLD analysis project Ga0233380, IMG submission 191541) | Fecal eukaryotic communites from dung pellets of Tule Elk in California, USA - Elk Dung F36 | ecosystem: Host-associated > Mammals > Digestive system > Large intestine > Fecal | place... | reverse complement strand
CAGATTTGTTTAATGACATGATCTTAATTTTTAAGCTGATTTACCTGCTTTTCTTCTTAATACTTCACCAACAAACTTGATACCTTTACCTTTGTAAGGTTCTGGTTTACGGAAAGAACGAATCTTAGCTGCAACCTGACCTACCAATTGTTTGTCTGCCGATGATAATTTAACGATAGGGTTTTTACCTTTCTCAGAAACTGTTTCAACTTTTACTTCGTCAGTAATGTTTAAAACAATGTTGTGAGAGTAACCTAAAGCCAAATCAAGTTTTTGACCTTGATTTGAAGCACGGTAACCAACACCTACTAATTCTAATTCTTTAGTAAAACCTTCAGATACACCAACAACCATGTTATTGATTAAACTTCTGTATAAACCGTGTTTTGCTCTTTCTTCTTTTACATCAGATGAGCGCTCAACGATTACTTGTCCGTCTTCTACTTTCACATCAACTTTATCAAAAGCCTGTGAAAGCTCTCCTAATTTCCCTTTAACTACAATAACAGAATCTTTAACTTCTACAGTTACGCCAGCTGGTATTGCGATTGGATTTTTACCTATTCTTGACATTTCGCTAGTCTATTTTATTAGTATACGTAACAAACAACTTCACCACCAACATTTAACTGCTTCGCTTTTTTACCTGTCATTAAACCTTTAGATGTTGACACAATTGCAATACCTAAACCGTTTAAGATACGTGGTAAATCTGCAGATGATGCATATTTACGTAAACCTGGTTTACTAATTCTTTGGATATCTTTGATAACTGACTCTTTCGTGTCTTTATCATATTTTAAAGCTATTTTAATTGATCCTTGCACTGAAGAATCATCAAATTTGTAGCTTAAAATATATCCTTGTTCGAATAAAATTTTTGTGATTTCTTTTTTGAAGTTAGACGCTGGGATCTCTACAACTTTGTGGTTTGCACGAGAAGCATTTCTAATTCTTGTTAAAAAATCTGCGATAGGATCTGTATACATATGTATAAAATTGCGATTAGGGTTTTCAGGAAACAAATGTTTCCTGAACCTTTAATCAATTAAAATTATTTTTTAGTTGGCAAAAGTACTAACTTTTTTCGAGATTACCAACTTGCTTTTTTAACACCTGGGATTAACCCTTGGTTAGCCATTTCACGGAAAGTTACACGTGAAAGACCAAACTGACGCATATACCCTCTTGGGCGACCTGTTAATTTACAACGGTTGTGTAAACGTACTGGCGATGCGTTAGCAGGTAATTTTTGAAGCGCTTCGTAATCACCCGCTTCTTTTAAAGCTTTTCGTTTTGCAGCATATTTAGCTACCAAAGCTTCTCTTTTTGCCTCACGGGCTTTCATTGATTCTTTAGCCATACTAGTTCTTTTTAAAAGGTACTCCTAATTCTGCTAATAATGATTTTGCTTCAGCATCTGTGTTAGCAGATGTTACAAAAGTAATATCAAAACCTGCAATTTTGTTAACTTTATCAATATCGATTTCAGGGAAAATAATTTGCTCAACTACCCCTAAGTTATAATTTCCTCTTCCGTCAAACCCAGTAGATTTAACACCAGCGAAATCACGTACACGTGGTAATGCAGATGTAACTAAACGGTCTAAGAATTCGTACATTCTTTCGCCACGTAAAGTAACTTTAGCACCAATTGGCATCCCTTTTCTTAATTTAAAAGAAGCAACGTCTTTTTTAGAAATAGTAGATACTGCTTTTTGTCCTGTAATTTTTGTTAATTCTTCAACAGCGTGATCAACTAACTTTTTATCAGAAACGGCAGCACCAACTCCACGGCTTACAACGATTTTCTCAAGTTTAGGAACTTCCATTACATTTTTGTAACCGAATTCTTCTTTTAAAGCAGAGACTACTCTGTCTTTATATTCTTGTTTAAGTCTTGGTATATAAGTCATGACTATAATGCTTGATTAGATTTTTTAGAAACGCGTACTTTCTTATCTCCTTCTACTTTGTAAGCAACTTTAGTTACACCTTTTGTGGTTGGGTCTACTAAAGCTATGTTAGAAATATGAATTGCTGCTTCTTTTTTTACAATACCTCCTTGAGGGTTGGTAGCACTTGGCTTAACATGTTTAGAAACCATGTTTACCCCTTCAACGATTGCTTTATTTTTGTCGCGGAAAACGCGAACAACTTTTCCTTCTGATCCTTTGTGATCTCCAGCAATAACGCGTACGTTATCTCCTGATTTAATTTTTAGCTTTGTCATCATTTGAAAGAATTAAAGCACTTCAGGTGCTAATGATACAATTTTCATGAATTGTTTTTCACGAAGTTCTCTTGCAACGGGACCAAAAACGCGAGTTCCTCTCATTTCACCTGCAGCGTTCAATAACACACATGCGTTGTCATCGAAACGGATGTAAGATCCATCAGCTCTTCTCACTTCTTTTTTGGTACGTACAACAACTGCAGTTGATACAGTTCCTTTTTTAGCGTTACTGTTTGGGGTAGCGTCTTTAATTGAAACTACAATTTTATCTCCAACAGAGGCATAACGACGTTTCGTTCCTCCTAAAACACGGATCGTCAAAACTTCTTTTGCGCCTGTGTTATCTGCTACTTTTAATCTAGATTCTTGTTGTACCATAATTACTTCGCTCTTTCAATGATTTCAACTAATCTCCAACATTTGTTTTTAGACAATGGACGTGTCTCCATAATTCTAACTGTGTCACCAATGTTACAGTCGTTCAATTCGTCGTGTGCAACATATTTCTTTGTTTTTAACACGAACTTTCCGTATAATGGGTGTTTTACCTTACTTGTTTCAGATACAACAATTGACTTAGTCATTTTGTTGCTTGTAACTACACCGACTCTTTCTTTTCTTAAATTTCTTTTTTCCATCTTTCAGCAGAATACAATTATTGTAAGTCTTTTTTGCTAATCTCAGTATTCACTCTTGCGATAGCTCTTCTTACAGTTCTTAATTGCAAAGGGTTAGCAATAGGTGAAATAGCGTGAGCATGTTTTAACTCAGCATATTGGTTTGTTAATTCACCAAGTTTTGCTTGTAACTCAGCTACAGATAGATTATTTATTTCTTGTTTCTTCATAATGATCTAAAATTAAGCTTCGAAATCTCTAGCAATGATAAACTTAGTTTTTACTGGAAGTTTTTGAGCAGCTAAACGTAATGCTTCTTTTGCAACTGCTAAAGGCACACCACCTACTTCAAACATAATTCTTCCTGGCTTAACAACTGCAGCCCAATACTCAACTGCACCTTTACCTTTACCCATACGAACCTCTAAAGGTTTTTTAGTAATAGGTTTATCTGGGAAGATTTTAATCCATAATTGTCCTTCACGTTTCATGAAACGAGTTGCAGCGATACGTGCAGCTTCGATTTGACGAGAAGTAATGAACGAGTAATCTAAAGATTTAATACCGAACATTCCGTTAGAAAGTTCGCTACCTCTTTGAGAAACTCCTTTCATTCTACCTTTCTGTACCTTACGGTACTTGGTTCTTTTAGGCTGTAACATTTTTCGTTAGTTTTAAATTACTTTCGTTTGTTGTTGCGTTGTTGGTTTGGTCTTCCATTTGGTTTTCCAGATCCTGATGGTTTAGACGACTTTTGTTGTTTGTCCATTCCAGCTAACGGAGAAAGATCTCTCTTACCATAAACCTCACCTTTCATGATCCATACTTTAATACCCATTCTACCGTAAGTAGTATGCGCTTCAGCTAAAGCATAATCAATATCCGCACGGAAAGTAGATAAAGGAATACGTCCATCTTTAAAGTTTTCAGAACGTGCCATTTCTGCCCCGTTCAAACGACCTGAAATTTGCACTTTCATACCTTCAGCGTTCATTCTCATTGCCGCAGCGATAGCCATTTTAATAGCTCTACGGTAAGAAATACGGCTTTCGATTTGACGTGCGATGCTTGTTGCAGCCAAATAAGCATCTAATTCTGGTCTTTTAATTTCAAAGATGTTAATTTGTACCTCTTTGTTAGTAATTTTCTTAAGTTCTTCTTTTAACTTGTCTACCTCTTGTCCGCCTTTTCCGATAATGATACCAGGTCTTGCAGTAGTGATAGTAACGGTTACAAGTTTTAAAGTTCTCTCGATAATGATTTTAGATACACTAGCTTTTGCTAAACGAGCATGGATATACTTTCTGATTTTTGCATCTTCAGCAAGTTTGTCTCCATAGTCATTTCCACCGTACCAGTTAGAGTCCCATCCTCTGATGATCCCAAGGCGATTTCCGATTGGATTAGTCTTTTGTCCCATACTGTTTATTAATTGCTTTGTGTGTTATTGTTTGATCCTAATACGATTGTAACGTGATTAGAACGTTTTCTGATTCTGTGCGCGCGACCTTGTGGTGCAGGACGTAATCTTTTCAACATTGCCCCACCGTCTACACGGATTTCTTTAACAAATAATTCTGCTTCTTCGATGTTTGCTTCAGCGTTTTTAGCTTGCCAGTTAGCAATTGCTGATAACAATAATTTTTCAATTCTACCTGAAGCTTCTTTTGTATTAAACTTTAATATGTTAAGAGCATTCTCAACTTTCTGTCCTCTTACTAAATCTGCAACTAAACGCATTTTACGAGGTGAAGTTGGGCAATTGTTTAGCTTAGCAAAAGCAATACTTTTGTTTGCTTCTTTTGTTTGCTCTGCTCTTTCTCTTTTACGAACTCCCATAGCTTCTTATTATTTTTTACCTTTATTTTTTGCACCTGCATGTCCACGGAATGAACGTGTTGGTGAAAACTCTCCTAATTTATGTCCTACCATGTTTTCTGTTACGTAAACTGGTACAAATTGACGACCGTTGTGTACTGCAATTGTTTGTCCTACGAAATCTGGAGTTATCATTGATGCTCTAGACCAAGTTTTAACAACTGCTTTGTTACCGTTTTCTGCGTTCTCTAAAACTTTTTTCTCAAGTTTAAAGTGAACATAAGGTCCTTTTTTTAATGAACGTGCCATACTTACTTAATTATTTCTTTCTACGTTCTACAATATGTTTATTACTTGCTTTTACTTTAGAACGAGTTCTATAACCCTTCGCTGGTAAACCTTTTCTAGAACGTGGGTGACCTCCTGAAGAGCGTCCTTCACCACCTCCCATTGGGTGATCAACTGGGTTCATAGCAACCGGTCTAGTACGTGGTCTTCTACCTAACCAACGAGATCTACCTGCTTTACCTGAAACGATTAACTGGTGATCTGAGTTAGATACCGCACCAATTGTTGCCATACATGTTAATAAGATCAAACGAATCTCACCTGAAGGCATTTTAATTGTTGCGTATTTACCATCACGAGCAACTAATTGTGCAAAAGTTCCTGCAGAACGTGCGATAACAGCACCTTGACCTGGACGTAACTCGATACAAGAAATAATTGTACCAAGAGGAATGTTTGCTAAAGGCATTGCATTACCAACTTCTGGAGCTGCTTGTGGTCCAGAAACTACTTTCTGACCTACTTGCAATCCTGCTGGTGCTACGATGTACGTTTTTGCTCCATCTGCATATGCTAATAATGAGATAAATGCTGAACGGTTTGGATCGTACTCGATTGTTTTAACTGTTGCTGGAACTCCAGTTTTAGTTCTTTTAAAATCGATGATACGATATTGTTGTTTATGACCACCACCAATATAACGCATGGTCATTTTTCCTTGACTATTTCTACCTCCAGAGTTTTTTTTCGGTGCTAATAATGAACGCTCCGGCTTATCAGTTGTAATAGCGTCAAAACTATTAACAACTCTAAAACGCTGACCTGGGGTAATAGGTTTTAATTTTCTAACTGACATTGTTATTAGATATTAGTGTAAAAATCGATTGAATCTCCTTCTTTCAATGTTACAATTGCTTTCTTGTATGAAGACGTTTTACCAGTAATCATTCCGCTTTTCGTGAACTTTGTGCTTCTATCAGCTCTGTAAATCATTGTGTTTACATCTAAAACAGAAACTCCATAAGCTTTTTCAACCGCTTTTTTAATTTCTACTTTGTTAGCTTTTTTAGCTACTATAAATCCAAAACGGTTAAATAATTCACCGTCTTTTGTGATTTTTTCGGTAATGATAGGTTTAATAATTATACTCATTTCCCTATTTATTTACTTAAATTTTCTACAATTCCTTCTAATGAACCTTCAGTTAACACTAACGATTTTGCATTTAAAATACCGTAAGTGTTTAATTCTGAAGAAGTTACCACAGAAGCTCTTTCTAAATTGCGTGACGACAAATATACGTTTTTATTTGATTCACCCAACACAAATAATGATTTTTTACCTTCTAACCCTAAAGCTTTCAATACGTTAATGAAATTTTTAGTACTTGGTGCTTCGAAAGTAAAATCTTCTACAACAAATAAATTAGCTTCTTGAGCTTTAATTGTAAAAGCAGATTTACGAGCCAAACGCTTTAAAGCTTTATTCAATTTAAATGAATAACTTCTTGGACGTGGGCCAAAAATAGTACCACCACCTTTGAAAACAGGTGATTTCGCAGAACCTGCACGTGCAGTACCTGTACCTTTTTGTTTTTTAATTTTACGTGTAGATCCCGCTACTTCAGCTCTTTCTTTAGCTTTGTGCGTACCTTGACGTTGATTTGCCAAATATTGTTTAACATCTAAATAGATAGCATGTTTATTAGGCTCAATTGCGAAAACTGAATCAGCCAGTTGTACTGATCTGCCAGTTTCTTTTCCGTTGATATCTAAAACTTTTACTTCCATTACTTTTGAACGATTACGTAAGAGTTTTTGTGACCTGGTACAGCACCTTTAACTACTAATAAGTTTTTGTCTGTAACCACTTTTAAAACTCTAAGGTTTTGAACTGTTACTTTTTCTCCTCCCATTCTACCTGCCATACGCATACCCTTGAATACTCTTGAAGGATAAGACGATGCACCAACAGAACCTGGAGCTCTTAAACGGTTGTGCTGACCATGCGTAGCTTGACCAACCCCACCAAATCCATGACGTTTTACAACACCTTGGAATCCTTTACCTTTAGAAGTACCTTGTACATCAACAAAGTCTCCTTCAGTAAATAAGTCTACAGTGATAACATCACCTAAACCATAATTGCTTTCAAAATCTTGAATTTCAACGACTTTTTTCTTAACAGAAGTTCCTGCTTTTTTAAAGTGACCTTGCGCCGCTTTAGTTGCATTCTTTTCTCTAGCGTCATCGAAACCAAGTTGATAAGCTTCATACCCGTCAACCTCTTTGGTTCTGACTTGGGTAACGACACATGGACCTAATTCAATTACAGTACAAGGAATGTTTTTCCCGTTCTCATCGAAGATTGAAGTCATGCCGATTTTTTTTCCAATTAACCCAGACATAATTTTAAATTAGTAATTATTAAATATAAAAATTTCAAGCATCGGCAAAATTAATACCAATGCTTGAAATATACAAGTATTTTGTAAAATATTTTATTATTATACTTTTATCTCTACTTCTACACCTGAAGGAAGCTCTAATTTCATTAAAGCGTCGATCGTTTTAGATGATGATGAATAGATGTCTAATAATCTTTTGTACGAACTTAACTCGAACTGCTCTCTAGACTTTTTGTTAACGTGTGGAGAACGTAAAACAGTAAAGATTTTTTTATGAGTTGGTAATGGAATTGGTCCTGTTACCACTGCACCTGTACTTTTTACAGTTTTTACGATTTTTTCAGCCGACTTGTCAACCAAAGCATGATCGTAAGATTTTAATTTTATTCTGATTTTTTGACTCATTTTCTTAATTATTAAGCGTTACCTTTTGCTTTTTTAATTACTTCTTCTTGAATATTAGAAGGTGTTTGCTCGTAGTGAGAGAACTCCATTGTAGAAGTTGCACGTCCTGAAGATAATGTACGTAATGTTGTTACATAACCAAACATTTCTGATAACGGCACAGAAGCTTTTACAACTTTTGCTCCGTTACGATCGTCCATAGCATTAATTTGCCCACGACGACGGTTTAAGTCACCAACGATATCACCCATATTTTCTTCTGGAGTTAATACCTCTAATTTCATGATTGGCTCAAGGATAATAGCACCTGCAGCTTTTGCAGATTCTTTATATCCCATTTTAGCTGCTAATTCGAAAGATAGTGCATCCGAATCTACCGCATGGTAAGAACCATCGACTAAAGTAACTTTTAATGAATCCATTTCAAATCCTGCTAAAGGACCTTGTTTCATAGACTCACGGAAACCTTTTTCTACAGCAGGAATGTATTCTTTTGGTACGTTACCACCTTTAACTTCGTTAACGAATTGTAAACCTACAAATGGCTTACCATCAACATCGTCAGCTGGTCCAATTTTAAATACTATATCACCAAATTTACCACGTCCACCAGATTGCTTTTTATAAGTTTCTCTGTGACTAGCATCTTTTGTAAAAGCTTCTTTATATTCTACTTGAGGCTCACCTTGGTTTACTTCAACTTTGAATTCACGACGCATACGATCAACAATGATATCTAAGTGTAACTCACCCATACCAGAGATAATTGTTTGTCCTGAAGCTTGATCTGTACGAACTGTAAAAGTTGGATCTTCTTCTGCTAATTTAGCTAAAGCCATACCCATTTTATCAACATCTGCCTTAGTTTTAGGCTCGATAGCGATACCGATTACCGGATCAGGGAAATCCATAGACTCTAAAACAATTGGGTGTTTTTCGTCTGATAATGTATCTCCTGTTTTAATATCTTTAAATCCTACTGCTGCACCAATATCACCTGCCTCGATATATTCGATTGGATTTTGTTTATTAGCATGCATTTGGTAGATACGAGAAATACGTTCTTTATTACCTGAACGGTTGTTTAATACATAAGAACCTGCGTCTAAACGACCTGAATAAGCACGGAAGAAAGCTAAACGACCTACGAATGGATCTGTAGCGATTTTAAATGCTAATGCAGCGAATGGATCATTTACAGATGGCTTACGTGTAATAGGCTCATCAGTATCAGGGTTAGTACCTTCGATAGCTTCTTTATCTGTTGGTGCAGGTAAGTAATGACATACTGCATCAATCATGAACTGAACTCCTTTGTTTTTGAAAGAAGATCCACACATCATTGGAATGATACTCATATCTAAAGTAGCAGCTCTTAAAGCAGCATTTACTTCGTCTTCTGTGATAGAGTTTTCATCTTCCATGTATTTTTCAAGAAGATTTTCATCATATCCTGCAATTTCTTCGATTAATTGACCACGGTATTGTTTTACCTCGTCAACCATTTCAGCAGGAATATCAACTACGTCAAATGTAGAACCGTGATTTTCATCATGCCATACAATTGCGCGGTTTTTAATTAAATCTACCACTCCTTTGAAATCAGCTTCGTCACCAATTGGTAAAACGATAGGCACTGCATTAGAACCTAACATTTCTTTTACTTGACGACAAACTTTTAAGAAGTCTGCACCTTGACGGTCCATCTTGTTTACAAATCCCATACGTGGAACTTTGTAGTTATCAGCTAATCTCCAGTTAGTTTCAGATTGTGGTTCAACACCATCAACTGCACTAAATAAGAAAACTAAACCATCTAGCACACGTAATGAACGATTTACCTCTACGGTAAAATCAACGTGTCCTGGAGTATCAATAATATTAAAGTGGTATTTTTGAGTATCTGCAGTTGGTTTTCCGTTTTCCATAGGAAAGTTCCACTCTACAGTTACAGCTGCAGAAGTAATTGTAATACCTCTTTCAGCCTCTTGCTCCATCCAGTCAGTAGTTGATGAACCTTCGTGAGTTTCACCAATTTTATGATTTTTTCCTGTATAGAAAAGAATACGCTCTGTTGTTGTTGTTTTACCAGCATCAATGTGAGCAGCAATTCCAATATTTCTAGTATATCTTAAATCTCTAGCCATTTCTGTTCTTTATGAAAATTAAAATCTAAAGTGAGAGAATGCTTTATTAGCATCTGCCATTTTGTGAACATCCATTCTTTTCTTAACAGCAGCACCTTCTTCTTTAGCAGCAGCTAAGATTTCAGCAGCTAATTTAGAAGCCATAGATTTATCGTTTCTTTTTCTTGCATAAAGAATCATCCATTTCATCGCCATAGAAATTTTTCTATCTGGACGAATTGGCATTGGAATTTGGAATGAAGCACCACCTACACGGCGAGAACGTACTTCAACGTGAGGCATAACGTTTGTTAATGCATCTTTCCATACTTCCAAAGAGGTTTTTTCTTCATCTTGCTTTTTAGTTTCAACGATTTCTAATGCATCGTAGAATACTTTGAAAGCTGTAGATTTTTTACCATCCCACATTAGGTTGTTCACGAAACGTGTTACTAACTGATCGTTAAATTTTGGATCTGGTAAAAGAGGTCTTTTTTTAGCCTGTCTTTTTCTCATTTCTTTGTTACTTTTAAAAGTTTCTAGTTTAAGGTTCCAAGTTTAAAGCTCTGCACTGATCAAGATCAACACATAAATCTTTACGACTTATAACTTTTGACTATTCTACTTAAATTAAATTACTTTTTTGCGTCTTTAGGGCGTTTAGCACCATATTTAGATCTTCTTTGTGTACGACCGTTAACACCGGCTGTATCTAAAGCACCACGTACAATGTGGTATCTAACTCCTGGTAAATCTTTTACCCTTCCACCTCTAACTAATACTATCGAGTGCTCTTGTAAATTGTGTCCTTCTCCTGGGATGTAAGCGTTTACTTCATTACCGTTTGTCAAACGTACACGCGCTACTTTACGCATTGCAGAGTTTGGCTTTTTAGGTGTAGTAGTATAAACACGCGTACACACACCACGTCTTTGAGGACATGAATCCAAAGCAACCGATTTACTCTTCTTAGTCAATTGGGTTCTCCCTTTTCTTACTAATTGTTGAATTGTTGGCATAATGTTTATTAAAAATTTTCTACATTCAATTTAATTTCCCGTGTATTTTCGGGGATGCAAATATATAAATTTTTACTTTCAAAACAAACCTATTTCGTTTATTTTCAAAATATTTCTGTTTTTAATAGATAACCCTATCAGAGTTAAAACTTTGATAGGGTTTATATTTTTTTAGGATTACTAATTAACAATTACTTTTTAATTATTTTCTTAGTCATTGTTCTGCGGTCTTTGGTTTCAATAGTTACAAAATAATTTCCGCTTGCAAAATTAGCATGAATTTCCTGTAAAGGATTAGTATTTGAAACTTTCTTTATTAATTTTCCCGTGTTATCAAAAATTTTAATTTCTTTAATAATTTGCTCATAATCTTCTACAAAAAAATGGTCTGTAAAAGGAGTTGGATAAACTTTTACAAATTGTTCTAATTCATTTTCTTTAATATTAGCCAAAGGAATAGTGCTATAATAAGCTTTAATTCCTGCGTTGTTGGTTATGATTAGCTGATTATAACCAGAAAAATTATTAATAATATATGTAAAGGTATTATTGCGATAATTCTCAAAAAAATCATAGTATTTACCAAAATACTGAATTTCTTCATTAGTCATCCATTCACAAGGCATATTCATTGTAAGGATTATTTGTCCCGTAGGAAAAATAAAATCTGTAGATGTTACATTAACTTCAGCATCAAATTGGGAACAATAAGCACTTGTTAATTGAATTAATTCTGGGATAGGAGTATGGAAAATTGAAAAATGCCAATTTCCGCCTGTTGTTCCATTTACAGAAATAGGCACAATATCAATTTGATTATTTTCTTCTATTTGGGTTAAATACCAATTGGTATTCAATATTGGTATTTGTGCCGTGAGTTGATTTACCACTAAAACTGTAAGTACGATTAATATCTTTTTCATAACTTCAAAGCATTTGTTAATTTAATACAAACCTAGTTCTTTTTTGCAAAAAAACCTATTCAACTAACAATCAATAACAAAAACTCAAAAATAAAATTACACATTTTATAATCTACTAAATAAATACATGATTTGTAAAAAATTAAAAATGACTTGTTGCCTTAAAATGTTAGTTTAATTGTTTTTAATCTTTAGCGTATATTTACGGGAAATTTATCTGAATGCTGTTTTCAAAAAAAATCTTTTACTTACTTTTTTTAATCCTTACAACAAGCTGTAGTTTGTATGCTCAACAGATTTATCTAAAAGTAAATGGTAAAAACATCAACGAAACATCTTTTTTAAAACAAAATATTAAGGACAGTATTTTTAATAACGGACAAGAAGTTGAAACTAAATTGATTTTTTTGCAAGATTTTCTAAGAACGAACGGATATCTATATCACCAAATAACATCGGCAGAAAAAAAAGACAGTCTGTATCTTGTACATTTTGATTTAGGCAAGAAAACCGATAGCTTAAAAATTAACTTCAACAAGCACCAAGCCCAGTTAAAATCGATCTTACAAATTAACGAACCTACCAAAACCATCGCCATACAAAATACCGAAAGCTTTCTTAAAAGCATTGTTGAAAAATTAGCCAAAAAAGGTTATTCTATAAGCACGGTTAAGTTAATAAATCATCAATTTTTAAATGATATGATTACTGCCGATTTAGACTTGCATTTAGATGAACAGCGCAGAATAGATCAGTTGGTTTTTACACCTTACAACAACTTCCCCACCGGAATTAAACAGCGATTGATTAAGAAATACGAAAAACAACCGTTTACTGATGCCGTGACTAATGAATTACAAAAAGAAATGAGCCAGTTTCCGTTTATAAAAACCACCAAACAGCCCGAAGTTCTTTTTACCGAAAGCAACACCGCGTTGTATTTATATGTAGAACGACAAAATATTAGTCAGTTTGACGGATTGATTGGTTTTACGAACGATGATAACGGCAAAGTGCAGTTTAACGGTTATGCCGATTTGCAGTTAATGAATATTTTAAACAAAGGCGAACAGCTGAAATTGTATTGGAAAAACGACGGAAACCAGCAAACACAGTTTAATCTTTCGGGCGAAGTTCCTTATTTGTTCAACACGCCTTTTGGATTGAAGGCTTCGTTAGAATTGTTCAAACAAGACAGTACCATGATGAACACCAAGTTTAATGCGGCGGTTTTATACTATCTTAATTTTAACCATAGAGTTGGCGTGGGATATCAATCAACATCATCGGTTGCAGGAACAGAGAATTTTTATCAGGCAGCCGATTACAACAATCAGTTTATAACTCTGAATTATTTATTGAACAAATATCAGGATCATCCCCTATTCCGACAAAAATATTATGTAACAGGTTTGGCTGGTTTTGGATCTAAAACCGAAGAAAAAGACAACCGAAAAGGTTCGCAACAATTTATAAACCTAACTGCAAGCTATCTGTGGCAGATAAATAACCGCTGGTATTTTAACCAGCAATTAGAAGGATCGCTCTTGCGAAGTGCCATACCTTTATTATATAATGAGTATTATCGTTTTGGTGGGATACATTCTATTCGCGGATTTAGAGAAAATTCTTTACTTGCAAAAAGTCTAGTAGGCTTATATAACGAAGCTCGATATTTACTCGCTCCAAACATGTACATACATTCTATTACCGATATTGCTTATTACGAAGGCGAGAATACCAAAGATTTATTATATTCTTTTGGTTTAGGGTTTGGGATACAGACCGGCGGCGGATTATTCAATATTATTTATGCAAACGGTATACAGCCAGATACCGATTTTAAAATATCGAATTCTATTTTTCATTTAAGCTACAAAACACAGTTTTAAATTATTTGGTTTGATAAATCGGTCAATCAGAAAAAAATCAGTATATTTAAATCACATAAAACATAATAAACACTCATTTACATTATAATTTTAAAAATTACAGTTATGAGAATTTTATGTTTTTTACTTTTATTATTTACACTGCAGTCATGTGCTACTAAAAAGTACACCGAAGCACATTTGTTGCCTAAAGGAATAAAATCTGCAACCGAAGAAACTTTTACCGTTAAAAACAATCAGAAAAAGCTTTTACAGAAAAAAGAAATTGTTTTTAAAAACGGTCGGATTAAACATTCAAAAACATTTGACTCATCTGGTAATCTGTTGCAGGAAACCAACAAGAAAATGTGGTTTACCGAAGAACTGTATCCCAACAAAGAAACACTTTATCGTAAAACTCGCTGGAAACCCAACCGACGCGAACGCATTAGCACGTATTTAAAAAAGCAAGACAAGGAAAGCGAAAGTATCTATCATTATAATAAAGATGGATCGATCAATAAAATTGTCGATAATTTTTCTACTTTTCAAACACAGCATTTTTATTACACCAATAACGAATTGTCTAAAATTGAAATAACTTCAAAAGAAGGGAAAGTTGTTGACGAAGTTTCGATTGAATGCAAAGAAAAAGACAGCCAAGGAACATGTTTAAAACAAATGAGAGCATCATCCAAAAAAGCTACAAAAGAAGAAGTAACTATTACACCTGTTTACGATTAAGTTTTAGTAAATGTGCAGACAAAATTACTGTCCAGAAAATTAAAGAAAAAATCAAGAAGTAAGCAATATAGTAGATACCCCAAATAAATATAAACCACAATAAGTCATCCCAAATAATATTACTACCAAGTTTCTCTATAAAAACATAATCATCTATAATCATACAGATTATAAACACAACTGTAAATATAATAGATAAATGGCAATATAATTTTAGCGGTTTCATTTTAATAAACTTTAGCTTTAACAATCATAAGCGTTGTAATGTTCTTTTTCTAAAGTATCTTCTAATTTTTCGATTTGTTCTTTACTTGTTTTCACTTTTGTCAGTTGCACCGGAAGTTGCTTTTTACCATCGGGCGAAATCCAGATTCCTTTTAACTGATTCCCGTTTCTGTTCAGCAACATCAACCCGGTATTAAAATGTTCTACAAAAGTATATTGCTGTTTTTGTTCGGAAAAAGTAGTTTCTAAAAGAATCCAATTATCTTGTTTATTGTTTTGATATTTATAAATTGCCGAAACAACCGTTCGCGGACAACCGTCTTCTTCGATCTTTAAATAAAACGAAACCTTTATATCTTTAGAAATGGTTCCTTCGTAAAGTTCTTGGGCAATTAAAACTTGTGCAAACGATACATTTGCAAGTAAGAATGCAAATATTAAGAGTATTTTTTTCATAGGTTGAATTTTAATTAAATATAGTAATATCTTTGCGCTATGCAAAATGAACATCAAATATTTGGAATTCGTGCAGTTATCGAGGCGATAAACGCGGGAAAGGAAATAGATAAAGTATTTATACAAAAAGAAGCTCAGGGCGATTTAATGCAAGAGCTTATGAAAACGTTGAAGAAAAACAACGTTAATTTTTCGTACGTTCCGGTTGAAAAACTGAACAAATTAAGCAAATTCAACAACCATCAGGGTGCAGTTGCATCTATTGCGCCAATTAAATTTGTTACGATGGAACAATTGGTTGAGGGCGTTTTAGAGAAAAAAGAACATCCGTTGTTTTTAATTCTGGATCAATTAAGCGATGCTCGAAATTTTGGCGCGATTATTCGTACGGCAGAATGTACAGGTGTTGATGGTATTATTATTCAAAAACAAGGTTCGGCTCCGGTAAACGGCGATACAGTAAAAACATCGGCTGGTGCTGTTTTTAATATCCCTATTTGTAAAGTAGATCACATTAAAGATGCTGTTTTTTACTTGCAAGGATCGGGAATTGCTACTGTGGCTGCCACCGAAAAAACCGAAAATAACATTTACGATATCGACTTTAACAGAGGAATTGCCATTATTATGGGATCTGAAGATAAAGGTGTAAACCCTTCGGTTTTAAAAATCATTGATGAAAAAGCTAAACTACCAATGTATGGAACTATTTCATCGTTAAATGTATCGGTTGCTTGTGGTGCTTTTTTATACGAAGCTGTTAGACAACGTTTGTAGTTTTATTTCGTTCAGTTTTTCATTCCGTGATTGATACAAGAACGAGTTTATAACTGGCAAAGCAATCGATTTATAATTATTTTTTATGAGATGTTGAACCAAGTTCAGCATGACACGAAAAAAACAAAAATGCTCTCTTTAAATTGTAAAGAGAGCATTTTTTATTGAAATACGTTTTATTAAATAGAATTATCTGATGCGTTAGTTCGTCCCGATAGCTATCGGGATTATCGAGAACTTATAGATAAAGAAACTTCTCGATAAGCTTCATTTCATTTACGCTACTCGAAGTGACGAGTTATCAGTAATTAATTCTTATTTTAAATCATAACGATCTGCGTTCATCACTTTGTTCCAAGCTTTTACAAAGTCGCTTAAAAATTGATCTTCTGAATCTGCACAAGCATACACTTCAGCGATAGAACGTAGTTCCGCATGCGAACCAAACACTAAATCGGCACGTGTAGCCGTCCATTTTGGCGTTCCTGTTTTGCGATCACTTCCTAAATAAACTTCTCTGCTATCATCCATTGCTTTCCATTGGTTATCCATGGTAAGTAGATTTACAAAGAAATCATTGGTTAATTGACCTGGACGATCGGTTAACACCCCGTGTTTAGATCCGTCGAAATTGATATTGACAGAACGTAAACCTCCTAACAACACCGTCAATTCAGGCGCAGTCAACGTTAACAAATGTGCTTTGTCAATCAACAACTCTTCTGTTGAAACAGAACGATTTTTTGATTTGCGGTAATTGCGGAATCCGTCGGCAATTGGTTCTAACCATTTTATCGAATCAATTTCGGTTTGTTCTTGCGTAGCATCGGTACGGCCTGGTGCAAAAGGTACTGTAATATTATATCCCGCATCTTTCGCTGCTTTTTCAATACCCGCATTTCCAGCTAACACAATTAAATCGGCTAAAGAAATCTTTTTAGTATCTGTATTAAAGTCAGCTTGCACCGCCTCTAACGCTGTGATTACTTTATTTAATTGTATTGGGTTGTTTACTTCCCAATTTTTCATTGGTTCTAAACGAATTCTCGCACCATTCGCTCCACCACGTTTATCAGATCCACGGAAACTTGATGCCGAAGCCCATGCTGTTCCTACCAATTCTGATACGGTTAGCCCTGTGTTTAAAACAGCTTCTTTTAATTGGGCAATATCTTGATCGTTTACCAATTCATGATCAACAGCCGGTACAGGATCTTGCCAAATAAATTCTTCTTGAGGAACATCTGGTCCTAAATAACGAGAACGAGGTCCCATATCGCGGTGTGTTAATTTAAACCATGCTTTGGCAAAAGCATCTGCAAACTGATCTGGATTTTCAAGGAAACGGCGACCAATTTTTTCGTATTCGGGATCTACTTTAAGTGCAATATCCGAAGTTAACATGGTTGGTCTTAAACGCTTGTTTGGATCATGTGCATGCGGAATAATCTCGCCTACATTTTTAGCCACCCATTGGTGTGCACCTGCAGGTGATTTGGTTAATTCCCAATCAAAACCGTACAAGTAGCTCAAAAACAAGTTTGACCATTCGGTTGGTTTACTTGTCCAAGTTACTTCTAAGCCCGATGTAATGGTATCGCCACCTTTACCTGTTCCGTAGCTGTTGTGCCAACCCAAACCTTGCATATCTAAATCTGATTCTTCTGGTTCAGGCCCTACATGATCTGCCGATGCGGCTCCGTGTGTTTTACCAAACGTATGTCCTCCGGCTATTAAAGCCAATGTTTCTTCATCGTTCATTGCCATACGTGCAAAGGTATCGCGTATGTCTTTTGCCGAAGCTAACGGATCTGGATTACCATCTGGACCTTCAGGGTTTACATATATCAATCCCATTTGTACGGCAGCTAACGGATTTTCTAAGTCGCGTGTATGAACCTTACCATCGGCATTATCATCAGACACCAAAACTCCATCACCTTCTACTCCACGTGATCCTTGTGAATAACGTTCGTCACCACCCAACCAAGTGGTTTCTGACCCCCAATATACATCCATATCCGATTCCCATGAATCAGGGCGACCACCACCGAATCCTAAGGTTTTAAAGCCCATAGATTCTAATGCCATGTTTCCTGTTAGAATAAATAAATCGGCCCATGAAATTTTACGTCCGTATTTTTGTTTTACCGGCCATAATAAGCGGCGTGCTTTGTCTAATGATACGTTATCAGGCCACGAATTTAAAGGTGCGAAACGCTGTTGACCGCTTCCAGCACCACCGCGCCCGTCTTGTACGCGGTATGTTCCGGCACCATGCCATGCCATACGGATAAATAATGGTCCGTAATGACCAAAATCTGCAGGCCACCAATCTTGTGAATCGGTCATTACTGCTTTTAAATCAGCCTTAACTGCTTCTAAATCTAATGAATTAAATTCTTTGGCGTAATCAAAATCAATCCCCATTGGATTCATTTTTTCTGAATGCTGCTTTAATATGTGTATAGGCAGTTGGTTAGGCCACCAATCTTTATTTTGTGTTCCTTTACCAGCAACAGGCTGGTTCATGGTTCCATTGTGGAACGGACATTTGCTGATGTCTCCTTTGTGATTTTCCATATTGTTGTTTTGTATTGTTCGTAACTTTTATAAAATTAACAAAAAGATCTCACAATCCCTTTTTATATCATATTAAAAATCTATTAATAAATAGATTTTATTTAGTGTAGATCAAAAACTTTTACAGAATGATGAGTGGTTTCGTTTTTTCTGTGAAAGGTATCGTTATAAAGATAGCCATCGGCATCTTTTCTAAGTAACGGCAACGGATTAAAATTTCCTTTGGCATCAAACTGACGTATAAAATCATCTTTTGATTCATCGTAATCTGGATGCTGCCATTCGTATTTATACTCTGGTTCAAACTGTGGTTTTTTCAAAATATATGACAATAAAAATCCAGAAATAAATCCTGCTAAATGACCTTGCCACGAAACATCTTTTTCTACATCGGGTAACATATACCAAACCGATCCACCGTACAAAATAATCATTAAAAACGATATTGCCATTAAACGGTATTGCTTGCTACGGATGCCTGTAAAAAACATATACGCCGTTAAAACGTAGATTAATCCGCTGGCACCAATATGCGTACCTGTTTTAGCGATAAGCCACGTTCCTATGCCCGATAGCAAAATTCCACCAAAAATAAGAGTTTGCCAATTTTTATAGTAGTAATAACATATGAGCGGAAGTAATACCAAAAGCGCTAAGGTGTTGTTCCATAAGTGCTGAATGGATCCATGCAGGAAAGGAGAAAAAAGTACACCGCGCAAACCTTTAAAAGTACGTGGAACAATTCCGAAATTATTCCACTCAAAAAAATAACGCCAATCTAAATAATAAACCAGCCAAATAACCAATATGAATGCAAATGGCACCCATACGGATTCTTTTCTAAATGTTAACTGATCTGTTTCCATGGTTCATACAAATCAAAAATACATCCAAATAAAAAAGACTGCCATTTTAGCAGTCTTTTACTATTTATTTTACAATTATAATCCCTTTATCAATATCATTTAAAGAGTCGGTTTGTTGTAGAACTCCGTTGACTTTTACTTCTAATAGTTTATCTGACTCCTTCCATTCTGTTACGCTGTATTTCGTAAAAATGGTATCGTTAGGATACAATCCATTATAATCAATCACATAACGCCCCTCTTTAGTTCCGTTGTTATTTTTCATATACCAACTATAACTCAAAGAAATACTTTTTATGATTAATCCATCCGTATCAGAAATATATTCGTCAATTATACTGTTATTTCTCTGAGCTTGTGTAAGATTAATTGTGTGCTCTGCTGTTAATAAATAAAACGTTAACTGCTCTTCAGACACATATCCAAAAGTAGTGGAAAGTAATAAATTATCTCCGTTTTCATTTTTTAACGACACTATTAACCTTTCGTCAGGTCCCGGTGGAGTTACACAACCACATCCTCCGTCATCTGTAACGCAAGAAGCAAATACAAAACCAACAATACCGAGTAAAAATATTTTTTTCATAACAACAGTGTTTTTAATATTATTACTAAAATAACCCGTTGGGTGTAATTATTTTTAGGAAAAACATTGATTAATATACTGAAATACAGCGTCTTAAAATCGTTAAACAAACCAATATCCATGTCAAATATAGTAAAAAAATATTTTAGAGTCTTAGAAGTTATAAGTTCTTTGAATTGTAAATTGTAATATAAAACAGAGGTTGGTAAAAAATAAAAAATATCTGATTGTATGCTTATTGGAGACAGAGGGAGGGTTACTTGTTGGATAGTATTCAACTAGATTTATTTTCAAACCGTCAATATTAAATTAGAAAACCCCAAAAGAGCTAATCAAAAAGACTATAAACCACAACCTTATATATTTAGAAAATCAAGAAAAAGAATTGAACTGCGAAGCACATCACGAATACCTAAAAAAACAATAAAAAATGAGTAAACATTATTTTTACAATTGTGTAATCAGTTCAAAAATCAGAAACAATTATGCTAAAACTTTTGAAGGTTTTAAAACAAGATTTTTAGCAAAAATAATAGTATTAACATTGATTCAATATATCAATAAATTCACATTCGATAAACCAATTAATAATATTAAAAATCAAACAATTTAATTACACCCAACGGGTTATACATATTACATTTTTATTAATTGATTTATGTATCATAAAAATTAATTATCTTCGCAACGAAGAAAAAAAATTAATAAAATTTATAATGAAAAAATTAAGCTTATTTCTTTCTTTGTTTATGCTGGCAATGCCTTTGGGTATGTTTGCAAACGAAGGAATGTGGTTTTTAATGTTCATTGAACGTTTAAACCACCGCGATATGCAAAAAATGGGGTTACAATTAACCGCTGACGAAATTTACAGCATTAACAACCACTCTTTAAAAGATGCCATTGTACAGTTTAATGGTGGTTGTACTGCAGAAATTATTTCTGATCAAGGTTTGGTGTTAACAAATCACCACTGTGGATACGACAAAATTGCAGAACTCTCTACTCCCCAAGACGATATTTTAACAAATGGTTTCTGGGCAAAAAATAAAGCCGAAGAACGTAAACCAAAAGAAACTTCGGTGCGTTTCTTTGTTCGTATGGACGATGTAACTAAGCGAATTTTAGGTGTTGTGAATAGTTCTATGACCGAAGCTGAACGCGAAAAAGCAATCAATCAAGAAATAGCTAAAATCGATAAGGAAAACAACGAAGATGGTAAATATACTGTTTCGGTTCGATCTTTCTTCCAAGGTAACGAATATTACTATTTTGTTTATCAAGATTATACCGATGTTCGCTTGGTAGGAACTCCGCCAAACAGCATTGGTAAGTTTGGTGGCGATACAGACAACTGGGAATGGCCACGTCACACAGGCGATTTTTCATTGTTCCGCGTATATGGTGATGCTAACGGAAATCCTGCAGAATATGCTGCAAACAACGTTCCGCTAAAACCAAAACATTTTTTACCTGTAAATATTCAAGGGTTGAAACAAGGCGATTTCTCTATGATTTTAGGATATCCAGGTAGAACAAACCGTTGGATGCCGGCAGAAGGAATCCAACAAAACGTTGAATTTGCTTATCCTGCTTGGGTTGAAGGATCTCGTTTAGGAATGGATGTGATGAAAAAACACATGGATCAAAAAGACGAAGTTCGTTTGGCGTATGCAAGTAAATATGCAAGTGTTGCAAACTATTGGAAAAACCGTCAGGGTATGATTGATGCTTTAACGGTTCAAAAAACAGCTGATGCAAAACGCAAAGACGAAGCCAAATTTAATAAATGGGCGAACAAGAAAAAGAACAAAGAAGAGTACGGAACGGTTGTTGCCGATATCAACGCATATTACGCTGCAACAAACGAAAAAGCACGTCATGATAATTACTTAATGACCATTTTGCGTACGTCTGATTTAGCTGCAATTCCGTACAGTTTTGGAAATGCTTTAATTCAGTATGCGAATGAAAACGAAGCAAAACGCGCAGAAATGCGTCCAAGATTAGAAGAGGCAATTAATGACACGTACGAAGGTTTTTATGGTCCGTTAGAAGCAGAAATGTTGGCGCGCCAATTGAATCTGTATGCAACAAAATCTACAGGATATAATGTAGCTCCGTACGTAAAATCGTTAGGTGAGAAAAATAATTTCAATTATTCTAAAATTGTTGATAAAGCATTTGCAGGCAGTGTGTTTTCATCAAAAGATTTATTGATGAAATATTTAAAAAATCCTGAGAAATCAATGATCGAAAATGATGAATTATTTAAGATATCATCAGATTTATTAACAAAATACCGTGAGCAACCAGAAACAATAGCTCCGTTAAAAGAGAAGTACGATGTAGCTTTCCGTAAATTAGTAGATGGTCTACGCAAAGCAAATCCAAAAACAAAATACTACCCGGATGCTAACTCAACATTGCGTTTAACCTACGGAACAGTTAGAGATTTACCTCGCCGTGCAGACCGTCCTAATGATGCTACAGATAACTGGTTCACGACTTTAAAAGGAACCATTGCAAAACACAAAGCAGGCGACGAAGAGTTTGAAAACCCACAACGTTTAATTGATTTGTACAACGCAAAAGATTACGGACAGTATGCCGATAAAGACGGAACCTTACATGTAAACTTTTTAACAGATCACGATATTACAGGTGGTAACTCTGGTTCACCGGTTTTAAATGGAAAAGGAGAGTTGATTGGTTTGGCTTTCGACGGTAACATTGAAGCAATGGCAGGCGATGTTATTTTTGATCCTAAATTACAACGTACCATTAATGTTGATATTCGTTACGTATTGTTCATTATTGATAAATACGCTGGCGCAACCAATCTAATTAATGAATTGAAGATTATTAAGTAATATTGATAATTTCAAAATAATAAAAAATCCAAGAGCGTTATGTTCTTGGATTTTTTAATAAACAACTAATTTTGATATACAAAAAATTAAAATGTTCAAAAAACTGTTTCTTATAATTCTACTTCTTTGTTTCAAGTATAGTGCACATAGTCAAGATATTTCCATTAAAGATATTATATCATTGAGAAGTAAGACATTAATCGATGTTGAATTATATATGAAAGAACATCACTGGATAATTCTACAATCTCTAAAACCTGTAGTTGAAACTAGTAATTCTAATAGATCAATAACTACAGAGCAAGGGCATACTACATTTTTAAAATTAAAAAATAACAAAGCTACTGCAAGTTCATTAACATTTATATATACAGGAGAAAACATTAAAGAGAATATTATATTGATTGGTTTCCCTAATAAAGATAAGTTCTTGAAGTATAAAAGAAATATTGTAAAAAAGAATAGAAAATTAGCCTCGTATTTTGAGGAGAATGGAGATTTTATTGAAATTTATGAAGAGGAAAAATTAATTTATGAATTTAAAACATCCTTAGATGAAGATAAAAAAGAGTATTATTATCTAACTATTTATGATCATGATTATTTTAAAGGTGTTTCAAAATATTTTGATTTAGAAAAGATGCATTTTTTATAGACAATATTTATAAGACTGATTCCACGATTCAACTTACATAAGTTCCGAAATTTCTCATTGGAAAAAATAATCAAGCATATAGCATTTAACATTAAAATTCATTACTTTTAATTGAAATTAAATGCTGTTCATTATGAAAAATATCCATTTAAAAAAAATTATACTTCTTCTTTTAATTGTTGTTGGTCAGCAGGTTGTGGCTCAGAACAAAAAAGTAAAATCAGTTTCGCATGATGCTTTAGCTAAAGCGGGTACTTATACCGAATATGTTTCAAGAGGCGGTGTCACAGTTAAAGTTGGCGACAGTCTGCAAATTAACAATCCAAGTAATTTTGAACGTTACATGTACATTACTCAAAACGATGCCTACCTGCGTGCCGATGAAATGAACAAAAAATTAAAGGTAAAAGCCATAAATGTATCGGGCGACGATAAAAAAGGCTATACGGTTTTTTTTACCTGTAAAGGTTTGGGTGCAACGCCTGTTTTTGTTCGATACGAAGAAGCTGTACAAACAAACGAAATTAAATTGTTAGATCAAGATAACACAAATTTGCAGGAATAGTTTTTTCTTTGCACTATGAAAAAGATTTGGTTGTTAATGTTGCTGGTTTCTTTATTGGTAGCTTGTTCGGCAAAAACAGAAAAAATAAACACGGCATTTTACTTCTGGCGTACAACGTTTAGTTTAACCGAAACAGAACAGCAGTATTTAAAAGATCTGGATGTAAAAAAACTGTACATTCGGTATTTCGATGTGGCTTTACAGAACAATGAAGCTATTCCTGTAGCACCAATAGTTTTTAATCAGAAACCTGAGGGATATAAAGTTGTTCCTGTTGTATATATTAAGAACGAAGTTTTCTTGCAAAACAATGCTGCCGATAGTTTGGCGGTAAAGGTGTACAATTATATCCAACAGATCAATAAATCGGCAAATGTATCGGTAAACGAAATCCAGTTTGATTGCGATTGGAGTCTAAAATCAAAACAAAATTACTTTCAGTTTATAGAAGAATTTAAAAAACTGCATCCAAATTTATCAGCGACCATTCGTTTGCATCAAATCAAGTATCCGGAAAAAACCGGAATTCCTTCAGTAAAAACCGGTGTGCTAATGTATTATAACATGGGCGTTATCAATGTTGGCGAAGACAATTCCATCTACAGTCAAAAAACAGCAAAAAATTACATCAATTCGTTAAAAAATTACAAGTTGCCTTTAAATATTGCGTTACCCGTTTTTAGTTGGGGTGTACATGTTCGCAGTAATCAGGTGACCAATTTAATCGGTGGTTTACGAGTGAACGATTTAACGGGAGATCAATTTGAAAAGATTAATGAAAATAGATATAAGGTTGTAAAAGATGTCGTTTTTAAAGGCAGATATTTGGCAAAAGACGATGAAATTAAAATTGAAGCTGTAAGTGCCGATCAGTTAAAGGAAATGATGCACGATATTAAAAAGAACAGCAAATACAAACCCAACGAAATTATATTTTACGATTTAAACGAAAATAATTTAAAAGCTTATGAAAAAGAAGATTTTAAAACTGTTAGCCGCTGGTAGTTTAACTGCTATATTCGGATACGGAGTTTACGCTTATGGTTGTGCCGGCGATTGGTGGGGATCGGGATATCCTTCGGTTTTTTCACCTGAAATTACGGTAAACAACAAAGATTACCAACCTTTTTTTTACGATGATTATTTCATATTTTACAATGGATACACCGTTCAGTCACCCGGCGATTTGTTTAAAGACGAAAACGTTTCAGATTGGACAAGCTACCTGAAAAAATACACTCCTGAAACGGTAGAATATTATCTGTACAATAAAGATTTAGATGTGCCTTTAAGAACAATTAGTCAGGCTAAAAATCCGGCAGCCGAGTTTAAAAAGCAGAATTTTAAATTCACTTTGGATACATCAGACGAAAAAACGCAGAAATTTGTGCTGTTTATCATGTTGGCGCGCGGTATCGAAACCTATTCAAACCAAACGTCTAATTATTGGGATTATGACAAGCGCGTGCTGCTAAATGCCGATACCGATTTTACCGGAAAGGTTGAAAATCTGTACAAGAAACAGGCTTCGCAAAAAGACGATTTCTTTAAAAACCGTATGTGGTTTCAAGTGGTTCGTTCTAAATTTTATTCATCGGATCGCGGTTCGGTCATTCCCTTTTTTAACGATACACAGAAAGATCAACCTAAAAACAATTTGTATTATCAGGCGTTAAGTTACGTGGGCGGCGCGTATAAGAATCTGAAGAATTACGAAAAGGCAAATGCTACTTTTGCACAGGTTTTTAATCAGTGTAAACCAATGATGCCATCTGCACTTTTTGATTACAAACCTATAGATACTGCTGCTTTTAAAGCATCTTTAAGTCAGGCACCAAATCAATCTGTAAAAGAAACAATGTATGCCTTACAAGGATATTATACCAATGAATTTACTGCTTTGCAAGACTTGTATAAGCTCAATCCAAACTCACCTCACATCGATTTTCTGTTATCGCGCTGGGTAAATATCAACGAGCAAAGTATCAATATTTACAACGAGTACGATAAGTTGGATATCGATGCCAAAAAGGTTAAAAGAGAACTAAAAGATAAGGTAAATACAGCTGAATTAAAATGGATTAACGAAGTTGCAAACGATTCAAAAGTGCATAATCCGTATATCTGGAAAGCAACTGCAGCGTATTTTAATTCGTTGGCGGGCGATTATTCTAAAGCCGATAATTTATTGAAAGAAGCGCATCGTTTATCTCAAAATGCTAATCAAAAAAATCAGGTTCGCAGTTTGCGTTTGTTGAACAATCTTTTAAGTGTTGATCAGATCGATTTAAAAGCGGAAGGAAAACTGATTGAAGATGTAAACTGGTTGTTTTACGAAGAAACCTTTCCTGTGAAAGATTATGTTACCGAAGGCAGAACCGATTATTTGCAATCGTTTACAAAAAAATACATCAGTTCGCTTTACAAAAAACAGGGAGATGGGTTGATGTCAGAATTAACCTATTCAATCAAAGGTTTTTATAAAGATCAAAAGCAAAGCGTAGCAATGGAAAAGCTGTTGTTAAGTAGTCAGCGTACGGCTTGGCAGGATCTTTTTGTTGGGATTTATCCGTACAAACTGGCAGATATTTACGAAAGTCGCGGGATTTATCTGTTCTATCAGGACAAGATTGATGAAGCTATTGCAGAATTCGAAAAGATCACTCCGTTTGAAAGTAAAACCTATAATTGGAACAAAGAGCAGTATGAAACCCAAATGGTTGATTACAAAACGCAGGAATTACCTGGAAATCCATTCAACGGAAAAATTAAAGATTGTAACGATTGTGATCATTCCGCAAAACAATCGGTAAAATATTCGCAGTTGAATTTCCTTCAAAAAATAAAAGAAATGAAAGCAAAAATTGCAGCAGGTGAAGATGTTTATAACAATGCTCTTTTGGTTGGAAACGCCTTTTACAACGCCTCGTATTTTGGCAATGCACGTGCTTTTTATAACAACAGTATTATTAACGAATACGGAAACAGCATTTCAAAAGAACACGAAAAAATGTTGTACGGTATGGATAATGTGCAGAAATATTACAACATGGCTAAAAAAGCGGCTGCAGATAACGAGCAAAAAGCAAAAATGGCGTATATGTTAGCTAAAGTAGAACGCAACAATTTTTACAGCAGTACGTATTTTATGCCTAATGAATATTATTATGGTTATGGAAACAATGTGATGGTTCGTAAATGGGGTGGTTTTGAAGATCTCAAAAATACCTATAGCGATACAAAATACTATCAAGACGTAATTGCAGAATGTGGCTATTTCCGTAAATATCTAGGTTTGCAATAGTTTCTCTAGATAAAAGAAGATAGAGAAAAGAGTAAAGACGCAATGTTTTTACTCTTTTTTTATTTCCTGATTTTTTTTAATTGGATTAGACCGGTAATCATTAATACAATTCCTAATAAAAAAACTTATTGGAAACCCAATTATTGGTGGAGGTAAATTAAATGGAGGGTTAGTCCAATCATTTTCTAAAGCTCTTTGATAGAAAGAATTACCCTGAATAATAAATGATAATGCAGTTACTATCAACTGAAGAGCTATATTTATTCCGAATAGCCAGCCAAAACTATTACTCTTATTTTGTTTTAAAAGATTTGAACCTATCAATAATTGAAATGTCATAGGTAAGAATACTATCGCTATTGAAATACAAAATAAAAAGTCTGAATATTTCATATATTTAATAAACCTTAAATATAACCAATAGTCTATTTAAATACAAATAGTTAAAATTTGGTTGATTTTTTTTTACCACAGATGCACTGATATATTTTAAGCATATAAATGTATAAAAAAATCACAAATTTTGAATGTAAAATATTTCTATTTATGGTGGTAATCAAAGAAATCGGTGCATCTGTGGCTATTTTATAATGTACCAAGAAAGGTAGATAGATTGCTTTTTATGTTATTCTATTTATTTTTTAGTGATTTAAAACATATATTTAGTGAATGTATTCACCAAAAAAGGCTTAATTTAGTGAATGTATTCACCAAAAAAGGCTTAATTTGGTGAATAAGAGTTTAATTTGTATCTTTGTATAAACTGTAACGATATGATATCAAGAGCGTTTATTGATGTTTTACAAACAAAACTTCACAAAGGAAAAGCGATTGTTCTAATTGGACCTCGACAAGTAGGGAAAACCACGCTTATCCGTACTTTGTTAAAAGATAAAAAGTTTCTGTTTTTAGATGGAGATGATGCTACTGTGGTTGAAATTTTATCAAACGCAAATACAGAAACATTAAGAAGTATTATTAGCGACTACAAATATGTTTTTATTGATGAAGCTCAACGTATTCCTCATATTGGATTAAAACTTAAAATCATCGTTGACCAAATCAAAGAAGTGCAGGTCATCGTTAGTGGTTCGTCTGCATTTGATATCAGTAATGAAATTCAAGAACCGCTCACAGGACGCAAATTCGAATACCATTTATTTCCTATTTCTTGGAACGAATTTGAAAATCATACAGGATACATTAAAGCTCAACAACAATTAGAATTGCGCTTACTTTATGGAATGTACCCTGATGTAATTAATAATTTTGGTAACGAGTACGAGATTTTAAAGAACTTAACTTCAAGTTATCTTTATAAAGATATTTTGTCGCTGTCGAATATCAGAAAGCCAGATGTTTTAGAAAAAATAGTTCAGGCATTAGCGTTTCAAGTAGGAAGCGAGGTTAGTTACAACGAAATCGCTCAATTAGTAGGTGTCGACAAAAATACCGTAAGTGATTATATCGATTTGTTAGAAAAAGCATTTGTTGTTTTCAGACTTAACAGTTTCAGTAAAAATTTACGAAATGAAATCAAAACCAATCGAAAAATTTATTTTTACGATAATGGCATCCGCAATATGGTAATAGGTAATTTCAGTCCGTTTGAAATAAGACAAGACAAAGGTGCTTTGTGGGAGAATTTTATGATTTCCGAGCGACAAAAAGTATTGAATTTAAAACTCAGTTCTCCTAAATCGTATTTTTGGCGTACAACTTCCCAACAAGAAATTGATTATGTTGAGGTAGAAAACAACCAGCTAAAAGCAGTTGAGTTTAAATGGTCGAATCAAAAGAAACCAACGCTTCCCAAGACATTTGCAGAAGCATATCAACCAGATTTTTTAGTTGTTACAAAAAGTAACTTTCGTGAGTTTTTAAAATAAATTTTCTTAAACAAACAATGTTACATTTTAATAGCGAAACAGCACTAGAGCTTGCCAGAAAGCAGGTTGAAAAACATTATGAAGATAAGTATGTGTATGCCTTGCCTGCTTGGGCTATGTTAAGTGCGCAGCCTACATGTATTGCGGTAGTTACCGTTTATGGGACCGAAGGCATAACAATAGCCAAACAGCGGGTAGATTTTAGAGTTGATTTTAAAGATCCGGCATCAATTAGCCAGTATGCCGACTTTTTAACTCAACAAATGAACACCGCACTTGATGTGATGGGATATGTCGTTTTTTTTGATAAAAAAGTTTATTTAAAAAAAGATCCTAATTATATAGAGGAACTAACAGAAAACCAACAATTAGAACTAGATAAACAAAACCAACAAAAAAAGGATGTAGAAATCTCGATCATCCTACTTAATAAAAATCACCAACCTGTTGCAAATTTAGATGAACTCGCATCGAATTAATTGCAAAAAAAATAATAAACTATGAAATTATTGTGCCTCCTTATGTGTATCCCTTTTTTAAATTGTTCTGCACAGCGAAAATTAAATATAGAAACCATACTTGCTGAACCTTCTCGCATTACACAAGAAGATCCCGAAACCGGAAAAACCATTCAGCGTACTACCTTAAGCGTTGTAACAAATGTTTTAGAGCCCATTATAAAACTACAAAGTAAAGCAAACGATAAGATAACTTTTTTACTTCAAGGAAATGTCTCTTCGAGTGGGCATTCAATTAATAAAGTAAGAAGAATCCGTCTCGAAAAAGCGCAACAAGAAGGTAATAGTGTAAGATTGAAATATTATGTAGAAATTAAATATATTCCGGGAAAAGAAGGTGCTAATGTGCGTGGGTATAACTATTCACAACAAGAAACTTACCACATTCCTGAAGGGGTACAATCGGTTTATGTTGAAATGTACGAAGATCGTATCAACAAAAAAGCAGATTCAAAACAACCATACCTTAAATTGGTTGCAGAACAAGTAGTTGAATTATAATCGAAAAGGTTATTTGTAACGAAATGATTTATTTCTTTTTCATCGAATTTCATTCCAAGTGATAATTTTTTTAATTCCCTTAAAAATATTGTAGTTTTGAAATGACAAAATATAAAACAATGCGCGTACATTTTATAGCAATCGGCGGCAGCGCCATGCACAATTTAGCTTTAGCTTTACACGATAAGGGCGAACATATAACAGGAAGTGATGATGCTATTTTTGAACCATCTAAATCACGTTTACAGGCGAAAGGTTTGTTACCAGAACAGCAAGGTTGGTTTCCCGAAAAAATTACGATCGATTTAGATGCCGTTATTTTAGGTATGCACGCCAAAAGCGATAACCCAGAATTGCTAAAAGCGCAAGAATTAGGATTGAAAATTTATTCGTATCCCGAATTTATTTATGAACATTCAAAAGATAAAACCCGAGTAGTTATTGGTGGCTCGCACGGAAAAACCACTATTACATCTATGATTCTGCACGTAATGAATTATCATAATGTAGCTGTTGATTTCTTGGTGGGAGCTCAGTTAGAAGGTTTCACTAATATGGTGCATCTAACCAAAGAAAATGATTTTATAGTTATTGAAGGCGATGAGTATTTATCTTCACCAACCGATTTACGTCCGAAATTTCATTTGTATCAGCCAAATATCGCCTTAATTAGCGGAATTGCTTGGGATCATATCAATGTGTTTCCAACGTTTGAAAACTATGTCGATCAATTCAAAATTTTTATCGATAAAATAACCAACGGTGGTATTTTAATTTATAACGAAGACGATGAAACCGTAAAGCAGATCGTTGAAGAAGCTGAAAAACCCATCCGAAAATTACCGTATTCGTTACCCGAATATACTATTGATAACGGCGTAACCTATTTAGAAACGTTGGATGGATCAATGCCAATTGAAGTTTTTGGAGCGCATAATTTAAGCAATTTAGCAGGAGCCAAGTGGATTTGTCAGAATATGGGAGTTGATGAAGCCGAGTTTTACGAAGCCATTGCCTCGTTCAAAGGAGCATCAAAGCGATTAGAAAAAATTGCCCAAACACCAACGGCAGTTGCCTATAAAGATTTTGCGCATTCGCCAAGCAAAGTGAAAGCAACTACACAAGCGGTAAAAAAGCAATATCCAAATAAAAAATTAGTAGCTTGTTTAGAATTACATACTTATTCGAGTTTAAATACCGAGTTTTTAACCGAATATCAAGGAGCTTTAGATGCTGCCGATACAGCCGTAGTGTTTTATTCGCCCGATGCAGTTGCTATTAAAAAGTTAGAAGAAATAAGCAAAGAGCAAATCGAAAAAGCCTTTAACAGAGAAGATTTAATTGTGTACACCAATCCTGATGAATTTAAGTCATTTTTATTGGTACAAGAATTTACCGATTCGGTTTTATTGCTGATGAGTTCAGGCAATTACGGCGGACTGAATTTTGATGAGGTTCAAAGTATTATAAAATAATTTAAAGCCGATTGATGCATCAATCGGCTTTAATATTTAAAATATACGGTAACCAAATTTTAAGCGCAAGATAGGTGATATACTACCTGCGGTATTTTCAAAGTCATGCATATAACCTAAGCCAATGTTGGTATTTATTGTAAATTTAGAACCTAGGTTTCTTTGTAATCCCCAATGAATATCTGTTAATAAAGCTTGGTTTTGAAAGTTTATAGATCCATCATTTCCAAAACTAAATTTAGTTTGTAAGCCTAAGTAATTAGCAGCATTGTTTTTAGTGTCTTTTTCTTTAGCAACTCTTTTGTCAAAATTATACATCCATTTAGCTCCGGTTGTAATGAAGGGAGCAACGTTTGGAATATTAAAATTGTATTCAACACCGTTTTTAGTTGCATTCATTCCTACACCCGCGCCTAAAGAACTCTCCCAAATAAATGTTTTAGCAAACGGATGTTCGTAGCTTAATTCAAATCCTTGTAATCCTAAAGAAACTTTTCCTGTTTGTTCAAGTTTTTCTTGTGAGAATATTGTCGAGTTCGTTAAAAATAGTGTGGCTAAAGCAAATTTTTTTTTCATATTTTGATTTTCTACAAATATATAAATTCTTGCATACTGTTTTAATTATAGTTAAATTTTAATATTTTATTTACAACTGATAATTAGTATATTCGTTAAAACATTTGTATGAGAGCGTATTCCGAAGAAGGTTTAAGTATTGTTGAGGTTCTACCTAAACCAAGAAATAAATTCTATGCTTTTATGGAATGGAAATATCTTTTAATAATTTTTTTGATTTCTTCACTTTTTTACTTTTTTGAAAAATATATCCCTAATGAGGATAATTTTTACTCAGGAATTTTTGTTGGTTTTCCTTTACTTTTTTATCTTACTTATGTTTCATTAGGGAATACTTTTAGAAAGGAAAATATTAGGTATAAAATTATAGGAAAAATATTTTTTAAAAATGATTTTATAGAAATTAATAACTTAAAAAATAGCTTAAGCGAAATTGATCAAATTAAGATTGATAATTATGATTTTAAGGGAAGTTTGATAACAAGTATAGGAGGGGCAAATCCTTCAAGATCTTTAGGAATTTCAAATTTTCTTACCATTT
>Ga0233380_1000213_pt1 | contig 33012 bp, 30 predicted proteins | sample ElkDunMinimDraft_9_FD_191541 | JGI IMG/M metagenome (GOLD analysis project Ga0233380, IMG submission 191541) | Fecal eukaryotic communites from dung pellets of Tule Elk in California, USA - Elk Dung F36 | ecosystem: Host-associated > Mammals > Digestive system > Large intestine > Fecal | place... | reverse complement strand
TCTTCCACCCCTTCTTGCGGTCCTGCTCCACCTCCCGCCAGAGCGCGATGGCCGAGCGGGCGCGGTCGCTGCCGAACCAGAAGATATTCGCACCCGACCACCAGCCGTCGCGGAATTTAAGCCAGGTGCGGCGGGACTGCGGGTAGCGTGCGAGCAGCGTTGCCCGTTCGACCATCGCCACCGCGACATCCGCGCCTTGCGCTTCGGCGACGAACTGGTCGAGCATCGCGCCATCGAGCAGCACATGATCGGCGGTCGTGAGCAACAAGGGGAAGGACGCGTCCTCTCCGTCCATGAAGGCAAGCAGCGAGGCGGCGATCCCCTGCCCGCTGACGACGAAGCGCACGCGCGAGTCTTGGCCAAGCCAAGCAGTGTCGGGGTGATCGGCATAAAGGTCGGGCGTCTGCGTCAGCACCAGGAGGCGGCCGATAGCGGGATGCGCCAGCAGCGCGCGGGCCGGACGGTTGATCATCGCTTCGCCCGCGACCGGGGCGAGCGGCTTGACCGGAACGCCGGCGGCACGGGCCAGCGGATCGGGAACGGGGCGCGCGCCGGCGAGCAGGATGGCAGTAACGGTCATCGCCCGACCCTTAGACGGAGCGGCGGAGCGCGAAAAGTCGCTTATCGCGTGGGGGCAAGCGCCAGCGTTTCGGGCGCCGCCACCGCTTCGCGCGGCCCGGCGCGCAGGCGTTTGAGTTCTGCCAGCCGTGCGCGGAAGGCGGAGAGGTCGCGACCGGCCAGTTGCGCGGTGGTGGTGAACTTGACCGACAGCGGGTTGATCGTCCGACCGTTACGATAAAGTTCGTAATGCAGGTGCGGACCCGTCGAAAGGCCGGTCGAGCCGACATAGCCGATCACCTGTCCGCGCCGCACCCGCTGCCCCGGCGATGCTGCAATCCGGCTCATATGGGCATATCCCGTCGCGAGGCCGCCGCCATGGTTGAGGCGCACGAAATTGCCGTGGCCGCCATGGCGCCCGGCAAAGGCGACCACGCCATCGGTCGCGGCATAGATAGGCGAGCCGTAGCGCGCGGCGAAGTCGAGGCCGGCATGCATCCGCTTATAGCCCAGGATCGGGTGACGGCGCATGCCAAAGCCCGACGACATGCGCCCGGCCACCGGCTGCGACAGCACGCCGCGCCGTTCGCCGACGCCCGACGCCTCGAACCATTCGGTGCGGCCTTCGCGGCTCCATTTCAGCATGTCGATGGACTTGCCGCGTGCACGGCGGAAGCCGGCGTAGAGAAGCTCGCCGACCTCGACGTCGCCGGTTTCGGCGCGGCGATATTCGGTGATGATGTCGTAACGGTCGCCGGCACCGATCGAGCCCAGATCGACCTGCGCCGCAATGACGCGCAGGAAGGCCTGAATCGCGCGCGGCGGCGCGCCGGCAGCGCGGGCCGAGGCGTAGATGCTGTCGCCCACGACGCCCTGGATGCGCAGCGGCGTATTGTCGACCCGGATGGGGATGCGGCGGACGGCGAGCGCCCCATCGACCCGCTCGACGGCGATATCGAGGTCTAGCCGGGCGCGGAAGGCGAGCCGATCAAGCGGTCGGGGACGATCGCGGCTGCTGCGACGGCCAAGGGTGATGTCGAGGCGCGTGCCCGGCTTGACCCCACCGGTGATGTCGCCGCGCACCAGCGAGAGAATGGTTGCCACATCGCCGCCGCCAACGCCCGCGCGCGACAGCGCCCGGCCCAGCGTATCGCTGCTGCCGATCTGGGCCGAAAGCTGGATTTGCGGGCGCTCGGGCGTCTGGCGCAGCGACTGGACCGCGTCGGTTGGCCCCATGCGATGGCCGCTATCGGCGCCGAGCGCCAGCGGTGTGATCATCTGGCTGCGCACTTCGTCATATTGCGCCTGGCTCAGCTGCGGCGCGGGCGCGCCGGGCACTGGCTGCAAACCGGGCGAGAGGTAGAGGGCGGTGGCGCAAAGGCCGAAGCAGGTGGCAAGACCGCGAAACCAGGTAAGGCTGCCGATACGCTGGCCAAGGTCAGGAACCAGCTCGACCGCATCGGCCCAGTCGCGCAGGCGCGTGCGCCAGTCGTCCGGCTTTGCAGGCGGGGCCTGCCGCAGCGAATCGGCCATCCACAGGGAAATGGTCGCCCCGCCATGGGCATTTTCGATCTGGCGTTCCTGAAACAACCCGCTCTATCCCCTGCGACTGCACGAACAAGGCCGTCGCTTTCCGCCCGTTGTGAAGGCGCAGGGTTAAAGTCAAATAAAGAGGTGGCGAACGGCCGGAGTGGTGCGGTGAGCCGTTCCCTCGACCGGGCCAGTGGGCATATCGGGGCGGAACAGCGGGTGTAGCCGACAATCTGCTTGCTCCCTGCCCCAGCACACCCGACATAGACCTTATGGTCCAATTTGCCCGATCGCCCGTCACCGCCGTCCTCGGGCCGACCAATACTGGCAAGACGCATCTGGCGGTTGAGCGCATGTGCGGCCATTCGAGCGGGATGATGGGCTTTCCGCTGCGGCTGCTGGCCCGCGAAGTCTATGACCGGGTGGTGGCGATCAAGGGACCGACCCAGGTCGCGCTCATCACCGGCGAGGAAAAGATCGTGCCGCCACAGGCGCGCTATTTCCTCTGCACCGCCGAATCGATGCCGATCAGCGGCACGCCGGGTCAGGCACCGATTCCGGGCGGCCTTACCGACTATGCCTTTGTCGCGCTCGACGAGGCGCAATTGGGCGCAGATCCTGAGCGCGGGCATATTTTCACCGACCGTATCCTGCGCGCGCGCGGCCGTGAAGAAACGATGATCCTGGGGTCGGCGAGCATCGCGCGACTGGTGAAATCGCTCGTCCCCGATGTTGAGATCATCGGCCGCCCACGCTTTTCCACGCTGACTTATGCGGGCGCCAAGAAACTTTCCCGCCTGCCCCGTCGCTCAGCCATCGTCGCCTTCTCCGCCGAGGAAGTCTATGCGGTGGCCGAGATGCTGCGGCGGTTTCGCGGCGGCGCGGGCGTGGTGATGGGCGCGCTATCGCCCCACACCCGCAATGCGCAGGTACAGATGTTTTTGAACGGCGACGTCGACTATCTGGTCGCGACCGACGCGATCGGCATGGGCCTCAACCTCGACGTCGCGCATGTCGCCTTTGCCTCGCTGCACAAATTCGATGGGCGCCGCACGCGCCGGCTGACCGTCGCGGAGATGGCGCAAATCGCCGGCCGCGCGGGGCGGCATCAGCGCGACGGCACCTTCGGGAGCCTGGGCGCGGAAGATGGCGCCGCCGCCTTCACGCCCGAAGAGATTGAGGCGATCGAGGAACATCGCTTCCCGCCGGTCGAACAGCTGTTCTGGCGCGACGGTACGCCGCGCATGGACAGCGTCGCCACGCTGATCGCCGAGCTGGAGGAGCGGCCCGACCGCCCTGAACTGCGCGCCGCGCCCGAGGCGGTCGACCTCGCCGTGCTCAAGAAACTGTCCGACGACCCGCTGGTGATCCAACGGGCGCGCGGCAAGGCGCAGGTGACAAGGCTCTGGGCGGCATGCGGCCTGCCCGATTTCCAGAAGCTCGGCGCCGACCATCATGCCCGCCTCGTGCAGCGCGTCTGGCGTTTCCTGTCCGAGGGCAACGGCCATATTCCGCGCGACTGGTTTGCCACGCAGGTGGCACGACTCGACACGGTGCAGGGCGATATCGACACGCTGTCGGCACGGATCGCCGCCACGCGCACCTGGGCCTATATTGCGCATCGCCCCGACTGGCTCGCTCATCCGGCCGAAATGGCCGAGCGCACCCGCGTGCTGGAAGCCAAGCTTTCCGACGCGCTTCACGCCGCGCTGATGCAGCGTTTCGTCGACCGTCGCACCTCAATTCTCTTGCGCGATATCGGTCAGGATGCCAGCGCGCTGCCGGTCACGGTGGAGGCCGATGGGAGCCTTTGCGTCGATGGCGAAGCGATCGGACGGCTTGACGGCTTTCGATTCTCGGTTGATCCCGCTAGTCGGCATCAGGATCGCAAGCTGCTGCTGGCGGCGGCCGAGAGGCGGCTTAAGAGGATATTGCAGGTGAAGGCAGAAGAACTGGTCGCGGCAAGCGACGCCGATTTCGCGTTGACGGACGCGGCGGGCCAAGCGCCCGGCATCGCATGGGGGGAACATCCGGTCGCCGCGCTGCTGGCCGGGCCGGGGCTGCTGTCGCCGGAAATCCGGCTGGACCGCGCGCTGCTGTCGCTTGGGCAGGATATGCAGAAGCAGGTGGTCACACGGCTCACCGCCTGGGCGGACGGGCAGAAGGAAAAGCATCTCGTGCCGCTGGTCAAGATGATCGCGAGCAGCGCCGATCCCGCCGTCCCCGCCGTGGTACGCGCGGTCTTTGCGCAGCTGGCGGACGCCGGCGGCATCATCGACCGGGCGGATCTGGACCCGGCGCTGCGCCATCTCGACAAGGATCAGCGCCATTTGCTGCGGAAAGCCGGCATCGATATCGGCGTCATGGATATTTATCATCCGGGCCTTTTGAAGCCCGGCGCGGCACGCTGGCGGTCGGCTTTGCTGGCGGCGCGCAAGGCGAAGCCCTGCCTGCCCCTGCCGCTTCCCGGCCTCACCCTGCTACCCGTCGGCACGCGCGAGGACCAGATGGGCGCGCGGATCGCGGGTTTCCGGGGCTTTGGCGAGCAGATGCTGCGCATCGACATGGCCGAACGCATGGCCCGCGCCGCGCATGAGGCGGTGGCCAAAGGCGAACCCTTTACCGCGCTCAGCCCGCAGATCGTTTCGCTCGGCCTCTCCGAAGCGTCCTTCCTGCAACTGATGCGGCAGGCGGGTTTCCGCCCGGTCGAGGCCCCTGAGGAAGGCGGCGCAAACTGGGCGTTCAAGGGGCGTCCACGCGCGTCACAGCCGCCACGCGGCAACAGGCGACCCGCTCCGGGCGGCAAGCCGGTGCCGCGTCCTGCCGCAGCACCCGCGCCCGCGACGCCCGCTGCCGGCAACGCCTTTGCCGGCCTCGCCGCGCTGCTCGGCCGCAATGGCTGACCCGGTGCCGGGCGGCCATGGGCCGACTTTGCGCATCGACAAATATCTCTGGTTCACGCGCCTCGCCAAAAGCCGGTCGGTCGCGCAGAAGCTGGCCGAGGACGGGCATATTCGCCTGAACGGCCGGCGCGTCGAGCGGGCGCATACCGCCGTGCGCGCCGGCGACCTCATCACCTTTCCGCATCCCTCGGGCGTGCGCGTGGTGCGCGTGGCCACGCTGCCCGACCGGCGCGGCGGCGCGCCCGAGGCGCAGAAATGCTATGAGGAGCTGAAGCTCGGTCTTGGGGCCGACAAGTAACTCTCGCATTGACCTTGGCCCGCGCCGCGCATAGCAGAGCGCCAATCTTTTTGCCTTCATCTGTAGAGTGTCCAGACGATGACCTATGTCGTGACCGACAATTGCATTCGCTGCAAATATATGGATTGCGTGGAGGTCTGCCCGGTAGACTGTTTCTACGAGGGCGAGAATATGCTGGTCATCAATCCCAGCGAATGTATCGATTGCGGCGTGTGCGAGCCGGAATGCCCGGCCGAGGCGATTCTGCCCGATACCGAGAACGGCCTGGAAAAATGGCTGGAGCTCAACACCAAATTCTCCGCCGAATGGCCCAATATCACGGTCAAGGGCGAAGCGCCGGCCGATGCCGACGCGATGAAGGACGTCGAGGGCAAGTTCGAGAAATTCTTCTCGCCCGAGCCCGGCACCGGCAGCTGACGCACCGCTTCTTTTCCTTTCAATGACATCGCCACCCCCGCGACCGCTCGCGGGGGTGGCTTTTTTGCTACAAAGCTGCTATGGGCTCTTTCAGCTCTTGGGTATTGTCCCCTGCTGGAGTTCTGGTCCCGTGTCTCGACGGTAATCCGCGAATCCGTTGGAATGCTTAAATCTGCATCAGGATCGCGAACCTGCCGTCCCCCGGCTGAATATGAAAGGTTTCAAATGGCTGCCAAGGCGCTGTCCTTTGACGTTGGCGATTATGTCGTTTACCCCAAGCATGGCGTTGGCCGTGTGGTCGAATTGCAGAAAGAACAGATCGCCGGCATGGAGCTTGAGCTCTATGTCCTGCGGTTCGAAAAGGAGCGCATGACGCTCCGCGTGCCCACGAACAAGGCCGAAGGCGTCGGCATGCGCAAGCTGTCTTCCAACAAGACGCTGGAAGAAGCGATGGAAACGCTCAAGGGCAAGCCCAAGGTCAAGCGCACCATGTGGTCGCGCCGCGCGCAGGAATATGAAGCGAAGATCAATTCGGGCGACCTCGTGTCGATCGCCGAAGTGACCCGCGACCTGTTCCGCGCCGACGATCAGCCCGAGCAGAGCTATTCGGAGCGTCAGATTTTCGAAGCGGCCTCCTCGCGTCTCGCGCGCGAACTCGCCGCGATGGAACAGACGGATGAGCCGGGCGCGCTCAAGAAGATCCTGCAGGTGCTTAACGAAGCTGCACCGCTGCACGTAAAGGTCGAGGGCTAAACGCGCTCCGCCTGACGGCTTCATTCCAAAATTAAAGGGGCGTCCTGTCAGGGGCGCCCTTTTTGTTGGGCGCGTGGCTTAGTCGATCGCGACGAAGGCACCTGCCGCGCGATCCTTGACGACGCGGTCGGCGCGGAAGACCGATCCGCTCATCGCGATATAGACGCCAGGCGACGCCAGCTGGACCGCGGCAAAGGCCATGCCGAGGTTGAAGCTCGCGTCGCTCTCGCCAAAACGCGCGGGCGCGAGGGCGCCCACCAGCACCACAACCTTGCCGCTCGCATCGCCCAGCGCAGCAGCGGTGTCGGTCATGCTGTCGGTGCCATGGGTGATGATGATATGGTTTTCCGGCGCAGCGAGGACGCGGGTACGCACCAGCGCGCGGTCCTCGTCGGTGAGGTCGAGACTGTCCTTGCGCGTCACTTCCTCGATCCGCACCGGACGTTTGACGCGCGCGACGGCGATCAGACGACCGACCACGGAGTCGCCGACCTGATAGTCGGACAGGGCGTCGAAATAGACCTTGTCGATCGTGCCGCCCGTGGTCAGCAGCGCGATGGGTATGTCGGCGTTCAGCATGATCGCTCGCTCTTTCGCTTTGGAAGGCGTCCCCGCCTATTCGCCGCGCGCCATGGCCAGGCCGCGGTCACGCGCTGCCTGCAACGTGTCGATCATCAGCCGCTCCAGCCTGTCGTCGGCGTCGAGCATGTTGAGACCTTCGCGCGTCATGCCGCCCGGGCTGGCCACGCGATCGGCGAGGATGGCGGGGCTGTCGATGCCCACGCGCGCAAAGTCCGCCGCGCCGGCCACGGTCGCGAGCGCCATGCGCTGCGCCTGGGCCTCAGGCAGGCCGAGCGCTGCCCCGGCACGCGCCAGCGCATCAATGAAGCGGAACAGAAAGGCCGGGCCGCAACCAGACAGCGCCGTCACCTCGTTGAACAGCCCCTCATCCTCGATCAATTCGACGAGGCCGAGCAGGGCCATCAGAGCCTGCACCTGTGCCATGGCGTCGGCGCGCGTCGTTTCGCCATGCAGCGCCGTCACCCCCTGCCCTATGCCCACCGGCAGGTTGGGCATTGCGCGCACGATCGCGCCCGCCGTCGGCAGATGCCCGCGCAGATCGGCAAGCGGCGTGCCCGCAAGGATCGAGACGATCGTCGTGCCCGCGCCTGTCAGCGGCGACAGGTCGCGTGCCACATCGGCGAGTTGATAGGGCTTCATGCCGAGCAGGATGAGGGTGTCGTCGGCGATGCTCTCGGGCGCGGCGGTGACAACCTTCACCCCTGGCGCGACATCGCGGCCACTCGGACGGACGACGGTAACATGCGCGGGATCGAGGCCGCAGGCGAGCCAGCGGGCGAGCATTTGTCCGGCCATATTGCCGCAACCGACGAGCAGCAGCGGCGTCGACCAGTTGCGGAGCGCGTCCACGCCCTCAGGCTTCGCCACGGGTTTCGATCAGGCTGGCGGCGATCGCGTCGGTCGGCGACTTGCCGCCCCACAGCACGAACTGAAACACGGGATAGAAACGCTCGCACTCGTCGAGGGCGGCCTCGACCAGCAATTGCGCCTGATCGAGCGTCAGCGTGCCGCCCGCGCCGAGCAGGACGCCATGGCGGAACAGGACGACGCCGCTCGACGACCAGAGTTCGAAATGGCCAAGCCACAGCTGCTCGTTGATGAGCGCAAGCGTCTCGTAGATCGTCGCCCTTTTGTCATCGGCAACCCGGATGTCGGGCAGCGCCAACAATTGCAGCACCTGATCCTCGTCGCGCCAGATGCCGCGCAACTCATATTGCGCCCACGATCCCTGCGTGGTGGCGACGATCTCATCCTCGCCTACCTGCTCGTAGCTCCAGCCATGTGCATCGAAATAGGCCGCCAGCATTTCGATCGGCGCGGCTTCGTGCCCGCCATTTTCAAATTCGTCGCTATCCATCATGGGCGCGCCTTATCACCACCGCCCCGCAAAGGACAGGCCATCGGCGCGGCGGTGGGTAAAGCCCTGCGGGCTTAGGCCGCGCCCTCGTCGCCGCCGGTCGCGCCCTTGGGCGTGCCGATGCTGCTCTTGATGACCTCGGGCGACTTGCCTTCAAGCGCGTCGATGCGGGCCTTGAGCAGTTCGACTTCCTCGCGCGCGGCGGCGGCGAGCGCCTTGACCGTATCGAATTCCTCACGCGTGACGAAATCGAAGCCGCCGATCCATTCCTTCGCCTTTTCCCGCGCGTTCGATTCAAACTCGCGGGTGACGCCGGCCACCGTCCCGGCCGCGCCGTTCACCAGCTTGGCCAGATCGTCAAAAAAGCGGTTTTCGCTCTGCATCGCATCAAAATCCTTGTTGAGCGCCTATTGGCGCGTCGTTCCTATCTGGGTGTGGACGGCCGGCGCGGCAAGGGTCTGCGCGTCGGGATTGAGCCGGCCAATCTCTGCATTGAGGTAGCTCGCGAAACAGAGCCAGGCGATATAGGGCAGCAGCAGGATGCCGGCCGTGCGGCGGATGCGCCAGAACAGCCAGGCCGTCGCGATGACGGTGGCGAGCAGGACGACCAGCAGCAGCAGCGCGCCATCCACCTCATGCGCACGAAAGAAAAGCGGCGACCAGCTGAGGTTGAGGATAAGCTGGATCACGAACAGGCCGACGGCGAGCCCGCGCAGCCGCGCGCCCCGCGCGTGCAGCACCATGGCGAGCGCCAGGCCCATCAAAATGTAAAGGACCGTCCACGCGCCGCCAAAGGCCCAGCCCGGCGGCATCAGCGCTGGCTTATCCAGCGCAGCGAACCAACGATTGCCATAGCCGCTATTGGCGACCCGTCCCGACAGGAAGCCGAGAAACACGATGGTGGGCACGGTAAACAGCGCCCACCGCAAATAAGCCAGGCGCAATTGGCCGCGCGACGCGATCTCGTTCATGGCAGGGCCCCCTTCCCCTTCATTCAGCGGGATCGGGCGCGTCCTTGAGCGCCGAATCGAGCCGCCGACTGACGCTTTGCGGAGAAACGGTGCGCCCCGCAACCCGCGAATAGAAGATGGGGATGAGGAAGAGCGTGATGAGCGTTGCAAGGCTGACGCCGAAGACCACCACGACGCCAATCGAATGGCGCGCTGCCGCGCCGGCGCCGCCAGCAAAGACCAGCGGCACCGCGCCGATGACGGTCGCGATCGAGGTCATCAGGATCGGGCGCAGACGCCGCGTGGCGGCCTGACGGATGGCGGCGCCGACCTCCAGCCCCTCATCGCGCAACTGGTTGGCGAACTCGACGATCAGGATGCCGTTTTTGGCCGCAAGCCCAACCAGCATGACGATGCCGATCTGGCTGTAGAGATTGATCGATCCCGCCGTCAGCGCCAGCCCGATCACCCCGCCCGCTACGGCAAGAGGCACCGTCGCGATGATGACGCCCGGATGGACGAAGCTTTCAAACTGCGCCGCGAGCAGCAGGAAGACGACGAGGATGGTAAGGCCAAAGACGATCCAGATCGACCCGCCGGTTTCGCGCAGCGACTGGCTTTCGCCGCGATAGCCGATGGCGAGAACCTCGGGCGACTGGCGCGCCAGATTCTCCAGCGAGGTCAGCGCCTCGCCCAGCGAATAGCCCGGCGCCAGCGCCGCCGTCAGTGTGATGGCGCGCAGCTTGTTATAGCGGTTGAGCTGACGCGGCCCGGCGACTTCGCGCACGGTGACGACGGCCGACAGCGGCACGACGACGCCCGTGCGGCTGCGCAACTGCACCCGCTCAAGGTCCGCCAGCGTCTGGCGCGCGTCATCCGCCGCCTGAAGGATCACGCGATATTCCTCGCCCCGGTCGACATAGGTGGTGACGCGGCGCGAGCCGAGCAGCGTCTGCAGCGCCTGGCTGACGTCATTGGCCGAAATGCCAAGATCGCCGGCGCGCTGCTGGTCGACCTCGATCCGCATCTGCGGCTTGGTTTCCTTATAATCGCTGTCGAGGTTGATGAGCGCGGGATTGTTCACCGCCGCCGCCATGATGCGGTCGCGCGCCGCGACCAGCCCTTCATAGGTCGCGCCTGCGAGCACGATGTTGACCGGCAGGCCACGACCGCGCGCAAGGCCCGAGCGCGGGGCCACATTGCCGCGCACCGCGGTCTGCTGAGCGATCACCTTGTTGATCGCGTCGGCAACCTGCGCGGTGGTGACGTCGCGCTCTTCCCAGGGTCGCAGGAAGGCGATGATGTTGCCGCTGTTAAAGTCGTCGCTCGACCCGAAACTGCCCGGCGTGCGCACGTTGAGGACCTTGATCGACCACTCGTCGCGCAGCGGCAGCAGCTCCTTTTCGAGCCGCAGCATATAGGTTTTCATGCGCTCAAAGCTGGTGCCCTCAGGCGCGGCGAGTTGCCCATCGACCACGCCGGTATCCTCGGCCGGCGCCAGTTCGTTGGGCAGCGTGGTGAAGAGCGCGCCAGCGATGGCGAGGAACAGCACAACCGGCACCAGCGCAATCAGCGGGCGCCCCAGCACCTTGTCCAGCCAGCGCGCATAGCCCGCCTCCAGCCGCTGGAACCGCGCGTCAACCCAGCGTGCCAGCCGCGACCGCTCGCTGTTGCGCAAAAGCTTGGAGCAGAGCATCGGCGCCAGGCTCAAGGATATGAAACCGGAAAAGGCGATGGCGGCGATCATCGCAATGGCGAGTTCGCGGAACAGGAGGCCGGTTTGTCCCGCGAGGAACATGATCGGCACGAACACCGCGCAGACGACGAGCGTCGTCGAAATGATCGCGAACCCGACCTGCCGCGCGCCGAGATAGGAGGCGACCAGCGGGTCCTCGCCCTGTTCGATGCGGTGATAGACATTTTCCAGCACCACGATCGCGTCGTCCACGACCAGGCCGATGGCGAGCACGAAGGCGAGCAAGGTCAGCAGGTTGATCGACAGGCCAAGCATCCACATGACCGCGCAGGTCGCGAGCAGACAGATGGGCACGGTAATCGACGGGATGATGGTTGCCCGCAGCGATCCCAGGAACAGGAAGATGACCACCACGACGAGCACCGCCGCCTCAGCCAGCGTGTGATAGACATTCTGGATCGCGCGGTCGATGAACAGCGCTTCGTCCGACCCGATGGTGACGCTCATCCCCGGCGGCAGGTCGGGTTCGATCTCCGCGATCAACTGCTTGGCGCGGGCCGCGACCTCCAGCGTGTTCGCGCCTGACTGGCGGACGATGCCGACGCCGATGCCGGTTCCGCCGTTAGAGCGATACAAGGTGTAGCGGTTCTCGGCGCCCTGTTCGATGCGGGCGACGTCGCCCAGCTTCACCTGATAGCCGTCGGCGCCGCGTCCGACGACGAGGCCGGCAAATTGCTCGGGCATGGAAAAGGCTCGCTCGACCCGCAACGTCTGATTTTGATCGCGCGATTCGAAGCGGCCGGCGGGCAGCTCGACATTCTGGGCGCGCAGCGCCGCTTCGATATCGGCGGGGGTCAGCGCGAAGGCGGCAAGCTTTGCGGTGTCGAGCCAGATGCGGGTGGAGGGTCGTTCCTCGCTGCCGCCATTGACGCGCGCAACGCCATCGATCGCGGAAAAACGGTCGATGACATTGCGGTCGATATAGTCGGCGATCTGCGTCGGGGTCCAGCCGGGCCGGCGGAACGCGATGAAGAGAATGGGGCGCGCGTCGGCATCGACCTTGCGGATTTCCGGTGCCAGCGCGTCTTCGGGCAGATCCTCCGTCACCGCGCCGACGCGGTCGCGCACATCGTTGGCCGCCGAATCGATGTCGCGCGAGGGATCGAATTCGATGCTGATGGCCGACGTGCCATCGCGCGAGGTCGAAGTGATCGTCTGCAGGCCCTGAACGCCCGCCACCGAATCCTCGATGATCTGGGTGATGCGGGTTTCGACGACCGATGCGGCAGCGCCGGTATAAACGGTTTCGACCGACACGATGGGCGGATCGGTATCGGGATATTCGCGCACCGACAGGCTGCGCCAGCCGACCAGCCCGGCAATGCACAGCAGCACCGCGATGACAGCGGCAAAGACCGGGCGACGGACGGACAGGTCGGAAAGTTGCATGCCCCGCCTTAGCCGGTCTTGTCGCCGGGGGGCTGCGCCTTGTCGCCGGCCAGCCGCACCGCCATGCCGTCGCTCAGCTTGACGACGCCTTCGGTCACGACCATCCGGCCCGGTTCAAGGCCGCCGGTGATCTCGACCAGACCGTTCTGCCGCGCGCCGGTCTCCACCTTGACGCGCTTGGCCTTGCCATCCTCGACCAAGAAGACATAGCGGTCCTCGCCTTCGCCCACGATCGCCAGTTCGGGCACGGCCAGCGTCTCGCGCTGACGCGAGAGCACGGTGACGGTGAGCAGCATGCCGGGTTTCAGCGCACGGTCGGGATTGAGCAGGATCGCGCGCACTTTGACCGCGCGGGTTTCGGGATCGATCACCGGGTCGATGGTGGCGATCTTGCCCTCGAACGGCCGGTCGGGCCATGCCGCCGCCACCGCCCGGATCGCACCGCCTACGCGCAGCAGCGGCAAGCGGGTTTCGGGTATGGTGAAATCCAGTTTGATGCGGTCGATCGCGCTGATCGTGGCAATGGGCGTGCCCGCCGTCACGACAGTGCCGGCCGACACGGTGCGCAGGCTGGCATAGCCGGAAAAAGGCGCGCGCACGACCCGGTCGCCGATCGAGGCGCGGGCGAGTTCCGCATTGGCGCGGGCCGCGTTGTTCGTGGCGATTTGAGCGTCAAGGCTGGCGCTGGTGGCGAACCCGCGCTGGCGCAGCGCTTCGATGCGCTGAAGCTGCTGCCCGGCGACGCGCGCCTGTGCCTGGGCGGCGGCGAGTTCGGCCGTTTCCTGCCCTTGCGCGAGCGTGGCAATCACCTGTCCCTTGCGCACATAACCGCCATCGACGAAATTGATCGCAGTCAGCCGATCGGTCACCGGGGCCGACAACACCACCTGCTCATCGGCGAGCGCGGTGCCCACCGCTTCCACCCTGTCGGTGAAGCTTGCCTGCGCAACTTTTTCCGCGGCTACGAGGGCAGCGGGACGCGCCTTCCTTTCCTGTTCGCCGCCACAGCCCGACAGGCACAGCGCGATGATGAGCAGAGCTGGGGACGAGCGCATATTTTCGAGCTAGAGGCCCTTTTATCGCGATGCAACATTGCAACCGTCGGGAAATCTATCTGTCTGGGAAAAAAGCAAAAGGCTAATGGTTTTCACGCAAGCAGGCGTGCAGGAGAAATTCGACATTGCCCTGCGGGCCGGTAATCGGACTTTGCGTCACGCCGGTGACGTGCCAGCCCTGCGCCGTGGCCCAGGCTGCCGCCTCTTCGCAGACCCGGGCGTGGATCGCCGGATCGCGCACGACGCCGCCCTTGCCCACTTCCTCGCGCCCCGCCTCGAACTGCGGCTTGACCAGTGCGAGCAGCTCCGCGCCGGGCCGGGCAAAGGTCAGCGGGCGTTCCAGAACCTTGGCGAGCGCGATGAAGCTTGCGTCGCACACGATGATATCGACGGGCTCGGGAATATGATCGGCGGTCAGGATGCGGGCGCTCGTCTGTTCATGGACGATGACGCGCGGGTCGGCGCGCAGCTTCCAGGCGAGCTGATTGGTGCCGCTGTCGACCGCATAGACGCGCGCGGCGCCGTTGGTCAGCAGGACGTCCGTGAACCCTCCGGTCGAGCTGCCGACGTCGAGGCCGACCGCGCCCGTTACATCGACGCCGAAATGGGCAAGGCCATGGGCGAGCTTGATGCCGCCGCGCGACACCCAGGGATGATCGCGCCCCCTGACCTCGATCGCGGCGTCCGGCGTGACCTGCTGGCCTGCCTTCTCAAGCTTGCGGTCGCCCAGATAGACATGGCCCGCCAGGATCAGCGCCTGCGCGCGTGCGCGGCTTTCGGCGAGGCCCCGTTCGACGAGCAACTGGTCGGCGCGCAGCTTGGCCATCAGCCGGGCAATCCGGCAAGCATGGCGGGGGTCAGCAATTGTGGCAGCACGCGCGCCTCCTTGCCCGGCGCATACCACAGGTAAAGCGGTACGCCCGAGCGGCCATGGCGCTCCAGAAAGCGGCTGATCGCCGGGTCGGCATTGGTCCAGTCGCCCACCATCACGGTGACATCTCCTTTGTCGAAGGCCGCGCGCGTTTCCGCGCGGTCGATCGCGGCCGCCTCGTTGGCCTTGCAGGTCAGGCACCAGTCGGCGGTGAAGTAGAGGAAGACCGGCTTGTTCGCCGCGCGCAGGCTAGCGAGGCGGGCTTCGTCAAACGGGATATGGCCCGCTGCCGCCTGTGCAGCGGGGGCTTGCGTTGGCAGCGCGAAGAGGCCCGCTGCGAGCACGCCGGCTGCGAGCACCCCCGCCAGCATGCCGCCGCCCTTGCCCGCATTCTGACGCCCCCCCAGCCACCAGAGCAGCAGCGCCGTCCCCAGCGCCACGGCGAGGCCGATGGTCATGCCGCCGACACCGCGTTGCTGCCCAAGCAGCCAGAGCAGACCGAGCGCGGTCAGGAACATCGGCACCGACAGGATTTTCTGCAGCCGCCCCATCCATGCGCCGGGCCTCGGCAAGCGGCTGCGTAGCGCGGGGACGTAGGCGAGGAGGATGAAGGGCAAGGCGAGGCCAATCCCGAGGCCCGCGAAGATGGCGAGTGCGGCGGCCAGCGGCAGCACCAGCGCGGCCCCCATCGCCGCGCCCATGAACGGGCCCGTGCAGGGCGTCGCGACGAAGGCGACCAGTACCCCGGTCCAGAAAGAGCCCGCTCGCCCGCCTTTATCGGCGAGCCCTGCCCCGCCGCCAAAGCCGCGCAGGTGGAACAGGCCGGCCAGATTGAAGGCGATGGCCGTCACTAGCAGCAGCAGAACGAGGATGACGCGCGGGTCCTGCAATTGGAAGGCCCAGCCCACCGCCGCCCCCGCCGCGCGCAGGCCGAGCAGCAGGGCGCCGAGCAGCAGGCAGGTGATGACCACACCCGCACCATAAGCCAGCGCCTCGCTGCGCACAGTGCGCTCGTCGCCACCGGCGCGCGCCAGACTGAGCGCCTTCAGGCCCAGGATCGGGAAGACGCAGGGCATGATGTTGAGCAGCAACCCTCCGAGCAGAGCACCGCCAAGCGCAAATATGATCGTGCGCCAAGGGGCGTCGCCTGCGGCCGCCGGGACCGCTCCTGGCACCGCGCGCAGCATGAAGCCGCTATGCGGTCCGGTGCGCAGCAGCATTTCGACCGGGCCGCGTGGCCCTGCCCCTTCCGCCGCCGTCTCGATCAGCAGCCGGTCGCCGTCGCGGCGCAATGTCTGCGGCTCGGCATAGCGCAGCACTCCGTCTTCGAGGGCGAAGAGATGCGCGTCCTCCACCGGAGCCGCCGCCGGATAGGGGACGGACAGGCGCAATCGGCCCTGCTCCACCGCATAGCTGGCCTGCGCGCCCAGCGGCCTTGGCAGTCGTGCGCGCCACTCATCAAAGCGTGTGGCGCTGGCCGGCGCGACGCTGCCGTCGCCCGCGACCAGATCGAGCGTCAGATCGGCGCCTTCGGGAACGCAGACCTTGTCGGTGCAGGCAAGCCAGTCGGCCCGTGCCTTGATGGCGAGCCGAGTCCCCGGGGCGACATCGGGCGCGAGGGAAAGCGTCGCCAGCACCGCATAGGGGCCTTCGTAGACATGGTTCATCAGCCCCGAAATCAGCAGCGTTTCGGGCACCGGATAGCGGAGCGCGCCGATGCGCACGCCCTTTGGCAGCGTCCATTTGACATCCATGCCAAGGCCCGCGTCGCCCGGATTGACCCAATAACCGTGCCAGCCGGGCTCGGGCCGCATCGAAAAAGCGATGCTCATGTCCCGGCCTGGCGCGGGCGCCGCGCTCTCCGCCTCCAGCCGCGCGGCGATATGCGGCACGCCTCCCTGGCCGAAGGCGCCCTGCGCCTCCGCCACGTTCGCCACGAACAGCGACGCCAGCGTCATCAGGAGGACATGAAAAATCCGCATCGGGCCTCTGTTCGGGTGGATGGGGGCGGGCTAGGTCCGGGCTCATGCGCCGTCAAGCCATGAGAAGGTATAGCAAAGATGCTCAAGACCGTCGCCGCCCTATTGCTCGCCAGCGCGGCATTGCCAGCGCTTGCCCAGCCGCTCGCCGCCTCCGCGCCAGCCGCGATGCCTGCAGCCCCGACGACCGCACCCAAGCTGATCGTCGCCATCGCCGTCGATCAATTCTCCGCCGACCTCTTTAGCGAATATCGGCAGCATTATAGCGGCGGCCTCGCCCGGCTGGCGCGCGAAGGCATCGTATTCCCGCGTGGTTATCAAAGCCATGCGGCAACCGAAACCTGCCCGGGACACAGCACGATCCTGACCGGCAGCCGCCCTTCGCGTACCGGCATCATCGCCAATCAATGGTTCGACCTTGGTGCGGCGCGTGCCGACAAGCTGATCTATTGCGCGGAGGACGAAAGCCATGCCGGGAGCGATCACCGCAATTATCAGCCCTCCCCCATCCATCTGCGCGTACCGACGCTTGGCGGCTGGATGAAGGCTGCAAATCCGGCGACTCGCGTGGTGTCGATCGCAGGGAAAGACCGCGCGGCGATCATGATGGGCGGCCCCACCGCCGATCAGACATGGTGGCTCTCGCCCAAGGGCTTCGTCAGTTATGCGGGCGTTCCCGTGCCGCCACTGGTTGCAAAGGTGAACGCGGTTTTCGCGCAGCGGCTGACGCAGCCCAATTCAGGGTTCGATCTACCGCCGCAATGCGCGGCAAAGGACTTCCCCGTGACTGTCGGCAACCGCTCGGTCGGCACCGGCCGCTTCGCCCGTGCGGCCGTGGATTATAACGGCTTTCGCATCTCCCCCGAACAGGATGCGCTGACCCTCGCCTTCGCCGCCGCCGCAGTCGAGACTATGGGCCTTGGCAAACAGGCACAGCCCGACATCCTCTCCATCGGTCTGTCGGCGACAGACTATGTCGGTCATACTTTCGGCACCGAGGGTACGGAAAGCTGCATTCAGGTGGACCGGCTTGATCAGGAACTCGGCGCCTTCTTCGCGCAGCTCGACAAGGAGGGCATCGACTATGTCGTGATGTTGACCGCGGATCATGGCGGCCATGATGCGCCCGAGCGGCACCGGATGAATGCCATGCCGATGGAGACGCGCGTAGACGCTGCACTGTTACCAAGCCGCCTGTCCGCAACGGTCGCGGAGAAGGCCGGGCTTGGCACTAAGCCCGTCATTCATGGCGACGGCCCGTCCGGGGATCTCTATTTCGACCGAGGCCTGACTGCCGTCGAGCGGCAACGTGCGGAAGCGGAGACGCTCAAGCTCCTGCGCGCCCACTCTCAGGTCGAGACGGTCTTTACCAAGGCGCAGATCGCCGCCTCCCCCAGCCCCAGCGGGCCGCCCGAAAGCTGGAGCCTGTTGCAAATGGCGCGCGCGAGTTTCGATCCTGTGCGATCGGGCGACCTGCTGGTGCTGCTGAAGCCGCGCGTCATGGCAATTCCGGAAAAGGCAGTGATGGGCTCGGTCGCGACGCATGGTTCGCCCTGGGATGCCGATCGGCGGGTGCCGATCCTTTTCTGGCGCAAGGGGCTCACCCATTTCGAGCAGCCGCTGGGCGTCGAGACGGTAGACATCATGCCGACGCTCGCCGCGTTGATTGGCCTGGCGGTGCCTGGGAATGACATTGACGGGCGTTGCCTCGACCTGGTCGCCGGCCCCGGCGACAGCTGCACGGGCCGTTGACCGCAGGTTCAGTCGACGGCTGCCTGGCAGCGTGGCCAGGTGGGTGGCCGGTCGGTCGACCATCTCGTCAAGCTTGCGCTGCGTCGTGATCAGTTGCCGAAAGGCGGCCGCTCTGCTGTGACGATGTGATCGAGTATTGCAGGGTGCAACGCGCGCTCGAACACGCAGCCTGCTTCATGACCGCGCGTCCATTGCACTTGCGCGCGACGCGCCTCGAAGCCCGGCAGCATGACCCAAAGAGCGCTGCCTACCGTCAGCTTCATAAAGCTTTGCAGGCGAAATCCTGCGACAGAGAGATCAGCCACACGGCTTTGGAACCAGGGTTCGCCCGAACGCCGAATCCGAACGCCGATCATCACGGGGCGGCGCTCTGCGGCACGTCCTTTGCGATCGAAATCGGATTGTCGTTCCACGCCCATCGTCGTCCAGCCTCTTGCCGGCAGGATCATGCCGCTTGGACAGGTAAAAAAAGGTTAAGAGGGCTTCGCTGATTGGGCGGCCAAAGCGTCTTTCGCCACGAAAAAAGGGGACCGCGAGCGGCCCCCTTCATCTTGTCTGCCATCTGTCGCTTAGCGGCCGATCATTCCCGCCAGCGGGAAGTCAAGCTGGACACGAAGGCCCGGCCGCTCAGCGGCGATCAGAATGCGCCATATTGTTCATTGCCCACGAAGCCCAGCTTCGTGACGCCCGAACGCTTGATCTCGGCCAGAACCTGGTCGACGACGACATAGCGCGTCTGCGCATCGGGCTGGAACTGCAGCTCGGGTTCCACCGGCAGTCGCAGCGACTGCTGGAGATACTGGCGCAGCGTCAGCAGATCGATCGCCGAGCCGTTCCAGGTGATCAAGCCACCCGCATCGATTGCGACCTTGTTCTTGACCGGGTCGACGACGCTGTTGGTCGGCGGCGCGTTCTGCGGAAGGTCGATCTTCACCGCGTGGGTCTGGATCGGGATGGTGATGATGAACATGATGAGGAGAACGAGCATGACGTCGATCAACGGCGTCGTGTTCATTTCGCCCATCGGCTCGCCGTCTTCTTTTCCGGCGCTCATAGCCATATGCTTACTCCTTAGCTCAGCCGGATCAGAGGCGTACGGTGCCCGAACCGGGTTCCGGCTCGGAGATGAAGCCCACCCGCGGGAAGCCGGCGCGCTGCATCGTGTAGATGGTGCCGCCGATGCACCTATAGGGTGTATTGATGTCGCCGCGGATATGCACTTCGGGCAGATCCTCGGGCGTCATATTCTCTACGCCGCCTGCCTTCTTGACGTCGGCTTCTAGCTTCGCGACCGCGCGGTTGAGCAGGTCGCTCGCGTCGACCTTGGTGACGTTCCAGTAGACGGCGCACTTGCCGTCGGACGCCTGCATGACCGAGAGGGACACATTTTCCGGCTTCGTCGTGGTCGGCTCGAAAGCAACCTTGGGAAGCTGGAGTTCCACCGTCTGGACGACGACGGGAACCGCGATGAGGAAGATGATGAGCAACACCAGCATGACGTCGACGAGCGGCGTCGTATTGATGTCAGACATCGGCTTGTCGTCACCGCCGTCGGAGCCAACACTCATTGCCATTGAAAATTATCCTAACATTGGTGTCGATGAGGCCCCTTTAGCCGGGGCCCATCCCGGCGGAGAGGTTGGACGGCGCGGACGCCGCCCCCTTTTCCGCCGGTCATTGTCGGGCAGTCTTAAAAGCCGATCAGGCCTTGGTCGGCGTCGCGGCAGGCTTCGTAGCGGCACCGACGGGCGCAGCGACGACGGCCGGCTTCACGGCACCGTTCGAGACGAGATAGGCCAGCAGGTCGACGGTGAAGCCGTTGAGCTGCTCGGCAATCGCCTTGTTACGACGCTGCAGGAAGTTGTAGGCGAGCACCGCGGGAACGGCCACGGCCAGACCCAGGGCGGTCATGATGAGCGCTTCACCGACCGGGCCGGCAACCGCGTCGATCGACGCCTGACCAGCTGCGCCGATCTTGATGAGGGCGCGGTAGATACCGATAACCGTACCGAACAGACCGACGAACGGCGAGGTCGAACCAACGGTCGCGAGGAAGGCGAGGCCGCCACCCAGGCTGGAGTTGATCGCGCCTTCCGAACGGGCGAGCGAACCGTGCAGCCAGTCATGGGCTTCGACGGGGTCGGTCAGCTTGGTATGCTCTTCCTGGGCGCGGATGCCGTCATCGACGATCTGCTTGTAGGCCGAGTTCTTTTCCAGCTTCGCCGCGCCTTCGCGAAGCGAACCGGCGCGCCAGAAAGTGGCACGCACCTTCTTGCCCTGGTTGATGACCTTCTGCTGTTCGATCAGCTTGGTGAACAGAATGTAGAAGGTACCCACGGACATGCCGCAGAGAATGATGAAGGTCGCCCAGGCGATGACGCCGCCCTGTTCCAGGGCTTCCATCAGGCCGTACGGGTTTTCTGCTGCGGGAGCCGCAGCTGCGAGATACATCAACATGTTCAAGACTTCCCTCTCAAATAGGTGCGTTGGTCTGGACGGCCGCGCAGTGCAGCGGCCATCCGGTCAAGCTCATCCTTCAGGCAGGCGCCAGGTGATGCGCCCGTTATAGGTGTCGGCCACGGCGCCACCACCGGCCGCAGTGGCAGGCTTGAAGCGTGCACGGCGGGGCAGCAGGCGACAGGTCGCCTCGTCGAGGTCGGAATGACCAGTCGACGATGTGATGGTGCAGCTTGTCACGCGGCCATCAGGCCCGATTTCCAGACGGAAACCGGCCGTACCGGCACGTTCTTCACGCTGCGCGCGGCTCGGATAGTCCGCGTCGCTGACCCAACTGCCCGGCGATCCACGCGGCGCGGCGCGGCTTGCGGGCACCTCGGGTGGCGGCGGGGGAGCAGGCGGCGGCGGCGCGGCGACCGGAACCGGGTTGAACACCGGAGGCGGTGTCCGCACGGTCTGGATCGGCGGCGCAGGCGCAGGCGTTTGCACGATCGGCGGCGGAGCGACGACCGGCGGCGGCTCGACCGGCTGGTCTGGCGGCGGCGGCGGTGGCTCCTCGTCCGGTGGCGGTGGTTCCTCTTTCACCTCGATCACGTTCAGCTGTTCCGCCGCCTTTTTGACATATTTCATGCCAAGGCCGGAGACGAAGGCATAGCCTAGAACAGCGTGAATTATGGCGACGATGACGATCGAGACGGTGCGACTCGATCCTTGCGAGTGGTCTGCATAGGCCATTCGGCAACGACACTCCTTAACTCAGCTTATCAGCGGTTTTTATATCAGCCCAAAAAGGCCCCAAGCTGGCGAGGAGCACCCCCTTACCATCTGCGGCCCCTGTCCGTCGTTTTTCTTATCTCCCAAACTCCTATCGCGGCATGTCGCGGTACGCAAACGCTTTGTCGAGAAGCGGGGATACGCTTAGAATTACACTGCAAAATGACTTGCGCGTGACATTCATGCCACGCGGTGACAGGACTGTATGAGTATGAAGATGAAATCCACCATAAAGCGCCCGTGGCTGCTGGCCGCATGCCTCATTGCTGCCGCAAATCCCGGCTTTTACGCGACACCCGCCGACGCCGTCACGACGGCGGATGCCGGTGCGACGCTGAGTTATTCGGACCTGGTCGATCTGGCCGACAGCGCCTCGCTGGTCGCCGTGGCGCAGATTCGCAACATCATCGCTTTATCGCCCGAACAGGCCGCAGGCGTGCCGGCAGGGTATCGCCGGCTGTTTGTGGAGGCGCGTGTAGCGCAGTTGATTCGCGGAGATTCGGGAATCGCGCCGGACGTGACCTATCTTTACGACGCGCCGCTGGACCGGCGGGGCAAGCTGCCCAAGCTTAAAAAGGCGAAGGTCCTGATCTTCGCGCGCGCTGGCACACGGCCTGGCCAGATCCAATTGACGGCGCGCGACGCGCAGCTCGCCGCCACTTCCGATACCGTCTCGCGCGTGGAAGCGATCCTGTCGTCGCTCGTTGCACCCGATGCACCGCCGCGCATTCTGGGGCCGGGCGACGCCTTTCACGTCGTCGGCACCGTCGCGGGCGAAAGCGAAACGCAGCTTTTTCTGCGCACCGCAAATGGCGATCCCGTCTCGCTGTCGATCCTTCGTCGGCCCGGACAGGCGCCGCGCTGGGCCGTCGCGCTGGGCGAGATCGTGGATGAAGCGGCGCGCACGCCCGAGCCGGGGAGCCTGCTCTGGTACAGGCTTGCCTGCGGGCTGCCCCCTGCCCTGCCTGCGCGATCGGTGCGGTCGCTGGGTGCCCAGGAGGCGGAGACCGCGCGGGCGGACTATGCGCTGGTGATGCGAACGCTTGGCCTCTGTGGGCGGACGCGCACGCTCGCCGATCAGCCCGGCTAAGCCCGCACTACACCAGCAACCAAGCGACGTCTCCGGCGTCGCACCCCTTTTCCTTTGCGTGGCCGGCGCTGCGCTTCTATCAGCGCCCGCATTCCCGCCCCTTCGATCAGGAGCCTCGATCCGTCATGACCAATCTGCACCGCCATGCCCCGCTTCGCGTGGCACTCGTCGGACTCGGCACGGTGGGCGGTGGCGTGATTCGGGTTCTTGAAACCAACGCTGACCTCATCGCCCGGCGCGCCGGCTGCCCGATCCAGATCGTCGCCATCTCGGCACGCGACCGCACCAAGGATCGCGGCGTCGATCTGTCGCCCTATGAATGGGTCGACGACATGACGACCCTCGCCACGCGCGACGACATCGACGTGGTGGTCGAGCTGATCGGCGGCGCGGACGGCCCGGCGCTCACCCTGGCGCGCCAATGCCTTACGGTCGGCAAGCCCTTTGTCACCGCCAACAAGGCGATGTTGGCTCATCACGGCCTCGACCTCGCCACGCTCGCGGAAAAAGGCGGCGTCGCGCTCAAATATGAAGCTGCGGTCGCTGGCGGCATCCCGGTCATCAAGGGCATGCGCGAAGGCGCGGCGGCCAATGAGATCAGCCGGGTCTATGGGATTTTGAACGGCACCTGCAATTATATCCTGACGACCATGGAAAAGGCCGGCCGCGGCTTTGCCGAGGTGCTCAAGGAAGCACAGGAGCTGGGCTATGCCGAGGCCGATCCCAGCTTCGACATTGATGGAGTGGACGCGGCGCATAAGCTGTCGATCCTCGCCAGCCTCGCGTTTGGCACCGAGCTCGACTTTCCCAATGTCGCGGTGACCGGCATCCGCCACGTCATCGCCGCCGATATCGCCGAGGCGGCCGTGCTCGGCTACCGCATCCGTCTGGTCGGCATGGCGGAAAATGGTCCCGAGGGGCTGTTCCAGCGCGTTCACCCCATGCTCGTGCCGCTCGACCACCCGCTCGCCCATGTCGACGGATCGCTCAATGCCGTGGTGGTGGAAGGGAACTTCGTCGGCCGCCTGTTCTTCGAAGGGCGCGGCGCGGGCGACGGGCCGACGGCTTCGGCGGTGGTTGCCGACCTCATCGACGTGGCGCGCGACGAATATGGCGACGCTTTCGCCATGCCGGTGGCCGCGCTCACCGCCCAGCGCCCCGCCGACCCAGGTGACCGGGTGGGCCGCAGCTATCTGCGCTTCAAGGTCCAGGACCGCCCCGGCGTGCTGGCGGAGATCGCCGCCGCGACGCGGGACGCAGGCGTTTCGATCGAAAGCATGATGCAGCGCGGGGCCAATCAGGCCGATGGCGTGCTGGTGGCGATCGTCACCCATAGCGGCGCGGAGCGCTGCATTCAGGATACGCTCGACCGTCTGGCCGGGTCCGACAGCCTGCTCGAGCGGCCCATGGTGATGCACATCCTGGATTAGGCGGCCGACCAGCAGCAGTCAGTCGAGCCCGAAGCTGCGCGTCAGCGTCCGAGCGATCGGTTCACCCAGCCGGATTATCTGGCGCTGGGCGCGACGCGGGCAATCGAGATTGCCGATCAGGCGGCAGGGCCGCGCGTTGAAGCGGAAGGCGTCCCATTTGCTGTCGGGGCGCGGCCCTTCGTCGCGCAGGAGCCGCTGGCGCAAGTCGCTGTTACGCGGCGCGATGCAGAGGGTCGGCGCGGCATGGCAGGGCGCCGTCGCAGCGGCGATTTGCGGCCCCTGTGCCGGCAACGCCAGTGCTGCTGCGAGAAGCGCGACGATCATTCTGCCAAGCCTTTCATCCGCTCCCCAACGCATAAAATGCCGATTGCGTTTCCGCTTGGTGAAATGGCGTGTCAGCGCCTCGACAAGGTGGAAATGACCCCTTACCCCTTGAATCGACAGGATCGGCTGAGGGAATGAATATGGTGCAGGCAAGCTCGATACTCGATCGCGTGCTGGTGCTCGAAATGGTCCGCGTGACCGAGGCGGCAGCGATCGCCGCATCCCGCCTGGTCGGCCGTGGGGATGAGAAAGCCGCCGACGCCGCAGCCGTCGAAGCGATGCGCCTTGCCTTCAACGACCTCGACATCGACGGCACGGTCGTCATTGGCGAAGGCGAACGCGACGAGGCACCGATGCTGTATATCGGCGAAAAGGTCGGCGGCGCGCCGGATAAAGGCCCCAGGATCGACATCGCGCTCGATCCCCTGGAAGGCACGACCATCACCGCCAAGGCGGGACCGAACGCCCTCGCCGTCCTCGCCGCTGCCGAAGCGGGTGGCCTGCTCAATGCGCCGGACGTCTATATGGACAAGCTGGCGGTCGGTCCGGGCTATCCCGACGGGGTCATCGACCTCGACCGGTCAGTGAGGGAGAATGTCGAAGCGGTTGCTGCGGCCAAGGGCGTGACCCCTGGGGATATCATCGTCTGTGTGCTCGACCGCCCGCGCCATGAAAAGATCATCGCGGAGTTGCGCGCGATGGGATGCGGCGTGCATCTTATCCCCGATGGCGATGTCGCAGGGGTCATCGCCGTGACCAATCCGGCGACCGGCGTCGATATTTACATGGGCTCGGGCGGGGCGCCGGAAGGCGTGCTGGCCTGCGCGGCGCTTCGCTGCGTCGGCGGGCAGTTCAAGGGCCGCCTCCTCTTCCGCAATGACGATGAAAAGGCGCGGGCGCGCAAATGGGGCATCACCGACCTCGACAAAATCTATGACCTCAAGGAACTGGCCAAGGGCGACTGCATCTTCGCGGCGACGGGGGTGACGGACGGGTCGCTGCTGGCAGGCGTCAAGCGGCTGCACGGCGGCAAGATGACGACCGAAAGCGTCGTCATGCGCGCGAGCACGGGTACGGTCCGCTGGGTCAAGGGCGAGCATCGGCTGGATCGCAAGGAAGGCTGAAGCTGCGCGGCGACGCGATTCGTCGGCTTCCTAAAGCAGCCCCAGCCGGCTCAGTTCGCCCAGCAGCTTGGGCGGCATCGCATCGATCTCATCCAGCTCTCCGTCGCTAAGATCGGGCGGCGCGTCGGCGTCACTTAGATAGCGCCAGCCCTGATGCGCGCGCTTGGGAATGCCGCGCACGGCGACGAGGCGCGGCTCCAGCCTGATCCACCAGCGGCCTTGCCCATTTTCCTGAAAGCCCAGGATCGCGCTGCGCCCGACGATACGATGCTGATAGACCCAGTAGAGCGACCCGCCCGTCAGTTCGGCCAGCCTTTTGGGCACGTAGCGCGTCGTCAGTCGCGCCTCCCCCGCTGCGTCATGGCTTTCTAGCCAGGCCCGCAGGGCGGCGGGCCCTTCGCTCTGAAACGCGACTTTGGTGAGATGGAGCGGCATGGCGCCCTAGATGGGCATAGCCGTCAGCCGGTCAATCCCGCCGCCGTCGCCAACCCCAGAAATGCGAGGAATCCCATCGAATCGGTGATCGTCGTCACGAAGATGGAGGAGGCGACCGCCGGGTCGAGATTCATCCGGTCGAAGGCGAGCGGTACCGCCGCACCGGCAAAACCGGCGGTCAGGATATTGGTCATCATGGCGGCCGCGATGACTGCGCCCAGTGCCCCATTCTGAAAGACGAGCCCCACGCCAATGCCAAGGACCACCGCCACGGTCGCGCCGTTCAGCAACGCGACGCGGATTTCCCGCATGATCGTGCGGCGGCTGTTCGCGCCCGTAATCTGGTTGGTGGCGAGCGCCCGCACGGTCACGGCCATCGTCTGGCTGCCAGCATTGCCGCCCACGCCCGCGACGATCGGCATCAGGGTGGCAAGCGCCACCATGCGTTCGATCGTGTGCTCGAACAGTCCGATGACGGTCGACGCCACCAGCGCGGTCAGAAGATTGGTGAGCAGCCAGCGCACGCGCGCGCGATAGCTGTCCATCACCGGTTCGTTGATGTCGCCTTCACCCGCACCCGACAGGCGCAATATGTCCTCGCCCGCTTCCTCGGAGATGATGTGAACGATGTCGTCGACGGTGATCATGCCGACCAGCCGGCCCGACCCGTCGACGACGGCGGCGGAGATCAGCGCATATTTCTGGAAGCGCAGCGCCACTTCCTCCTGGTCCATGTCGACCGGGATCAGCGTCTGTTCGCGCTTCATGATGTCGGACATGGAAATGCCGCGCGGACAAGTGAGCAGCCAGGACAGCTGGCACGTGCCGATCGGGCGGTGCGCTTCGTCGACGACGAACACTTCCCAGAAATCGCGGGTCATGTCGCCATTGTCGCGCAGGAAGTCGATCACCTGCCCCACGGTCATATGTTCGGGCACCGCGACCAGATCGCGCTGCATCAGGCGTCCGGCGGACTCCTCGGGAAAGGCAAGCGCGCTTTCGATCGCGGCGCGGTCTTCAGGATCAAGCGCGTCGAGGACGGCCTGCTGATCGGCCTCCTCCATATCCTCGATGATGGCGACGGCGTCGTCGGTATCGAGTTCGGCGGCAAACCCAGCGACCTGCTCGGGCCGCAATTCGCCGATCAGTTCGTCGCGGACATAGTCGTTAAGTTCGGAAAGCACCTCCGCCCCGACCAGATCGCCCAGCGCAGCGGCCAGCGACCCGCGCCGGTCGGCGGGCGTCAGTTCGACGAGGTCGGCAATGTCGGCGGGGTGAAGCGGCGAGACGAGTTCGCGCGCGCCATCAATGTCGTTCGCCTCCACCGCGTCGAGCACGGCGGCAACGAAGTCGTCCTTCAGCCTGTCGTCTTCGTCATGGCGCGATTCCGCGAGCGCGGCGGCGTCAATTTCCTCTTCGAACGACCGGGGTTCGGCCGTATCGGCGCGTTCGCTCATGGCGTCCCCAACTGTCCGGTTCCTGTAGCATGAATGACGCTTTCGCTGATGCAGTATGGAATTGCAATATCGGCGCCATGTTCGTCATGCTTCCATCGGCGCATCATGCCCTATATGGACGCAGTCACTCCCTACTACCCAAGAGGATATCATGGCCGACGAAACGCTCACCCTTACCCTCGACAGCGGCGGCGACGTCGTCATCAAGCTGCGCTCCGATCTCGCCCCCGGCCATGTCGAGCGGATCACCACGCTCGCCAAAGAAGGTTTCTACGACGGCGTCGTGTTCCACCGCGTGATCTCCGGCTTCATGGCGCAGGGCGGCGATCCGACCGGCACCGGCATGGGCGGATCGAAGCTGCCCGACATCAAGGCGGAATTCAGCCGCGAACCGCATGTGCGCGGCGTTTGCTCGATGGCGCGTTCGTCCAACCCGAACAGCGCCAACAGCCAGTTCTTCATCTGCTTCGACGACGCGACCTTCCTCGACGGCCAATATACCGTTTGGGGCGAAGTGACGTCGGGCATGGAACATGTCGACGCGCTGCCCAAGGGTGAGCCGCCGCGCACGCCGGGCAAGATCGTCAAGGCGACCGTCGCCTGACATCGTCACGCATCGCTATGTGATGCTGAAAGGGCTGTGCCGGACGATCCGGCACAGCCCTTTTATCTTGGGGTCAGCGCTTGCCCGCCATGCCATCGGTCATGGAAATGGCGCCTTGCGGCGGCGCCGCTTCTTCGCCCTCGGTTACGGGCGGCGCATAGGGGCCGATCGATTCGATATGCCATTCGCGATCCGTCTCGCTTGATCCCGGCACGTCATTGACCCGTCGCAACACGACCTGGCGCAGCAGATACCAAGGCTTGCCCGAGGCGGCGAGCCGGCCATAGACCTGCACCGGCACCGTGACGAAGAGCGAGCCCGCCGCCCCCTCCGGCTCGCCCGGGGCGCCGATATTGGCGTGAATCTCTGAAAAGGCGCGGAAGCGCGCGGCGAAGCGCGCATCCTCTTCGGCCCGGACCGCGCTGCCGTCGCGCCACATCCGCTGCGCGTCGCCGAACAGCTTTTGTTCGAGCAGACCATAATAGCCCTGCACGACCTGCGCCGCGCCCTGCGCGGTTCCGGGCTCTATCGCGCCCTCGGCAATGGGTTCGGGATCGGCCGGCAGGCCGCCGGGTGTTCCGGGCGGCGGGGGTGCAAGCGGCTCCATCACCGCCTGCGCCTCCGTCCGGACATTATTCTCGACCTGCGCAGCGCTTGCGCCGTTGGTGAGGTTATCAAGCGCGCTTTCTTCCCTGCCGTCGCATGCCGACAACAGAAACAAGGCCAAGAATAGTGCCGTCCCGCTTTTACACTGCATCAATTACCCCGTCTTTGATCCCGTCCGCCACTGCGACCGCCACCTCGTTCACCGCCAAAACGCGGGCTGCCTGAGCGCGGCTGCTGCGCGCGCGGTGTGCCCGCGGCTGCGCCCGGCGTAGATTCCCGCCCGCGCCAGCGGGAGCCGCCGTCTGGCCGCTGCGTCGGGTTGCCGACGCCCCGGCCATCACCCCGATCGCGGCCACCCGGGCGCGCGGAATCGCGGTTCCAGTCACGCCTGCCATCGCCGCGCCGCTCACCCCAACGGGGCCGAGGCGGCTGCGCGCCGGGCGCTACACCCGGCCTGCCCGGTCGGACTGCCTGTCCGTCGCGCCAGCCCGGCCGTCCGTCCCGGCCGCGCCATTCGCCGCCACGACGATCATTATGCCGGCGGGCTTCCCAATAGCGGCGCTGATTATCGTTCCACCGCTGACGACGACCGCCGCGATCATAAACATAATAGCCGCTGCCCGGATAATAAAATCCGTCATACCAGCCCAGACCCGAGCCATAGCCGCTGCCCCAATAGGGGTCATAGGCTCCGCCGCCATAATAGCCGGCACCGACATTCACGCCACTATAACCATAGCCATCATCATAGGCGCAACCGCCCAGTCCGAATGCACCGACAAGGCCCAGGGCGGCGAGAAGCTTTCGTCCCGTCCACGCCATCGCCGTACTCCTTATATATGAGTGTATGATGTTTCATAACGCGGCGTGGTTGAATTGGTTGTGAATGGATGAACAAAGCGACGGGATTTTCGTCTCGGCGGCTCGATATTAGAGCAGGGCAAAGTCAGCCCTGCCCTATATCTTGTCATCATGTCATCCACTGTTGCGCAGTGCCGTGGCGATGGCGTTGATCGACAGCTCGATCCCTTCCCTGATGCGGGGATCATCCTCGCCGGCGCGGTGACGCTTGAGCAGTTCGACCTGAAGCAGGTTGAGCGGTTCGATATAGGGCAGGCGAAGGCGGATCGACGCGTCGAGCGCGGGCGATTTTTCGAGCAGACGCGTCTGCCCCGTCGCTTCGAGCAGGCCGTCATGCGTCCTTGCCCAGCCATCGGCGATCCTGTCGAAGATCGCCTTGCCGGCCGCCTGATCCCTGACCAGCGGCAGATAACGGGCGGCGATGCCGAGGTCAGACTTCGCCAGCACCATCTCCATATTGTCGAGCGCCGAGCGCAGGAATGCCCATTGCTGCGCCATGTCGGCGAGCAGTGCCTTATCCTCGAACGCCGCCATCGCATGGCCCACGCCATACCAGCCGGGCAGCATCACCCGCGCCTGCGCCCAGCTGAATACCCAGGGAATGGCGCGCAAATCCTCGATCCGGGCGCTTTTCGTGCGGCTCGCCGGGCGCGATCCGATCTTGAGCCCGGAAATCTCGGCGATCGGCGTCAGCTCGCGGAAAAATTCGCGAAAGCCTGCGGTTTCATAGACGAGGTCGCGATAGGCGGCGAAGGCGCTTTGCGACAGCGCGTCCATCGCCGCCGCGAAGCGCGCCGCGTCGCGATCCGAAATCCCTTCGGGCTCAAGGCTGGCGAGCAGGGTCGCGCTTGTCGTCGCCTCCAGATTGTTGATCGCCGCATCGCGCGTGCCGAACTTGGCCGCGATGACTTCGCCCTGTTCAGTGATGCGGATGCGGCCCTGCACCGTCCCGCGCGGCTGCGCCTGGATGGCGGAAAAGCTCGACCCCCCGCCCCGCCCGACCGCACCGCCGCGCCCGTGGAACAGCTGCATCGCCGTGCCCGCCTCCGCAAAGACCGGGGCGAGCGCCTTGGATGCCTGATAAAGCCCCCAGGTGGAGGTGATATAGCCGCCATCCTTGTTGCTGTCGGAATAGCCGATCATCACTTCCTGATGGCCCCGCGACCACGCGATTCCGGCGATTTCTGGCAGAGCGAAATAGGCGGCCATAATATCGGGCGCGGCCTCAAGATCGGCGATCGTCTCGAACAGTGGGACGGCCATGATCGCGGCATGTGGCCCCTCATCCGCGCTCGCGGGCGCGCGCCACAGGCCCGCTTCCTTCAGCAGCAGATTGACCTCCAAAAGATCGGACAGGCTCTGCGCCTTGGAAATAATATAATGGGTGATGCAGGCCGGGCCGTAGAGCCGGTGCGCCTCGGCTGCCGCGCGCACGATGGCCAGTTCCTTGGCCGTCTCCTCCGACCAGTCCATGAATGGCGCGCCCAGGGGCCGGTTGCTCGCAAGTTCGCGCCGCAGCAGGGCGACGCGCGCATCTTCACCAAGCGCGGCATAATCGGCCTCGACCCCGGCGACCTTGAACAGTTCTGCAACGACCCGCTCATGCACATCGCTATTCTGCCGCATGTCGAGCGTCGCGAGGTGAAAGCCGAACGTGTCGACCGCGCGGATCAGCCGTCCGGCCGCGCCGCAGGTCGCCAGCGTGCCATCCCCCTCGCTCGCCAGCCCCTGCGCCACGGTGACAAGGTCGTGCCGCAGGTCCGACGGGCCGTCATAGGGCTCCCCGGCGAGGGATGACGGGCGCGGCGGCGCCTTGCCCATGCGCGCGCGATAGGTCGCGGCGATCCGGGCATAGATGCCGCTCAGGGCGCGGCGATAGGGCTCGTCACGCCGGCTCGGTGCATCGTCGCCGCTGGCTTCGGCAAGGTCGAGCATTGCCTGGGGCACCTGGGCGAGCTCGGTGGAAAGCGACAGTTCGGCCCCCAGCGCATGGACCGCGTCGAGATAATGGAGCAGCACCGCCTCGCACCCCTTGGCGAGCGCGAGACGCAATTGCGGTGCCTGGACGAAGGGATTGCCGTCGCGGTCGCCGCCGATCCAGTTGCCGACGCGCAGGAAGCTGGGGGGCCGGGCGCCCAGCTCCCGCTCCCACCGCGCATAGAGAGCTGGCAGCGTCGGCACGAAAATGTCGCGCAGATAGGTGAGGACATTGTCGATCTCGTCCGCCACGAACAGTTTTTCGCGCCGCAAGGGCCGCGTCTGCCACAGGAGTGCGATCTGCCGGCCGATCGCCTCGTCCAATGCGTCGCCCTCGTCCGTTTCCGTCCGCCCGGTGTCGCGCAGCGTCATTAGTTCAGCGATGCGGTTGCGGTGGTCGATCATGCTCTTGCGCCGCACCTCGGTCGGGTGCGCGGTCAGCACCGGCACGATCAGCGCGTGTGACAGAAGCTCCAACACCTTGTCCCGGCCGATGCCCTGACGTTCGAGCCGCGCGAGCGCGGAGGCGACGTCGGCGCCCGGCTCCGCTGCCACCCCCTGCCGATCCTCTGCCAGGTTGGCCAGCATCGAAAACAGCATGAACCCGCGCACAAAGGCGAGCGTGTCGTCGAGGCTGAGCGCGTCGAGTCCGGTGTCGACGAGTTCCGCCCCCTGTACGCCGCGCGCGCGATCGACCGAGGCAGACCGAATATATTCGGTCTGTTTATAGAGCTTTTCCCCACCATAGGCGCGAATGACATTGCCCAGCAGGCGGCCGAGATAGCGAATGTCCGGATTTTGCGCGATTGCGGGCGCGGCGGATTGGGGATCGGAGCTGGCCATTTGCCGATGCTGCGGCGCCGCACGGCCCGGGTCAAGAGGGCGCCGTCCCCCTTGCACTTACCCATCCCGCAGGCCAAAAGCGCGGCCGTGACTTCCGGCATCACCATCGGCACCGACGGCGCGGGCAAGCCCCTCACCCTCGACGTGGAGGAACTGCTTGCCACGCGCCTTTTGGTGCAGGGCAATTCAGGCTCGGGAAAGTCGCATCTGCTGCGCCGGCTGCTCGAAGAATCGGCGCCGCTCGTGCAGCAGGTGGTGATCGACCCAGAGGGCGATTTCGTCACACTCGCCGATGCGTTCGGCCATGTCGTGATCGAGGCCGGCGATTATAGCGAGGGCGACATCGTCCGCATGGCGCGCCGCATCCGCGAACATCGCGCATCGGTGGTGCTGAGCCTGGAGGCGCTGGAGCTGGAGGCGCAGATGCGCTGCGCCGCGACCTTCCTCTCGACCCTGTTCGACGCGCCGCGCGACCATTGGTATCCCGCGCTGGTCGTGGTGGACGAGGCGCAGATGTTCGCGCCGGTATCGGCAGGCGATGTTTCGGACGAAGCGCGCCGCCTCAGCCTGGCGGCGATGACCAACCTCATGTGCCGGGGCCGCAAACGTGGGCTTGCGGGTGTGATCGCGACGCAGCGGCTGGCCAAGCTCGCCAAGAATGTCGCGGCCGAAGCCTCTAACTTCCTGATGGGCCGCACCTTCCTCGACATCGACATGGCGCGCGCGGCCGACTTGCTCGGCATGGAGCGGCGACAGGCGGAGCAGATACGCGACCTGGAGCGGGGCCGTTTCCTCGCGCTCGGCCCGGCCATCTGCCGCCGTCCGGTGGCGGTGAAGATCGGCGCTGTCAAAACCAGTTCGCGCGGCGGCACGCATAAGC
>Ga0233380_1000205_pt1 | contig 33690 bp, 29 predicted proteins | sample ElkDunMinimDraft_9_FD_191541 | JGI IMG/M metagenome (GOLD analysis project Ga0233380, IMG submission 191541) | Fecal eukaryotic communites from dung pellets of Tule Elk in California, USA - Elk Dung F36 | ecosystem: Host-associated > Mammals > Digestive system > Large intestine > Fecal | place... | reverse complement strand
CCAACCGCAATAGGGATAGAGCGATTGTTGGAGCTCTTTTGTTGGTCCCTGAGCCTGACGAAGGGCAACAAAAAGCGACTCGCGAAAGCCCGACCTGTAGCGCTAGCGTAAGGGATTGCTTAAAATAATGGGAAGGGAATATTTTAAATACTTTTTAGTTTGTCATTATAACATTGTATTTTTGTAAAAAATTTTGAAATGAAATACGCGCGTTTAACGAAAGAACAATTGGAGGAATTACATGTAGAATTTGCTAATTTTTTGGCATCGCAACAAATTGATAAAGGTGAATGGCAACAGTTAAAGATTGATAAGCCTGAAATCGCAGAACAAGAAATTGACATTTTTTCTGATTTGGTGTGGGAAGGTGTTTTAAAAGCGGCACAATATATAGAGCATTTTTCTAAAAACTATATTTTTCTGTTTCAGTTTAATGATTTAGAAATTGATACCATTGTTATCAAAACTACAAATGATCAGGTTGACTTTTTAACTAAAGAGGGGCTGCAATGGTTGAGTGATAATTTGTATGCAAATGAGGTGGAAATACGTTTTGGCGCTAAGTCTTTTGGTGGTGATAGAAACGGAGAAATCTTTGATATTATTCAGCAAGGCGGTATTTTAAGTCAGGGTGAACTTTACACGCAAATTAAATCGTTATTAAAAAAATAATTTTAAAATTAATTTTATGGATGTGTTGGCACAATTAACTTTGTTACGTAATGAGTTGAACGAACATAATTATAATTATTATGTTTTGGATAATGCAACGATTTCGGACTTAGCGTTTGATTTGAAGTTAAAGCAATTACAAGAATTGGAAGCCAAGCATCCGGAATTTTATGATGAAAATTCACCAACACAGCGAGTAGGTGGCAGTATTACTAAAAATTTTAATACGGTTGTTCATGAAAATCGTATGTTTTCTTTAGAAAACTCGTATTCGCAAGAAGATTTGATCGATTGGGAAAATCGTATTCAAAAGGTTTTAGGAAGTGTGGCTGTTGAATATGTTTGTGAATTGAAGTATGATGGTGCATCAATTTCTATTACTTACGAAAACGGAAAACTGATTAGAGCTGTAACTAGAGGCGACGGTTTTCAGGGCGATGATGTGACTAATAATATTAAAACTATTAAATCTGTTCCGTTGCAGTTAAAGGGAAATTATCCACCAAAATTTGATATTCGTGGCGAGATTATTCTGCCGTTGGCCGGATTTGAGAAAATGAACATGGAATTAATTGATATTGGCGAAACACCTTATTCAAACCCAAGAAATACAGCATCGGGCAGTTTAAAGTTGCAAGATAGCAGCGAAGTTGCAAAGCGGCCGTTAGAATGTTTGTTGTATAATATTGTAGGCGCTAATAGTTATTTTAACACGCATAATCAATCTTTAGAAGCCGCAAGGTCTTATGGCTTTAAAGTTCCAAATCATTCTAAACTGGTTAAAAATTTAGACGAAGTTTTTGAATTTATAAATTATTGGGATACACACCGTCACGATTTGCCTTATGAAACAGACGGAGTTGTAATTAAAGTTAACGATTTATTTCAGCAGGAAGAATTAGGCACTACTGCAAAAAATCCGCGTTGGGCAATTGCCTACAAGTTCAAGGCAGAGCAGGTTACTACTAAGTTAGAAAGTATTTCGTACCAAGTTGGACGTACAGGTGCTATTACGCCCGTTGCAAATTTACTGCCGGTGCAGTTGGCAGGAACTGTGGTTAAAAGAGCGTCGTTACATAATGCCGATCAAATTGAAAAGTTGGATGTTAGAGTGGGCGATCGTGTTTTTGTTGAAAAAGGTGGCGAGATTATTCCAAAAATTATAGGTGTTGATTTTACTGGAAGATCTTTAGATAGTGTTCGAACAGAATATATAACCGATTGTCCTGAATGTGGAACGCCATTAGTGAGAAAACCTGGCGAAGCACAGCATTATTGTCCTAATTTCTACGAGTGTGCTCCACAAATTATTGGCAGAATTGAACATTTTATAAGCAGAAAAGCCATGAATATTGACGGTTTAGGTGGTGAAACGGTTGCTTTGTTATTTAAAAACGGATTGGTTACTAATTATGCCGATTTATATCAATTATCAAAGGAACAAGTTTTGCCTTTGGAACGAATGGCAGAAAAATCTGCAGATAATCTTATAAATAGTATTAAACAATCAAAAAATATTGCGTTTGAACGGGTTTTATTTGCTTTAGGAATTAGGTTTGTTGGTGAAACAGTTGCTAAGAAATTAGCAAAGCACTACAAAAATATCGATGCTTTAATGCAAGCCAAGTATGATGAATTAGTTAATGTTGATGAAATTGGTGATAAAATTGCTTTAAGTATTCGATCATTTTTTAAGAATGAAGGAAATTTGGAATTGATTAATCGATTAAAGAATTACGGTTTACAATTTGCTGTTGAAGAGAAAGAAAGCACACAAGTTTCTAATAAATTTGAAGGAATGACAATGGTTGTTTCGGGCAAGTTTGAAACTTTTTCTAGAGACGAAATCAAACAAAAAATCGAAGATTACGGTGGCAAAAACGGCAGTTCAATTACCGGAAAAACCTCGGTTGTGGTAGCAGGTGCAGATATGGGACCTGCAAAACTTGAAAAAGCTACAAAACTTGGAATTCCTGTTTGGACTGAGGATGATTTTATAAATGAGCTAAATAATTAAATATTCTTTAAAAACAGAAGTAATAATTCCTTAAACATTAGGAAATATTCAAATAATGAATCTGTGGTACTTTTGTATTGTAATAAAAAAATACAATATGAAATCTATTGAAATGAAATCCGTTTTAAAAGGAGTTTTGAGTTTGTTTGTCTATATGGCTTTAATGCTATTAGTGTTTTCGAACTTATAAATAGTACAAAAATGTAAAGAAGATTGAGTGATTTGCGCAAGCAGTCCTTATTTGAATTAGTTAGTTAAAAGATGAAACGTTCGATTTAATCGAACGTTTTTTTGTTAAATTGAATTACACATTTATAACCCTTGCGGTTGTTGATTTATTTTTAAATTCATCAAAATAAAAATCAATTTGTCCAACGCGAACGCCGTAACAACCAACCTGATTTACAATTACTTCTTTTTGTTCGGTATTAAGTATAATCGTTGGTTTTTCAAGAAAAGTATGTGTGTGTCCGCCAATAATTAAATCGATGTTTTTTGTTTTGGCAGCTAAATCCAAATCTGAAATCATTTGAGAATTCCCTCCGAATTTATATCCTAAATGTGATAAACAAATGATTAAATCGCACTTTAGATCATCTTTTAGAATTCGGGTAACATCTTGCGCAATCTCAATAGGATTGTTCCAAACCGTTTCGCCATATTCACTTTTATTAACCAAACCTTCTAACTTTATTCCTAAGCCAAACACACCAATTTTAATTCCGTCTTTAATAAAAACCTTATAAGGCTTGCTTAAACCGTGCATTAAGGTGTTTTTAAAATCGTAATTGGCATTAATAATATCAAAATTAGCTTTATGTATTTGTTCTGCCAAACTGTTAATACCGTTGTCAAACTCATGATTTCCTAACGTTGCGGCATCATATTGCAACATATTCATGACTTTAATTTCTAATTCGCCACCGTAATAATTGAAGTAAGGCGTACCTTGAAACATATCGCCTGCATCTAAAATTAAGGTATTTGTGTTTTCGTTTTTTATTTTATTAAAGATACTCGCACGTTTTGCAGCACCGCCCTGATTTGGAAATTTAGCATCGGTTTGCTGAAAAGTATCCAAATGACTATGGGTGTCGTTAGTGTGCAAAATGGTAATGCGCTTTGTTTTTGTCGATGAAAAACTGCTTAAACCAAATCCGGTCAATGTTATTGCTGTTGCAGCTGATGTTTGTAGGATAAAATCGCGACGTTTCATTATTCGAAAATTATTCTTGGTTTTACAGAAGGATTCAATGTGTCAATTTTAGTGAAATAGGCAATAAACATATTACGTAGCTTATAATCTAACGAATAGTTTTCGGTTGCTTTTAAAAGAAAATCCATTTTATCGCCGCCTTTTGCCAAATAATCGTTTGTTACCACGTAATATAACTTATTTTTATCAACTGATTTATTGTTGATCTTTATATCTGTAATCATCTGGTTTTTATCAACAAAAATTTCAATTCCGCTTAACGGATGCGCCACTTTATTTGTAATAACAAAATTTGCCAGTTGGTAAATAGTTTCTCCTTTTAATCCTAAAACAATCGCGTTGTTTTCAAACGGCATAATATCATAAGCAGTTCGGGTTGTAATGTTTCCTTTGGCAATAGTTGCTCTAATTCCGCCATAATTCAACAGGCACAAATCAATTTTTTTACTGGTTCGTTGTTGAAAAACAGGATTTGCGATTTCAAAAATAGCATCGGCATAAAAATTGGTCATTGGGTTTTGCCATCGTTCAGCAGCCTTATCCAAATCTTGTGGATTATATGCTAAAACTTTCGATAAATCGTTTGTGATATGATCGCGGTACGGCTTTAAAAAAGCATCAATATCGTTATTGGTTTCAACAGTATTTGCAACTTTAATATATGATGTGTTAGTTTTTGTATTGGTATATTTTTTAGGTGCACAATTGGTGACTAAAAGTGATGCAATACTAACAATAATCAAACAAAAATATTGTTTTCTTAAGTTTTTATATTTCATATTTTTTTTAATGAAAATGGTTAACTTTGTTACAAACAAAATTACAACGAATAATTTGGATCTTATTAAGAGAAGATTATTTTTAACTTACTAATTTATTAGAATGAAATCATTTATAGGTACCGGTGTGGCTTTAATAACACCTTTTAAAAAAGATTTATCGGTTGATGTTGAAGCTTTAAAAAATATTGTAAAGTTTAATATTGATGGCGGTGTAGAATACTTGGTTGTTATAGGAACTACTGCAGAAACAGCAACTTTGTCTAAAGAGGAACAAACGTTGGTTAAGCAAACAATTATTGATGCAAACAACGGAAAATTACCTTTGGTTTTAGGGGTTGGGGGAAACAATACGTTAGAAGTTGTTAGTCAGTTGAATGCCGATAATTTAAAGGGGTTTGACGCTATTTTGTCGGTTTCGCCTTATTACAACAAACCTACACAAGAAGGTATTTACCAGCATTTTAAAATGATTGCCGAAAATTCGCCTTTACCTATAATAATATACAATGTTCCAGGACGTACAGCTAGTAATATGCTACCAAGCACTGTGGTTCGTTTAGCGAATGATTTTAAAAACATTATTGGTATTAAAGAAGCAGCAGGTGATATGGTTCAGGCAATGGAATTAATTCGCAGTACACCAAACGACTTTTTAGTGATTTCGGGCGATGATATTATTACTTTGCCAATGGTTTTAGCCGGTGGAGCAGGAGTGATATCGGTAATTGGAGAAGCCTTTCCAAAAGAATTTTCAGAAATGGTCCGTTTAGGATTAAAAAGAGAGGTTGATGCAGCTTACAAAATTCATTACAAATTAACTGATGCGATCAATATGATTTTTGAACAAGGAAATCCCGGTGGTGTAAAAGAAGTATTTAAACATTTAGGTTTGTGCGAAAATTATTTAAGATTACCTTTGGTGAATGTTAATGAGGATTTGTCAAACCGATTGGCTAATTTTGTAAAAAATTTCTAACCATAAAAGAAAATAAAATATGTTATCACAAGATTTACAAACAGCTTTAAACAAGCAGGTAAAAATAGAAGGCGACTCTTCACAAATATATTTAGCAATGGCATCTTGGGCAGAAAACCAAGGGTTTGAAGGTATTGCAACCTTTATGTACGCACAGTCTGACGAAGAACGTATGCACATGCTAAAATTAATAAAATACATCAATCAACGTGGAGGCGAAGCATTAATTCCTAATGTAGAACAACCGCAGTTAGATCATTCATCATTTAAAACATTGTTTAATCAATTGTTTGAACATGAGGTGTTTGTATCGCAAAGTATTAACGAATTAGTTCATATATCGTTACAAGAACGCGATTATGCAACACACAATTTCTTACAATGGTATGTGGCAGAACAGATCGAAGAAGAATCTACCGCACGTACTATTTTAGATAAAATAAACTTAATTGGCGACGATAAAGGTGGATTGTATTTGTTTGATAATGACATTAAAAACTACCCACAACAACAAGCTAATCAAAACATATAATAATTTAACGATTCGTTAAGTTTAATTGTCACGAAAGATGTCTTATTTTAGGGCATCTTTTTTATTAAAAAGATATTGTTCTGTAACAAGATAAATATTAACTTTGCGTTTGCTATAAAGTACATAGCTTTTGTATAAACAACAACAATTTATGAAACAAATTTCGTATATTTTTTTAACCGCATTGGTGTTTGCAAGCTGCTCGCCACTACAAAAAGCCTTAAAGGTAGACGATAGTGCCTATAAAAACGAAGTAGCCGACCAATTATACGAAAAAGGAAAATACAAACAAGCCATTCGTTTATACGAGCAGGTAGAAAAGAAAGAAGGTTGGGCAGCCAATTACCAATCAATGTATTACAAATACAGCAAATCGTATTATAATGCACGAAAATGGGAAGCTGCAAAACCAATGTTTCAAAAGTTTAATCTGTTGTATTTAACAAGTGTAAACCGTGAAGAAACAATGTATTTAGAAGCAATGTCTGCCTACAATATGTCCGAAGTTTTTACACTAGATCAACATGTAACGTATGAAGGAATTCAAAAGTTCGATGCTTTTTTAACGGCTTATCCGGAATCGCAATATAAAGATGATGCAAATGCTAAAAAACGCGAGCTTTCTGAAAAAATTGAACGCAAAGCATACGAATCGGCTAAATTATTCAACAAAATTGGTGAATACACAAGAGATTACAATGCGGCAATTGTAGCATTAGATAACTTTTTGTTAGATTACCCTGGAACAGTTTATAAAACCGATGCGTTATTTTATAAGTTCGATTCGGCTTACAAATTAGCATTAAATAGTGTGTATTCTAAAATGGAAGAACGTTTAAAAAACGCCGTAAGTTTACACGAAGATTTAATTGCTTACGATGCTGATACAAAATATAAAGACGAAGCAGACAGAATGCTTGACAGATTAAAAAAAGAATTACAACAATTTTCAACAAAATAAGAAAATGGATTTAAAGAAAACCCAAGCTGCGGTAAACACCATTACCTACAACAAAGCCGAAATTGAAAAACCAACAGGTAATATTTACGAAGCTATTACAATTATTGCAAAAAGAGCTAACCAAATTAACAGCGAAATTAAAAAAGAACTGATTGATAAGTTAGATGAGTTTGCAACTTACAACGATAGTTTAGACGAGGTTTTTGAAAACAAAGAACAAATTGAAGTTTCAAAATACTACGAAAAATTACCAAAACCACATGCGTTAGCAGTAGAAGAGTGGTTAAAAGGTGATATAACATTTAAAGAATAGATACAAATGTCTGTCTTAAGCGGTAAAAAAATTATTCTGGGAATTTCCGGTGGTATTGCCGCTTATAAAACGGCAAGTTTTGTACGATTATTAATAAAAGCAGGTGCGCAGGTTCAAGTAATAATGTCACCTGCTTCTTGTGCTTTTATAACGCCGTTAACCTTGGCAACCTTATCAAAGCGCCCGGTTTATACGCAGTTTGAAAAAGATTTCGGCGAATGGACCAATCACGTAGAATTAGGTCTCTGGGCCGATTTAATGATTATGGCGCCCGCAACGGCAAACACACTTGCTAAAATGGCAAACGGTTTGTGCGATAATCTATTGCTAGCAACCTATCTGTCTGCCAAATGCCCTGTGTTTTTTGCTCCGGCTATGGATTTAGATATGTTTGCACATCCATCTACAACAGAAAACATCGGCAAGTTAAAAAGCTACGGAAACATAGAAATTGAATCTGCTTACGGCGAACTGGCTTCAGGATTAATTGGTCAGGGAAGAATGGCAGAGCCGGAAGACATACTTCAAACCATTACCGATTTTTTTAATAATCAATCTACTTTAGATCTTAAAGGAAAAAAAGTTGTAATTACTGCTGGACCCACATACGAACCAATAGATCCCGTACGTTTTATAGGAAATCATTCAACAGGAAAAATGGGGTTCGATATTGCCAATGAAGCTGCAAAACGCGGTGCCGAAGTTGTGTTGATTACCGGACCAACATATTTAAAGTCAATAAATTCATCAGTTAAAGTTGTAAGTGTTTCAACTGCTAACCAAATGTATAAACAATGTCACGAATTATTTTCTTCGGCGCATATTGTAATTGGTGCAGCTGCGGTTGCTGATTACCGACCAAAAGTGGTTGCCGATCAAAAAATAAAAAAGAACGATGAAGAATTTACCATTGTTTTGGAGAAAAATCCGGATATACTGGCATCTTTAGGTGAAATTAAAGCGCATCAGTTTTTAGTTGGTTTTGCATTAGAAACCGAAAACGAAATTGAGTATGCTAAAAATAAGCTTAAAAAGAAAAATTTAGACTTAATCGTTTTAAATTCACTAAACGATATAGGTGCAGGTTTTGGTAAACCAACAAATAAAGTTACCTTTATTGATAATGATTTTAATGTTTTTCCACAAGAATTAAAATCAAAAGAAGCTGTTGCAAAAGATATCATTGACCAAATTGTAAAAAGTTATGCGAAATAAAATTTTATTGTTTTTTGTTTTTTTAATAGGCTATTCGGGCGTTGCACAAGAATTGAACGCAAACGTAATGGTAAACGCAGAACGAATTCAGCAAACTAACAAACAAGTGTTTACTACTTTGCAAAACAGCATACGCGATTTTTTAAACAACACAAAATTCACCAATTTTAATATAAAACGTAACGAATTAATAGATTGTAATATTATGTTGGTTGTAAATGATTACGATCCTAATTCTAATTCCATTAGCGGTACGCTGCAAATACAATCTTCACGACCAATTTACAATTCAAGTTACGGCACTTCGCTTTTTAATTTTAGCGATAAAAACATCGCTTTTAATTATATTGAATTTGAACCGTTGGTTTATTCAGAAAATTCAATAGGATCTAATTTAGTTGGATTATTAAGCTTTTACGCAAACATTATTATTGGTTTAGATGCTGATTCTTTTTCTTTATACGGTGGATCGGCTAATTTTCAAAAAGCATCAAATGTTGTAAATATGATGCAGCAAACAGGTGATAAAGGTTGGGTAATGGGCGATCAAAACAACAGATACGCTTTATCTAACGATATTTTATCAAACAATTATTCGCCTTATCGTGAGGCTTTATACGAATATCATATTAAAGGTTTGGATATAATGTCAACCAATGCCGAACAAGGTAAAATAGGTGTTGCAAATGCCCTTAACAAGTTAGCAAATATTCATAGTGTAAGACCCAATGCTTTGCCAACACGTATTTTCTTTGATGCGAAAGCCGATGAGATTGTAAAAGTTTTTGGAGCAGGTCCAACTTACGACACCACAAAATTAATAGAAACCCTAACACGTATTAATTCTATTAACGGAACCAAGTGGAACCGAATGTAATTCAACTACAATGCTAACACACTTATCAATTACCAATTATGCCTTAATTGCGCATACCGCTATTGATTTTACAAATAACCTAACAATTATTACGGGAGAAACCGGTGCAGGGAAATCTATTTTGTTAGATGCGCTTGGCTTGGTTTTGGGCAAACGTGTCGATTTGAACACGTTAAGAAATCCCGAAGAAAAATGTGTGATCGAAGCACATTTTAATATTACATCGTATAAGTTGCACTCGTTGTTTTCCGAATTAGATTTAGACTATGAAAACGACACCATTGTAAGACGCGAAATTCTTCCGTCAGGCAAATCGCGTGCCTTTGTGAACGATGCTCCTACTACATTACAAAACCTACAGCAGTTGGGTAATTTCCTGATTGATATTCATACACAACACCAAACGCAAGATCTTTTCAGTGAGAAATATCAGTTGAATTTATTGGATGTTTATGCCGATAATGGAAATCTACTGAAAGATTATCAGCAACAATTACAGCATTTTAAAAAGTATCAACAGCAATTAAATCTTTTAAAAGAGCATCAATCGCAAGTAGCCAAAGAACAAGATTACAATGCTTTTTTGTTAGATGAATTAAGTCAGGCAAATTTAAAAAGCGGCGAACAGGAAGAATTGGAAGGTCAGTTTGAAGTATTGGCGAATGTTGAAAAAGTCGGTGGATTCTTAGAACAAGGTTATGCTGTTTTATCGAACGAAGAATTCGGAATTACCAAACAATTGTACGAAGTAAAATCGCAAATACAGAAATTGGCACAGATCAGCACAAAATACGAAAATTTGTATCAGCGATTGGAAAGCAGTTTTATTGAATTGGAAGATGTTTCCGATGAATTACAAACTGAATTACAACAGTTGGTTGCCGATCCACAGCAATTGGAATTGATCAATCAAAAACTACAATCAATTTATCAGTTGCAAAAAAAACACAATGTTTCATCTATTGACGAATTGCTTGAAATTCAAAACGAATTATCGCAAAAAGTTGCCGGAGTAGAATCTATTGAAGAAGAAATAAATGCGGTTGAAAAATTACTGCAAAAAACCGAAGCAGATTTAAATGCTTTGGCTCAAGACTTACATGCTAAAAGAACATCGGTTTTAAAAGCATTGAGTTCAGAAATTGAAAATCTGATAAAGCCTTTAGGAATGCCGAATGCGCAGTTTGATATTCAATTAGCGTATAGCGATACTTTTTTAAGCAATGGAAAAGACGAAGTAAACTGGTTGTTTTCTGGAAATAAAGGAATGCAGTTTGGTTTGTTGAAAAAAACGGCATCGGGCGGAGAACTTTCTAGAATTATGCTTGCCGTAAAATCAATTCTAGCAGAGAAAAGTAAATTGCCAACGATTATTTTTGATGAAATTGATACCGGAGTTTCGGGCGATGTTGCCGATAAAATGGGAACTATTATGCAGGAAATGGGGAACCACATGCAAATTTTTGCCATAACACATTTGCCTCAGGTTGCATCAAAAGGAAACCAGCATTTTAAAGTAACCAAGTTTGATGACGACAAAGTTACAACTTCAACCATAAAATTGTTGAATACCGAAGAACGTATTCATGAAATTGCACAAATGCTTTCGGGCAACACTATTACTGATGCCGCTTTGCAACACGCAAAACAATTGTTGAATTAATTGATATTTATGAAGCTTTGTTTATTCTTTTTAGGATTTTTTCTTTTAATAAGTTGTAAAAAATCTGCAACTATTACACCAGAAACAACCGTTTTAATTAAACAGTATAAAGGCTTTCCAAATAATGAAGTTGATACGGTAACATCAATTCTACAGAAAATTTACGGTGTTAAAACTGTAATATCTAAACATCAGGAATTGTATCCAAATGCTTATATCAGTGTTAAATCACCTCGATACAGAGCCGACAGTATTATTAAATTTCAACAGAAAGATATTAATAGTAAAATTGATTACATTTTAGGACTGACATCAAAAGATATTTCTGTTACCAAAAAAGATGATTCTGGAAATATTAAAAAACCTGAATATAAGTATCAAGATTGGGGAATAATGGGATTAGCATATTGTCCAGGTGAAAGTTGTGTTGTTTCTACTTTTCGAATAAAGAATAAAAACAAAGCTGTTTATTTTGAGAGATTAAAAAAAGTTGCAGTTCACGAATTTGGTCATAATCTTGGTTTACCACATTGTCCTAACAAAAAGTGCATTATGACAGATGCTGTAGAAAGTGTAAAAACTATTGATAATGCCAAATTGAAGTTATGTGATGATTGCGCAGGAAAAATAAACTTCAATTAAAACCTACAAGGTCAGTTAAGACCTTGCAGGATAAATCTTAATAATTCCCTTTTAACAAACTTCCGCCAATAGTAGATTTGGCTTCAATTCCTAATTTTTTCATCATTTCGTAAGTTGTACAAACGGCAGCCGATGTCACCGGAATACCAATTTCCTGTTCAATCAAATCAATGGCTTCCAACGAAGGCATTTGTACACAGGCAGATGCTACCAAAACATCTACTCCGGTTAAATCCAACTGTTTGTAAATATCTAGCAAATTCAGCGGGTTCTGAGCAGCAACTTCTAAATTATCAGGGATTTCCAAAGCAATGCTTTCTTTTACTTTAAAACCTTGATGTTCAATATAATCAACAACCATGTCGGTTAACGGACGCATATACGGCGTAATGATCGAAACCGTTTTTGCACCCAAAACATTCAGTCCGTTAATCAACGCTCCGGCAGATGTTACAATTGGCGTAGGAAATCCGTTTGCAATCGTTTCCTGATGCAGATTTACTTCAGACACGCAATGATACCCTCGACCCATGCTCATAATCGCTACTAAACACGCATAACCCATCACATCAACATGCGCGTCAGACAATTCCAATGCACATTTTAAACTCATCGCATCCATTGCTTCCAACTCTTCTTTCGTCACTTTTTTCATTCGCATTCTGCTTGAATGAAAGGTGAAACGTTCCGGTAAAATAGTTTCGCGCGCTTTGAATATTGCCGGAATTTCGGTTTCCATTGTTACATTGCTCGATGGAACTATTTGTCCGATTCTATATTTTTTCATTTATATTTTCTATATTTTGGGCGTTACCCTTCGGGTCGGGCTTTTCGTTTCAATCTTTAAAATGTTTTGATAAAAAACATTTTAAAGGATTTTCACTTCAATCCCTAACGCTTTTTAGTTGTAAATTAAATCTCTTTAACAGTATTTGTCAATGTTCCAATGTTTTCCACATAACATTCCATTACATCACCATCTTTCATCCATTCTTGAGGATTTCTACCTGCTCCAACACCGGCAGGCGTTCCTGTTGCAATAATATCTCCTGCTTCAAGCGTGAAAACTGTACTTAAATCTTCAATTAAATCGTTGATATTGAATAACAAAAATTGCGTGTTAGAATTCTGTTTTTCGATTCCGTTTAATTTTAACGAAAGGTTTAAGTTGTGCGGATTTTCAATTTCATCTTTGGTAACTAAAAATGGTCCCATTGGTGCAAAAGTGTCTTGTCCTTTTGAAACGATCCATTGTCCTTCACGACGGCAATCACGTGCCGAAATATCATTGATAATGGTGTAACCAAAAACGTAATCTAACGCATTTTCTTTAGCAACGTATTTTCCTTTTTTACCCATAACAACTGCCAATTCTACTTCCCAATCTAATTGATTGGTTAAGTTTCTGTTTAATAAGACATTAGTATTTGTAGCCGTAACTGTTGTGGGCGGCTTAGAGAAAATTATTGGTTTTTGAGGCAATTTCCCTGTAGTATCTAATGTACGTGCGCTTTCAGCTACATGTTCGGTGTAATTCAATCCAATACCGATGATGTTTTTTCTTGGTTTTTCAATCGGAGCTAAAATTTCAACTTCGTTCAATGAATAAGAAATATTTTCAAAATCGACTTCACGAGTATCATCAATCAAATTAATAATCTCATCAATTACTTCAAATCCCATATCAATTAATTCTAACATATCATTTGGTAATGGAAAATTCGAAATTCCACCAAAATCTTCCATGTCAACAACCATATTGTTGTGAATAAATCCTAAACGAGAATCGCTGTCTTGTGTTTTGTATGTAAGTAGTTTCATTTTTTTATTTTTGACTATAATTTAATAATTCTTTCTTTTAATTAAAATTTTGTAAGTTGCAAATAGAATTATGCACGACCAAAAAATAATATTTGCATATCCGATTATTACAGATAATTGATCTCCTTTTGCTATAAGTTTGAATCCAATTACGATAAAGATTATGGCTATTCCTATTCCGAATAAGGGTTTAAAATTTTTCATTATTTTATTTATTAAGTTTAGCCACTTGTATAGCAATATAATTTGGTAAATAGTTAGGGGTACAGTTTTTTGCTACTATTTCATTTTTAAATAATCCGGTATTTTCGCCCACGGCAATACAACGCTCGCGATATTCAGGTTGAAAAATTCCAATTTGCGCTGTTGTAAAATTCATAGCCCATTGAACTTCGGGAACTTCGTTTTCAATTTCTTTTTCAACAAAAGTAAGTAAGGCTTCACTGTTAGGCGGCGGTGTTTGCCCTACCCATCTTAACCGACCTTGATAATACCAAAATGTGCGTCTTTGTAGGCTTGAACTACTGTTTTGCCAAGATTCTATAAGCGCTACAGTTGTCTTATCTTTAGCCAGTTGGTTTGCCATTAACCAATCAATAAGCTGTAGTTTTTCGTCTTCGGTATGTGTACTTATATCTTGATCTAACTGATTGATTACGTCTTGTGAAAGCAATTTTTTATCCATAATTAAAATTGCCAATTGACGTGCAAGATACGATTTGGTTGACCATAGTTCCATTGCCAGTTCATGATTTTTTTTAATATCTTTTGCAATGGTACGTAAATCACCCAATTTGGTGTTTTCGGTAGAAATTTGATCTAATATATTTTTTGCTTTCGGTGATAGTTTCATAATTATTAAAACAAGTACTTTTTATTTTAATTTTTTAATTGCTGTAGTTTCTATTAAAGATTTCATTTGAGTAATAGCAACTTTGTTAAGTTGAATCAATCTATCGCTTTGGGATAATCCTTGTTAATTAATAACGCATTGATACTTTCTAAATTACTTAATACTACCAGTTGTTCTAAAGAAACAACATCTCTGATATTTCCTTTTTCGGTGGGGTTATTTTCTCTCCAATCTTTAGCTGTAATTCCGAATAAAGCTACATTTAGCAAATCGGCTTCATTGGCATATACAAAAGATGCTTGTTGTTTACTGATTTGTTTCGGGATAAGGTTTTCCTTAATAGCATCGGTATGAATATGGTAATTAATTTTTGAAATGGTTCGCTGTAGATTCCATTCTAAATTTAAGCGATCGTTTTCGTCATCTTTTAAACGTTGAAATTCCTTAATAAGGAAAATTTTGAACTTTGGGCTAATCCACATCCCAAATTCAAAAGCAATGTCAGGGTGAGCATAAGTTCCACCATATCTTCCAGTTTTAGCTTTTAAGCCTATGGCATTGGTCTTTTCAACCCATTCTTTTATACTTATTCTGTAATTATTTAGTCCTGCCTGACTTTTAATTATGTCGAATTCGACATAATTAAAATTTGGATTGTAAACACCTTCCCAAATACCAAGATATTCAACAGTATTTCTATTGCGAAGCCAATTAGCGATGAAGAAGTTACTATCTTTTGCTTTTAACATATCGGTTAGTGAAATATATTCCTGTTTGTCACCAAGAATAACGGTTATTTCTTTTCCTTCAACTTCTATTTTCTTGTTTTTTGACATAGCTTTTACTTCTCTTATCCCAAGGCGTTGTCATTGGGTTTTGTATATATTTCCCTTGCAGGGAAAAATTGTTTTTTGCCATTTCTTAAGGATTATTCATTTATCTGATTCCCACCATTCTCTTCAAAAACCTTTTCTTGATACAATCCCAACTTTTCCATTACAGGTAAATCGTTAAATGAAAACAAACAAGCATCTTCGGTATCTGATAAGTTATGATGTTCATGCCAAGCCCAACTTGGAACACAGAAAATATCGCGTTCTTTCCAATCGAAGCGTTTTCCATTGATGATCGTGTATCCTTTTCCTTTGGCGCATTGATAAACAAAAGAACCGGTGTGTTTATGTGCTTTTCCTTTAAATCCTTTTGGCAACAATTGAATAGAAGCTCCCATCGTTTGCATTACGTGACCACCTGTCAACGGATTGCTGTATTGCATAATAATTCCGTCAAAAGGGTTGGGTACATTTACCTTTTCGGCTTCTAAAAGTGCGGGATAAACCGTTTTCCACGAATATTTAAACAAAGGCGAATACGGTTTGTCCCACTCCTTATCAGGTGGAATAAGTCCCGTTCCTCCGTAGGTCATCGGAGAATAATTGAGTGGAGCATTTAGTTCTTGCGTACCATCTAAAACCGCATAATCATTAGCTTCCAAAGCATTTACCAACGGAATATCCAATCCATCTTGCCAAATACAGGTTTTTCCGCCTGCTTCTACGCCATGTTCGTGCCATGTTGAGTTTGGTGTAATCACAAAATCGTTGACTTCTAGCATAATTTTGTTACCATCAACAACGGTGTAGCCACCTTTGCCTTCCATAATAAAACGCAAGGCAGAGGCTTTGTGACGATGCGCTGAAGTGAATTCGCCGGGACGCGTAACCTGAATTCCGGTATACAACCAACCCACAGCCGCACTTACATCTCTGCGTTTGTCGTTTACCAAATACACCACTCGTCGTCCGGCCTGTTCAGGTGTTACCAATTCGGAAGATTTTAAAACCAAATGTCTTAAGTCTTCATATTTCCAAAGCATTGGAATCGAAGAGCTCCGAGGTTCCCAAGGTTCAATGTCGTTGGCAACCGTCCATAAAGCTCCGGCGCCTAATCCTTCTAATTCTTTATAGTAGGCTTCGAGCTCGGGCGTATCTTGAACTCGTGCTCTGCCGTAAATGTCGTCTGATTGTTGTTCGTTCATAGTTGGTTGGTTTAGATGTTAATTGTTTTTATCAACAAATGTAATTTTCTTGGTTGGAGCGATATTCACTCTTAAATCAAAAATATCAAAGCGGTTGTAGTGCCCCAAAATATCGTGCATTTGTTTTGGTTGAATACATTTTGCCAAATCAATATCGGCATAAATAATTCCTTCCTCATCAATTAAAGGTTCGCCGATTACCGCTCCGTTTGGTCCGATAAATCCTGAAAAAGCACTGCTTTTTCTGTCTAACAGTTCATCAACATTTGGGACATCGGCACGCAAAGCATCTTTAATTTCTTGAGAAATTGTTGAACACGAAACAATGGTAAACAACTTGCCTTCAAACGAATGTGCTGCCGCACGAATTTTAATCGCTTCCGCCATATCATAATCGGGTGGGGCAACAGGCAAAGAAATATAATTGGCAATGTGGATTAATTCGCCTTGAGAAAGCAACGTAAACCGAGCCAAAGTGTTGGTGTTTTCGCCACAAGCTAATGTTCCAACTGGACCGACTTCGGTATCGTAAACTTTTAACGAAGATCCGTCGCCAGAAGTCCACGTGAGTTTTTCTGCCCAAGTAGGAACTAACTTTCTATGTTTTCCTATTACATTTCCGTTATTATCAATGATTAAATTTGTGTTGTAAATTTCGCCATAACTTTCGCCACGTTCGTTGATTCCGATAACAATATGTATATCAAAATCTTTTGCTGCTTTATACAATTTCTGCATTGAGGCATCTGTAACGGCAACCGAATTTTTATATAGTTCTTCGTACCATTTACTACCTTGAACCGGTGTCATAATCCAATTCCAATACGGATAACCCGCAATAAAAACCTCGGGAAAAGCAATTAATTTTGCTCCGTTTTGTGCCGCTTCATTTATGAAAGATATCGCTTTATCTATTGTTTTTTCTACGTTAAGAAAAACAGGTGAGGTTTGAACCGTGGCTGCTTTAATTTTTTTGAACGTTATCATATTTTTTATTTTTAACTCTGACAGAGTTTTAAACTCTGTCAGAGTTGTTATATCGAATTATAGTATGAATTTATTTATTCTTTCTTTCACTTCCTCATTAAAAGCTTCGGCTTTAATCGTTTTTCTGTCTTCTGCAATGGCAACGTTCACTAAAGTAACTTCGCCTTCTAAAACTGTTTTTTCTTGCTGATTAATAAAATGAAATCCGCAAACTACTGATGAACTTTTTAATTCTTTTACCCATAATTTTTTGGTTAGAATTTCTCCAATTCGAGCTGCATTTTTAAACTGAACCTTTAAATCAACTGTTGGAATTCCGTTGGTTTCGTGAATTTTAGAAAAAGGTCGGTTTAAAGCTTCTTCAAACCAATCTTCAACCAAATCGTTTAACATTTCTAAAAAGCGCGGATAAAAAACAATCCCGGCAAAATCGGTATGTTTAAAACGTATTTTTTCTTCTTTTATAAAATAACTCATTGTATATGTCTTACTACTTAAATCTAAAATCTTAATATTTATTTCAACTTAAATCGTTGAATTTTACCTGTTTCAGTTTTTGGTAATTTATCCAAAAAATTAATTACTCGTGGATATTTATAAGGAGCGGCATTTTCTTTAAACCAATTTTGAATGGATTTTATAAGCTCATCACAAGCCTTTTCTTGGTTTTTCAAAACGATATTGGCACAAACCAACATTCCGCGTTCTTCATCGGGAAGTCCTACAACAGCACATTCCAAAATTTCTTCGTGGGTTAAAAGTACACTTTCCACTTCAATCGCGGCAATATTATAACCCGATGAAATAATCATATCGTCGCCACGAGCTACAAACCAAAAATAACCATCTTGATCTTGCTTAAAAATATCGCCGGTAATATTCCAACCGTTTTCAACATATTCTTTTTGTTTATCAAGTCGATTTAAATACTTGCAACCCGTGATTCCACGTACAGCCAATTTACCAGGAGTATCATTTGGAACACCATTTCCGTTTTCATCGATGATTTTTGCTTCATAGCCAGTAATTGCAATTCCGGTAGCTCCCGGTCGCATATTTTCTTCGTTAGATGAAATGAAAATATGTAGCATTTCAGTCGCTCCGATTCCGTCAATGATTTTCAAACCAGTTGTTTTGTACCAGTCTTCCCAAATTTTTAGCGGAAGTGTTTCTCCTGCCGAAATACATTTTCGTAAACTTGATATATCGTAGTCTTTTGATTTTTCGGTTAGGATTCTCCAAGCAGTCGGAGCCGTAAAACAAATGGTAATCTTGTATTTTTCGATAGCTTCTAAAAGCAAATCAGGCGAAGGTTTTTCAATCAAAAATGTACTTGCTCCAAAATACATCGGGAACAAAACCAATCCGCCTAAACCAAAAGTAAACCCAATCGGCGGACTTCCAGTAAAAACATCTTGTTCAGTTGGTTGCAAAGAATATTTTGGAAAAGTTTCGCAAATATTTAGAATGTCTTTGTGATAATGAGCCGTCATTTTAGGATTTCCCGTAGTACCTGATGTAAAACCGATTATGGCAATATCTTCTGATTTGGTAGAATAATTTTTGAATGTTTTCGGTTTGGATGCCATCAATTCATCGATAGAACCATTTCTGTAAAAAGAAACCGATTTCAAAAATTCTGATTTTACCAAATTCATTTCATCTGCCAACGAACTGTCGCAAATTACATGAGAAATTTCTGCACAATCAATCAAGGTTGTAAGTTCTTTTGACCGAAGTAGAGGCATGGTAGCTACGACAATTCCGCCTGCTTTTAACACCGCAAACCAACACGCAACCATCATTGGATTATTACATGAACGCAGCAACACTCGGTTTCCCGATTGCAAACCCAAATCATCAACCAAAACATGCGCAATTTGATTGGCTTTATCGTATAAATCTCGATAGGTCCAAACTTCATCAAAAGTCCGAATACAAACGCGATCGCCTTTACCATTTTCGATATGATCGTCCAATAGCCATTGAACACAATTCAGATTTTCAGGTCGTTTAAATTGTGGTAAATCCAAGAAAGTATATTCGGGTTGTAACTCCAAAATCGGTAAGCTGTTTTGTGCGAAATTGTCTTTCATATTTTTATTGTTTCTTAACTGCAGCAAAGTTTTAAACTCAGCAGCAGTTGTAAAAGGTTTATTTCTTGTTACTCTTTGGTTTCAAAGCACGCTTCATACGTTCGATTTGTTTTCTTTCGGAAATTGTTGAATTGTATAAATTTTCGATTCCTTTTTGATATTGATTTGGAATATCTGCAACATTGATTTGTTCATAAGCCTGTGCTTTTCTAACAAAATAAGGATCGAGCAAAAGCGGTTTGCCCAATGCTACCAAATCGGCTTTTCCACTCAAAATAATGGTGTTGATTTGGTCAATATCAGTGATATTTCCTGTTGTAATCGTTGGAATGTCTGCTGAATTTCTAACCATATCCGAAAAAGGAGTTTGCCACATTCTTCCCATTTGAGGTTGTTGATGTTCGACGGTATTTCCGGTTGAAACATTGATGATGTCCGCTCCTGCATTTTTGAAAGCGGTAGCTATAGTAACAACATCTTCTTCCGAAATTCCATTTTCTGCCCAATCATTTGCCGAAATACGGACTGAAATGGGTTTGTGTTGTGGAAAAACTTTTCGTATTTCGGTAAATACACGGAGAGGAAAACGTAAACGGTTTTCTACAGATCCACCAAATTCATCGAATCTGGTATTGGTTAATGGCGATAAGAATGAAGCTAATAAAAAGCCGTGATGTGCTTGTAATTCAATCAGATCAAACCCTGCTTTTTCTGCATTTTGAGTCGCAGTCACGAATTGATTTACGATTTCGTTCATATCATCAATGGTCATTTCTTTTGGAACTGCTATTTTATCGTTAAATGCAATTGCCGATGCCGAAAGTAATTCCCAAGCATTATCGATAGACACGCTTGTTCCTTCCCACGGTTTTTTAATTGCACCTTTTCGACCAGAATGTCCTAATTGAATTCCGATTTTTGATGAAGTGTTTTTGTGAACAAAATCAGTGATTTTTTTCCATCCGTTTACTTGATTTTCAGTATAAATACCGCTACAACCTAAAGTAATTCTTCCTGTTTCGGAAACAGCCGTCATTTCGGTGATAATCAATCCAACACCACCAATTGCTCTTGAGGTGTAATTTTGAAAATGCCAATCGTTAATCAAACCATTTTCAGCAGAGTATTGCCCCATAGAGCTCATAACAATTCTGTTAGGAAGTTCTAATTCACGTAATTTGAAAGGGGAGAATGTTGGGTGTTGGGTGTTGGGTGTTGGAAGATTGTTTAAAAATTCATTCAATACAATATCGGTGTACGATTGATCTCTTAAGCGTAGGTTTTCATAAGTTACTTTTTTAGATCGCGTCATACAGCCGAATGAAAATTGATAGAACGGATATTTTTTATATCGATTCATATTTTCAAACCATTCCAATGAAACCGATGCAGCATATTGAATCATTTCTACAGGATTTCTTCGGTTTTTTTCATATTCAGCAAAAGCATTCTGTACATTATCTGGATTTGCCATCAAAGAATCAAATAAACCAATCGCGCAATCCATTGCTAATTTTGTTCCCGAACCAATTGAAAAATGAGCTGTTGCTTTGGCGTCGCCCAATAAAACGATGTTATTGTGAAACCAATTTTTGTTGGTTACATGCGGAAACTGTCGCCAATGCGATTTATTGGTAATAAGCGAATGACCGTTTAATTCTTCTTTGAAAATTTCAGCTAATTTAGATACGGTATCAGTTTCGTTTTCTACTTCAAAACCACTGTTTTTCCAAGTTTCATCGGTACATTCAAAAATCCAGGTGCTCATTCCTTCTTCGTACTGATAGGTGTGTGCAACCATCAATCCGTAAGGAGTATTTCTAAAAAAATAGGTGAAAGCATCTAACGGTTTGTTAGATCCCATCCATACAAATCGGTTGGATTTTAACTGAATATTTGTTCCAAATTCGTTTTGATATTGGGTCCTAATTGTACTTCCAATTCCATCAGCAGCTACAATAATGTCTGAATCTTTGAACTGAGAAAGATCATCAATATTTTGTTCAAAATGTAAATTGACACCTTCTTCTTGGCAACGTTGATGAAGTAATTGCAACAACATTTTTCGGGAACAACCACAAAATCCATTTCCTGCAATACTTACTTGTTCACCGTCACGAGCCACAATAATATCGTCCCAATAAGCAAATTTGCTCCGAATAAGTTCATACGATTGCATATCTCGTTTTAAAAACTCGCCCAAGGTTTCGTCCGAAAAAACCACTCCGAAACCAAAGCTGTCATTGGGTTTGTTTCGTTCATAAACGTTTATTTCCCAATCGGGTCTTGCTTTTTTTGTTAATATCGAAAAGTAGAGTCCGCCCGGACCGCCACCAATAACAGTTATTTTCATTAGTTATACTTTGCGTTTAATAGAGAATATTTCTCCCATTTTACTGTAATTCGATCCTGCTAAACGAGCAACAGGTTTGTATGTATCTAAATTGATTCGGTAATTTTCCATAAGGATTTCATCAGCAACGTGCATCATCAGTACTTTTCCGATTACTATGCAGGCTCCTCCGTTTGTATGATCTTCTAAAAAATAATGATGCACCATTTCGCATTCAAAATGAGCTTTGGCTTCTTGAACTCGCATTGGTTTTATCAATTCAGAAGAAATAGGAGTGAGGTTTGCTAATTGAAATTCATCAACTTGGCTATCAACCATTTCAGAAGTTTTATTGACTTGTTCTACTAAATCTTCGGTAACTAAATTCACAACAAATTGCTTGTTGTTCAAAACGTTATTCAACGTGTCTTTATTTTTGTTTCCGGTGCGAACGGTAGAAAACATTACGTGTGGTGGATCTTCACCCACCACATTAAAAAAAGAAAAAGGAGCCAGATTGTTTACTCCGTTTTCATCAACAGTAGAAATCCAACCGATTGGACGAGGAATGACTAAGCCTGTGAGTAATTTATATAGTGTTGCTGAATGGGTATCTTTTACAGAAATTTGCATAAAAAAAATAGTTTCACACAAATTAAGCAAAAAATTATAAAGTATATTATTTTGTCTTAAAAAATATGAATAAAATGTTTTTATATACTGCGCTAAATAATCTTATAAATTAAAAAACGCCTTTGTAGTAAAGGCGCTGAGATGTTTATTGAATGGTATAAGTTATTTGACTCCGTTTTGATATATGAAAATACCCTAAAGGAAAGTTATTGGGCATGGTACTGTTTTCAATGTTTCCTTTCACTGTGCCAGTAGGCGTAGCAAAGGGGTTGCCTGCCTCGGCAGCATTGCTAAACATTTTATTTAGGTAATTGTAATAGTTTTTGTCAATCTTGGCCAAAGCATAAAAAATGGTTTCACCTACTTGTTCTTTGTCTGCAAAATAAAGGTCATTGACTAAGTTTCCGTTGGTAAATTGATCATTAGTTATTGAAAATTCATTTTCTTCACTATCGGTTGTTTGCATTAAATAATAATCATCTGTATCTGCAGGATCTTGATAATAAAATCTAATTTCATAGCTGTCACCGGAAAAACCTGCATCATTTATTTGTTCTACATTCAAAATTTCAGGAGCTTCCCAAACTTGTGAATGAGCTTTGTATACTGCACCGTCATAACTTATATTTAATTCGTACTCATGCGAAAGCTGTGCAGTAAAATTTGTGTTTTCGTAAAACCCATTCTCTGAATATACAAAAGGGTAGGTTTCATTAGATGCCAAATCGGTAATTGTTACTGTGGCGGTGCTAACATATTGATAAGTATCGGCATAAAAAGGAGCTGAATAAAATACTCTAATTTTGCTATATTGCGTTTCATCAATAAATAAATTAGCATCAATCACCAATTTTTTTTCATGTTGATTTAAATCTAATTCAACTACCTCTTCGCAACTTACTAGCAACAAAAACGAACTTAAAACAAGATATATAGATTTTTTCATTACGTTAAAATTTAAAGTTGTAAGTTACACTTGGTACAATACCGAAAATTGATAATTTAACAGCTTCTGTTTTTCCGATATAATCTTCACTTTCTCTAAAACTAATCGATGCAGCATTTTTACGATTGTACACATTGTAAATGCTAAAAACCCATTCGCCTTGCCAACCTTTTTTCTTATCGGGTTTTGGCGTGTAAGTTGCAGAAAGATCTAAATGATGAAATGCAGGCAAACTGTAATTGTTTCTTGAATTAAAATCGTTAATTGTTTGATCTAAAAATTGATATTTCCCTACAGGATAGGTAACAGGTCTGCCAGATTGTAGAGTGAAATTACCGCTAATATTCCATTTTGGCGTTAATTGATAGTTGGCAACAATCGTTAAATCGTGTAAACGATCGTAAGGTGTTCTGTACCATTCACCGTTATTAATTCCTTTTTCATCGGGAGTTCTTCCTTCGGTTTGTTGCATAGATTTTGCTATGGTGTAAGCAATCCAGCCGTTTAATTTCCCCGTGTTTTTTCTAAACAAAAATTCTAATCCGTAGGCTTGAGTTTTACCGTTTAATAAAACTTGTTCAATAGCTCTGTTTCCAATTAAATCTGCTCCGTCTATATAATCCAAACGATTTTTTCCGGTTTTAAAATACGATTCTATTTCTAAACTGTATTTATCGAAACCAAAATTTTGAAAATAACCAACCGCATACTGATGCACAATTTGTGGCTTAATATACGGACCACTTGGTTCCCAAATATCCAACGGTGTAGCGGCATTGGTGTTAGAAATTACATGAATATATTGCGCCATTTTGCTATAGCTTATTTTTAATGATTGATCTTCCTGCATTTGTACAGAAACCGCTAGGCGAGGTTCAAAATTATCATAAAAACTAATTTTTTTGTTTTTGCCGTAATATTGTTCGCTTATCGGGGTTGCTTTTTCATACGCATCGGTTGTTGGGTTAAAAATAACCGCATTATTATTAGCATATTGATTAATGCTTTCTTCGCCCATGCGATAAAATTGCGAATATCTAACACCATAATTTACACGTAAAATATCGCTAATTTCTTGTTCTGCTTCTATAAAAGCTGCGGGTTCAAAAGCATATTTACGAGGAATTTCATAACGGTTGATTTGTGATTCTGGCGAATCTGGCTCAATTAATCCAGGATTAAAATTATAGTATTGAGCCTGAAAACCATATTTCAAGTTCAATTTATCAGAAACTCGGTGATCTAACTGATATTTTACATCGTAATTTAAAATACCCGATGTCCAATTAAATCCTACAAAACCTAAACTTAAATTATAGTAATAATCAGTGTAATTGGTGTATAATTGTCCTTTTAAATTGTCGTTAAAACGGTGGTTGTAGTTGGCAGATACAATGGTGTTGCCAAAATTATTATCAAAAGTGTCGTTAAATTTAAAAATATCTCTACCAAAATAACTTGTTATATGTAACTCGTTAAAAGGCTTAATATTGTAGCTTAATTTTGCATTTACATCATAGAAATAAGCGGTGCTGTTAATATCTGTAAGTTTTAAAAACAAATGCGCATACGATCCTCTACCCGAAACTAAATACGAAAGTTTGTCTTTAACAATTGGACCCTCAACCGTTAATCTGCTTGATAATAAACCAATACCGCCATTGACTTTTAAATTTTCATAGTCGCCTACTTTTTGATTGATTTCTAAAACAGAAGACGCTCTACCGCCGTATCTTGCCGGAATTCCACCTTTGTATAGTTTGATGTTTTTAACAGCATCGTTATTAAATACAGAAAAGAAACCATATAAGTGTGAGGAACTGTAAACGTTAGATTGATCTAACAACAACAGATTTTGATCATTGCCACCACCACGCACATTAAAGCCCGATGTTCCTTCGCCTGAATTAACCACACCAGGTAGCAGCAACAAAGATTTTAAGATATCGGTTTCGCCTAAAACAACAGGTAGTTTTTTAATTTCTTCTGCAGTAAGTTTGTTTACAGACATTTCGGGTTTTCTAATGTCTATTTTATTAACCGATGCATTAATAATTATTTCGTCTAATTCTTCAACACTATTTGCTATATTAATGGGAGTTAAATAAAAAGTTTTAGTTGTTGCTGCAGTATGATTGATTTCTTCTGAATAGGTTTGATAGCCTTCTTTTTCAATGGTTAGTGTAAATGAACCATACGTTTTTGAAGAATAAAAATAGCCTTCTTCATTTGTTTTTTTGGCAATAGTAGAATCACTTTTTTTTATTAAAGCATTTGATATCGGAGCCTCTGTAGTAGCATCATACACATAGCCAGCAAACAAATCAGGATCTTGTGCCCACATTTGCAACGACCAGCTAAAAAAGCTAACAAGTAACAGTGTTTTTTTCATAACGTTATAAAATCAATATTAAGAATGTAATTGTAACCACCAAGGTTGTACAAATTCTTTGGCTAAATGTGCCCATTGGTATTTTTGGAAATTTGTTGTGTTTAACCAAGCAAACTCTTCTATTTCGTTGGCTATTTTAGGTGTAAATGGTGTGTTTAATTGTACAATAAAAATAGATCCATGCACCACAGTGTCAACTTCATTTACAGCTTGGGTTTGATGTTCGCCCAGATAAGTTAGTTGATCTAATGGAACGCTTAAACCTATTTCTTCTTTAATTTCACGAATAACTGTTTCTATTTCTGTTTCATTCGGATCGATTTTTCCTCCAGTTAGTTGAAAAAAAGGGGAGCCATTTTTCCGAACCAATAGCAATTCGTTTTTATCATTTAAAATTGCTGCCGATGCAATGTAGATGTGTTTCATGCGATAAAAATACATATAAAAAAAGAACCTCGTTTAACGAGGTTCTTAAAATATATTCAAAATATTGATTATCCCAATTTAGAAACAATAGCATTCAACGTTTCAGAAGGACGCATTGCTTTAGAAGTTAAATCGAAATTTGGGTGATAATAACCTTTAATTTCTTGTGCTTTACCTTGCGATGCAATTAACTCTTCGTTAATTTTAGCCTCATTAGCTGTCATTTCTTGAGCGATAGGAGCAAAGGTAGCAGCTAACTCAGCATCTTTAGTTTGTGCAGCTAATGCTTGTGCCCAGTACATAGCTAAGTAAAAGTGTGATCCGCGGTTGTCTATAGTACCTAATTTACGACCTGGAGATTTATCGGTATCTAAAAATTTATCATTCGCTTCATCTAAAGCATCAGCTAAAACTTGTGCTTTTGCATTATCTTGAGTTTGTGCTACGTGTTCTAAAGACGCTTGTAAAGCTAAGAATTCACCTAATGAATCCCAACGTAAGTAACCTTCTTCTTTGAATTGCTCGATGTGTTTTGGAGCAGAGCCACCCGCACCTGTTTCGAATAATCCACCTCCGTTCATTAATGGAACAATAGATAACATTTTCGCAGAAGTTCCTACTTCTAAAATTGGGAATAAATCGGTTAAATAATCACGTAATACGTTACCTGTAACCGAAATAGTATCTAAACCTTGACGGATTCTTTCTAAAGATAATTTAGTGGCATCCACAGGGTTTAAAATACGAATATCTAAACCGGTTGTATCAAATTCCGGTAAATATTTATTTACTTTAGCAATGATTTCTCTATCATGTGCACGATTTTCATCTAACCAAAAAACGGCTGGTGTTGCAGATAAACGCGCGCGGTTAACAGCCAATTTAACCCAGTCTTTAATAGGTGCATCTTTGGTTTGACACATACGGAAGATATCTCCAGTCTCAACAGCTTGTTCCATGTAAATAGTTCCTTCAGCATCAACCACACGAATTGTTCCTTCAGCATCAGCTTGAAATGTTTTATCATGTGAACCGTATTCTTCAGCTTTTTGAGCCATTAATCCTACGTTTGGAACAGATCCCATTGTTGTTGGATCTAATGCACCGTTTGCTTTACAATCTTCAATTGTTGCTTGATAAACACCGGCATAACAACGATCTGGAATTAAAGCAAAAGTATCTTGTTGTTTACCATCTTTATCCCACATTTGTCCAGAAGTACGAATCATTGCCGGCATAGAAGCATCAACAATAACGTCAGACGGAACATGTAAGTTGGTAATTCCTTTATCAGAATTTACCATCGCCAAATCAGGTCCGTTCGCAATAGCAACGTCGATAGCAGCTTTTACTTGTGATTCTTGAGCGTGACCAGCAATTTTAGCGTATAATTCGCCTAAACCATTGTTTGGGTTTATGTTTAATTCCCCAAACAAAGTTGCGAATTTAGAGAATACATCTTTAAAATATACTTCAACAATAGCTCCGAAAATAATAGGATCCGAAACCTTCATCATTGTTGCTTTTAAATGCGCAGATAATAATACATTTGCCGCTTTAGCTTCTTCTATAGCCTGCGATACAAACGATTTTAAAGCTGCTAAATTCATAACAGATGAATCAATGATTTCACCTGCTTTTAACGCTGCTAATCCTTTTAATTCTTTAACTGATCCGTTTGTACCAACGAATTCAATTTTGAATTGAGAATCGTTTTCAACAGTAACAGATTTTTCAGTTCCGTAGAAATCTCCCGATTTCATGTGTGCCACTTTCGTTTTAGAATCTGCAGACCAAGCTCCCATAGAGTGTGGGTGTTTTTTAGCATAATTCTTAACTGCTTTAGGTGCACGACGGTCAGAGTTTCCTTCGCGTAAAACAGGATTAACCGCAGAACCTAAAATTTTTGCGTATTTTGTTTTAATTGTTTTTTCTTCTTCTGTTGTTGGATCTGCAGGATAATTTGGTACTGCATAACCTTGTGCTTGTAATTCTGCAATAGCAGCAGCTAACTGAGGAATGGAAGCCGAAATATTTGGTAATTTAATAATGTTAGCTTCGGGAGTTGTTGCTAATTCACCCAATTCTGCCAAAGCATCACCTATTTTTTGATCTTCTTTCAAAAATTCAGGAAAATTTGCTAAAATTCTTCCTGCAAGTGAAATATCACGAGTTTCCATTTCGATACCAGCTGGTGCAGTAAAAGCTTTAACAATAGGTAAAAAAGAATAAGTAGCCAACATAGGCGCCTCATCTGTTAATGTGTAGATAATCTTAGATTTTGACATTATGATAAGATTTATTTTAAGCGAAATTAATTTTGCTTACAAAGATAATAAATAGAGTTCTATTTTTGGGCTTGTTAACCGATAATGATGTAAGATTTAATAATTTGACATTTTGAAAGCCACACAATTATAAAACTATTAATATTATCTTATAAAAAAACATATTTTACATTTATCACCGTATAAAACAAAAAAGGTTGTTCGCTTTTGAACAACCTTTTTTAATTTTAAGTAATTTTTTAACTTTCTACTACTTTACCTTTAATGTAAAGTTGAACAGTTCCATTTTCTACGTTTGTAGCGTTAGTTTCAACCGTAATTGTTCTTGAAATAGTTCCAGGATTCATATTGTATCTCACTTCAATTTTGTCCGATCCTCCAGGCATAATTGGTTCTTTTGGGGGTTGAGGTACTGTACAACCACAAGAAGAACGTGCATTAGTAATCAATAAAGGTGCATCACCAGTATTAGTAAATTCAAAAGTTCTTACGCCTGTATCAACACCTTTAACTACTGTACCGTAATCAATTGTATTGTTTTCAGCTTTAAACTCAATTTTCGGACCAGTTTGTGCGTATGAAGCAGCTCCAACCAATGTCATAGCTACTATTCCTAAAAATTTTTTCATTGTTTTAAAATTATTTAATTATGTAAATTTAATTAGTTTCAAATGAAATCCAAACAATATTGATTTTTTTTGCATTTCGTTATGATATTTTCAAAACCTGTGCCAAACTTAACAATTTTAAAATTAGTGAACTAAATTTTAAAGATTATTGTATTTTTGTTTTTTTATCACACGATTTAAACAGTAAATATATGACAATTCCTGCACAATTTGATGCAAAACAAGTTGAAGCCAAATGGTACGACTATTGGATGAAAAACAACTATTTTCGTTCAACACCAGATCATAGAACACCTTATACAATTGTAATTCCGCCGCCAAACGTCACGGGAGTTTTACACATGGGGCACATGCTGAACAACACAATTCAGGATGTATTGATTCGTCGTGCACGCTTAAAAGGTTTCAACGCTTGCTGGGTTCCGGGAACAGATCACGCGTCTATTGCTACCGAAGCTAAAGTTGTTGCCAAATTAAAGGCAGAAGGAATTAATAAAAACGATTTATCGCGTGAAGAATTTTTAAAACACGCTTGGGAATGGACCGATAAATACGGTGGAACTATTTTAGAGCAGTTAAAAAAACTGGGCGCTTCTTGTGATTGGGAACGTACAAAGTTCACAATGGACGATGAGTTGTCTGCTGCCGTTATAAAATCGTTTGTTGATTTATACAATAAAGGAATGATCTATCGTGGTTACCGTATGGTTAACTGGGATCCGGAAGCTAAAACAACCTTGTCTGATGAAGAAGTAATTTACGAAGAACGACAAGGAAAATTATATCATTTAAAATATCAGATTGAAGGTACAAACGATTTTATTACCATTGCAACCACACGTCCCGAAACTATTTTGGGCGATTCTGCAATTTGTATTAATCCGAACGATGGACGTTACACACATTTACGTGGAAAGAACGCGATCGTTCCTATTGCAAACCGAGTAATTCCTATTATTTTCGACGAGTATGTTGATATGGAATTTGGTACAGGTTGTTTAAAAGTTACGCCTGCGCACGATATGAATGATAAAGATTTAGGTGAGCGTCATAATTTAGAAATCATCGATATTTTTAATGATGATGCTACAATGAACGATTTAGGCTTACATTATAAAGGTAAAGATCGTTTTGTGGTTCGCGAAGAAATTTCTAAAGAATTAGAAACAATCGGTGCATTGGAAAAAGTGGAAAATCACTTGAACAATGTTGGAACTTCAGAACGAACAAAAGCAGTTATCGAACCAAGATTATCAGATCAATGGTTCCTTAAAATGGACGATTTGGTGAAACCTGCAATCAAAGCCGTTTTAGAAACCGATGAAGTTAAACTATATCCAAGCCGTTTCAACAATACGTATCGTCATTGGATGGAAAATATTCGCGATTGGAATATTTCACGTCAGTTATGGTGGGGACATCAAATTCCGGCTTATTATTATGGTAGCGGAAAAGAAGATTTTGTGGTTGCCGAAACCATTGAAAAAGCGGTTGAATTAGCAAGAACTAAAACATCAAACAACCAATTGCAAGCAGTAGATCTTACACAAGATGCCGACGCTTTAGATACTTGGTTTTCATCTTGGTTATGGCCAATGTCAGTTTTTGACGGTGTGGTGAATCCGGATAACGAAGAATTCAAATATTATTATCCAACAAACGATTTGGTTACTGGTCCGGATATTTTATTTTTCTGGATTGCCCGAATGATTATTGCCGGATACGAATTTACAGGCGAAAAACCATTTTCAAATGTATATTTAACAGGAATTGTACGCGATAATCAACGCAGAAAAATGTCGAAATCGTTAGGAAATTCTCCTGATCCGTTAGATTTAATAGAGAAATTTGGAGCCGATGGAGTTCGTTGCGGATTGTTGTTGTCGTCATCTGCAGGAAATGATATTTTGTTCGATGAAGAATTGTGCAATCAAGGAAAAGCGTTTACAAACAAAATTTGGAATGCCTTTAGACTGATTCAAGGCTGGGAAGTATCGGAAACGATCCCACAGCCCGAAGCATCCAAAGTTGCAGTAGCTTGGTACGAAGCCAAATTACAGAAAACGTTGACTGAAATAGAAGATCATTTTGAAAAATACAGAATTTCTGATGCTTTAATGGCGATTTATAAATTGGTTTGGGACGATTTCTGTTCATGGTTTTTGGAAATGATTAAACCGGCATATCAACAACCAATTGATGCGGTTACGTTTAAAGCGGCTACAGAAATGTTAGAAGCTAATTTAAAATTACTACATCCGTATATGCCGTTCTTAACCGAAGAAATTTGGCAGCATATTGCAGAACGTTCTACAGAAGATGCGTTGATTGTATCAACTTGGCCAGAAATTAAATCGTTCGATCAGCAGTTGATTGCCGATTTTGATTTTGCAAGTGAAGTAATCGCAGGAATTAGAACCATTCGGAAAGACAAAAATATTTCGTTTAAAGAAACAATAGATTTAAAAGTGTTGAACAACGAAAACGCTTCTAAAACTTTTGATGCTGTTATTGAAAAATTGGGGAATGTTGCCAGTTTAGAGTATGTAAACGAGCAGGTTTCGGGGGCATTATCATACCGTGTAAATTCTAACGAATATTTTATCCCAATTTCTGGTTCGGTAAATATCGAAGAAGAAGTTAAAAAATTAGAAGAAGAATTAAAGTATTTACAAGGATTTTTACGTTCGGTACAAGGAAAATTATCAAACGACAAATTTGTAAGCGGTGCACCAGAGCAGGTAATTGCAAACGAACGCAAAAAAGAAGCCGATGCGTTATCTAAAATAGCAACGATTGAACATTCTTTAAAAGGATTGAAATAATTATTGGTGTCATTCACCATAATAAATTACTGAAAAAGGCTTAGGTATTGAAACTTAAGCCTTTTTTTTAGTTAATGTCTATTCTGAAATAGTGATCATAAAATGGTATATAACGTCAGTCTGTGAAAAAAGTACACAAACTCCTTTCAAATATAGTTAATATTTCTTAAATTCATAAGGTATTAATAACGCAGCGTTTTATGCCTATAATTAATGGTTTAGACAGACATCAACTTACATTCTCTAGTTTAGAAGCTACTATTGCTACAGATAATGATGTCCGATTTATAGATGCTTTTATAGATAAGTTAGATCTTCAGCAACTAGGCGTTCGCTCTTTAACTTCCTCGGATAAAAAGAAAGAAGGTCGGTCATCTTTTAGTGATTCTTTATTTCTCAAACTCTATCTTTACGCTTACCTCAATGGCATCCGTAGCAGCAGAAAGCTTGAGCGTGAAGCCATCCGAAATATAGAATTGCAATGGTTGTTGCAGGGACTACATCCCAATTACCATTCCATAGCCGACTTTCGTAAAATCAATGCGACGGCGCTACAAAATCTGTTTAAACTATTTGTTTCATTTCTGAAAGATGCAGGATTAGTAGGCGGAAAAGTAATCGCCGTAGATGGCACCAAAATTAGAGGCAACAACAGCAAAAAAAATAATTACAATCCTAAAAAGATCCAACGCCACTTGGATTACATAGCACAAAAAAGCAAGGCATTGCTAGAAGAATTTGAGCAGACCGATGCCTCCGAAGATGAAGCGATAAGCCTTGGTGATGTGCAAGAAAAACTAGCTCGATTACAGCAACATAAGATAAAATACGAAGCCTTACAAGATCAGCTGGCTCAAAGCCAAGAACCACAAGTAAGCACAACAGATCCAGATGCGAGAGCCTTATTGGTAAGAGGAGTTGTTGTAGAAGTGGGTTATAATGTGCAGGCAGCCGTGGATCAAGAGCATAAATTAGTAGTGGCTACACACACGATCAATCGCAATGATAAAAATGCCTTGTATGCTATCAGCAAAGAAGCAAAAGATAATATCGAAGCAAAACAATTAACGGTCTTAGCAGATAAAGGTTACCACACCGGAAAAGAACTACAAGCTTGCCAAGAAGCAGCTATAGATACAATTGTAGCCCGCCAAGAGCTTGTCAACAGCAATACCAAAGGCACACAGCCTGATTATATGGTTCAGCACTTTGTATATGATGAGGCATCAGATACTTATACTTGCCCAGCAGGACAAACCTTACGTACTACAGGTAGATTGCACCGCAAAAAGCGTGATAATGATGTTAGTTATCAGTTTAAGAAATACCGAACAGGAGCTTGTCAAAGTTGCGCAGTGCAACATTTATGTACAGGTCGGCACGATGGCCGAAGAGAGATAGAACGCAGTGAATATGCTGCATATGTAGAAAAGAACAAAGAAAATTACGAATCAAATCCAGCATTATATCGCCAACGCCAAGAAATCAATGAACATATCTTTGGCACCATTAAGCGGCAATGGAATTTGTATTATACCAATCTACGAGGCTTAAAGAA
>Ga0233380_1000203_pt1 | contig 33778 bp, 27 predicted proteins | sample ElkDunMinimDraft_9_FD_191541 | JGI IMG/M metagenome (GOLD analysis project Ga0233380, IMG submission 191541) | Fecal eukaryotic communites from dung pellets of Tule Elk in California, USA - Elk Dung F36 | ecosystem: Host-associated > Mammals > Digestive system > Large intestine > Fecal | place... | reverse complement strand
GGGCATCGGCCCGCCAATGCGGCAGTCGCCGTTCGATCAGTCCGATCAGATGATCACGACGGGCGCGCAGCATCTGCGCTCGCGGCCCCAGCCCCACATCATCCTCGATCAGTTGGGCGACGACGAGCTGGTCGACAACCGGGCTCGCCATGTCGAAGGTCGTGCGGATACGGCCCAAAGCCGCAATCGTCTGCGCATCCGCACGGATCCAGCCGACGCGCAGGCCGCCCCAATAGATTTTGCTCGCCGACCCCACGGTGATGACCTGCCGGCCCGAGGGATCATGCACAGCGACCGGCGGCGGCGCGGCATGGTCCAAGCCCATAGCCACCATCGTTTCATCAACGATCAGCGGCGTGCGGGTCCTTGCCGACACCTCGACCAGCGCGCGCCGCGTTGCCGGGTCCATGCTGCGCCCGGTAGGGTTGTGGAAGTCGGCGATGATATAGGCGAAACGCGGGCTGGTCTGGCGAAAGGCCGCATCCATCGCGTCGACATCCCATCCCGCAACGGGAAGGCCGACCGGCACCGGCACGATATGCGCGCGCTGCAACGCCTGGATGACATTATGATAGGTCGGGTGGTCGATCACCGCCCGGTCGCCCGGCCCAGCGAGCCATTGCAGCAGCAGCGACAGCGCCTGCTGCGCGCCGTTCGTCACCATGATCTGGTCTGGCGTAGTCGGACAGCCGCGCCGCTCGAATTGCGCCGCCACCGCGCGCCGCAGCACGGGCAAGCCGAGCGGATCATAGCCAAGGTCATCCAAATAGGCGGGCAATGCCTCCATCGCCTTTGCATAAGCCGGGGCGACCATGGGCGCGGCGGACAGAGCGGCATGAGTCCAGTTGAGCAGGCCGTCACCCGCCTCGATCGGATCGTCCAGCAAAGGCGGCGCGATCCGTCCCGCCGGGAGCCTGGTGACGCTGCCCGAACCCTGCCGGCTGTCGAGATAGCCTTCCTCCCGCAGCCGATCGAAGGCAGCGGCGATCGTCGTGCGACTGAGCCCTAGCGAAGCGGCCAGTTCCCGCTCACCGGGCAAGCGAACGTTGAGGCCGATGCGCCCATCGAGCACCAGCATACGCAGCGCCCGTGCGAGTTGCTGATAGGCCGGCTCTCCGCTTTCCCGGACGCGCCAAACGCCGAGCAGTCGGAGGAGGGAGGGCGGACGCAGGAAAGAAGTGGACATGGAAACGCGCTCGACAGGATGATATGCGCGTCCAGTTACGACCTATTGGTATCTTTTGAAAAGGCCAGTTAGGCCCATGTGGCTATCAGCCCGCGATCAACCGGACCGAAGCGCTCGACACCCATCCGCTCTGGCAGGGCCCGTCATAGGGCTGCTTGCGGTCCACAGGCTCCGACACGCCGCAGTCCATCGCTTCACCACCCGCTGGCGCCATGACGACGACGCCCAGCCACTTCTGGTCAAGACTGCGAGTACAGACATGGACGCGGCTCGCTTCGGCGAGTTGCGTCGTTTCCGGCGCATTGGCAAAGGGCGCCGCGCGCAGTGGAAGACCACGCGCGCCGACCCGCACGACCTGTCCCACCGTCCCGCAGGCATCGAGCCTGGCCCCATCCTCGCCGATCGTGACGGCGCGGCTTTGCCCTGCCTCCATCCGGATTTCGGACGGTTCACCACGGTCCGCGCCGGCCATCGAGCTGTTGGGAAGGTCCTCCAGCATCGATTCGCCTTTCGAACATGCCGCCAAGGCCAGGCACAGAAGCAGGAGGATACGCATGGTGCCTAGATAGACATTGCAACCCATCTGCGGAACCCATGTTTCGCTTTAGTTTCACGTCCTGTTTCCCTATATGCTGGGCATGAGCGAAGAACCCGCAAACATCCCCAACGCCAACAGCTATGGCGCCGACAGCATCAAGGTCCTCAAAGGTCTGGACGCGGTCCGCAAACGGCCCGGCATGTATATCGGCGACACCGACGACGGGTCGGGTTTTCACCACATGGTGTTCGAGGTTTCGGACAATGCCATCGACGAGGCGCTGGCCGGCCATTGCGACCGCGTCCTCATCACGCTCAACCCGGACGGATCGGTCAGCGTCGAGGATAATGGCCGCGGCATCCCGACGGGTATTCATACCGAAGAGGGCGTGTCAGCGGCCGAGGTCATCATGACTCAGCTGCATGCAGGCGGGAAATTCGAAAACACTTCGGACGACAATGCCTATAAGGTTTCCGGCGGCCTTCACGGCGTCGGCGTTTCGGTCGTCAACGCGCTGAGCGAATGGCTCGACCTCAACATCTGGCGCGACGGCAAGGAGCATTATATGCGCTTTGCCTATGGCGATGCGACCGCACCGCTCAAGGTGATCGGCGACGCACCGGTGAAGGCCGACGGCATGCCCAAAAAGGGTACCAAGGTCACCTTCCTTCCCTCGATCGAGAAAGCGGCCGGCGACGGCGGCACTTTCAAGAATCAGGTCGAATTCGACTTCGAGAAGCTGGAGCATCGCTACCGCGAACTCGCCTTCCTCAATAGCGGCGTCCGGCTCGTGCTGGCCGATGCGCGTCATGAGGAAAAGAAGGAGGTCGAGCTGTTCTTCGAGGGCGGCATCGGCGCTTTCGTGCGGTGGCTGGACCGCAACAAACAGTCGCTGATGCCCGATCCGATCGCGATTTCGGGTCAGCGCGATGCGATCGCCATCGATGTCGCGCTCGAGTGGAACGACAGCTATTACGAGAACGTCCTGTGTTTCACGAACAACATCCCGCAGCGTGACGGCGGCACCCATCTGGCGGCTTTCCGCGCGGCGCTGACGCGCACGCTCAATTCCTATGCCGAAAAGTCGGGCATGCTGAAGAAGGAGAAGGTCTCCCTCACCGGCGAGGATATGCGCGAAGGGCTGACCGCCATTGTCTCGGTCAAGCTGCCCGATCCCAAGTTCAGCAGCCAGACCAAGGACAAGCTGGTTTCCTCGGAAGTGCGCCAGCCGCTCGAAAGCCTGATGGCCGACAAGATGGCCGAATGGCTTGAGGAAAACCCCGCGCACGGCAAAATGATCGTGCAGAAAGTGATCGATGCCGCCGCAGCGCGCGAGGCGGCCAAGAAGGCGCGCGAACTGACCCGGCGCAAGGGGGTGATGGATATCGCCTCGCTGCCCGGCAAGCTTGCCGACTGTCAGGAACGCGATCCGGCCAAGTCCGAACTCTTCCTGGTCGAGGGCGACTCTGCCGGCGGCTCCGCCAAGCAGGGGCGCAACCGGCATAATCAGGCGATCCTGCCGCTGAAGGGCAAAATCCTGAACGTCGAACGCGCGCGCTTCGACCGGATGATTTCGTCGAAGGAAGTCGGCACGCTCATCCAGGCGATGGGCACCGGCATTCGCGACGATTTCAACCTGGAAAAGCTGCGCTACCACAAGATCGTCATCATGACGGACGCCGACGTCGACGGCGCGCATATCCGCACGCTTTTGCTGACCTTCTTCTACCGGCAGATGCCGCAGATCATAGAGGCAGGACATCTCTATATCGCCCAGCCGCCGCTCTATAAGGCGACGCGCGGCCGGTCGGAGGTTTATCTCAAGGACGAAGCCGCGCTCGAGCAGTATCTGGTCGACAATGGCGTCGACGTGATGGCGCTCGACACTGCCGGGGAAACCCGCATGGGCGACGACCTGCGCGGGCTTATCGAACATGCCCGGCGCATGCGCGCGGTCATGCGCTATGTGCCGCGTCGCTATAACGCGGCGATCATCGAGGCACTGGCGCTCAACGGCGCCCTCGATCCGGAACTGACCGAGAGCGCGCAGGCTGAGAGGCTCGCCGCTGCCGTCACGTGGATGGACGCGCAGGATGAAGAGGGCCGCTGGACTGGCCGCGTGGCGGAAGAGGGCGGTTTCCACTTCGAGCGGCTGTGGCGGGGCGTGACCGACCATCACATGGTCGAGGCCGGCTTCGTCGGCTCTGCCGAGGCACGCAAGCTGCACATGATCGCGGCTGACGAGGCGGATAGCTACCGCAGTCCCGCCCGCCTCATCACCGCCAAGGCGGTGCAAGCCGCCGAAGACATCACTGCCGACGAACTGCCCGCGACGCCGGTGAAGGGCATTTCCGTCACCCGGCCGAGCGAATTGCTCGACGCGATTCTCACCACCGGGCGCAAGGGGCTGGCCATCCAGCGCTATAAGGGGCTTGGCGAGATGAATGCCGAGCAGTTGTGGGAGACGACGCTCGACCCCGACAATCGCTCGATGCTGCGTGTCGAGGTGGAGCAGGCGGACATTGCTGATGAGATTTTCACCCGGCTGATGGGCGATGTCGTCGAACCACGGCGAGAGTTCATTCAGGACAATGCACTCAACGTCGCCAATCTGGACGTATAAGCGATGAAGCGGGCCGCGCTCTTGCTGCTCGGCCTGCCAACCGCCTGCGCGCCTGACGCACTGCCGGAGAACCGTGCCGAGAGTAGGGCAGCGCCCAATATGACGGCCGTCCCTATCGAGTCTGCGCAGGACGTGGCGCCCGCTGCGCCTGCAGCACCGTTAGCGCAGCCGCCCGTTCCACGTGGAACATCCAGCTCGCCCACCGTGGCGAACAAGGTGGACGAGGAAGGCTATCGCGCCATTGGCACCGAGCCTTTCTGGGCAGTCACCGTGCGAAATGACGAACTGTTGCTGGAGCGACCGGATCGACCGCCGATGCGCGTCGCCGTCGCGCGGGAGGTGCAGGCGCGCTCGATCCAATATGCGGGGGAGGGCTTCACCATGAGCGTGATGGCCGGACCATGCAGCGACGGCATGAGCGACGCCATCTGGTCGGATCGCGTGCAGATCGCTTTTGGTGAAGGGACGCTAAAGGGCTGCGGCGGGAGCCGGGACAGGGCCGAGTAGCGCCGTCAGTCCGCGCGCATTGCTTCGGCCACCAACCCCTCCGCCTCGATCAACAAAGCATCATCCACTGCCGTCTGCGCGACATGCTCGCGACCGATGATGATGAGGACGGGCACCGCCAGGGGGCTGACGCGCTCGAGCGGGACATGCAGCATCGTGCCTGCCGCCCGGTCGATAAGATCGCCCAGGCGCCCGACATCGGTCATGCGCGCCCGCGCATCGGCCCAGGCCGCCTGCAGCAGCATATGGTCCGGCTGATATTTGCGCAGCACGTCGTAGATGAGGTCGGTCGAGAAGCTCACCTGCCGTCCCGTCTTGCGCGCACCGGGCTGATGCCGCTCGATCAGGCCCGCAATCACCGCGACGTCGCGAAAGGCGCGCTTCAACAGACTCGACTGTTCGACCCATTCGATAAATTCATGATCGAGGATATCGGCGGAAAACAGGCTCTGCGGGTCGGTCACCGGCTTCATGCTGAACACCGCCAACGCATAGTCGTTGGCAACGAACCCCATCGGCAGGAGCCCCTGCGCCTCCATCCGGCGGGTGAGCAGCATGCCGAGCGACTGATGCGCGTTCCAGCCTTCGAAGCTGTAGCAGACCATATAATGCCGGCCTTCGTGCGGGAATGTCTCGACCAGCAATTGTCCTGGCTGGGGCAGGGCGGAGCGGCGCGCCTGCATTTCCAACCATTCGCGCACATCGTCGGGGAAGCGGGGCCACTCCTCGGGTTCGGCAAGGAAATGGCGCACCCGGTTGGCAAGGCTGGTACTCATGGCCATGCGCGTGCCGCCCCAGCTCGGAATGCGCGCGGGCTTGGACGTCGCGCGCACGAAGAGGTCGGCGGCATCGACGCGCACGACCTCCAGCGCAGTGCCGGAGAAGAAGAAGCAGTCGCCGGGCGCGAGCTGGGCGGCGAAACCTTCCTCGACCGTGCCAAGCTTGCGTCCCTTCACGAACCGCACGGAAAGCGCCGGCTGATCGACGATGATGCCGGCATTCATCCGATGCTGCTGCACGAAGCGGGGATGGGACACACGCCAGGTTCCGTCCGGCTCACGCGTCAGCCGCTTGAACCGGTCATAGGCGCGCAGGGCATAGCCGCCGCCCTCGATGAAGCTCAGCACATTGAGGAAGATCTGTTCGGGCAGGGCGCTGTAGGGCGTTGCCGACCGTATTTCCGCCAGCATCGCCTGTTCCTCAAATGGCGCGGCGCAGGCGAGCGCCATGATATGCTGGGCAAGCACATCAAGACTGCCGGCGCGGAAATCATCGGCATCGCGCTCACCTGCCTCCACTGCGTCAAGCGCGGCGCGGGCTTCGAGATATTCGAAGCGATTCCCCGGGATGATGAGCGCTTCGCTGGCCTGGTCGAGCCGGTGATTGGCGCGGCCGATACGCTGGAGCAGGCGCGACGATCCCTTGGGCGCACCCATCTGGATGACGCAATCGACATTGCCCCAGTCGACGCCAAGGTCGAGGCTGGCGGTGGCGACCAGAGCGCGCAGCTTGCCGCTGGCCATGGCGTTCTCAACCTTGCGCCGGGCCTCGATGGAGAGGCTGCCATGATGGATGCCGATCGGCAGATTGGCGTCGTTGACGTTCCAAAGGTCCTGAAAGATCAGCTCGGCAAGGCTGCGCGTATTGCAGAAGACGAGCGTGGTCTGCCGTCGCTCAATCTCCTCCATCACCTGCTTGGCGGCATAGCGGCCCGAATGGCCCGACCATGGGATACGGTCGTTGGGAATGAGGATGTCGATCTTTGCCGGTGCGCCTTCCTCGCCCATCACTGCAGCGACCGTATCGATGTCGCCATCCGGTGCCAACCAGGCGCGATAGGCGTCGACATCGGCGACGGTGGCGGAGAGGGCGACGCGACGCATATCCGGATTGATCGCCTGCAAGCGCGCCATTGAAAGGCTGAGCAGGTCGCCGCGTTTGTCTGAAGCGAAGGCGTGAACCTCGTCGACGATCATCGTTTTCAAATTCGCGAACAGAAGGAAACTGTCGGGATAGCTCAGCAGCAGCGACAGCGACTCGGGCGTCGTCAGCAATATCTGCGGGGGCCGCGCCCGCTGCCGCGCCTTGCGGTCGGAAGGCGTATCCCCGGTGCGCGTCTCCACCCGGATGGGAAGGCCCATTTCCTCGATCGGCGTCAGCAGATTGCGGCGCACATCGACCGCCAGTGCCTTCAGCGGCGAGACATAGAGCGTATGCAGCCCCTCGGACGGATTGGCGATCAGGTCGGCGAGCACTGGCAGAAACCCGGCCAGCGTCTTGCCCGCGCCCGTCGGCGCGACGAGCAGCGCATGATGCCCCGCCGCCGCTGCACTGAGCATTTCCATCTGATGCCGTCGCGGTTGCCATCCTCTTGTGCCGAACCATTGCGTGAGTACCGGAGGGAGGCTGGCTTGCATGATGGCCGATGTAGGAACGCCGCTGCCTTTGCAAAAGCACATGCGTTGGTGCCAATATCGGCCGGGCGCGTTTTATGTCCGATGGCGGCGACTGCGCTGTGCCTTTGAGGGAGATGATGCAATGACCGGGGAAACCGAAGCCGACCTCACCGGCGCGATGCCCAGCCCCGGTCGTCGGCGCCCCAAATCCCCGACGCTGGAGATTGACGGCCATAAGCTCAAGCCCGCCACCTTGATGATGGGCTATGGCTATGACCCGATGCTGTCCGAGGGCGCGCTGAAGCCACCCATTTTCTTGACCTCGACCTTTGCCTTCGAAAGCGCGGCGGCAGGCAAGCGCCATTTCGAGGGCGTTACGGGCTTACGTCCCGGCGGGGCGGAGGGCCTCGTCTACTCCCGCTTCAACGGCCCCAATCAGGAGATATGCGAGGATCGGCTCGCCGTCTGGGACGAGGCAGAGGACGCGCTTTTATTTTCCAGCGGCATGTCGGCGATCGCCACGATGCTGCTCGCGCTGGTGCAGCCGGGCGACGTGATCGTCCATTCTGCACCCCTTTATGCCGCAACAGAGACCCTGATCGGCAAGACGCTCGGCCGATTCGGCGTGCAATGGCGCGACTTCCCGGCCGGTGCGAGCGTGGAGGAGATCGGCGTCGTGCTGGAAGAGGCGAAAAAGCTCGGCCGCGTCGCGCTCATCTATCTGGAGAGCCCCGCCAATCCCACCAATGTGCTGGTCGATGTCGATGCCGTCATTGCCCAGCGCGACGCCTTGTTTGCCGGTGTCGATCATCGGCCGCCGGTGGCTATCGACAACACGTTCCTGGGGCCGCTCTGGCACAGGCCGCTCGCCCATGGCGCTGATCTCGTCATCTATAGCCTCACCAAATATGCCGGCGGCCATAGCGATCTCGTGGCGGGCGGCGTGCTGGGACCGACCAAGCTCATCGATACAATCCGGCTGATGCGCAACACGATCGGCACCATTCTCGACCCGCATTCCGCCTGGATGCTGTTGCGCAGTCTGGAGACGTTGGAACTGCGAATGAGCCGGGCAGGCGAAAATGCCGCCAAGGTCTGCGCCTGGCTGAAGGAACAGCCGCAGGTCGAGCGGGTCGGTTATCTCGGTTTCCCCGAGACGGAGCGGCAGGCCGATATCTACCGGCGCCATTGCAGCGGCGCAGGCTCCACCTTCTCGCTCTACTTGAAGGGCGGCGAGGCGGAGGCTTTTGCTTTTCTCGATGCGCTTAAGATTGCCAAGCTCGCCGTCAGCCTTGGCGGCACCGAGACGCTAGCCAGCCATCCCGCTGCGATGACTCATCTGTCGGTTCCCGCCGAGCGCAAGGCCGCGCTCCGCATCAGCGACAATATGGTCCGCATCTCTATCGGCTGCGAAGATGCCGATGACTTGATCGCCGACTTCAGGCAGGCGCTGGCAGCGATTGGCCGGTCGTGATTTACCCGGTGGCAACCTGTCACCGCTAAGGTTCGGTGATGATGTTGCACCCTATCGAGCCTTTGCCCCTTCATCATAGCTGGCCGCTGTTCGACGCGGCCGTGCAGATGGATTTGGGCCGGCTCTGCGATCCCGAGGATCTGGCCTTCATCCCGGAAGCCAGCTCTTCTGGACGCGTCGGGCATTGGGCCTGCGATCTGCGCTATGATACGCTGAGCTGGGACGGGGCGGTGTACGATCTGCTCGGCTTCCCGCGCGACGCAAAAGTCGAGCGTTCCGAAAGCTTGCGCGTTTACAGCGAAGAGTCGCGCGTCGCGATGGAAAGGCTGCGCGCCTATGCGATCCGCTATCGGCGCGGCTTTACCCTGGATATCATGCTCCGCGCCCCGGCCACGGCGCGCGCGATGCGGCTGATATGCGCCCCGATTTGCGACGACATGCGCGTCACCGGGTTGCAGGGCCTTAAGGTCGCGTTGACGAATTGACCGCCGCCCGGCAGGCATGGCCGGTCTCCCGCCGATAGGGCGAGCCGCAGTCAGGGCATTGGGAATGGCCTCCCGGCGTAAGGCCATGTCCGACCGCGACCCGTTCATCGAAGACATAGCAGTCGCCCTGCCACAGGCTCTGCGTCTCCGGCATCTCCTCCAGATAGCGCAATATGCCGCCACGCAGGTGGTAGACGTCCTCAAAGCCGCGTGAACGCGCCAGGGCAGTCGATTTTTCGCATCTTATCCCGCCAGTGCAGAACATCGCGATCTTGGGCGTCCGTCCCTCGGCGCGCAATCGCTCTGCAAAGGCATCGAACCATGCCGGAAAGGCGCGGAAGGATGGCGTCGCCGGGTCGATCGCGCCTTTGAATGTCCCGCAAGCGACCTCATAATCGTTGCGCGTGTCGATGACGAGAGTGTCCGGATCGGCGAGCAACGCGTTCCAGGCCGCGGGGTCGAGATGGGTGCCCGCCTGCGTGGCGGGATCAAGGTCGCCCGCGCCCAGCGTGACGATCTCCGCCTTCACCTTGATCTTCATCCGCGCGAAGGGCGCCGCCTCACTGGTCGCATATTTGACGTCCAGATCGGCACAGCCAGGCAGGGCGCGCAAATGATCGATCAGCCTGCCGATCGCTTCCGTCGTGCCGGCGACCGTCCCATTCACACCCTCCTGCGCCAGGATCAGCGTGCCGCATGTGCCCAGTTGCGCGCACAGGGCACGCAGTTCCTGCGCCAGCGTTTCGGGATCGGGCAGGGGGGCGAAGCGGTAGAGCGCGGCAACGGTGAAAGGCTGGACCATGGGGAAATGCCTATAGGCGTGCCTCGCTCTACTTGAAAGGCGGCGCGAACATCGTCATAGCCGGGCGATGGTTCCCCTTTCGTTCGCAGGCCAAACTTTCATGGCAATGGCCGAGGCGGCGCTGTTCTGGCCGGCTTGCGGCGCTTTGCTGGTCGCCGACCTGCATTTCGAAAAGGCGAGTTGGTACGCCCGACTGGGCCAGTTCCTGCCGCCCCATGACAGCGAAGCAACACTGGACGCGATGGCGGCTCTGATCGAGCGAACGGGTGCGCGCAGCGTTTATTGCCTGGGCGACAGCTTTCACGATGCCGAGGGTGTAGAGCGGCTTTCCGCAGCGGCGCGATCGCGGCTCGGGGCGATGACCGCCTGCCTCGATTGGGTGTGGATCACCGGGAATCACGATGCCGGAATGGCGCATGCGCCGGGCGGGCGACGCGTAGAGGAGATGGAGGTCGAGGGTATCCATCTGCGCCACGAAGCCAGACCCTGTGACAGTGCGCCGGAAATATCGGGCCATTTCCATCCCAAGCTACGTCTGTCGGTGCGTGGACGGCGGGTGTCGCGCCGCTGCTTCGTCGCGTCCGACTCAAAGCTCATCCTGCCCGCTTTCGGCGCCCTGACCGGCGGCCTGGATGCGAATCACGGAGAAATTCGTCGCGCCACTGGTCCGGGTGCGCGGGCGCTGGTGCCGGTGGCCAATCGTTTGCTGCACTTTCCGTTAACGTAATTCACGCTACGGAAACCGGATATTAAGCCGTGATCAATTAGGATCATGGCATGCCCGATCCTATCTCTTTTTGCCAAAGACCTTGAAAAGACGGGCTCTCTTGCCATTGCGCGGGGGGGGTAGCATAGTTGCGAACCACCCGGGATGGCACAAAGCCACGCGGTTCAGGAGAGGACAGGTCGAATGATGAAACAGAGCCTTTGGCTTATGTCTGCGGCCACGATGGCGCTGACTGTCGGCGCCCCCGCAGCCTTCGCGCAAGACGACGTGCCACAAAGCGCGGCGCAAGAGCCCATCGATCAAAACGGCGCCAACATTATCGTTACAGCAACGCGGCGAGCCAGTCCGCTGTCGGACGTACCGATCGCCGTCTCCGCCGTCGGCGCGCAGGCGATGCAAAATAGCGGCGCGAACGACATTCGAACCCTCAACCAGCTCGCGCCTTCATTGCTCGTTTCCTCCACCGGTACAGAAGCCAATGCTTCGGCGCGTATTCGCGGCATCGGCACCGTGGGCGACAATCCGGGCCTCGAAAGCTCGGTCGCCGTTTTCATCGATGGCGTCTACCGCTCGCGTACGGGCGCTGGCCTTAATGACCTCGGTGAAATCGAGCGGGTTGAGGTGCTACGCGGGCCGCAGGGCACATTGTTCGGCCGCAACGCGTCGGCAGGCCTCATCAACATCATCAGCAAGGCGCCGGAGCGTACCTTCAGCGCCAGCGGCGAAGTCACGTACGGCAATTACGACTTCTGGCGGCTTGCGGGCCGCGTCACCGGGCCGGTGGGCGACAATCTCGCGCTCAGCCTCGACGGCGTTTGGAGCAAGCGCGACGGCTTCTTCAAGCTGATCGACGGCGCAGGCAACAAGATCGGCGATACCAATGACCGCGACCGCTGGTTCGTGCGCGGACAGGCGCTGTTCGAACCCACCGACGCGCTCTCCATCCGTCTGATCGGCGATTATACCAACCGCGACGAAAGCTGCTGCGGCGCGACCTATATCGAAACGCGCGAACGGCGGCCCGCGCCCGGCGGCGAAGGCGGCTATGTCGACGCACCCTTCAACCGCATCAGCGCGATCCTCGCAGGGCAGGGCACGGTGTTCCCAACCGACCCCTATGATCGCGAGATCGCCGTCACGCCCGGCCGCGACTATGTCAGCAAGCTCAAGGACTGGGGCATTTCGGGCGAGATCAACTATGATCTCGGCAATGCCAAGCTGACCAGCATCACCTCGTACCGCAATTATAAGAGCCAGGATTATGGCGATTATGATTATGCGGCGGCGGACCTTCTTTATCGCGATCCCGGAACCTTCCGCCAGTTCAAGACCTTCACCCAGGAACTGCGCCTGCAAGGCTCGGCCTTTGGCGATGCGCTCGACTGGCTGGTCGGCGGCTATTACGCCAATGAAAAGCTGACGCTTCAGGACAATATCCGCTTCGGCGCGGACTATGGCCGATTCGCGGCTTGCCGCCTCATGGCGGGCGCGGGCGTGACCAGCAATTTCACCGCGCCTCAGCTCGCCGCCTGTGGCAACGGGCTGGCGACCTCGGCACTGATCGGCGGGACGCAGGCGCAGCTTAACGCGGGCCTGACCCCCGCGATCCAGGCAAGCCTGATCGCGCAGGGCGTTCCCCCCGCGCAAGCGGCGCTGATCGCTGCGGGCCAGGCGGGGGCGATCTCGACCGGCCTTGGCAATGGTCTGCGTGCGCTTGCCGCCATTCCGTCGGGGACGGGCGACGTTGCATCACGCTACTATCAGAAGAGCCGCAACTGGGCGCTCTTCACCCACAACATCATCCATCTGACGCCGCAGCTCGATCTGACTGTCGGCCTGCGCTACACACATGAGAGCAAGCGTTTCTCGGCCGACTTCAACAATAATAACGCCACCTGCGCGGCGCTTCAGGCGTCAGGCCTGCCGGGCATCGCTGGTAACCCCGCGCTGGGTTCGGCCGCTGCGCTGGCGGGCGGCATATTGACGCTGGGATGCCTGGGCAACGGGTCCACCGGCCTCAATACGCTCGACCTCAACGACCGGATCACCGATGGCGAATTCACCGGTACGGCGGTCCTTTCTTGGAAGCCGGTGCAGGAACTGCTGGTCTATGGCAGCTATTCGCGCGGTTATAAGGCGGGCGGCTATAATCTCGATCGCTTCCAGCTGGGATCGACCGGCCTCAATGGCGGATCGGCCGTCTTCTCACCACGCACTAATGCCGACGTGACCACGCTGCGCTTTGCCGCAGAAAAGGTGAATGCCTTCGAAATCGGCCTTAAATATGCGCAGCCGAAATGGAGCGCCAATATCGCGGCATTCCGGCAGGAGTTCCGCAACTTCCAGCTCAACACCTTCAACGGCACCAGCTTCGTCGTGCAGAATATCAACGGGTGCGACGGCGCGCTGTCAGCCGCGCGGACCTGCGCGGATGATGATATCGGGCCCGGCCTGATCAGCCAGGGCGTCGAGCTTGAACTATCGGCGTCTCCGGTACGCAATGTGCGCGTGTCGGGCGGCATGACTTATGCGCGCGCCAAATTCGCCAATCGTCTGGTCGGCAGCGGCAACGGGAATATCCCGCTCGACCCGGCGCTGTTCCTTCTGCCCGGTTCGATCAACTCCAACGCGCCGGAGATCGTCACGACGGTCAGCGCATCCTGGACGCCTGAACTCGGCACCAACGGCCTGTCGGCACTTTTCTATGTCGACGCGCGGTCGATGAGCGACTTCAACACCGGCTCCGACCTCTTCCCGGAAAAGAAGCAGGACGGTTTCTCGGTGGTGAATGCGCGCATCGGCATCCGTGGACCGGATCAGCGCTGGGCGCTTGAATTCTGGGGGCAGAATATCTTCAACCAGAATTATACGCAGGTTGCCTTCTCCAGCCCGCTCCAATCGAGCAGCCCGGCGACTTCAACGGTTGGGCAGTTCGGACCGGGTGGCGCGCCGATGGCGAACCAGCTCATCTCGGCCTATCTGGCCGAGCCGCGCACCTATGGCGTCACCTTGCGGGGGCGTTTCTGATCATCCCACGCCCGCTCGCGGGTACGGGACGGCCAAGGGGTGGGCGCGCGCCAAACAGTGCAGTGCCCACCCGCACATGGGTGGCGCCCAGCATGATCGCGGTCTCATAATCGCCCGACATGCCCATCGACAGACCGTCCAGCCCCTGTTCGCGCGCGATCTTGACGAGCAGCGCGAAATAGGGCGCGGGTTCCTGCCCTTCGGGTGGCACGCACATCAGGCCCGCGAGCGGGATATCCGCCGACCGCGCCGCCGTGATCAGCGCGGGCAGGTCCGCAATGGCGCAACCACCCTTTTGCTCCTCTTCGCCGATATTGACCTGAACGAAGCAGGGAATGCGCCGATCCTGCGCATCCATCGCCTTGGCAAGCGCCGTCAGGAGCGAGGGGCGATCGAGGCTGTGGATGCAGTCGAATGTCGCGACAGCGTCCGCCGCTTTGTTCGATTGCAGCTGCCCGACAAGGTCGAGGCGGATATCGGGCCAGCGCTCTCGGAGCGCGGGCCATTTCTCCTGCGCTTCCTGCACGCGATTCTCACCAAAGACGCGCTGTCCCGCCTCCAGCAGCGGCGCGATCTCATCCGCACCCTTGGTTTTCGACACCGCAATCAGGGTGATGGCATCGCCGTCCCGGTCCGTCAGACGCGCAGCCCGATCGATGGCGGTCCGGATGGTGGCAAGGCGGTCGGCGGCTTGGAGAGTGTCGGTCGTCATACCGGCTGCTATAGGCGAGCCGCATGACCCGCCGCCACCGCAAAACAAGCCTTATACCGCCGCTCTGGCTGATGACCGACGAACGGGTGGAAGGCGACGCGCTGCTCGCGGCCGCCGAGCGGATGCCTAAGGGGCAAGGCGGGATCATCCTGCGCCACTATCGCAGCGACCCCAAGACGCGCCGAACGCTGTTCGAGGCGATCGCCCGAATCGCGCGACGACGGCGGCTGATTTTGGTCCTCGCAGGAAACAGCGCGCGGGCTGCAGCCTGGAAAGCCGATGGCTGGCACGGACGCAGCGCTCGACAAGCCGTCCGCCCGATGCTGCACAGCGCGCCGGCGCATAATGCTCTGGAGATACTCGCGGCGGAGCGTGCGGGGGCAGACTTCATTCTGCTTTCGCCGCTGTTCCCTACTCGCTCGCATCCAGGCGGACGGGCGCTAGGGCGCGTCGCCTTTGCCCGACTCGCGCGCGATGCAAAAGTTCCGGTCATGGCGTTGGGCGGGGTGAACCGGACACATCGGCGTGTACTTGCATCCATCGGCGCCGCAGGCTGGGCAGCGATAGACGGGCTAGCGGCACCGGACCGCCGGGCATAACGCCAATATCAAAATCAAGCGCAACGGTACGGATCAGGGTAACGCAGCCCCGGCAGCCGCTCGATCAGCCCAGCACGTCAGCCGATCAGAATTTCAGGACAGTGCCAAGATAGAGCGCCTGTGCATCCTGCCGCTCGTCGGTCATCGGCGACAGACGGCCTGCGGCATTGCTGTTGTAGCGCACGCCCGCAGTCACGTTCAGATTGCGGGTCAAAGCATAGGAGCTCGCCAGGCCCAGCGAATAATCCTGATCCGCGCTGGGACGAAGCGCCTGACCGGGCTCACGACGGTTCTCGACCAGAACCTTCGTGCTGAAGCGATCCTTGCGCGCAGAATCGAGCGAGAAATTCTTCCCGTCCACCATGGTTTCGACCGGCACCGGGTCGAGCGCCTTGCGGCCCACGACTTCCGGCAAGGCCAATTTGCGCCAGCTGTTGCGCGCGGCATTCAGGCTGAAGGCCACGGGCTTGATATCGACCGGCTCGAGCGTGCGGGAGACCATGACGCGGTCGCTGCCCGTACGGACCATCACCGTCACCGAACGCTGCCCACTGAGCGAGCCGCTGGTCGGCGTGAAACGAAAATTCTGCTTGCCAGCCGAGGCCGCGATGCGAGCGTAGGCGGCAGCGAGGCGCGGGTCCTTGATGCTGGGCGTGAAGGAAGAGATGCTGCCGAGATCGCCGAGCGACACCGGCTTTTCGCTACGAAGCGTGGAAAGAGCGGCGCCAGCGCCGATCGCGGGGGACAGCATGAAGCCAGCGACGGCGATCGCCGCGCCTACTGCTGCCCAATATCCCCTTTTCACGCCCATGATCCGAGTCTCGTCCCCACCCCGACTGATTAGTAATAGCTTCTACACCCGGAAAGGCGCCGCTGACTAGTTGGCACCGGCATTTTCTTGCCGCTCTGTTGCATGAAGCACACAGAGTCCGATGGATGCAAACCCTTGCCGATCCCGGCCTCTCGTCTATACAAATATCGCGAACTTTGGTTTCTTTTGACAGGATGGCTTGATGGCCCGCTTTTCCGCTCCCCTCTCCACCGCGCTAATGATGGCCGCGTTTCTGCCGCTGGCCGCCTGCGGTGGCGGCGCGAAGGACCGTCCCAAGGCGGATCTTGCCGCCTCAAAAATCACGACGATCGGCGTCAATAGCTATTTGTGGCGCGCCAGCCTCGACACCATTTCCTTCATGCCGCTGGTGCAGACCGACTCCAACGGCGGCGTCATCGTCACCGATTGGTACGCCAATCCCAACAGCCCCAATGAACGGATGAAGGTGACGATCTCCGTCCTCGACCAGGATCTGCGCGCCGACGCGCTGCGCGTCGCGGCCAGCCGTCAGGTTCTGCAGGGCGGGCAGTGGATCGACCAGCCCGTCCAGGCCGCGACCGTCCAGAAGCTGGAGGAAATCATCCTCACCAAGGCGCGCGATCTGCGGCGCATGGCGATCAACGGCTAAGCCCCTTACCCCTTTTCCTTTCATCTAAAAAAGGGGTCGGGCCTTGGCGACAAGGCTCGGCCCCGCATGCTTATTGGTAGGACTATTCCATGCAGAGGCGCTTCAATCCGCTTGAGGCCGACACGCGCTGGCAGGCGGCGTGGGACGAGAAGCAGACGTTCAAGGCTTCGGACACAAGCGACAAGCCACGCGCCTATGTGCTGGAGATGTTTCCCTATCCGTCCGGCCGCATCCATATCGGCCATGTCCGCAACTATTCGATGGGCGACGTGCTGGCGCGCTTCAAGCGGATGACGGGGCATGAAGTGCTGCACCCCATGGGCTGGGACGCCTTTGGCATGCCGGCGGAAAATGCGGCGATGGAACGGCGCGTCCATCCCGGCACCTGGACGCGGGCGAATATCGCCAACATGCGCGCGCAGCTCAAGAAACTCGGCTTTGCGATCGACTGGAGCCGTGAACTCGCGACCTGCGAACCCGATTATTATGGGCAGGAGCAGGCGCTGTTCCTCGACATGATGGAAGCGGGCCTGGTCTATCGCAAGGAAAGCGCGGTCAATTGGGACCCGGTCGACATGACCGTGCTCGCCAATGAGCAGGTGATCGACGGCAAAGGCTGGCGCTCCGGCGCGACCGTTGAGAAGCGCAAGCTCAGCCAGTGGTTCCTCAAAATCACCCAGTTCGGTGACGATCTGCTCGACGGTCTGAAAAACCTCGACCAGTGGCCCGACAAGGTGCGGGTGATGCAGGAGAATTGGATCGGCCGCTCGCGTGGTTTGCGCTTCCGCTTCGAATTCGCGCCATTCCCGGAGCATGAAGCGCTTGAGACGGCCGCCCTCGCACAAGGGATCGAGGTCTATTCGACGCGGCCCGACACGATCTTCGGCGCAAGCTTCGTCGCCGTCGCCGCCGATCATCCGGTGGCACAGGCGATCGCGGCCAACAATCCCGATGCGCAGGCCTTCATCGATCGCTGCAAGGCGGGCGGGACGACGGCGGCCGAACTCGAAACGGCAGAAAAGCTCGGTTTCGACACCGGCCTGTCGATGGTGCACCCGTTCGACCCGGAATGGACGCTGCCGGTCTTCATCGCCAATTTCGTGCTGATGGACTATGGCACCGGCGCCGTCATGGGCGTGCCCGCGCATGACCAGCGCGACCTCGACTTCGCGCGCAAATATATGCTTCCCGTGGAACGCGTCGTCGCGGCCGAGGGCGACGAGCAGGCGCCGATCCATGACGAGGCCTATGCCGGGCCGGGCAAGCTCGTAAACTCTCGTTTCCTGGACGGTATGGAGATCGAGGAGGCGAAAGCCGCCGTCATCGCCCGCGCCGAGGCGGAAGGCTGGGGCACGGGCACGACCGTATTCCGCCTGCGCGATTGGGGCGTGTCACGCCAGCGCTATTGGGGGACGCCGATCCCAGTCATCCATTGCGAGGATTGCGGCCCGGTGGGCGTGCCCAAGGCGCAGTTGCCCGTGCTGCTGCCCGAGGACGTGACCTTCGACATTCCGGGCAACCCGCTCGACCGGCATCCGACCTGGAAGCATGTCGACTGCCCGCGCTGCGGCAAGGCTGCGCTGCGCGAAACCGACACGCTCGACACCTTTGCCGATTCCAGCTGGTACTTCATCCGCTTCGCGAGCCAGCCCGAGGACAAGCCGTTCGACCGCGAGACGGTCGAGAAATGGCTGCCCGTCGGCCAATATATTGGCGGTGTGGAACATGCGATCCTGCACCTGCTTTACGCGCGCTTCTGGACGCGGGCGCTGCATCATATGGGGCAGATCGGCTTTACCGAACCGTTCACCGGGCTCTTCACCCAGGGCATGGTGACGCACGAAACCTATAAGGCGGGGGACGGCAGCTGGCTGTCGCCGCAGGATGTCCGTCGGCAGGGCGACGGCTATGTCCATGCCGAAACGGGCGCGACCATCACCGTCGGCCGCGTCGAAAAAATGTCCAAGTCGAAGAAGAATGTCGTCGATCCCGACGACATCATCGAACAATATGGCGCGGACGCGGTGCGCTGGTTCATGCTGTCGGACAGCCCGCCCGAACGCGACCTGCCCTGGACCGAGGCAGGAATCGAGGGGTCGTGGCGCTTCGTCAACCGCGTCTGGCGCCTGTTCGGCGAGGCCGATGCAAATGCGGAGGGGCAGGACAAAGCCCTCGACCGCAAGCTGCACCAGACGATCGACGGCGTCGCGCGCGATATCGAGGCACTGTCCTTCAACAAGGCGGTCGCCAAAATCTATGAGCTGACCAACGCCATCGAAAAGGCCAAGCCCTCGGCCAGCCGCACCGCCGCCATCCGTGCGCTCGCACTGCTGGTCGCGCCGATGACGCCGCATCTGGCCGAAGAAGGCTGGGCCGAGATGGGACCGGCGCTAGGCTGCAAGGGATTGGTGTCCGACGCCCCCTGGCCCGCCGTCGATCCGGCTTTGCTGGTGGAAGATGAGGTGACGATCGCCATCCAGGTCATGGGCAAGCTGCGCGACACCATCACCGTGGCCAAGGGCACCGACAAGCAGGAGCTCGAGCGGCTGGCGCTTGCCGCGCCCAATGCAGCACGCGTTCTTGACGGTGCGACACCCAAGAAGGTGATCGTGGTCCCCGACCGGCTCGTCAATCTGGTGATCTGATCAACGCGGGCTCCCATCTCGGAGCACGGTTCCCCTGAAGGACGACACGGTCTAAGAGGTCAGTCGATGAAGCGCGCTCTCCCCCTGCTCCTGCTCACCACGCTGACCGCCTGCGGTTTGCGTCCTGTCTATAGCGGCGGTGGGAGCGGGCCTGTCGCGCAGGCACTCGGCAATGTCGAAGTGCAGCCCATAGAGGGCAAGGCGGGCTGGTTGATGCGTAATGCGCTCGACGACCGACTTTCGGCCATGCGCCGGGGCGAGGGGCCCACCTACAAGCTGGTGGTGAAGCTAGACGACCAGATCACCGGCTTTGGTCTGCGCGGCGACCAGGCGATCACGCGCGAGCGGCGGACGCTGCGCGCGCGCTATCAGCTGATCGACGGGGCGACCGGCGCGCAGATATTGGACGACACGGCTGGCTCGGACGCCGGCATCGACGTGACGTCCAGCGAATATGCCACCATCGCGGCGGAGGACACCGCGCTCGAGCGGTTGTCCCAGACGGTCGCTGATCAGATCGTCGCCCGGCTGGCCCGCTATGCGGCGCGGGGACCGGCGCGTGAAGGCCAATAGGGGCCAGATCGAAAAGGCGATGGAGGCGGCCGGGCGCGGATCGCCCGACATCCGCCTTTTCTTTCTCTACGGCCCGGACGAGGCGGGCAGCGCAGCACTCGCCAAGGGCCTGGAACGCGCAATGGGGGAGGGTGCCGAGCGCATCGACCTCGATTCTGCGACATTGCGCAGCGATCCCGCCCGCCTTTCGGACGAAGCTGCCTCCATTTCGATGTTCGGGGACAGGCGCTGGATTCGCTTGAACGGGATCGGCGACGAATCACTGCCCGCAGTCGAAGCCCTGCTGGAAGCGGAAGCGGGGGGCAATCCGGTGGTGGCGATCACCGGTGCGCTCAAGCCGACGTCCAAGCTGGTCAAGCTGGTGCTCGCAGACCCCCGCGCGCTTGGGCTCATCTCCTATCAGCCCGACGCGCGGGAGGCCGAACAGATCGCGATTCGCATAGCGCGTGAAAATGGCCTGCGCCTCGCGCCCGACCTCGCCCGGCGGATCGTCGATGCCGCCAATGGCGACCGCGCCCTGATGGCGGGCGAGATCGAAAAGCTCATGCTCTACCTCGACGCCGCGCCTGATCGACCGCGGGAGGTGACGTCCGAAACGATCGATGCGCTGGCGGCGGACAGCCCGGAAAGCGACACCGGGGCGATGGTGAACGCCGTGCTGGGCGGCGACGTCAGGGCGATGGAGCGGGAACTGGCGCAGCTGACCGCGGTCGGTACCAGTATCGTGAGCGTGCTTCGGCCCTTGCTGACCCGTGCGCTGCTGCTCGCCCAGATTCGCGAGGCATTCGACGGCGACGGCCGACTGGACGCGGCAGTGGAGAGCGCGGGCAAGGCGGTGTTCTGGAAGGACAAGCCGCTGGTCACACGGCAGGTTCGAATCTGGGACACGCCGGGCGTCGCGCGCCTCCTCCATCGCCTGTCGCAAGCCGAACGGGCGAGCCGATCTGGCAAGGCCACGGCCGAGTTGATCGTTCGGCACGAGTTGCTGACGATAGCCCGGGCCGCCGCGCGGGAGCGGGCTTGATGGTGGCGCGGAGCTGCCCCATATTCCTTCCATGGAAAAACTGCACCTGACCGACGCGCAGTGGCGCGAACGCCTTTCGCCCGACAAATTTCATGTGCTGCGGGAAGCCGGCACGGAGCGGGCTTTCACCGGCGAATATAACGGCAACAAGGCGGATGGCATCTATCTGTGTGGTGGATGCGGCGCGGAACTGTTCGACTCGCAGACAAAATATGACAGCGGCTCGGGCTGGCCAAGCTTCACCGCCCCTGTCGAAGGCGAAGCGGTCGAGGAAATCCGCGACGTAAGCCATGGCATGGTGCGAATAGAAGTACGCTGTGCGCGGTGCGACGGGCATCTGGGCCATGTCTTTCCCGACGGTCCTGGCCCGGAAGGTCTGCGCTATTGCATGAACAGCGCCAGCCTGGCGTTCGAGCCCCGCGACGAACAGGCGTAAAGCCGGGCTCGCGCGGCTGGCCGAGCATCATCATTCATTGACCATAAAGCCGCGATGGGCTTCTAGCTGTCAGCCAGGCGCGTAGCGGGGCGGCACAAGGCAGAATGGCGAAATCGGGAAAAAGCAAAGCGCCGGTCGGCAGGGCCAGGCTGTGGATCGGGCGCATCGTCAAGATTGGCACGCTCGCCGTCTTGGGCCTGCTCGTTTCGCTGGTCGTGGCCATTCTGGTCGCGATGCAGTCTCTGCCAGGCTATGAATCGCTCAAATCCTCGCCCAATGGGCAGATGATCCGTGTCCATGCCGCCGACGGCAGCGTGATCGTCACCCTTGGGCCGAGCTTTGGCCGATGGTTGCCCTACGACCAGATTCCGCAGGTCATGGTGGACGCCGTCGTATCGACCGAGGACCGGCGCTTCTACCATCATCCCGGCGTCGATCCGATCGGCATGGCCCGCGCCGCCTGGGTGGCGGTCGAGCGGCGCGGCACCGGCCGGCGCTGGCAGGGTGCTTCGACCATCACACAGCAGGTCACGCGCAACATCTTCCTCAACAACAGCTATAGCTGGAGCCGCAAGGTTCGTGAGATCGTGCTGGCGATGGCGCTGGAGCGTAAGTTCAGCAAACGGCAGATATTGGAGCTTTACCTCAACAAAGTGTATTTCGGCGGTGGCGCCTATGGCATCGACGCGGCTGCCCGCAAATTTTTCGGCCACCCCGCCACTGAACTCGACCTTGCCGAGGCCGCGATCATCGCCGGTCTGGTCAAGGCGCCTTCGAGCTATTCGCCGACCGCAGATGCCGAAGCGGCCGTTGGCCGTGCCGGCGTCGTGCTCGACCTGATGCAGCAGAACGGCGCGATCAGCGCGGCGCAGCGGCTCGACGCCGATCTCGACAATGTGAAGCTTGCGCCCACACCGCGGCAGAACAGCGTGCGCTATTTCACCGATTGGGCACTGCCGCAGCTCGATCTGTTGATCGATGAGCCCAACGAACCGCTCGACGTCTACACGACCATCGACCTTTCGATGCAGCGTGCGGCAACCGCAGCGATTCAGTCGAATGTACCGGGCGGCTCGCAGGGCGCCCTAGTCTCGCTCGATCGCGATGGCGCAGTGCGGGCCATGGTCGGGGGCCTCGATTATGTCAGCTCCAACTATAATCGCGCCACGACCGCGACGCGGCAGCCCGGCTCCGCATGGAAGCTGTTCGTTTATATGGCGGCTCTGGAGGCGGGTTACACGCCTGACACGGCAGTCAATGACGGACCGGTCGACATCAATGGCTGGAAACCGCGTAACAGCAGCGGTCGCTTCTCGGGCGATATCGATATCCGCACGGCCTTTGCCTATTCGCTGAATACCGTCGCGGCAAAGCTTGGCGTGGAAGTCGGCTTTGCCACCGTCGCCGACATGGCGCGGCGGTTCGGGATCACGACGCCGATCAATACGCATCCCTCCATGGTGCTGGGCACGTCCGACGTGCGCCTGATCGACATGACGCGCGCCTTCGCGTCAGTTGCGCGAAAAGGTGTCGCCGTGACTCCCTATGGCATCACCAAGATCACGACCGCCGACGGACGGCTGCTCTACCAGCATCAAGACGATACCAGCCGCGTGCTGGTCGCGCCCTGGGTAGCGGCGGGGATGACGGACCTTATGCAGACCGCCGTCTCAACAGGCACCGGCAAGGCCGCCGATATCGGCCGCCCCGTTGCTGGGAAGACCGGTACGACGAGCAGCAACAAGGACGGCTATTTCATGGGCTTTTCCAGCGGCATAACGACCGGCGTCTGGATGGGCCGTGACGATGCTCGGCCCGTGAGCGGCCTGCAAGGCGGCCGTGCCCCGGCGCGCGCCTTTGCCGCCTTCATGCGCACCGCCGTCGCCAAGCGGCCGGTCGAACCCTTCGAAACGCAGGTGACGCTGCCTGAATGGCAGCTCGAACCCGATGACGAGGCTTATTATCGCCAGCCCGACAACGGCATGATGGTCGATGAGAACGGCATGCCGATCGAGCCAGCCCGACGCCCATCCGACGAACCGGATCTGGGCGATGAGGTCGATCCTGGGGAAGAGGTGCGCGCGCCCACGCCCCGGATCGATCAGCAGTGGATCGATGATATGTTGGGTCGCGACCGGCAGCGGGTGCCAGTGCAGCCCTAGACAGGACGCTGCGCCTGCGTGTCCGACATGATGTCGCGCGCCGCGCACCCTTGGGCGCAATTGCGAGCGATATTGCTTGTCCGTGCCTATACCCGGTCTTGACTAGAGTTGCGGGCGCTCGCTACAGGCAAATTCCACCCGCCCGTCCGGCGCGGGTTTCTCCTTGCATCCGCCGGTGTCCCTATTTGCCGGACCCGGCCTCCCTCAGCGGACATTGCCATGCACCTTAAGGATCTCAAAAAGCAGGCCCCGGCCGATCTCGTCACCATGGCGGAAGAATTGGGGGTCGAAAGCGCATCGACGCTGCGTAAGCAGGACCTGATGTTCGCGATCCTCAAGGCGGAAGCCGAGAATGGCGAGCAGATCATGGGTGAGGGCACGATCGAAGTGCTGACCGATGGTTTCGGTTTCCTGCGCAGCCCCGAGGCGAACTTCCTCGCCGGTCCCGATGATATTTATGTTTCTCCCAATCAGGTGCGCAAATTCGGCCTGCGCACCGGCGATACCGTCGAAGGCGAAATCCGCGCGCCCAAGGATGGCGAGCGTTACTTCGCGTTGACGAAGCTGCTTTCGGTCAATTTCGACGATCCAGACGTCGTGCGCCATCGCGTCAATTTCGACAATCTGACGCCGCTTTATCCTGAATCGAAACTGACGCTCGACACGCTCGACCCCACGGTCAAGGACAAGTCGGCGCGCGTCATCGATATCGTTTCGCCGCAGGGCAAGGGCCAGCGCACGCTGATCGTCGCGCCGCCGCGCGTCGGTAAGACGGTGATGTTGCAGAATATCGCGAAGGCGATCACCGACAATCATCCAGAAGTCTTCCTCATCGTGCTGCTGATCGACGAGCGGCCTGAGGAAGTCACCGACATGCAGCGCAGCGTGCGCGGCGAGGTCGTGTCGTCGACCTTCGACGAGCCCGCCACCCGCCACGTCCAGGTTGCCGAAATGGTGATCGAAAAGGCCAAGCGGCTGGTCGAGCATAAGAAGGATGTCGTCATCCTGCTCGATTCGATCACGCGCCTCGGCCGCGCCTACAACACGGTGGTGCCAAGCTCCGGCAAGGTGCTGACCGGCGGCGTCGACGCCAATGCGTTGCAGCGGCCCAAGCGCTTCTTCGGCGCGGCGCGCAACATCGAGGAAGGGGGCTCGCTCTCCATCATCGCCACCGCGCTGATCGATACCGGCAGCCGCATGGACGAAGTCATCTTCGAAGAGTTCAAGGGCACCGGCAATTCCGAAATCGTGCTGGATCGCAAGGTCGCCGACAAGCGCATCTTCCCGGCTCTCGACGTCGGTAAGTCGGGTACGCGTAAGGAAGAACTCCTGGTCGACAAGGCCAAGCTCTCCAAGATGTGGGTGCTGCGCCGGATCCTCATGCAGATGGGGACGATTGACGCGATGGAGTTCCTTCTCGACAAGATGAAGGACAGCAAGACGAACGAAGATTTCTTCGATTCGATGAACCAGTAAGCGAAAGGCGTTCAGGCTTATGCTCGACCTCTTCGTCACAGCCTCTGCTGCCGCTCAAGGCCTTGGATCGCCTACTGAAATATGGGGGCATATCGTCCATGATTTCAGTAACTTAGGATCGCCGGCCGCCCTGTCCGCTTTTGGTCAGGTGCTCATGATCGACGTTCTTCTGGCAGGCGACAATGCCATTGTCGTCGGCGCGCTGGCGGCCGGCCTACCCGTTGCGCAGCGTCGCAAGGTCATCATGATCGGCATCATCGCCGCGCTGGTGCTGCGTATCGCCTTCGCACTGGTGGTGACCCAGTTGATGCAGATCGTCGGCCTCATCCTTGCAGGCGGGCTGCTGCTGCTCTGGGTGTCGTGGAAGATGTGGCGCGAACTTCACCCTGCGCGCGGGGCTGACACCCCGCATGATCCGACCGATGACGATATTTCCGGTCTGCGCCCGGCTAAAAGCTTTGCCGCTGCGGCCTGGGCAGTTGCAGTCGCCGACGTTTCGATGAGTCTCGACAACGTCCTCGCGGTTGCGGGCGCGGCGCGCGATCATCCGGGGATCCTCATCATCGGCCTTGTCTTGTCGGTCGCCCTGATGGGGCTCGCGGCCAATGTCATCGCCAAATATATCGAGCGCTTCCGCTGGATCGCTTATGTCGGCTTGGCCGTCATCATCTATGTCGCTGGCAAGATGATTTACGAGGGCGTAACCGACCAGAATGTCGGCATCCTGACGCTGTTTACGTAGTGAGGTTAATCAGAAGAGGCGGAACAGCCGCCTCTTCTGCCTCCGTAATTGTCTGCCGATCATCGACCCGGCTCTAAGAATGAGATGTCGGGGCTATGCAAAGTAAAGGGGCCGCGTCGTAATAGACGCGGCCCCTTTTTTTTCTGAAGGCAGCCCTGATTCGACAGCCACTGGCTCGACCAGCGGTGCATTTGATCGTCCGGCTCTGGCGGCCGTCGATCAACATCAGAAGATCGCCAGCGCAGCGTGCGGCGGTGAAGCCCGAAGGCGGCAATGCGCGATGTTGCGTGGCGATTGTCCCAGATGGCGACGTCGCCAACCGCCCAGCGCCAACGCAGCGTATTTTTCTGGCTCGGTCATACGATCCTGCAGGATCGAGTAGAGCCGCTGCCAATCCGCACAAATGAGGCTGGCAAACTTCTTGACGAAATGGCCGTCCACCAGGCCACGGTCGCCGGTTTGGAATGGACGCAGACTTCCGGATGCTCGGTTTCATAGACGATCGAGGGGAGCATCTTGTGATATTCCGCACGGCGTGCGGCATCCTCCCGCAACTGGCACAGCGCCAGGAGTATGGCAGGAACTCCTGCCTGTGGACTGGCGCCACACCACCAATATGGCTACAAACTTAACTGCGAGGAAACATACACCGACGTCGACTTCAAGCCCGGCTCACGAGACAATACTCAGCTGCCAAAACTTAAAGCGCGATCCTCGCAAATCAATCGTGCGATACTTATCACCCACTAACCGTGATTATAGACTGGGTCTTGCCGTAGCCCTCAGACATACGCGCAAGGCCCAATCTTCATCGATAGCCCCAGGCACTTCTTAAGGTGCAGGACCTCGCGACCACAGAGCTTTAGAAGCCGTCTAGTCAGACTCCTACTGCTGCACTAAATGTGCCGCAAAAAAATCGGCCGTTCGCCTATCGGCCAGTTGTGCGGCAGTTTCGTCGCGGCGATTACCCATTTCGGCGGCAAAGCCATGATCTAGCCCTTCATAGTCGTAGAGCGTGACATGGCGATTATCCGCCAACCCATCATGCATCGCTTTTTGAACCTCTGGCCCCACAATCCCGTCAGCCGTCGGGACGTGAAGCAACACTGGCTTGCCAATGGCATGTTGCTCACCAAGCAGATTGTCGATGCCTACTCCATAATAGCCTACGAAAGCGTCCCCGTCTGTGCGGCAGGCCGCCATGAACGCCATGCGTCCGCCCAGGCAGTACCCTACCACCCCAACCTTGCCAGAGCCGCCTAGGGCCGCCCGGGCTACCCGGATAGTGGCTTCGATGTCGCGCAGGCCCTGATTTTGGTCAAAGGTGCCAAAAAGACCAAATGCGGTCTGCAACTGTTCGGGATTGTCTGCGTCCAACTCGATATGCGGCTTTTCACGCCAGAACAGATCGGGGGCATAGGCCAGATAGCCAGCCTCAGCCCATGTGTCGCATTTCCGCCTTATGCCTTCATTGACGCCAAAGATCTCTTGAATGACGATGATCGCCGCCTTCGCTTCGGTGGAGGGCTTAGCGACATAGGCGTCGAACTGGCCGTCCCCTTCCAGTGTGTTGATTGCGGTGAACCCCGGCATCGAGCTATCCTTCCTATAATAAGCAGCGGCATAATGGCGCCTTCCGGTTTGAGTGCAACTCCAACCCTGCCAAAATATTTGCTTCGCCCCCCTAGCATGCTGCATGACTAATCAGTGAAAGCCCATCTCTGCGTTTACCGGAGGTTCTATGAAAATCACTGTAGATCTGGACTGCACACCTGCCGAAGCGCGTGCCTTTCTCGGGCTGCCCGACGTGACGCCGATTCACGACCATTATGTAAAAAGCATGATCGATAGTTTCGACAACATTGGCAGTGCCGAGCAGATGGAAAATTTGTTCAAAAGCTTTTCCCCTCTCGGCGATGCTGGCGTGCGGCTGTTTGGTCAGATGATGAACATGGGCCTTACCGGTGCCTTTGCCGATAAGACGGGCGGACAGTCGGGCAGTTGAATTGACAGACACTATATTTGCGCTGTCGAGCGGCTCTGCGCCCTCGGCGATTGCAGTTATACGCATCAGCGGTCCCGGAGCTGGCGCAGCGCTGACAACATTGTGCGGTCCCCTGCCGCCAGCTCGCAAAGCGTCGCTGCGCGTTGTTCGGTCAGTGACCAGCGAGGTGCTGGATCGCGCGCTGATCCTCTGGTTTCCAGGCCCTGCTACAGCGACTGGAGAGGATCTCGCTGAGCTTCACTGTCATGGGGGACGGGCCGTCATATCCGCGATTCATGCGGAACTCGGCGCCCTCAAAGGACTGCGTGCCGCTGAGCCTGGCGAGTTCACGCGGCGCGCCTTTGAGAATGGCCGGATGGACCTCAACGCGGTAGAAGGCCTGGCGGATCTTTTAGCCGCCGAAACGCAGGCTCAGCGTCGCGCCGCCCTGATGATGACGGAAGGGCATTTTTCTCAGCAGATCGACACATGGCGGCAAACCTTGCTCCATCTGTCCGCCCAAACGGAAGCTGCTCTCGACTTTTCCGATGAAGATGATGTCCCGTCATCTGATATCGAAAATGCCATTCAAGTTCAGATCAACGACCTTTACCTTAGGTGCAAAGCTGCACTCGCGGTTCCTCCAGCCGAGCGACTGCGCGATGGGGTGCGGGTGGTCCTAGCGGGGCCGCCGAATGCCGGTAAATCGACCCTGCTCAACAATCTGGTCGGCCATGACGCCGCAATAGTATCCGACGTTGCGGGAACGACCCGTGACCGCATCGAGGTCGCGGCTGCCCTCGACGGCATTGCATTTCTGTTCACCGACACCGCAGGCCTTCATGAGGGCACAGGCGACGTGATTGAGAATATCGGCATGGAGCGGGCGCGCCGCGCCATGGACGCAGCCGACATTTTGCTTTGGCTGGGGGACGCTGCCGAGCTTCCGCGACAGGACGCCATTCTCATCGCGGCCCAGTCGGATTGTTTCGCCGAAGATAAGCGACCCGGCTTGAGCCTGTCTGCGTTGACAGGGGAAGGCATGGCAGCGTTGCGAGCCACCCTTCTCTCCCACGCGTCTGCAATTCTCCCGGCGCCAGACCAGTTTGCACTTCACAAGCGGCAGCGAGACGAGGTGACATTGATCATTTCGCACCTCAGCCAAGCCGCAATGTCTTCGGATTTCATCATTGTCGCCGAAGAACTTCGCCTGGCCCGAAATGCGGTGGACCGCCTTACCGGTCGAGCCGGAACCGAAGATTTACTCGACAACCTATTTTCGAGTTTCTGCATCGGTAAATGATCCCTGTTCCACGTGGAACAGTTTTCGCGCTTCCCGAACTCTGATAAGGGCCATCGCTATGCGACAGTCCTATGATGTAATCGTGGTCGGCGGCGGCCATGCTGGGTGCGAGGCGGCGGCGGCGGCGGCCCGCAAAGGCGCGAGGGTCGCGTTGGTGAGTTTTGATCGCACCAGCATCGGCGCGATGTCCTGCAATCCGGCTATTGGCGGGTTGGGAAAGGGGCATCTTGTTCGCGAAGTGGACGCCTTTGACGGCCTAATCGCGCGAGCCGCAGACGCAGCGGCGATCCATCATCGCATGCTGAACGCCAGCAAGGGTGCAGCGGTACAAGGGCCGCGCGTGCAAGCAGACCGCGCCCGCTATCGCGCCGCCATTCAAACTTTACTCGCAGGGCAGGAACGCCTGGATATCGTCGAAGGCGAAGCATCCGCCCTACGCATCGAAGGTGGGAAAGTTACGGGCATCGCGCTCAGTGATGGATCTACGCTCACGGCCCCTACAGTCGTTCTCGCCACGGGCACCTTCCTGGGCGGACGTCTGTTTCGGGGGGAAGAGCGCGCCGAGGGAGGCAGGACAGGCGAACGTGCGGCGCATATTCTTGCAACTCAGCTCCGCGAGCTAGACCTTCCAATGGGCCGTCTCAAGACGGGGACGCCACCTCGCGTGGACGGCCGCACGATCGATTGGGCGACGCTCGAAAGTCAGTGTTCGGACGATGGGCATTGGACCATGTCGGCATTGTCCAAGGGGAGAGCATTGCCCCAGTTGGCCTGCGCTATCACCCGGACCAATGAGCGAACGCACGACATCATCCGCCAAGCGCTCCATCGCTCTCCATTGTACAGCGGCGCGATCGAGGGCAGGGGGCCCCGCTATTGCCCCTCTATCGAGGACAAGATTTCGCGATTTGGCGATCGTGACGGTCATCAGGTTTTTCTCGAGCCGGAAGGGCTTGAGGATCACGCGGTTTATCCTAACGGGATCAGCACATCGCTTCCGGCGGATGCCCAGGACGCCCTTGTCCAGTCTCTGCCGGGGTTGGAGCAGGCGCGCATCATGGTTCACGGCTACGCAGTGGAGTATGACTATATCGACCCCCGCGCCCTGGACCGGACCTTAGCGCTGCGCGCCTTGCCGGGCATTTTTTGTGCCGGGCAGATCAACGGCACCACAGGCTATGAGGAGGCTGCAGCGCAGGGCCTTGTCGCAGGTGCGAACGCTGCGGCCTATGCCCTGGAGCAATCCTTTCTGACCCTTGATCGCGCCGAAAGCTATATCGGCGTCATGATAGACGATCTGGTCCTGCAGGGTGTAACCGAGCCCTATCGAATGCTCACGGCGAGAGCCGAATATCGTCTTCGCCTTCGCGCTGACAACGCCCAGACGCGGCTTGCACCGGTCGCTGCGGAACATGGTTTGCTGACGCCGGAACGGCAGGCCTTTGTTGACAAGAGAAATGCGGAGCGGGCTGCTATCGGACATGCGCTAAGCGCATCCTATAGTGCGAGCGAGATCAACCGCGCCGGTGCTCCGGTGCGGCAAGATGGCGCGCGGCGCACGTTGTTCGAGTGGGCCCGTTTTCCGGAAGTCGATCGCAGTCTTCTGCAGGAACTCACACCAGGGCTGAGCGACGCCGCCCCGGATCTGCGCGACGAGATTATCGAAGATGCGCGCTATGCTCCCTATGTGCAGCGGCAGGAATCAGAGGTTGAAAATCTTCGCCACAATGAGCGCGTTATCCTTCCCGCTTCGTTGCAGTTCCGCCGCATAGGCGGTCTGTCTAAGGAGATGATCGAACGACTAGAGGAGGCGCGGCCGGAGACGTTGGCAGCGGCTAGCCGTATTCGAGGGATTACCCCGGCGGCGCTCGCGGCTATTTTGATCCACAGCAAGCGACAACTGGCATGACGGAAGAAGAAGCGAGGAGCCAGATTGAGGCGATAGGCCATGTTTCACGTGAAACATGGATGCTGTTGGAGAAATATGTTTCCCTTTTGCTGGCCGGCGCACAACGTCAAAATCTGATTGCCGCTTCGACCGCCGATCATATCTGGGCGCGCCATATTCTGGATTCCGCGCAGTTGCTGCGATTTTCTCCTGAAGTCGCGACGGGCGATTGGTTCGACCTCGGGTCCGGGGCAGGCTTGCCAGGAATAGTGATTGCGATCATGTCGGACTGGCCTGTTATCATGGTCGAAACCCGTCGAATGCGCGTCGAATTTCTGGAAGAGACAGCGACCGCATTAGGCCTGAAAAACGTGGCAGTTCGCGGCACCAAGGTGGAAGCCCTTCCTTCGACCTCGGCTGCCATCATAAGTGCCCGAGCCTACGCACCGCTGCCTCGACTTTTGCAGTCCGCGTCTCATTTGGCTGACCGCGAAACGCTGTGGCTATTACCCAAGGGCAAAAACGCGCAAAAGGAACTGGAGGAAATCCGTCCGGCATGGCAGGGTAGGTTCCACGTGGAACATAGCCTCACCGATCCGGACAGCGTTATCCTCGTTGCTCAAGACGTAAGGGCTATCAGCCGAAAAGGTCGCTCATGATCCGCATCGCTATTGCCAACCAGAAAGGCGGCGTCGGAAAGACGACGACTGCGATCAATTTGGCCACGGGGCTGGCTGCGACAGGCCTGCGGGTGCTGCTGGTCGATCTCGATCCTCAGGGCAACGCCTCGACTGGCCTCGGCGTGAGCCATTCGGAGCGCACCCGTTCCAGTTACGATTTGCTTGTTGGCAATTGTCCATTGGATGACGCCGTCGTCGCCACCGGCGTACCAAAGCTTGATCTCATCACCGCGACGCAGGATTTGTCAGGGGCCGAGATCGAGCTTATCGATTATGAGGAGCGAACGCACAGGCTTGATCGCGTATTGAATGAAGCACAGCCGGGACGATGGGACGTCTGCCTGATTGATTGCCCCCCATCGCTTGGACTGCTGACCATCAACGCAATGGTTGCCGCGCAGTCTTTGCTCGTCCCCCTGCAGTGCGAATTTTTCGCTCTGGAGGGCTTGTCTCAGTTGCTGCAAACGGTCGAACGCATCCGCGAACGGTTCAACCCAGGCCTGTCCATCATCGGCGTGGCCCTTACCATGTACGACCGCCGCAATCGACTGACCGATCAGGTCGCAGACGATGTTCGCGCGTGCCTAGGGGATCTGGTGTTTACCACCGTCATTCCGCGTAATGTGCGATTGTCCGAAGCGCCGAGCCATGGAATGCCAGCGTTGATCTATGACATTCGCTGTTCTGGCTCAGAAGCCTATATGCGTCTGGCGCGCGAAATGATTCAGCGCCTTCCCCGACTTGAGGCGGCAGCATGAGCATCGAAAGTGACGACAAGCCCAAGACCGTCCGCCGCAGCCAGGGGCTGGGTCGTGGTTTGTCCGCGCTGCTGGGCGACTCCTCCCGGAACGAGCCGACGCCTCCCGCAAATGTGACAGCCTCCAACCGGGCCGTACAGAATATTGAGATAGCTCTCATCCACCCCCATCCTGAACAGCCACGTCGGCACTTCGATGACGGCGCATTGCAGGAGCTGGCCGATAGCATCGCCAAAAGAGGCGTGATCCAGCCTATCATTGTGCGTGCGCATGGTGGCGGGTTTCAGATCGTCGCAGGGGAGCGGCGGTGGCGCGCAGCCCAGCGCGTTCAGCTTCATCGCATCCCGGCCATCGTCCGGGAGTTTAACGAAGCCGAAACGCTTGAAATCGCACTGATCGAGAACATCCAGCGCGAAGAGCTTAATCCCATCGAAGAAGCGGAAGCCTATCGTAAGCTGATCGCGGAATTCCACCATAGCCAAGAAGCGCTGGGTCGCATCGTTGGTAAATCGCGCAGCCATGTCGCCAATCTTATGCGGCTGCTCGATCTGCCCCAGACGGTGCAGTCCGCTGTATCCGAAGGCCGCCTTAGCATGGGCCATGCACGCGCACTGATCGGCGCACCCGATTGCGAAGACCTTGCTGCCCAGGTCGAACATAAGGGCATGTCCGTTCGCGATACCGAACAGTTGGTGCGCCGGGTCAGGACCGGGGCCGACCCTCTGGCGGCACCGCCTGCGAAAGCCCCCGCGAGTAAGGATGACGACATTGCGGCGTTGGAACGGCATCTGGCCGACATTCTGGGTCTCCACGTCCAGATTGCCCATGGCGACAACGGGGTGGGCGGCGGACACCTGACCCTCCAATATTCCACGCTCGATCAGCTCGACATGCTCTGTCAGCGCTTGTCAGGCGAGCGGATCTGACAACTTCCATAGGGCAAATTCTTTATCGCGCTGGCTAAGCTTGCCGGTCCGCTCTAGCGTTGTCGGATGTTGGACAATCAGATTTCCGGCGCCGATGCGCCCTTCGTTACGCGCCGCGCTGATTACATCCCGCCTTTATGGCTCGTGCCTGAGGTCGATCTGGATTTCGACCTCGCCCTAAATACTACGCGGGTACGTGCGCGGCTGACCGTGCATCGCAACGGCGCTCACGATGCTCCACTGCGCTTGGACGGGGATGGGCTGATCCCCCTCCAAGTGATGCTCGATGGTACGGCATTATCCGAGGAAGATTGGAGCCTCGAGACCGGTACGCTCATCATTAAATTGATGGGTGACAAACATGTCATCGAAACGCTGGTCGAGCTGGCCCCTCAGGGCAATAGCCAGCTGATGGGCCTGTACGCCAGCGATGGATTGCTATGCACGCAATGCGAGGCAGAGGGCTTTCGCCGCATCACCTTCTTTCCCGACCGGCCGGATATTCTCTCACGCTACTCTGTTCGCATGGAAGCTGACAAAGTTCGTTTTCCTATCCTCTTGTCCAATGGCGATCCTGCGACGCAGGGCCAGTGCGACAATGGACGACACTGGGCACTTTGGGTAGATCCATTCCCCAAACCCTCC